>JADMIO011694155.1_pt1 | contig 43561 bp, 77 predicted proteins | sample 8958161 | NCBI WGS metagenome assembly JADMIO01 (sample SAMN16585339, study PRJNA669376) | soil metagenome | isolation source: Crop rotation soil | place: USA: Cullars Rotation, Alabama | collected 2011
CTTGAGCGCCAACTGAGCGGGGGTCTGAGTTCTTGGGTCTACCTGGCTTGACTGGTGTGCCGTAGGCGTTAAGTGGCCGTTCTCTTACGTGCTTCTTGAAATAACTCGTCTCAGCTTCTTCCACTAATGTTACAGGCATCAGCAATTCCCATGCTCTGTCTGGTCTTCGTCTAGTAACGCTTCCATCACGAGCATGTCGTAGAGGTTAGGCGCTAATAGCTCCAGCATGTAATCCGTCTCGGGCTTCCATCCCTTCGGGATCACAGCTTGTTCCGGTTCTGGCATGGCACGGTCTTAGCATAGTGCTAGTACTTTGTCAAGTAGTTCTACCCGCTAGGGAGAGTCCTAGTGTAAATATATTTCTGGCCGTGCTTGACAGTTCCCATGAACCGTGCTACTACGTACCTAGTGCTTGTACTACAACTAAGGAGGAATAATGACAGCGCCTAAATATCAACACACGGTGTGGTTTCCTGAGGATGTAGAGCAGTCTTGGCTGGCGTATCGAGATAGTCAGGTCTCGTTAGGTGAGAAGCCGGAAAGTCTTTCTGCGTTTCTCATACGGCTAATACGAGAGTTAGGAGCAGTGAAGAAAGGCGCGTGACATGGAGTATCTGAGCGTGACGAACCTGACGAAGTTTCAGCACTACAAGCACAGGAATCCGCCATGGATAAAACTCTATCGAGAGTTCTGGACTGATTACACGTTACGGTCCTTGTCCGTAAATGCTCGTCTTCTCTTCATCGGTCTTACCTCATTGGCTATGGAATTGGAAAATAAGATCCCAAATGACGAGCGATATCTTAGCGACCGTCTTGGGTTCAAGATCGTCGAAAAGGACATATATAATCTAATCTCTTCTAATCTAATCTTATCTAATCTACATGTGCAAGTTGCTAGCAACCCGCTAGCAGAGTGCTTGCAAGACGCTAGCATTGATACTAACACATTGATTAATGGGCGTGATTACCAATCTGAGGCGAGAGAAATCCTTGAGTTCTTGAACCTGAAGACTGGTAAGCAGTACCGCATGGGTGAAATCAACCTCGGCTTCATCGAGGCCCGCCTCAAGTCCGGTGTTGATGTCCAAACCTGTAAAAGTCTCATCGCTCGCAAGGTGCGTGATTGGACCCCCAAACCTGAGATGGTCGGCTATCTGCGACCTGAAACCTTATTCAACAAAACGAAGTTTGAAACATACCTTGCGGAGGTGAGCCAATGAAGTGTTTTGAATGCACCAAAGAGATTGATTCCTACCCCTGTGCGTGTGGCTACCAACCAAAAACATTGGCAGTAGTAGCCAAGCCACTGAACTGGATTGTCCGCCACTGTAGCAAGCCCGGTTGTAACGTCTCCGTTCGTGAGCATATTGGGCAGCAGGATATCACGCCGGTCTGTAAATGGCATAAACAGAACAGGGCCTACGCATCTACCAACATTCCCTATCTACCCAGCACTGGCGATCCCATCAGCAAGGAAGAGTTCGGCCTAGACCTGTTCAACGCCATCAAAACACAAGCCGCACTGCGCCAAGCTGAGAGGTCAGCTGAGGTGTATGAACGTAAGGGGCTGAATAGGCAGGCTCAAATCTGTCGTGACAATGTCAAGACGCTAGCACGTGAACTGACAGCAATTATTGAATCCAACACCCTCGCCCCGCACGACCTGAAGCGGGTACTGGAGATTACATGACAGAGCTAGAAACTGAACTGGTGTATGCCTTGAAGTGTGTACTTGATAGCCCGTTAAAGCATGATGAGAGAGGGCATGCATACTTGCATATACCAGCTCGCAGCATTGTTGATTTGCCAGCACTCATTAGGGGTTTGATAAACAAAGCTGAGGGTAAATCATGACCGGCACCCTCCTCATGCAAGCCCTTGTCCTGATCTACATCGTGACCGCCATTGTGTTTGCCACTGAAGGGAATTGGCCTAAGTGTCTGTACTGGTGTGGCGCGGCGGTGATTACTACGTCTGTGTTGTGGATGAAATAGGAGGCACTGTGACTACTGCTGAATTAAACGAGATTGTACGAAAACTGAGCGAGGCAAAGGCCGTATCAGAATGGCACTTTCGAGATGCAGTGCAGGAGCTAATTGAGGAATACGAAAAGATGGAGTACTACGAATGAAGTACCTGATTGCCTGCGATCATCTCACGCAAATCATTGACCAGGACACACCTGAGCAGGCCAAGCAGCTATCTAAGTGCGGTAGATGCCGAAGCGGCAAGGTGCGAGCTTACGCTTATTGCGACGGTGACGAGAACTTTATAAGCAGACCAGTACAGAAAAAGACTGATGACGCAAAGGAGAAAGTAAAATGTTAGCTTCTCTCTGCCTTGCTCCGCTCCTGATGTTTGGGTACGCTATCCCCGTCTCGTACCATTCCCACCACTCAGATTTAACACCTACTGCTCTGTTCAGCGCCCAATCCTGTACCACCGGCCCCGGCGCATACGCCAAGGCGACGCTTACCGGCGCGTATATGCTTGGGGCGCAATGGGGTTTTGGTGTGGAGCATAACGGCATGGAATTTAGTATCAAGCCTCAGCTCGGTTTCAGCTACGTGGACCATCATGTGCGTACCCTTCCCGCACGGCAACAGTACCACGTGGGCGCTGAAGCCAATGTCTGTTACGATAGATACTGCTCCGGTATCAGCTTCGATCATATCAGTAACGGCGATCAACTAGGTATTTGCTACAGCAGCTCCAAGTGCAGCGGCAATGTGGGTGAGCATATCTTGGCGTTCATGACGGGCGTGAGGTTCCAATGATTGTTATGTTCACAGTGAAGAACGGCAATGACTATGGTGAGTTCGTAGACATGCGAACACCACGGTTTAGAGCATGGCAGAAGGCTCTAGAGTATTTTTCCAGATTGGCACCTCCCGCTGATGATATACCTGCTGAATAATTTATCTTATTACACCTCATTATTCCCTTGACACCGTACCGCTACGGTGCTATCCTCTGGCCATGATGATTCACACTAACCGGGAGGGCGTCATGGAATTGGTAAAGTATTGGACGCATTTTGATCTGACTCCTGATGGGGGGCAGAAGCCTGAATGCGACGCCTGCGTGCCCGTATATCTTGCCGAACATGTAGACGCGGTAGTCAGTGAGCTGAAAGCAAGTTACATGCTCACACAACCCACCCCGCACACGAACAGGAGGGCAGGCACGCATGAAGGCTGGACATGAAATGGACGTATTGATCGCTGAGAAGGTGATGGGCTGGCACAAGTTCATTGACCATTCGTATAGTGAAAATAATGTTATGTGGTATGCGGTCGAAAACGGCTATGCGTCTTACCAGGACGCAGTTGACACATTTGGGTCATGCGTAGGCTGGTCTCCGTCCACTGAACTAGATGATGCATGGAGGGTCGCCGAAAAAGTTTTAGCTATGGATATCGGGATCGATGTATCGAGAATGCCGAACAGCAAATTATGGCACGCTGCTCTTTATCGAATGGACGATGGAGAGTATATGGCTAAAGCTGATGATATGGTTGAGGCCGAGACTGCACCGCTTGCAATATGTCTAGCAGCTCTCAGGGCGGTTTCATCATGACCCTCACCCCCCACACCATGGGCAGGAAAGGCTAGAATGAAGGCTAAGCACACAACCATACGATTGCGCCTCGGTGATGGCGTCAATCAATCCACGATAAGTAGCGTTATGCGAGTTGTAGGCAGGCTTGGCGGCTTAGCACGCGCAGCGAAACTCACCCCTGAACAGCGGCTGGCCAGTTCGCGTAAAGCGAATGCGGCAAAGGCCAAAAAGAAAGGGCGGTAAAGGCGTGATGGGACGGCGCTTAACATGCCGGAGAATTCACTACTCTCACGAGGCAGGTAGTCTCCCAGTAAGAAGCGATGCCATCATGCCCCGCACAAACCAAAGGAGAAATCATGTTAACATTTAAGGAGTATTGGCACGTGGCGCAAGAAGAAGACGGCGTGTTCGACTGTATCGGTGGTGGAGGCTCACGAGAAGAAGCAGAGGAAATGCTAATAGAGGATCGCAAGCAATTTCCCGGCGCATTCCTGCTCAAGGTAACAATGGAAAGAATCGATACTGTGCATTAAAGAAAGGGCGGTAACATGTCGTACTGTGATGACCATATGGTGGAGCCAATCGATGTGCAGGCCATGACCCAAGCAGAGCGCGAAGCGTATGCACGGGGTATCGAGGCGGCAGCCAACCAGCTTGCGCTTGGCCCTGGCAATCGGCTGCACTTTGTCAGCATGTTTAGAAACTGGGCGGCTGGGATACGTTCAACTCACTAGCTTCCTCGCGTCACTTGGCTTTAAAATTATTCTGCTCACGGTACGCCGTCTTCACTAGCACGGCACCTCGAAACGGTTCAGGTTTGAGCAGTATTACCAGCCTAATACCCTTGAAGCGCCTCCATACCACACCTACCCCGTCTGGCGTATCCTTCCCATGCTGTAACACCTCTGCTACGTCATGGTCAGAGACGCCAGCGGCCTCCAATTGCTCCTGTGCATGCCTCGTCAGCGCCACGTTGCCTAAGCCTCGCACATCAGGGTAGTAGTGTTTCATGGTTCTCATAAGCATACAGAGATCGTTGTGGCACCGCCACTATGCTTGACATATATTTCATTCGTGTTACTATCCTAACTGTCTGCTTGGGCCCGCCGCGATTTGCTAGGGGCCCAAGCAGTTGTTTTCCATTCTACGCCGGTCCCGCTTCAGCTATCGACTGTGGCGGGACTGGTTTTTGTGTCCCTGTTGGTGGATTGCCCAGCATCATCTGGCTATTCGCTTCAAGGGCCTTCCTCATTGTGCCCAGCATCAGCCTTGTGTAAATCCCGGTATGGGCAAACGATGTATGGCCCAGGGTATCACGGATGACGGCTAGGTTATGCCCATTCATAGCTAGCCAAGACGCGCATGACCTGCGCAAGTCGTGTATGGTGACATCAGGTATACCGGCCTGCTCACGTATCGCACACCACTTGAGACGAGCTAATGCACGGGACCAGCGCGTGAGCCGTTTCGTTGAAAATACGTACTCACACCGACGTGGCAACGCGGACAGTTTCAACATGAAGTGAGCAGGGATTGGGACGGGTCTAGGGCGGCCAGTTTTCGTGTGAACACTGTTCCAGATGCACGAGGGCACATCAAGGTCGCTCCATCGCATTCCAAGGCCCTCATCTCTGCGAGAGGCTGTGTAGAGCGGAAGGAGGAAGAAGCACTGTGTCATCTCATCTTCGCGTGCAAGTGTGGCCATAAGCAGCGGCGCTTCATTGGGCATGACAAATCTGGTGCGTGAATCCATTCTATAAGGCTTCACGCGCTTCGCCATGTTATCCCCTGTATACATCTCCCAGCACTTCCCACGCTCTAACATGGTGCGGAGTATGCTCAGGCATTTGTTGGCCTGGGACTTGGAATGGTTCCCGATGCCGTGAAACCATTTTTCAATAATGAACGGTCGCAGCTCTGGTATGGTGTAGTGTCTGATTGGGCCGAAGTAGAGCTTAATCACCCCATCGTACTCACGCCGCATGCCCCTGAGGTACCGCACGTGCTGCTCTAGAAACGCTGCGATTAATTCCTCCATGTCATTCCCCCTCTTTCTGTTGCCGATTGCAGAAGCGCAATCAAGGCGGTCCATTATGGACTAGTATGGAGAGCCTGCGACTGTTAAGATGGCCCTATGCACATGAAAATATAACCCTAACGTGTTATGGAATACTTACGTAGTTCCACTACCTGTGCCTACAAGTAACTCTCTCGCAACATACTAAACAGCTGATTCGGTACTTGTACTATGCACTGTTTAGTACCCATACTATTTCTTTTCAACCGCCTTGGGTCTCAGTGGTACTCCTACTCAGGACGCCCTGCGGCGGCGGGAGCCGTGAGCGTCTTGCGTAGGCTCACCCTTGACTTGTTTCTCTAGGTGGTCAATGCCAGCTTCCATGCACATGCCGATGATCTTCGAGATAGACAAGCTCTTATCTATCGCGCACAGATTCACGGCGCGGCGCTTGAGCGTCTTAGGAATGTAGCCGAACACTTCAGTCAGATGCGGTGGGATCATTACGCTTTCACCTCCTCTCATGATCGGTATAGGTTGCGTCATACAAGTACCACTACTCCTCACTTCCACAACCTAGGGATACCCCTAGCAACACCAGGGTAGCGCTAGTACCCCTACCGTGTCAAGACCCTAAAATAAATCTTAAGGGTTATGAAAAAGTACTTGACTAGTGCTAGCACTCGTGCTAGAACTACCCTAACGCTACCACAATGGAGAAACAAGATGCCCAAACCAAAGCCGCTCGTACCAAGGAATATCAAGTTTACTGAAGCGCAGACACGGTTCGTTAAGCGTCGCGCAGAAGCAGATGGTCATTACAACTTCTCGGCTGTCATTAAAGGACTAGTCGATAGAGAGATGGCGTTAAGCGCAGTCAAATAAGGAGGCATTATGCATACGGAAATGGACATTCTATCGCGTATTGCAGCCAGTCCAGCGGTTTGCCGGACATGCATACATCTCGATGCTGACTATCTCGGAATAAGTGACGGCTTTGTACAGATATGCCTCAAGGGTCATTCGATGACTGCGGAAACATGTTCTGATGCGAATAGAGGAGACCGACCATGACCCACTCCAAAATCTCCCGCAGCACGCTCACGATGCTCACGGTGTATGCCAAGACAGCCAAGCTCCCGAGCCTTAAGGTTGCCGCGCGTGAACTGCTCGCGCAGTACCAGGAACGGCACAAGGGGCTGACACGGTATGAGGTGAAGCCATGAGCTATGACGTTGTGGCTATAGATATAAATAGAAACACAGTTCGATTGATCGCAAATGGCAAGTCGCTAGCAAATGCGGAGGCCATTGTCATGATGGCGATAGCAAGACGCGGGCTTGAAGAGGAGCTATTTAGTGAAGTGGTAAGTGGCACCTACAATGATGGCGATAAATGGGAAGGCGAGGTGAAGCCATGAGCTACCAAAACCTAGACCTCGTCGTGTACTTCGTGGCGCTGGTCATTGCTGGATGGGTGGGCGCTGGCATCGTGGCGGGGGTGTTGCTGGGCTGGGTGCTGAGAAGTAAGGATGGTAATAGCCAATGATATGGTTCATTGCTGAGCAGCTTACATGGTCACTTGCGAGTGGTGTCAATTTTGGGCTTTGGCACAACAATGTCAATGCCGGTATATGGATGTTTGGCATTGTGTTCTGTGCCTTTAGAGTGTTTAGAAAGGAGTGGTTATGAACGAGCTAGATGAGTGGATGTCATGGGATATCAAGCTTGCGCTGGGCTTGGCTGGTGTTGTGCTGGTTTCCTTGGCTGCATGGGTGATAGTACCGCCACTGTATAAGGTGGCGAACCGGATGATTGCCTGGAACCGGTACAAGCGATACAGGAACAACTACCTCCCCCACTCTACCTGTCATAAACCGTGGCGAGAGAACAAGTATGTCCGTGGCTGACCATGAGGTGGAACAGCTAGATGACCTGTGGTGGTGCGATAGGCATGAAGTGACCTACGAGAGAAAGTGCCCTCACTGTTGTAACGACAAGGCAGATTCAAGGAAGGGGGAATGAATGGACGCGCAAGACTATCGGAACCAACAGCGCTTTAAGGACATTGAGAGGCGTTTAGACGCTTTAGATTCCCTGATCGCACACATAGCAGAAGCGTTGGCGGACCATGCCGTGGATCAAAGGAAGGGGGAATAATGAGCCAATGCCCTATAGAAAATTGCTGGATACATGAGCAGCTTGCATCTGAGCGCGATTACCTATCGGAAGCCCGTAACATCATGGATGGCAAGCCAGGTGTACTCCCAGAGCCTGAACACCTACGGGCCATAGACGAACACTATCAGGTCTATCTGATCAAGATCGCTAACGCGATAGAGGCAGTGAAGCAGAATGTGCTGAAGGGGTAGTCATTACTAACTAGGAGGTGCCATGAAGGTATTTACTGAGTCGAAGTATTTAAAGCATCAGGAATTAGATGGGCAGGACTGGGTTGTCACCATCAGTGATGTAGAGCGCCAGTCAATCAAGAATAATGAGGGTAAGGACGAAAGCAAGTTTGTCCTGTTCTTTAAGGAGCATCCCAAGGGCATGATCTTGAACTCCACCAATATGAAGGTCATTAGCAATTTGCTCAAGTCAGACGAGAGTGAGGAATGGAAGGGCAAGCGCATCACCTTGTATGTCAAGGATGATATCGAGATGGGTGGCAAGATCATGTCCGGTCTGCGCGTAAGGGCCAAGCTGCCAGCATGAAGTGGACAACAGACAAGCCAAGCACGGAAGGCTGGTACTGGTGGAGGTACGACAAAACAGGGCCAGCTGACATCCACTACCTCTCGCATGATGGCAACGGGCTAACAGAGTTGGATTGTATGGGGAAGCGGCACAGCTTGGTTGATGACGGTGAATGGGCTGGACCATTGGAGCCACCACAATGAAAGTCGCACCTGAATATCAAGTGGAAACCCCAGGCCTGCTAGCGGACAAGATCCGTGACTACCTGGAAAGCCCCAACAAGCGCATGGATGAGGCTGTGTTGGCTGAGACGGTCAAGCGCATGCGCATGGTCATGGTAAGGGATTTGATGCAGCCACGCGACACCAGGGCCGGGAAGGAGTCTAACACGCTCTATACCGGCCCCTGTGCGCGTAAGGCGAGGCTGACCTATGACGGGGCAGACCGTGAGCCGTTAAGAGCCAGGACGTTGCTGAAGTTTCTATTGGGTGACTTGGTGGAGCTGTCGGTACTAGCTATAGCACGGCTGGCTGGCTGTGAGATTGTAAATAATAACATTGATCTTACCGTTAAAGGCGAGGACGGCAAGCGCGTCCCAGTGCATCCTGACGGTATATACATAGAGAGGATGCAAACATATGATAATGACATACCATATAACGTGGAAATTAAGTCCTGTGATAGCCTCACCTTCAATGCATGGCTAGCCAATGGGGGCCCGGATGACACCTGGGGATACCTGACTCAGGCTAGCATGGAAATACAGGCATGGCGTGAAGCTGGCATGTTTGTAAGAAAAACCATCTTCATCGCCGTCTCCACCGGTTCACGCCAGGGCAGCATTGCTGAATTCATTATGCCTTACGATGAGCAGCTAGTCATTGGCTGGCATGAACGGCGCTTGGCAGCACAGCAAGAGAAGGTGCCGGAGATACCGTTTCAGGGACAGCCTGAGATGCAATTCGTGAGAGGTAAGGCACTTGACCCTGAACATTTCAACTTTGGTGATCCTGTACCGCGAGTAAATGAAAAGGGTGCCACGTATGGCTATGACGTGATGACAGGCAGAACAGTTGTTCCAACTGCCTGCACATATTGCGCATTCATGTCTAGGCATTGCTGGAAGAACGCGGTGATGGAAATGGACGGCGGTAAGCCGGTCTGGGTGGTGCCGTCATGAGCAGCCCATACGCCAAGTCGAAACAGCGGTTAGAGAAGATTGGGTACCGTGTCGGTAAGACTGAGCACTGGAACAGCTTTTGTAAGCGCAGGCAGGACCTTTTTAACTGTATCGACATGGTAGCCATGCGAGCAGGAGAGCCATTGTTAGCCGTGCAGCCAACAGACATTACCAGCGTGTCTAAACGCATGGCTAAGGCGCATGAAGTGGCGAAGGATTGGGTGAGTACAGGCAACAGGTTTGAGGTGTGGGGCTGGACGCCTAAGTCTAAGAAGCCGCCGCGTGTTATGGCCATGAATAGCAGCGGTGAATGGGAGGCAATACGTGAAGATGCGTGACGATGTATTGACAAGCATCGAGAACAAGCTAGACAAGCAACGTCCCTGGGCGATTAGGCGCTGCCTTGGTGGGTGCGATTGCTGGATGAGGTCAACCGGCCCAGGACATAGAATTTGTAATGAGTGCAAGGAAGGGACTGAACACGGTGTTGCATGGATACCGCTCTGGCGTGGCGGGCAAAGGATTATTATAACTAAGGAGGATGTAGCATGCGTTCGATAGCGATAGCGGTCATGTTGATGGCGTTGGTGGGGTGCCAGTCTACGCAGAATAGCTGGCATGTGGAAAGAGATGTTATCAAAAATACCAGAGTAGAGCGATACCCAGCGATGTTTACTGCTGGCTACACTAAAACCCTCCATCAGGCTTGCCCGTTGGCAGCACGGCTAGATAATAAGATGACTGAGGGCTTTGACAAGCTAAAGTTTTCAGAATGTCTCACAATGTTTAAAATGGTTGATGGCACAGAGATTGACCACTGGGACCAGGCCTTTGAACCTGGCACATTGAACGGCATGGGCGGGAGTATTATACAGGCTGGTGCGATCCTTGGCGGTGCAGCCATCCTTGCCAACGGGTATAAGCAAGGCGGGTCCAGGCTGAATACGAATACGAGCATGACGAGCAATAACAACGCCGCCTTTTACGACAACATCCCGCCCTCTGGTGGGCACGCGGTCGGCAAGTAAATGAATGGCACAACAAACAAAAGGAGAAATGTCATGAAATTTCCAAAGAAGATATATGTGAAAATTGAGGGCGATAAGGGCGAGGAATACTTTGTGGCAGATGGCAATAAGGAGGATCTTGTTGATAACACGACCACCAACATTGCCACATACGAACTGGTTGGTGCCGAGCATTACAAGAAACAAGTGGTAAAGGCCGCACCATAACCCCCGCATCCCGGTGGCGGGCACGCGAGGGAGGGAGGAATATATGACTAGAGAGCAGCAACGCTTAACGAGTGAACCGGTCGATGTCGCTGAAAGCAAGTGGTTCTATATTTTCCGTAGAACGTGTTCGTTTCATGATGGCAAGGAAAACCAGCACGTCCACGACATTAAACTCAAGGACATCCTCAAGGCTATTACGCAACGCGGCTTGCTAGATGAATGGGACGCAAAGAGGTTGACATGGAAAAAGAAAAAGGCCACCCCATGACCCACGCGACAGACCCCATGGAGGGGGCGAGGGAATTGTATGTACGGCTAGGGCAAGCAACTGGGTCTACTTCATTCATTGAAGCGACTGATATTGCTCTCATCGCCGCCGCGCTACGTGAGGCTGAGGCGAGGGGGCTGCGGGAGGCGGCTGACTATGCCAGCGATTGCGAGATTGCCGAAGCGAAGCATGGCGGCGCATTGGGGCGTGACTTTATTCTAGCATTCCACAAGGTAGCCTACTGGTGTAAAAAGCAGGCCAAGGAGCGCGAGCGATGAGCACTAAAAAGTGGGCAGTGGTTAAGAAATGGAAAGATAACCCTACCGATGTTCAGGTCCTTGAGTATTTTGCTGACTATGAAAGCGCCGAGAAGTTCGCTGACGATGTGGATATCAGCGAACTTTACGATTGTGCAGTGATGAGGTACGACGCATGAGCAAGCCAAAGACCCCAGATCGGTTTGAGCGGGCGGTAACAAAGTACTTCTGGAAAGAACTGGGCGATCCTACGGATGTATTTGTTAGCGAAGCGAAAGCATTGGCCGTCACGCTCCTACGCCGTGAGCACGCTGCGGTGAGGAGGTTGATTGTTGAGCATTTGAAACGTGAGAAGCAAGTTATTGAACAGCTTCGTGAAGATCAGACAAAAAAGCTATGTATGCATAGCTACGGCAAGGTGGTGCTTGACAATTTTCTCGCAGCCCTGGACAAGAGGCGGAAATGAGCACTGACTTAGAACGAATTGGGCATGCGCTATACGGATTAGATGCAGCCATCCGGTCTGTTGGTGTCATGCTTATCCTAGGACTTCTAGCCATTGCAATAGTGCTGGCTGTGAGAAGTAAATAATATGCGCCCATCCCGATAGCCCGGATACGTGGCGGGTGGAGCGCAGAGAGGAGCGGTAAAGCGATGAAGGCGAAAAAGAAAAAGTGTGTTTGTGAGAATGGCTACATCACGGGGGTAAATGGAAATAAAGCGTTATGCCCACGATGTCATTCGATGGGACAGTGTTTTGCTAGCTTATTTGCTAGCCCAAAGGTGACGCGATGACGGGGTCTCAGGGGTCAAACGCCGTGAAGGTAGAGGTGTTTCATTATACAGGGTGTCCAATCCTGTACTACGGGTTTGATGGGATGAGCAACAAGCTTTACAACCAACTAGCAAAAGAGTGCGATTGTGAAAAGCGCCATGCCGCCCGAAGCCCAGGGGAGGAGAGCAAGGATGAGTGAATTGACGATTAAGCGCGTGATGGATGAGGACTTTTCGCAGGACGATGTTATTGCCTTATTCAACGAGAACGCCGCGCTGCGGGCTAGAATTGTTGAGCTAGAGCACGCGCTGCGCCTCCATCTGGCCGTGAGCCCCGATGATCCGCTATTGATTGAGCCGGTGGAACAAGAACTCGTGAGGCTGCGGGCGAAGGTCGAGGAGCTAGAGAAGGAGAAGTACGCATTAAAGCGAAGTGTAGGCCTTGATTGTGGTGATAACAGTTGCAAATACGCCTTAGAAATAAAAGGCATGCGAACAAACGGTCGATGTCGATGTGATCCAAAGCGTATGAAGGAAGACCTTGAACGGGCCAGAGCCATAGCAGACCAGGCACAGGCCGCGCTGGCCGCTTGTGAGCAGGAGCGGGACCTAGCTATCGCTCACGACCGTCAACCGTATCCAACTGCATGGGCGTACGAACAGGCGTGTAAGGCGCTGGAATCTACGAAGCAGCAGCTTGCCCAGGCGCAGGAGAGGGTGAGGGAGTTGGAGCGGGAGAGTTACGGTGAACATTTATAAAAAGGAGCTGTCATGCGCTGTCCAAAGTGTCAAGGTTTAGTGGTGGCAAGCTACATTGAGGAAGAGATGGTCCCGAAGTGCCTCAACTGCTCTATGCACTTCTGGCCCCCTAATGTCATGCCGTTAGACCACTCAGCTATGCGCTGGGAGTCTGTGATATGCGAACGGTGCCATGATCGGCGGGCCATGCGTGGACGTGAAACGTGCATCACCTGTCGTGGGCATAAAGTTGAGGTGGCAGCGTGAAATGGACAGAAGATAAGCCTACCGTGCCTGGGTGGTATTGGTGGCGCATTGCCGGTATACCATTAGTCGTTGAACTGGTCTTCAATATGAATAAAGAGCTGATGATTGAAGATGATGCAAGACACCTCGATCAATTAGGTGGAGAATGGGCTGGCCCGCTAGAGCCACCTACGCCCTGAGCCGTGGCTTGAAATGCTTTTTGTTGTACTTGTCAAATTCAACGTGCAGCTCAGCCATGAGGTGGGCCGGCAGGTGCTGGATAAAGCCGTGGTTGTCAACGGAGCACTTGAGCGAGGCAGTCAGGACAGCTTCTACTGCGGCACGTAGATATTGGTTCATGGGAGTCCTTTAAATTGGAGAAAATATGAATGGTAATGTTAGTCACTTAGAAGCAAGAATGATGGCACTGGACCTATTGAGAGTATTAGCTGGTAATCCATTGGTATTTGCTGCCTACGTTGCTGGTGAACACCTGGGTAGGGAGGAATGCGTAAGAATAATGACTCCGCTCATTACTGAGTACTTACGCAAAGAATAGCTACCCATGCACAATAGATGATTCAAATGGTTTAATAAGAGTCGTTTTGACTAGTGTATTAGGCAGCAAATAGACGACCCTGCACAACACAGCGATAATCCACGATAGGAACAGGTTGTAAATGAATCACCCCGTTAGGCTCCAGATACCCCACCCCGAACCCCAAAGCCCAGTCACGGTTAGCCCGTACCTTGTACATGTAATCTACTTTCCTGCGGTCCCCAAGCCATCCAAAACAGGCGGCTACATGGGGCTTTCCCTTGGCGTTGCCTTCGATGATATAGATCATTCTATGGAGATGGTTGATCACTATGTTGTCCTGGTAGGAGCTAGCAGCGTCTTTCACGGCATTGGCACCAGCCTTCCCAAGGTCGTGGGTGATATAGAGCTTGCCAATAGTGGTGTCGCCTTTGTAGGGGGTCACTTCCCAGCCATGCTTAGTGAGTTCAAGCAAATTATCAGCATCTACGACGCCCTTCATCTCTGGGGCGCGGTCGTGGACGTACCTATCGAGCCTGTCTTCATGATTCCCGAATATGAACTTACGCTCCTTACCAGCCCACGATTCGACACGCCTAAGGAGCTTCTTGGTTTCATGTACTTCATCGTCAAACGTCATGCGCCTGCTAGGGTCCTTCACGTGGCTGCTCACCGCGTAAAAGTCAGGGAAGTCCCCACCAATGACGGTGGTGTCAGGCTTAATGGCTAGCGCCACCTTTTCTACGAGATTGAACGCCCTTGCGTCGTGATACGGACAATGTACGTCTGGTATGAACAGGATGGTTTTCAGGCTTACCATGCCTGAGTCGTTCCGGGGTTGACCAATTCCAGCAGAGATACCATGAGTCCTCCTCCAGTTCGTCCCAATCGAACATGGTTACACCTACTGAGTTTCATGGTGAAAGTACTAACACTAATCTACGTAGTTGTCAACTTACTTGGATGCAGTCACCTTGTCGAAGGAACGCAGCGCCCCCAGGCCCAGCATGCCGAATAGCACCATGCTTAACTCGCCCATATCGAGGTGAGGAAGGAGGATCGTATTGCCAAACGCTTGCAGAACGAACACCATAAACGGTTGCATGACGAACTGGTACGCATAGGCCCCGCCACAGACCCAGCCTATTGCAGGACGCCAGCCAGCCACAAAGACAGACTGCGAACCAGCCTCTATCTTGTTCACTTCAATCTGAGCCATGGTGACATCCTGCGATGCCTTCCATATGGCCTGCTCTGCCGCTAGCCTCTCAGTGGCGTCAGGTATCCACTTGTCCAGGATAGGCTTGATAATGCCCGAGAATGCCCCAGAAACTGCGTCAACGATTGGATTAGCCATTATCCAGCCTTCCTTGCTAGTTGTGAAAAGTCGCTATGGAGCTGCTTGAGCTTCTCACTGTTCTCTTCGTGCCGTTCGTCACAAATGCCCTTGTGCTGAAGCTGTGTGCTCGCCGCCAGCTCAATCTTTCCGCACAGACGCGCAATGTCCAGGCTCATCGTTGCCATGCTGATGGCCATGCCGTCCTGGGTGCTCACCATGCGACGAAATCCCCAGCCCACGATAGCGATAATGACACCTAGCGCCACAATCGCCGCCCACTCAGGAATGGTCATGTTCCTTGCTCCTCTCTCGGTTCTGGCACTCTCCATACGTACCGTGGAAGAACTCCTCCCCTTGCATGTATGGCACGCCACACCATGGACAGACGAAGAGATATTCCTTGCTTACTTCTTTTTCTGGTAATAGTCCCACATTGCATCCTGTGGTTTGTCTTTGGCGATACCGACATGCACGAATGTTGCCCCTATTCCTATACGCCTGATGCCCATAGCGAGCAGTTCCTTCACCATCTTAAAGCGCGTCACAGATCGTTGACAGAACACGTCAGCCCCTTCAGCTGGGTCATACGTATGCTCACTATGCTCTACCCCACCCACGTCACTGTTATGCTCTGGGTCTCGATAACCTGAGTTGATCTGCAAATCAAAACCCATGCGCTTCTCTAGCTCTGTTAATGTCTTAAACAGGTCTGGGTGCAGGTTCAGTATTTCACCGTGCATAATGGCTCCTACCTGGATATGCGCGTTCCCGCTGCGCTACGTGACGTGGAGGAACGGCTTGTGCCAAATGGTAACGGTACGCGAGGGCGCTGCAATCCGGTCATGCTCGTTGTCACGTCAATAATGTTGCTATAGTTTAATGACGAGTTGGTACCATCGCTGAACTTGCCCCTAAACCTATTGATCGTTCCAGGCGTCAGGCTTGTTGACAGAATGGATGAGCTTGTCTGGGCTTCCGTTAAAGTGAAGTCTACGCAAGCGGCTCCAACGCACCGCTCCATGAGCGTGACAACCGATGCAATATTGTCTGTGCCTGGATCAAAGCAGAGCTGAACGGATGCTGTGAATATCCCGCACTCTCGCAGGTTCGCCATGTCACTGGGCGGGATTACATCTGTTAACGGTGGAGTCGTAAACGTTGCCTGGTTGCTATCCGCAGAACTGAGATTCCCACTGGTATCCTCTGCCCTCACTACCACGCAATATGACGTATTGGGTGAAATTTGGGTGAATGTGTAGTTGGTCGCAGTAGGGTTCGTGACAAAGAAGAACGTTGCGCAGGCATCAGTTGAAAGTGATACTTGATAGCCGCGCAGGGCTATATTGTCTGTTGCCGCCGTCCATACGCATGCCCCATGCGGTGTACATACAACATTGGTTACAGTAGATGGAGCGGTAACATCTCCGGCTGCGGCAGCAACTGTAATGGTAATAACAATACTGGAGCTATTAGCGTGTACATCGTCTAGCACATCAGTAAACAGACACCGTCCATACAGGGTTGTAATGCTGTTATCAGTCAACCCTGCTTGCGTGGCTGAGGCAGTTCCACCAAGCACATCCATTTGCGTAGACATGAGGCTATAGGCCTGATCAGTTGTGGATGACCGACACGCAGCCGTTTTGTCAATATTGAAACTATAGACACGCGATGTCGTTCCGGCTGGCAACGTGTTGCTTGGCTGCGCGTTACTCATCACCACTTCAGCCGTATCAATTGTGCCTGACCAATTCGTTGCATTGCTAATGTATACATAGTCAGTGCTTACAGTGTTCTCTACGCCAGCAGCATCAATAGCGTGACAGCCCAGAAAGTCCAGACCTGCCTCCCATCCACCAGCCTTGGTGTATCGGCCATTGGTTAAGTCTGTTGCTACGACGATTTCCGTTTGATAATAGAGAAGCCCACTATTCGATCCTCTATCAATGCGCAGCTTTGTTGGTGTGGTTGCTCCAAACGTCACATTGAGTCCGGTCGTATCAGCCGTAAGCGTTGCGCACTTCGGTGCAACAATAGGCGTGATCGTGGCTGGTTTCAGTGACACCACGCTATGTGCCCACTCTTGGGCAGCATCGTGGGTATAGACCATTGCTTGAGCGCCAGCAGTGGACTTCGTAAGCGTGGATATGCCGATACCATCAACAGTGCCGGTTGTTGATCGGCTCACGCGAGATGTCTGACTCCCGCCAGATGTCATGGTATTGCCGCGTCCGGTTGTGACGCTCGCAATCATGGCCCCGTCGTTTACGGTTGTAATGCTCGTTGAGACTGAGGTGCCCGTTCCGCTGCCGCCAGCGTTTGCATCAATAGGCGCTGTCTGATCGACACCAAAAAAACTTTGAGTAGACCCAACGCCGTACGCTGAGAGCGCACCAGCCCATGTGCAGGTGATCGTGTTCGCGCCACCGTTGGGGTTGTCGAATCGTGAAATGGCTGTGCGAATACCCACGCCAGCGATGCTATTATTTAGGTCTTGACGAACGATGGTCGCAGGGCTGCCACCTACAGTGCACCCTGTGAGCACCGTGTCGGCATCAACGCTTGTGTCGCGAGCGCTTGTATAAATGAGCAATTCTTTATTAGTGCCGGTGCCGACCGTATGCGTCCAGCTAATGGTGTTCGTTGTGTTACTGGTCGCGGAACTGCTGACCGAGTCAGAGGTGATTGTCGCCGCCGTTGCAGAGGAGAAGCCGCCAGCCTGGAAGTCAGTGATAGACGCATTCGAGAGAGTACCGCCAGTATTCATCCACATGGCAATACCGGCGCGTCCACCGGTGAACTCAGAATCGGTTGCTGTAAGGATGGTTGTTTCAACAGAAGATCCAGCTGCGATACGTTTGAGTCGCAAGGCTGTACCTTCAGCTTCACAGATAAGCTTGTCGCCGGAACCCCATACCGTTGTGGTATCAGTCGCTATTGGCAGATTCGCATCACCAACTTTATTGGTATGGTGAGAGACGATGGACGAGTTCCTGGCCGGTGCGTTCGTGGCTGTTTTCCTGGCATAGCACCAGTACCAGTTGACCGTAGGTGGAGCGGCGGCACGAAGGATACACCCATGCTCCCTGTCTTCTGTGCCTATAAATGTTCCAAGAGTAACTGAACACCATTGATCGTTAGGTAGAGCAACACTGTTATTGGTTTCTACAGATTTCGGTTCAGAAGCGTTTACCGCGGTGCCGCGTATCTCGTTAGAGATAAGCGTGGCGGTAGTATGGTTAGGACTCGTATACCCAGCATCCCACGCAGCGCCAAGGTCGGCATTGTTCGCCCTGTTGAAATCGTCACTAATGGTGGGGGCCGTGCGGAATGTTGATGCAGCGGCAGAATCAGACACGGCTGTTCCATAGGGGCCTTGATTGCCAGCAATATCAAAGTTATTAACACTGTAACTATAGGCGAGACCAACGATACGATTAGGATCTGCCCATGACGTAACTGAAGGACCGAGTGAGGCAACGCCTGTTGTCGGCGTGCACGGAGCACCGGAGCATCTCCTTACATTGCTACCACCAATACCGCTGCCGCCAGTATTATCAGATGCGTTCACCCAGCTGACAGTGCCGCCAGCTACGGCGAGACTCGTAGGAACACCAGGAGGAATGGTGTCAATGGGGGGACCTGAGCAGTTATCCACTTCAGCCCGTGTTGTTGCAGCAATGACTTGGTCAACGTATTGCAGGCCATAATCCGTAGCTGGGCCACCAGTAAAACCTGCCTCAGCGCGTGTGAGTGTCCCCCATCCGTTCTGCTTGTAGAATTGTAGCCCAGTATGTTTACCGTTATGACTAGCAGACTGAAATAGCTGGTTATAGTACCCGATAGTCTGGTTACCATTTATCCACTGCTCTAAAACGCCGTCAGCAACGCCTGGAGTGTTGTATTTAATATGGTCAACAATGCAATACCATTGATCATTCAAGAGCGGAATGCTTGTCATGTTACTGTCATAACGATGCGGGGTAGGCCCGCCGTCTGTTTGGTATTCATTTGTATAAGATTGAATGCGTGAACTATTCTGATTGGCAGTAAAAAACCGTGGATCATTAGACCCAGTCACAGAAGCATTGAGTACAATCCATTTCTTACTGTTTGGCGTGTTGTAGTTGAACCCGCGCGTCCTGTACCAGTAACGCCAATACACGTCTCTCCAGGTCCCCGCAGGGAAGTTCTTAGAAAGCGAGGTGGTATTGATTTGTGGGTTCGGGTCACTCCACGCCTTATTCCATGTCCCCTTAAGTGACTTTGACCCTGAGTGAGCAAAGTCGGTTGATACGTCGAGATATGGGCACGGACTTGCGCTACAATAACTTGCGCCAGCCCCTGGGTATGCCCACCCATCGGCAGCCACAGTAGTTTCAAAGCTACTTTCCGAAAGCAGCACGGTAGCCTGTACCGGCCAAGCCGAAAGCACAAATAACAGTACTAGCCAGATCATCGGTAGCTCACCGTGCAGGTATAGTCGGCAGTTGTGGTGAATCCTAGGTACAGTCCAGTAGCGAACGGGGTGTCAAAAATCAGCGTGGCTGGAGGATAAAAGCCTGTGCCGAGATCAATTTGGTGGATCTTTGTCCCCGTCTCTGTGAGGCTGTCATAGATAATGAGCGAGCCAGCGGTAGCTGCTGCATCGCTGTTACAGGTAACGGTATGGAGGAAGCCGGAACCTGCCTTGATTTGCACATCGGCTGTTTTGGGGCCGCTGTTGAGGTAACGGTGCTCAGTGACGAGCAAGCCTGTAGTGCTTCCGCCGCCAGTTGCCGATGAGTCTTCACCTGAAATATTGGTGGCCAGCGACACCCACTGCGCGGCGTTCGCATCGCAAAACACCAGCCCCATCACGGTCAGGTTGCCAATGGTGGTCAGAGACGTATGCACTTCGCATCCGTTCGCCCTGGCGTCCTGTACTGGCACGAGCCCCACTGCTAGTGCTAGCACCAACGATGCTAGAAGAACATTCCGTCTCAGCATAACCCCTCCTTTAAGCTACCCTGTTAGCAACGAGATTGGAGCCTTTGCGCACAGTTACTGCCGTTCCGCTTGATGTGGATTGAGCGAACTGAACCGTGACATTCCCAGGCGTGGCCCCATTGAGACACCAGATAGTAAAGTTGACCATAATGGTCGTAGCCCCTGTCAGACTCCCAGTGGTGACATCTAGGACAGCACCGGAAGCCGTGACGTGCGCACTTAATGATTGTGCCGCCGCATTGCTCACAGCTTCAGCGCTAGACATAATCGTGGCACCAGCTGGACAGGTGACACCAAACTTAAACCCTGTCGTGCCAAGCGCGTTCGATACCGCCAGTGAACCTCGTGCAATCCACTCCTCGCTTGCCGCAATCGCAAAAAGTAAATGGTCATCGTCCTGTAATGTAGTTGATGACGTGACTGACTCGTCCGCAGTCTTGCGTTTAGTCACAATGGAGAGCCCGCCAAGTACACCGTTGATAGATGGGGCTGTGAGTGTTTTATTGGTAAGAGTCTGTGTGCCGGTCAACGTAACAATGTCAGAAATGAGCGCAGCCATAAGCCTGAACTGCGTTCCGTCGTATCTGATCGTGACGAGATGGCCCGAGGTGATATCGCCAGCCACAAGCGCTGCTACCGAATTCTTCTTGATACTCTTCGCCCCTACTGAATTGATATTGACCGTGACGGCTGTGGTATTCGTTCCAGTAGCAATGAAGCTGAAGTATTGACCCTCAGCATAGGCCGTAATCGCCGGAGATGCCGTTAGGGTTATGACATCGGCTGTCCCACCAACAGAGCCTGCAGGAATATGTATGCCTGTTCCGTCTTGTATCGTCGCGATGCTGGCAGCGTCAGTGCGGGCCGTCGCAGCAGCAAGACCTGTTATCTTGTGGGCATTCATGGGGATGTTTGCCGTAATGGTTTGCTGCCCGTCCTTCATCACGCAGGTACTAATCATCGTGGCCAGGTCAGCAGTCAGCGCGTTAAAGTCAGATGACGTAATGAGTGTGCCGTCTACAACCGGCTGCCCTGTGCTGTCTATGACTGCCACTCCACTTCCGTTTAATGCCATTACTGAGCCCTCCCTACTGCGGTTCCGGCTGCGCCTGATGTGCGTTGTGCAAGTGCGGAGATTAGCGCGTTAAACTCCGCAGGATCGGCTGTGGCAAACTTCTGATAGGCTGGTGAAAGCGCAAGGTTGCGAGCTGGCCCACGAAGCAATGGCAGACCGCCAGCGAGTATCCCAGCCGGTCCCATCCCGGCCCCTCCAGCAACGCTGAGTAAGGCAGAGGCTGCTGCATCTGTTCCACTTACGCCAGCAACAGGCACCTTGGCTCCCTCTCGCATCACTGATGGGAACGCCTGCTGCATCCTGCCGATGGTAGCCGTTGCGCCGGTCTTGCCGGTCAGTCCCTCTTTATTGAGTAAGGCCCCGATCTTTGGAGCTGAGATATTTTCGTCACCAATGTTCAGTGCTCGCTCGTATTCGTAAGACTTAGCGAATTGTGTACGAGCCTTTGCGAGTTCGTTAATCAGTCCTTCTTTCCCGCTCGCTTTCGCTATGGCTTCAAGGTCTGCATCAATGGAATCAGCCTTTGCCGATAGCGCTTCAGCCCTGGCCAGCATGTCAGGATGAGGGACCGCCGCATTAGACTTATAGGCAAGATTGGCATCGGCCCTGGCCTTTTTGAGCTGTTGGAAAAGGTCTTTATCGTGGAAACGTGGGAACCACTCCATGCTGTCAGGTGGCTTCAGCTTTTCAACCTCTTCGTAGGTCTTACCTGCTGACTCCCTAGCTTTAGAAAGTGATGCCTCAGTCAAGGAAGTGCCTTTAGGTAGGCCGAGTTCCTTTGCTACTAAGGCGTTCGTAATGTCCTGGTTTCGCTTTGCAGCCTCTTGCCCTACGGCAGCCTTACCGGCAATACTCTCAAGCTTCTCATTAAGGAATGATAGATTGACCGTTGACGGTGACACCACATAACCAGCCTTTTGCCCTTCGGCTAATGTCTCTGCCTGTGTGGGGTTCAGTTGTGGCTTCCCACGTAGGCCAGAGATGGCGGCGCCGATAGCGGGAGCCACTGCGCCCACGGCAGCCCCGCCCGCCACTTGCTTGCCCTTATCAGCCCAGAAATCATCAGGTGAGGCTACAGGCTGTGCTGCTGATGTCGCTGCCCCAATACCAGCCCCTTGTAGGATCTTGCCCATAGCGCTTGCAGCTGGGGCCGCTGCTGTGACGCCTTTCGCAATAGCAGTACCGGGAGCCATAGAGCCGAGCAGCCCATAGAAGTCAAAGCCGTCCTTACCTTCAGCTGCCATACCACGCTGCTTCATCGCCTCAAGTTCAGCGACGGCAGCGCGTCCCTTTTCACCGCCAAGCATTTGTGTGGCAGCGAGAATAGGAGAGGCGGCCCCGAGCGCCATGCGCCCACCCCACCCACCTACCATTTTGTCAGCAAGTGAGGCTTGTGGCGGTACCGGTGCTTGTACATCTGAAGACGCTGAAGCCCCGCCGTACTTGGACCAGGGGCCTTCACTAGCAGGGGCAGCTTTGTATTTGTCCCAAGGGGGCATTACTTGACCTTCTCCCAACTATCTGGACTGCCAGGGTCACCGCCTTTGAAGCGATACCCACCGTCAACGGCACCAACTGCTGGGCCCTTACCGCCAACCAGTGGGCTCACTGGGTTAGGATCGGCTGTGGTGTCTATGCCACCGTCTCCAGAGAAGTAGGAGCCGCCCCTTAGCTGTTCTGCCTTTTGCTTGTTAAACTTAATGCGGTTCTGCACACCTTGCCGTGCCCGCTCAAAAATAGCCTTACGCTGGGAAGGTGTCTTTGACACCGCTCCTGACACGTCTAGTAATATCTGGCGCTCACCTTCTGTAGGTAGGCCGCCGAATATCGCCTTCAGCTGTGGCAGTGCGCTCCCTGTAATGAGGTTGTCCAGCTCTACAGTGGCATCTACAGATTTAGGTCTGATAGCCTCAGGTAATAGACTGCCTGCCTTGGCAACCGTATCAGCACCGGAGAAGCCTAACGCCTTGTCATTGATAGCGAGCGCTGAATCAAGGTGTTGCATAGCCTGGTGCGAGCCCTGCAACTCCTCTTCTGTCTGTATGAGTTCCTTTTGTGCCGTAGCAGACATGGGGCGGTTCACACCAGTCTTCATACCTTGCACTTCCTTGCGCGAGTCAGCACCGAGCTTAGCAATGTAGCGTTGCGTCTGGTCGTGCATCTTAGCGTTTTCGCCTTGCTGCTCGATTTGCTTCCGCTGTAACTCCATCATCTGGTCTTTTTGTTCTTTCGTAATAAGTCCTAATGTGAGAGCCTGATTCAGTTGAATCTCTTGGCCTTGCAGCCTAGCCTCACGGTCTAACTGCCGCTGCTCCTTATTGAAGCTCTGCGTATCTTCCCTGTTCTCCTTACGGTCCATTTCGCTCAGCATGAACTGGCCCATACGTTGAGCCTGCGGGATCTGGCTCATAGCAAGATGCTGAATGATCGCTTGGCGCTTCTCTTCAGCAGTGCGAGGCGTAACAGTAGTGGTTGACGCTCCACCAGTAGGCCGTGGGCCTTCCTGAATAGCTGGGGCTGGCATAGACGGAGCTGCGTTGTAATCCCTAATAGGTTCCTGTGGTGCCCAGCCTGATTCATCAGCGCCGAGTTGATAGCCAGTCGTGGCCCTGGGAGCCTCAGAGATGGGCAGCTGTGGCGCTGTCGGCTGTTGTGCTGATTGCACCGGAGCGCCGGGGCCTTCCACTTCAGGCCTCACAGTCGAAACCTTATCCTTTGTGGAATCCATGTACTGCTTCATTGCGTCGGCATACATCTGATTGGACTTGTTATAGAGGCCCTTGCGTGTCTCGTCGTTTCGGTGTGAGCCGTAGACACCAGCAGCCACTTGCGCAAGCCCAGCAAGCCCCTGGATCGGTGATGCGGGAACGTACCAGCCCCCCACCATCTGCCCTTGAGCAGGCTGTAGCCCCTGCTGTATCAGCATATTCGCAATCTGTTGCTTACGGTTCAGCGCCTGCTGCTCAGAGGCAATCTCTGGAGGAAGATCGTGATAGTTATAGTTATCACCAGAGCTATTATTCTGAACGTAGGGAGGAAAGAAGCTTGATGGCATAGTCTTACCTTTTACGTTGGCGATAGATGCCCAGGTAATGAAAATCCGCCTGGTTTACTAAATAGCTGTGACGGAGGTTTCTGTGCCGGCTGGCTTGGTGTTGTAAACCCACCAGGCGTGCCACCAAACGGTGTCACCGTTCCAGAGTTAGGCGGCTGTACGGGCTGCGTGTACTCAGGCTTAGGCCCAAATGGTGTGACCGTGCCTTGAGGCGCGTAACTCTCGCCGTATGGGTTCACAAATCCAGGGGAAGTAAATCCCGTCTGTGGTGCAGGACTGGTAAATGGTGTCACAGTCCCAGGCTGTTGAGTGGGAGCGGGCCCGCCAGTAAAGTCAGGCTGTGGACCAAATGGATGTACTGAAGCCTGTTGCGGCTGCTGTGGCGTACCAAAGAGTGGTTGGGGCCTCCCTGCAGGCATTCCCATGCGGCGCTGAGCTAGTACGTTTGCAAGGCCCCTGTAACGATTGTTAAACATCTACCTCGCCCTCGTTTTTGGCGGCAGCGTCCCTCTACCGCCTACTGCGCCAGGGTATTGGGCACCAATCTGTCTATTTTTCTCGTTGAGATATTCCTGCATATGGATATCCTGTTCATCATCACTCAAGTCGCGTTGCCCGAATCCTACCGGATTGAATCCTGGCTGATAGCCAAAAAGCTCGCCAGTCCCGCCTAATACGGGATAGCCACGTGAAATAAGTTCGCCGTATACCTGCTGCTGTAATCCGCCGTTATCTGGTGGGCTATTGGGAGGCACACGCGGGATACCGTTCTGGTGTGGGTCATCAGGGTCTGGCTGGCCAGTTGGACCTTCAGTTAGGATTCTTCCTTGCTGCCTCGATCCGTTGTACATAGCGGATTCGCCATAACTCCCACCGCTTTGAGGAAGTACCATGCGAATGCCACGATATTGGGGATTCTGCTGCAATACACCAAAGTCTCCAGATGAATGACCTTGCGGCAGTAACGAGTCAATAGCCTGACGAAATGCGGGGTCCTGCAAGCTCCCGCGTGCCTGTGGGTCGTTAGGCTTATCAATGTAGCTGCCGAATACATCAGCAATCTTACGCGCTCGCTGATTCGCCAACTCTCTTGCCATTTGCTCTTTCTGTCCCATTACCAGCCAAACCGTAACGGCTGGCCGTAACTGTCGAGGGCCGGAGCCTGCGCAAGACCGTTCATGCCGGTCATGATGTTGTTTTGTGACATGCCTTGACCAAACCCTTGCATGCCCTTCCCGGCTAGCAGCATGGCCATTTTTAGCTTCTTATTCTCCATATCGTTGACCATCGGTTCAGTGGCTGGACCCTCCATGGTCAGGCTGTTACCAGGACCATTGATGCCGCTAAGGGGTGGGCCATCATCCATGGCGTTCTGCATGCTTCCGGCTACGTCACGACTTGGGGCAACCCCTTTAGCAAATCCGTACATGTTATTTCCCTCCCGCTAACAATGCCCCACCAAGACCGAATAACCCGCTCTGGATGCCACCAGCCTGCGCAGCACCCACGTTGTACAAGCCCTGGTCCCATGCGGCCTTTTGCTGTGTCGCACCGAACAATGGCGCAGGAGCCACTTGCCCGTTTTGGGCATACCCAGGTGTGGCAAACTGGTTGTTCACCTGTGAGCCTGACATGAGCGCTGTAATTTCGTTGAGTGGGATTTGTCGCTTAGAAAGATATTCAGCTATGGCATCCTTGCGCGCTGCCGTCTCCTGCCCAAACTGGGTGTTGCCCTGCTGATAGCCAGCCAGTACAGCCTGTTGTGCCGCATCATTCTTACCGCGTTGTAGTAGCTGCATCCTGTCATCGTAGGCTTGTGTGCCAGGTCGTATACCGGCAGCGATGAGAGAGCTATTCGCATCATCTGTGGCCTTGCCGTAGTCCTCATTCACGCGCCCCATCATGGAGTCAATAACGCGCTGGTTCACACCGCCAGAGGTAGGCGCAGCAGGAATAGAGCCAAAGTCTACGCCAGTTCCAACCACGCCCTTCAGCGCATCGGTGCCTTGACCCGCTAGTTGATTTAAGCCTATTTTATTCTGGTTGCTTTGATCGAAAATGGCTTGCTGGTCAGGTGAGAACTTCTGCGTCATGGTCGGCTGATCGCCGTTCCATGTCACAATTTGTGTACCGTATGGAGAAATGACGTTGGGGTTATTGATCTTGCCTTGAACCTTCGCCGCCTCTATGTTGGCGACTCCTTGTTCTCTGGCAGATCCGGCATAATCGGGGGGGGCGGGCGGCGCTGGAGCACAATAACAGAAGCGGCTGTCCTGGCGTGATTTGAATGTACCGTCGAGATTAAGCCTGTGGGTTGCCGACATGCGAAGCCTCATTTGAGGTTATCGCGCTGTCGGCGCGTAGTGAAAGGCGCAAACTATACTGCATGATTACAGGCTTAAAGTCAAGCTTTAAGAGAATACCCTTAATGCCGGTCTCGTTATCAATCTCACAGGAAAACAATAATTCATGCACTCGCCATTCACTGCACTGCGCAATTATATGTTTTATAAAGCGAAATGCATTAGTTCCGCCCCTATGGGAAGGTGCAAGAAATAACGTGTCTTCATTAGCTGTCAAAAGCTGTGAGTGCATTGACGGCATAACATAGACACCGAAATAGCCGACTAGCGCATCTTCATCCCTTGCTGTCACTAGCCTGAAAAAGCCGCAATCATTGTACGATTTGTACCGTTCATACGAAGGGTTGAACGGCTCATGTCGCCTATAGCTCTTGGTGCTGGCCCAATGCTCGTTCGCTAGTACTAGCACTTCTGCCCATAATGCTGGGCAAAGTGGCTCGATCTGTAACGAAAGACTCATATACTGGGCGCATCCTCCCATACGATGCTAGAGCCCATCCATTGTGCAGCAACTTGATTCGTCGTAATCTTGAGCTTCCCTGATATCCATGTCCCTGGCCATTCGGCTGGGGCACTCCACTGCTTGACCACTTCAAGCCCAGACGCCCAGTAGGATTCGCCAAATCTTGATGCGCCCCAGATAGCCCCGGACGTTGCCGTAAACAAGACGGTCCCTGTAATGTCGTCATCCTCAAAATCCACATCAATGTCAGATGCGTAATTAATATTCCCGTTGACTGCCAGGATGGGCATAAATAGCTTGACTTGTTTAGAGGCGTTACTCACGAAATTCGAGAAGGCCTGTTTCGCATAGAAATTGATGTTGTCGTCACTATCAGATGTTCCAGTCCAAGCCTTATAGACCCCGTCAGAGTTGCAAAAGTAGAGATTCTTATTGAATACCACGAAATCCTCTGCGTCCCAGCTCGTAAACCTGCACCATGATTTCGTCACCGTATTCATCACGTACTGTTCATGCTCGCCGTCTTCGGTGAGTGGGATATTCACTAACAGCGCGTTACGTGCTGGAAACACAGTGGCACACCAGCCGTAGTTCTCGCCGTATGAACGAGCGGCACCGATAAAGGCTGGTCCTATCTTATTGGAGAGAGAGAGCTTGGCCCGTTCAGCTTCTGCCGTTTGCAGCAATGCCGACATAGGGAATACGCCATCCTCAGTAATCACTATGCAATCGGTGCCGTACTGAATCACACATTTCCTGCCAATGGGCTTCCCAATCGAGAAGCTACCGACCTTGGCCCATGTCGTGGCGGAATTAGGGTTAGTCCCTTGATACACGATCGCGTCACCCTCTGATGTAAAGAACACAGCAAAGTCATCAGGCCCGTCCCCACCGTCTCTCGTCCAGTGTGCAAACGCAATAAGGTATCCGCCCTTGCTCGTCTCACCTGATAGATCAAATGTTGACACCGCTCCGCCGGCTACACCGGCAGCAAGGTATCCAAACTTCAGACTGTTGTTAAACAGAAACAACATACGCCCCTTGAACGGATGCCCAGATGCAATGTCGGTTGTGGTAATGCCCGTGAGCGCGGGAGTTGAGACCCCATCAATTTCCGTCCATGTTGTGCCATCGTAAAACAATGGTTTATCTGCACCGTTAAACGCCATCAGCCAGAGATTAGTGCCGTCACCAAACATGTTCCAACGATACTTCCCATTAGTCCTCGTTGAAGCTGCTAGGACAGGAGCAAGAGCGGTGCTCACATCCCATATGGCATCTGTCGTTGCGCAAAACATTTTATTGGTACCAGTAATCCCGTTATACACCATCAAGGTTTTCCCGCTTCCACCGTCCATGCTAAAGCTGGTATTGTGAAGCGCATACCCGCCCCTAGTCTCTACGTATGAGGCGTTAGGGAACCAGTTGCGCAGCTCTACGGCATCTTCTGGCCGCATGGAAGCAAGCGCATCCCTGGCGTTCCATCCACCCACTGGAGCCGCATAGGTGTTCGTATGGGAAACGGGAGCACCTTGCTTAGACTTTGCACGTAGAGCCATTCTCATAACGGCAGGCTCCAGTTCGGCACAAATATCCCTGGGCCTTGATAGCGTTCGTCATTCATGCTCAGCACAGGCTTTCCACCGTCTTTGCCAAGCGCATCCTTCACTTGCATTTCATACGTGCGCATGTCCTCTGCGTACTCCAAGCCCTTTTCCTTTTTCCATCTCCATCGTAGGCCCATAATGAGCAAGTCTTCAGGGAGTAACACCGTGTCAGTGTCTAGCGTGAAATACTGCTTATACGTGGTCCCATCAAAGCCAAGTATCCAGTTCTTACTGATGTACTCAAAGGCCCAGGTGTGACTAGCTGCTGGTGTGGGATCTACCAGTAACTTCCCGCCTCTGACGCGGTAGCAATAGCGCGGCCCTGTTGAGGTGGAAGCTTTACGGTTCTGCCACTCCTGGTCATTCAGCGGCCCCATGATGGGCAACTTATCGGTGCGGTCCCAGAAGGTGCCATTCTTGATATGCCTAAAGCCGTTTGAGGCAATCGTGGCAATGGCCCCCTGGTCCTCTGCTGCTAGCGTGGTATGCGTGGCTTCAAATGTGAGGCCTTGCCAGTTACCACGTTGGGCCAGGTCGTTCCCTTCCTCTTCCAGTATGCGCAACATCTGTAAGACTCTGTCGTCACTGACAAGTGACATCACAGCCGTTGGAGAAGGCACCCCTGTGCGGCCACACATGTACTGGATGATGGTGAGTAGAGACATGCTTACCTCTTTGCTGCCTTAACGTGCGGCAGGTTAACCACTGGCACATCATCGAAGATCATGGACTCCATAGACGCGGCTCCAACTGGTACCGGTGCTTGCACTATCGGTGACGCTTTGACCGCTGCCCGTAACTCCTCCACTTGCTTGGTGAGTGAGGCAATACTGCCCTTGAGGATGTCGTTCTCCTTCTGTACCTCTGTCATCTGCATGGTCAGCGGCCCTTTGTCCTTGGCTTGTGCCAGCCAGTTCTGAGCCATGTTCCGTAACGCCACGCCTCCCATACCGATTAGCTGCAATGCGGCGTCGTTCGCTTGTGACAACATTTCAACAGTCATAATCTTACGGTCAATCAACATCGATTGCTGTGCCGGTGAAATCATAGGCCAACCCTTAATGGCGGTCCCTTCAAGTGGCAGCTCCTGCCCATTCTTCCAGGCTTCATACTGCAGCTTGTACCGCTCTGCAACCTCACGCGGCATCTGCCCAAGACTCACCTTTTGCGTATTATCAATCAGGAACGCTTCAGCCTTTTTGACCACTTCATCCTTAGAGAACGGTGGGGTGATGTAAGCGTAGTCCACGTCCTTGGCCACATACTGCCCAGCCTTCCTGGACGCTGCGATATCATCAACGGGCATACGCTCAAACCGCACGATAGGTGCTAAGTACTTCTGGCTACGATTATGAACCTCCATCACTGCATCCATACGTTAGGCTCCCTTGTGACAAGTAATGCGCATGTCGCGCTCTTTGAAATGATATCGAGGCATATCCTGCTGAATGTTGACAAATCCGACCGAATGAAGCAGCTTTTCAATGCTATCCATCGTGTAACCCCAACGGTGACACATAGCAGGAGACTTATGCTTAGGATTCCCCCAGAATGCCCACCAGGAAAAGGACATGTTGAGCGGGACGCCCTGAGTGAGACATTGAGCGATATAGTTCAGCACCTTATCCATGCACGGTAACTCTAGGATCAATTCGGCCCCTGGCTTCATGACGCGCTTCCACTCCTTCAGCATCGGTGCGGCTTCCCACTCGTAGAAGTGCTCAAGTACATGAATCGCAGCAACCCTATCAGCGTACTCATTCGCAAACGGTAATTTCCTTAAATCAGCGTTAACTTCGGTGCCTTGTGCATCAACATTGATCCAAGCGGGCCAGGTGCAATGTCCTGCCCCCAAGTGGAGGGACACGCCCGGATGACGCTGCTCCATGCAGATGCCACTGTTCTGGGGCTGAACATTTCCGAGATGTAAGTCTGTGATTGGCGTATCCGTTCGTTCGCCTCGTATTGGTGTGACACTGCCCATTCAATCCCCTCCTTCAGATCGCCAATCCAGATACCAGGAATATGCATAAGGGCTGGGTGTGGTTCAGCCACCACGAAGCAGCCCTGTCTAATCGCTTCCACTGTGCGGTTTGCGCTTTTGTAGTCGGCAGTCTTTGGCATAAGGACGATGTCGGCCCGCTTAAACTCTTTCAGCATTGTCTCGATACTCCACGGAATATCATCCTCTCCACACGTATCGTTAGACACAATGTGCAGACTCCCAGGTAAATCCTCGTCAAATTCTAGTTCACAGATGGAATCCCTGTTAGACCTGTGACCAAACCACAGCAGAAGATTGCCGTTACAATGCGGTGTCTCTTCTGGAAACTCATACGGCTCTGGTATGACTGTTGCCGCCATCCTGAACCGCTCATAAATGATCTTCGCTAGCACCTCTGTTGAGCATGTTACGGCATCGGCCAGCCTGAGCATGTCTTGATAGTGCGGGCTTTCAAAATGGTCATCACAGAAGTCAACGATAACGGACTGCCCTTTCCCTAGCGCCTGCTTCATTTCCACAATGGTTAATGCTTCAGGCTTTGCGACTACCAGCACATCTGAGTCTAGACAATTCACCGAAGCACCAAGTTCAGTTGCTGGGATGTTGCAGCGATAACGAAAGGACGCAACATTATGCCCGCCATGGTGCAGGAAGGAGACGGTACGCAGTGGACGGTTCTTACGAGTGTTGATGATGGCTTGTATCAGTCCTTCACCGTGCGCGTTAAACTCAACATCTGGCATAAATGTATAGAGGTTTTGAAACTCGTTGGCCTGGACGGTGAGAGCTGGCGTACAGAAGAATGACTTGTCTCCTACAATGACTTCATTGCGCTTCGATTCCTCTATGACTGCAAGGTTTCGGCCAATGCGAACCATGTCATCCGTCACGCAAGAATCATAACCGTACAGCTCAAACTTCCTGTACCCCATCGAGTAAAACAGCGTAATGGCCCTGAGTCCTGTCGTGGTACCTCCACCAATCAAAGGGGTGCCATGCGGTGGGACTTCCTGTTTTTTCCGTATAAAGCAGTGCCAGAGTGCTACGGACTGATCGTGCAAATGCTTAAACATAGACGGATGGCACTGTGAAGCAATGTAGTACACCACTCGTGGGTCCTTCATGCTGAAGTACTTCCACTGCTCCTCACCTGGGTCAATGCAGCATGCCACATCTGGGATGATGCCTTGCGAGATGAGCCAGTCGTGAGCGCCCTTGATGGCAACAATCTGCCGACCTTTCGCCTTCTCTGCACGTATGGCCGGGAGTTGATCCTTCACTGATGGGCCTGAAGCCACCAGCACAGCTACGTCATCGTGCGGTTCACGCTGCGGCAGGACAGGTAGGTTCAATGTCAGTGCATGCTTAATGTGCTCGTAAAGCTGATCGCCATTAGCCGCGCAAACTGACTCAATTGTGAACGGCTTGCGGATCTTTTCGGCAGGCTTGACAATCTCTTTGTGTACCGAATTGCCCATAAGGGTCTCCCAATTGACACTAGACGTAGCGTATGTCAATTCATCCCGCCATGCATCGGCGTGCTCACAGTCTTTAGTTTCTGGGAAGTGCGGGATACCAGCGGTAAAGTGAATGATCTTGGCGTTGGGATTTGGCTTGTCGTAACCTACGCAGTGGTTCCAGTCAGGGTACATCCCAGTTATAGGCCCAGCCCATTCAAGCTTTTCCGGATGCCCGTTCTGAACAAACTCTGGCGTGAGCGATTCACAGGATGGGTTATGGAATAGCATCAATGAAGTCCATTCAAACTTGCGAGATCCAAGCACCATGGATACGCATTCACCTGGCTCCATCTCGTCTTTAATTGCGCGAATGTCAGCCCTGGCTATCATGTCGCCATCCATGAACAGCCCGTAACCTTCATAGTTGCACAGCCACGGCACAAGATACCGTGCATAGGTAAAGTCAGTCAGACCCCTCCTGGTGATAGGCAACCAATCCAACCGCAACGGCTCAATCTGGACACGGCCCTTGGCGTACCGCTCAATGGAGCTACGACACACGGTGTAGGCTAACGGCTGTCTGCTGTCGTAACCAATGAATATGCGCATAAACTCCCTTGGCGGGGAGAGGCCCATGCCCCTCCCCACCTCTATGGATTAGCCGCCCGCGTAGGTGCGGATCACGGCGTTACCGACCACTGCAGGCGGTGCAGAGGCCGATGTAGCCGAAGACATGAGGACCACCCCGAGGCAGTAGCCAGCTGTCACGGTCGTATCGTCCAAAGACCCTGCTGTCGCTGTCGTAAACAGCGGCACAGCCGGTTGGCACGCGATGAGAGAGTTGACACGGATGTTGTTACCCTTGAGCGCAACCCATCCGTAATCTCCCGACGTAATCGCGGTTTGTGCAAACGCGAGACGCTGAGACTTCAGCGCGTTGGTTGTGGTCACAGGCACCACACCAATGGAGGCACCAGTGGCAGAACTGGTATTGATGATGACCACCGCGTCATACTGCGCAACGGTGGAAGTGGCCTGGACCATCATGTACTCACTGCCATCTGTGGCAATGACGATGGTTCCCACTTTCATGGGAGGCGTGGTACCGGAAGCGTACGTACTGGTTAATGAAGTGCCGACAATGGCTGACGTGACGAAAGGCATGATATGTACTCCTTCTTAGTGAAAGTGAATTACTCGATGATGACGCCCTGGAGTTTCCGATTGCTGATGGTCAAGTTCCCCATCCACAAAATCGGCGTGACGCTCGCGTCTTGGTTGATCGGGCGCATATCGTCAATCACTTCCATGTCTGCATCCTTATGCACGACAAGCTTCAGGTAGTTCATGTTGAGGAAATAGGCGTGACTGGCGGTAATGCCAGAAGCCTCATAGACCACATCGGCATTCTTGTACTTCAAGCTGGTAAATCCAGCTGTGCCCTTGGTCGTGTCGTTGTATCGCTTCATCGAGGTCTGGGAGGCCTCAAAGTAGGCGAAGTACACGCTGTCCATGACGATCAAATCAGGCTGATCGCTGGGACCACGATCCAGTAACAACCACAACGGATTCATCAACCCGTTCTCGATGGTCGTGGCGCTGGTCGTGACTGAGGAGACCGAAGCATCCTTCAGCGAGGACTGCCAGAACGTCCAGGTCGCTGCGTTGATGCCGCCCACGGTGCCTGTGGTAGGCGCATCAGGAACCAATGCCGCAAGCCCGTTGATCTGGTTCGTGGTCGTGCCATCCGAATACAGGTCAGACGAGAAGTTGTTGTCAAACGTGCGATACGCATTCTTCAGCCGAGCCGCTGCCAGCTTGAAAATGGCATCCTTCCCGCTGTTCGTGCGCAGTTCGCGCCCGCTTGCCACCACATGAATGGCAATCTGCCTCCACGGAAACTCAGCCGCTGAAATAACTTCAGAAGCCGAAGTATCCAGTACGTCGTAGTCGCTGTAGCGTTGATACGTGCTGTTCGAGGCGTAGTCGAGCGGTTCCACAATGGTCAATCCGCCGTCTTCGCTCCGCTTTCCGCCGTGGCTGTCAATGTACTTGAGCAGCGCATTCCTGTTGCTCAAGTTGTCTGTGGCTTTTGCCCGCACTTTCTTGTGCGTGGTCGTGACTAACTCAGTAAAAACTGAGCCGATAGAGCTACTACCTGGGGTCGCCATGATTGCTTACTCCTTCTGGGTTAATGGGCTGTTCGTGAGAAAATATCGTCACGAACTTTCTTCATTACTTCTTCCATTGACCCCAAAGGCTCTGTAGGAGCGCGGTGGGTTTCTCTGCCCCCAATGTTCACGCTCTTGGCTTTCTGCTTAGGGAGGGCCGCTAAGCGAGCGTTCTCCTTCAATTTCGCCTCGTGCTCTGTCTGAATACGGGCGATTTCTTTGGAGTACGTGGCCCCATTCTTCTTCACGGCTAAGTCGTAGGCATCCTGTAAGGTGCTCACAACCCCGCTCTGCATCAGTTGCAACATGTCTGTTTCAACTTCTGCGTAGTAAGGATGGGCCTTGGTATCGGAAGCGAAGGCTTCCACTTCCTGCATGGCTTTCCCTTTGGCGGCGTCGAAGGCCGCTTGCTGTTGAGCCATTAATGCAGATTGCATTTGGTTGAACTGATCCTGTAGTGCTTTTACATTAGGGTCTAGTTGCGCTTGCTGTTCACCTGGTTGTGGCGCGTTAATGCCAAGGTTCTTGCCGATCTGTAGGTAAGCCGCTTGGCGCTGCTCTGGCGTGCCTTGTGTCAGTCCGACATAGGCCTGCATCAGGTCGGCTACAGCGCGTGGCGCATCGAGGCCCTTGGATTGCAAGATCTGGTGATACGGAGCCAGTACTTCATTAATGGCCTTCCCGTACTGTGCAGCACCCTTGTACTGCTCCAGCCCATCCAGCATTTGCTTTTCGCGGGTCTGCCAGTACTGCTGCACTTCCTTTGGTGTCTTGCTCCAGTGGTCGTGCATCTCTTTGGGCCACGACTTTGGCGCAGGGTCCGCTACAGCTTCAGCTGGAGCCTGCGTGATAGGTGTAGAGGCATCGGGCGCAGCCTCGATAAGCCCCTCTTGTGTATCCGGTGTTTCCGTTTCAACTTCGCTCGCGGTGTCAGGGAACATCGAAGCGCTGAGAGAATCTGAGGCCGCGCCCATATCCATGCCGCCAATGCTGGTTTCTGCTGCTACGGTCTCAACTTCCATGTGCCCTCCAGAAAATAAAAAAGGCCTACAAACCCCCATGAGGGGATCGGTAGACCTGTGGTCCTGCGTGTTCCTAGGACTTAGGCTGCTATGTGTCTAATAATTGCTTAAGCTGCTTTCTGAATGCCTCCAACTGCTTTAATAGCTCTATAATTATTTGCTTACGCTGCTGATCTAACAACGTCCACCCCTACCCCTTGTTCGGTCAATTCACTGGCCAGCTTCGCTCGCTTTGCAGATGGCATTTTCTCGACTGTTTCTTCCACATGCAATTCGATGGCTTTGTCCAGTTCCTCTGCCTTTTCCTTACGCATACGGTCAGTATCTTGCTTCATGCAAGGGTCGTACGGTTGACAGCCGGAGCGCTTCAGGTCCTCATTACGTGCTTGCCAATTCGTGATGGGCCTGCCATCGATAGGGCTGTCATAGCACACGTCAGCAGCCACCTTGACCAACAATGGAGCGCCTATGACCTGCTCAGCTAACATGCCACATGTAATACAGTCCATGAGCGGCCTGTGATCGGATACGGTCAGGAACACCTCTCTGTCATGCCCTTGCGGGCAACGGTATTGATAAAATGGCATAGTTCAGACCATCATCCAGATTTCTTCGTCGTCTTCACGCAACGCTTGCTGCTCTGCTTCATATTTATCAAGGTCCCGCTTTAACGCTGTGAGTCGCTTTGAGAGCGCTTCATTGTCGATAGCGTATTGCTGGAGTTTCGACCAGTCTTCTTTGGGGACGATGACCGTATGTTGAGGCTCAACTTCCTCAATCCCAGGCGGGTCAAGTTGCGCTCTAATGCTTTCTTCAATTTCTCTGAAGAGTTCGTCACGCCGCTTCCTCCCGCCTAGCCCAGTTCCACCCCCGCCCTGGTAGTTGACTGACGATGGTAGAACAACTGGAGGCGCAACCGCCCCTACGGCCCCCCAACGCCCACCCCATCTCCCGCCCCAACGTCCGCCCCAGGCAGACACTAGACCGGTCTCCACTCATCGGTTGTTTCGACCCCTCCACCGGTAATCGACACGTCATTGACGCTTTGTATGTTCACATCGGCCTGATTCGCTACGGTAAACGTCAAGCTATCGGTCTTGGCCTTGATTGCTGCCACATCGCTCGCCGTCAACCCGGTCACACTTCCAACTGCACCAGTCACAGAGGCCGCAACAGGTGTTGCTGCAGTCGCTGCCGTTGTGACCGATGTTTTCATGGTAGCTGTCAGGTCGCCTGCCGTTGGTGCGTTCGTCAGATTCGTTACGGTAGTAATCGTGCCGCCAGTGATATTCGTGGTACTCGCCACTGTCGTTGGGAACGTAGCAGCCAGGAAGCCGGTAGGCTGTGTATAGGTTGCCATGCGGCTACTGATAAGAGCGTCCAGATTCGTGACAATCAGCTTGCCAATGCTGCCAACTGTGGTCAGTGCCGATGTGAGGGCGTCCCAGATGGCTTGCACAGCGGTTGCCGTCAATGCGACAGATACGCCCGCTGTCTGATCTCGAATATCCCAAGTAATGAGGCGGTCAGTACCTGCGAGTTTCTTTAAGGTAAAATCCCAGCCATTCATCAATGTGTACGGCTGGCAAGTCCAGAGAGGTGAAGCTTGTGCCCCTGTGATAATCCACTCCTGGATCAGACGTTGTGTGTCAGCAGATCGCGCCTTGCCATACAGACGTATTTGGAATGTGTCGCCAGCAGCCACCGCATTCAAATCAATAAACGGTTGATACGTGCCTGCCGTTGTATCGGCATCAGGGCCACTTGTATCTGTGGTCAATGACCATTCTGTTGTGCTAACAGTTTCCGTACCAGTGTAAAGTTCTAATGCCATGCGCCCTCAGTAAAAACAGTGAAACGCAACATCTTGCGCTTGTGCCGTACCGCTGCATTCTGCACGCACCTGCAACTGAGATCCTGACGGAATGCTGCAATAATGCGGTGCTGGCGGAAACGGCCCTATCTGAATCTCAGCCGAAGTTGTTCTGGCGTACCATTCTGCGAGCGTCACACCTCCCAGCATGGCTTCCCAGTGGTAGCTAAGGTCTCCTGTCGTCGTGTTCGTCAACGTGCCGCCAAGGCTTAGGAATATCGCCCCGTAGTTCTTCGTCATCGTCGTGCCTATATCGGCAGCGGTAGACTCCGCTCCTGTGTTTCCAGGCGTATGACTGGTTCCCTGTGAACTTGCCGCCACGGTACCGTAGGCATCGCATCCAGAAAAGAAATCCTCACGGCGCTGTCCGCTAGTACCGGCATTGGCAAACATAAGAATCTGTGCATTGTCAACAGTAATCAATGCCTGGATACGACCGGATACCAATACGCCCCTTGGGATGAAAATTGGAAACCAATACATGACTGCACCGCCACCTACGCTCGCACGCCATCCAATCGGCAACTCTGGTACAATGACATTCTCCTGCGAGGCTCCCGTTGCAATATCAAGCAGCATATCCGTCTGTGCTGCGCTCGAGTTTGTAGCTGCGATGCCAAGCCAGAACCCATACACGTCATAGGTTGTCGTCATCAGCGTGGCGTATGTGCCCTTACTGTGCGGTGTCGCGTGCGCAGTCAGCGTTGTCCCCCAACTCGCTGAAGGGGTCGCTGGGAGATTATTTTGCAATAACGCTGTCTGATACGGCATCGTCTATGACTACCTTTTGGCGCTCGGTATTGAGTGCATGGTAAATTGGCTTCAAATACGACAGCTTCAAATCATCGGGAAAATCCTTTGGCCACACCACATCTTTCTCTGTGAAATTCCGCGTGTAATACCCCTTCTCTGTTTTCGACTCGGTAAACGTCACGGTGACATTTCCAGTGACTGGCGTACCGGGAGGTGTCCACGTTATGGGAAGATCAATCGTCATGCGGCTATGCTTTCCTCTACCGATTCAATACGGCCCTGCTTATCCCTAATGGCTTTTCTAGTCCGTGGCGCGTTCATACCTTTGACGAGTGTTTGTATCGTCTGTTCCTGTCGCGCCGATTGTTCACGTACCGTCTTGACCAGTTCAGCCACAAGCCCCTTCAGTTCCTTGACGCCACTGCCCAGCGTTGAATCTGCCGTCTTCGCGTGCTGCTCCACTTGCTTACTGGACTGATCCTTGAGTGTGCGCACTTTGTCATCTGCGCTGCGCTTCACTTCATGCACCTGGGCCTGTGCCGTCATCTTGTGTTCCGCTGCCTGCTGAGACATCGTGAACTTTTCCTGATTGGACTTGAGTTGCATTTCTCGCAACTCCAGATCAATCTTTTTCTCTAGCAGCGCCTTCTCTGCTTGCATAGTCTTCACCTGTAGCGCCATGTCAGCCTTTTGAGCGGCCATATCAAGTTTGCCCTTCTCCTGCTCCGCCTGCATCTGCATCTGTTGCTGCTGTGCCTGGGCCTTCGCATCTCCGTTTTCATCTGGAGGCTTCGGCGCAACCATCTGCATAATCATTTCCTCAATCTCAGTACCGAACCTAAACCGCCTCACGATGGTCAACAGCATGGTCTGCGCAACCTGGAACGGCATCACCCCTTGCGCAACCAGCGGGCCGACTCCGTTTAAGAACTGGCCAATCGCGGTAAAGAGTTCGCTGATTTGCTTCTGGTCCTCTGTCGCTTCAGGCTCTACGGTGCTGTTCGTCTCAATGTCGATACGGTAGGACCGTGACAAATCATCTTGTAATAGTGCTAGCACCTGTTGCCACTGAGGAGCCTGCAGCTGTTGCTGGACCTGCTGCATTTGCTGCTGAGACTCGGGTGTAGGCGGTTGCATCTGCATGGCCTGAGCCTGCATGGTCAGCTGCTGTACCTGTGGCTGCAACAGGAACGGGAGCCCCGTCATCTTGGCCCACGTCTCTTCGCTAAACTTGCTAGCCGCCAGTTCCAGCATCAACCGCAGGATGTCACGCGCATACCGCGCCACTTCCTTTTGCGCTCGCTTGAGCCGCAACGTCCCCCACTGATTCTTGATGGTCTGCGCTGTGGCGGTTTCGCTCGCTGCGGTCGCACCGCGTAGAATGTCGCTGATACCGGTGATTTCAAAGATAGTCGCTTTACAGGCTTCACGCGCTTGATAGAGCTGAGTCAGGACAACAATCAGCTGCTCTACCGGCATAAACCAGATGGCGTTCTGCAGCCCCTTTTCAGCTGCAAGCGAGGAAGCGTTATCGGCTGGAACGAGTTCGTTATCGTCAGCCTCCAATAATTTCTTAATGTCATCCCCTAGCGAGCCGTCATAGATACCCTTGGCCTTGATCGCCTTGGCCACCATCTTGATACGGCGCGTCAGTTCGTTCAGCTCTTTCGCTTGGCTTTCGTAGAGACGATAGGGCGCGGCGGGAACAAGACTGTGTGTTTTCTTAATAAACTGAATAGGTCGAGGACAGTTAAAAAACCCCGCGAGCTGGAGCGGATCTTCAACCACTTTGAGCCAGGAGTCTTTGACATGATCTGAAAAATATCGTACTTTCCTGCCACCATCCTTATCCCAAATTTGATAGATGCGAGTGACTTTGCGTTCACCACGATCCTTTTCGTCTTTGGTCCTGCGTGTGCCTTCACCATCGGCGTCAGGCTCCTCTACCGTGAATGGCAACTGCTCAACGATCGCCTTATCAAACAGCCGCACCGCTTCAGCCTTGTCGATATACTCCTCGTAAGCAATCCACGGCACCTTGTTCCACTTTTTGGCGTACCCGTACAGCACACGGTTCCAGTCAATGGAATCGCAGCAGATCAACTCTGAGTTGGTATAGGCTGGCTTGGCCACTTCCGGCGCGTCATCATCCTCTGACGTATCGACCGGTGAGGCTGGGGGAACTTCGGTCATATCCGCGTCGTACTTCACGCGGGTTTCGCCACGGCCCGGGAGGAGGGCATTGAGGGTCGCTGCGGTCATGCCTTCGTCGAACGTTTCATATCCATCCACGTTAGTATCGACCAGGAACGTAAGAATGCGAGTCGCTGCAGTCGCGGCAGCTTTCCCGATAGGGTCACTGTCCTTGAACCTACGATCCACGACCGGTCTTGGAATGGCTGAATAGATCGCAGGGAGGAGCGTTTCCGTGTTACTGAAGAGGATATTGAACGGGACTTCATCGGCCTTGCTCCCATCGTAAATAGACAAAATGCGCTCGCCGTCTTTGCGGTAGTCGTCCTCACGCTTACGCGCAGCCTTGAGTTCCGCTGCCCACATCGCCAGCTCTTTTTCTAACGTGTCGATTTTCTCGTCAGGCTTTTTACGTTTCATGAATTCAACCACGCTAGAACCAGCCACATCAGGGCCCCGCCAAGAAACCAAAGCAACGCTTCACGTAATTTCATGCTGCCAACTCCTGCCGCTCTAGGCGTCGGCGCTTAAAGTGACGTTCCCGAATCTGCCCCATGGTTTGGGCAGTCGGACTACCAGCTAACAACCGGTCCTGCCATGGTGCGTCGGGTTTCTTTTCTACGGATGGCTTCCAGGACAGGGACAGGTACCGGAAGGCGTCTGCATCGTGAGAGGCCCAATCGTGTTCTGCTTCGTTGCCGTAAATGCGCTTTTCCTCATCCCATACACGGTGGTAGTGACGCAGGCTCTTCAAGCCCTTTGCTGTGCGTGTCTCGTGGAACCGGCAGCGGGTAAAGGTTTTGCGCGCAGCCTGAATTCCCTCTTGCTTGTCCAGCTTCTTCACAATGGCGAACGAGCCGAGTTCAGGGTGCCGCTTGGCCGCGTCGTGGAACTGCTGCAGGATAGACTTCCCTCCGGCGGCTTGGGTACGGGGCCTCGCATCATGCGGGAGCCAGTGACGGCCATAATGGAAGCCGTAGGATTTTTGGATCTTGAGCAGCAGCTGCACTAGTCCTTTTTGTGGTTCGTCTTCGTTGTCAATGTCCATACCGGGAGCAGCAAAATGGTCGAATACATCGATCCCTGTTCCGTTGAACTGATAGAACCAGATTGCCGTATCATCGGTGCGTCCAAGGTCCCATGCCGTAAAGACTGGAGCGAGCTTGTTGATGCTGAAATCGAGTATCCGTCCTGTCGCTTGCGCCCTGTCAACGCAGTCAGCCCAGATGGCCCCTGGTACCGCTGCATCAAAGGAGCAGTAATATTCCTGAAGCCAAAGGGACCTGCCATAAGCGTCACCGTGCAAGTCCTGAAGCGTTTGCAATTCCTCTAGCAACTGCTCCTGGGTGAACACGGTGGTTTTCTCTACTGAAGAGATTTCGCCGTACCAGCCGGGAGTCTTTAGCGCCGTCTTGAGCAGGTTTTCAAAGTGGTTGTGCCCACGCGCCGTTGAAATGTGCAGCATCCAGCCGCCGTTCTCGCGCATGATCGGTGACAGGTAGCCAATCGCACCTGGATGAGACAGCGCTTCCTCAGACTTGACTAACCCAGCGTAAGCCGTACCCATGAGGGCGTTATAGTTATCGGAGCCCAAGACTTGCCAGGTGGAGCCGTTACGAAACTCGATTTTCATTTCCTGCTCGTTGACCTTTTTCCTGATCGCGTCAGGAAACGCTTCGTCCACGCGCTTTTTGCCGGTATGAGGATTGACGGCGTCCCAGATGGCTTTTCTGCCCTGAGCATATTCAGGAAGCATATGTCCGTAATTGCCCACGCGCTCAAATGCGGCGCAAGCGGTGTGATGCAGGCATACCTCGTCCTTCCCCCATCTGCGGTGCGCACATACGACTGCATGAAGCCCTCCGCTTCGTAAGTAATTCCAGAGCCCTTGCTGATACGGGCGGGGTTGCCATCGGTAGGGAAGCGTGATGCGGGTGTCAGTCACTCTCGTCCCTCGCATACCAGCTCTCACATATACCGGCGAGTCGCTTCAGCGCTTCCGCCATGTCAATGTCATGGTCCCTGTACAACTCAAGTACTTCCTCAAAGTAATCGTCGCGGTGCTTAATCGTTGTCATACCAGTTCCACCACGGCCAGCCGCAGCACCACATGTTCACAGAGACAGCCCGCCAGGGTTTTGGCGGTGCCGTCCATCAACGGACAGGCGCTATCGTGTTGAATCTCGGTATGGATCAAGGTTCCCTTTGGCATACACCGCTGCGTCGAAATCACAAACTCCAACACCTCACGCGGGGTCAGCCCAGACACCAACACGCTGCCATCAGGCTGTATGGCGGTGTCGTAGAGCACGCTATCCTCGCGTTAACGCTAGTGCTTGTGCTAGTACTGATGTTGCTTGAGTGGCTGCATCGTCAGAGGCTGTCGTCACCGCATGAAAATACAGCTTGCGGTGGTCAATCCCGCCCTCAATCGTCCAGTACTGAGACGTTGCGCCATAGGGCGGTAAAGTTTGATGCACGCGGGCCAGGTTCTTGTTGCCAAGGCCGATTGCGGTTTGTAGCTCTAGGGCAGTAATAGCCATGTCGTTACTCCTTCGTTAAATCCTTGACGACCCAGCGCAAGTCTGCAATGGCCATGTCTAGCGCCAGTTTCACCTTGATTGGCTCATCAGCGCAGTAATGGCTAGACAGATCCTTCAGGTTCGCTATAGTCAGGTTGATCCTGCTCAGAGACTCCGCCCTATCCGCCAGGGATGGCACAGGAAGGGCCCTGGCTGCCTCTACAACCGACGATCTCCGTTTATGCCATGGTAGGCCTAGCACTAGTACTCCTCCTCACGTAGCACGCCAAAGCACTCAAGTTCACGGATACAGGCTTCTGTCTCGTCTAACTGGCGGCTACTGGAATGATTAAGATTCAGTTCCCGTAGGCCTACCACACCGTTCGTTCTCTGGCGATAATCTGCCTTACGAGAAAGCTTCCGTTGCTTAGCAGCAAAGTCGAGTGGGTTCCATGTGCTGGATTTACGCATGGTTATCGCCGGTACCTGGAAGGGAAGGTGCTGGGGCCCCTGCTGCTAAGTCATTGCCGTAAATAAGCCCCGCCTCGTTATCCCAGCCAACAACCCTGGATGTGTTGCTTTCTCCTGGGGCCTGCTTTTCACGAATAAGCTGCTGAACTCGCTCCATGTCGGCAAGCATGGATTTGTACACGCCATGAACAAATTCGCGCTGATCGGCTTCGCTGTGGGTGTTGCCGTACGCGTGGGGTTCCCTAACAGGCACCCCCGCCTGCCGACAAAGGCCACCGGCCTCGTCCTGCACGGCTTGGGCCTGGCAAATATCTTGCATTATTGCAGTGTTAGTGCCAGCGCTAGTACCATCTAACTGTTTAGTATGGTGCATACTAGTCAGTGCCTTCCGTTACATTACGCATAGTTGCGAGAGGTGTAACGTTGATGACTGATTCGTCTAGGGGTTTGTCACTAGGTGAACGATTGACGACAACTGTGAAGTTGCCTCGAAACGCCTCACTGTCAGGCTTCGGTAGCAATTTCGGCACAACTTGGCCATAAAACAGGTCAGGATTGTCTTTAGCCCAGGCCATCATGCCTTCCCAGTCACCGAGCTGGCTGAACACGTTCATGATCGCGTGACGCACTTGAGCGCCAACTGAGCGGGGGTCTGAGTTCTTGGGTCTACCTGGCTTGACTGG
>JADMIO011664280.1_pt1 | contig 43555 bp, 37 predicted proteins | sample 8958161 | NCBI WGS metagenome assembly JADMIO01 (sample SAMN16585339, study PRJNA669376) | soil metagenome | isolation source: Crop rotation soil | place: USA: Cullars Rotation, Alabama | collected 2011
GCCGCGACTTCAAGTCACGTGAATTCCAAGCTTCGGATCCCACTGTGCTGGAAAGAGAGGTTTCCACTTATCGCCTGCAAAAAAACGATTATAAGTGTACCAGGCCCCGGCCCCAATTGTCAATAAAACACCCAGCACAATAAATGGCCAGCGTGGAATGCGTTTTTTGCGCGAAGGATTTTCTGTGACCATTTAAGGTGGATTAATTTAATGATACAACAACAAAAGCTTCATTTTGTTAATTCTGCCAATCTGTCACGCTGTATATAAAATTTATGTATTTTTGCAGCTCAAATTTTTATAAGCAATGATAGATTTGGTTCTTCCGGATAAAACACATGATGAGGGCAGGCAGGGCGAGGCTTTACTATTAGAGCCGGTTGAAGGCAAGAATACAGGGCGCAAGCTGTACATAGAAAGTTATGGCTGTGCCATGAATTTTTCTGACAGCGAGATAGTTGCATCCATTTTATCAGAACAAGGTTTTGAAACTACCGGCGATTTTAACAATGCCGATGTGGTTTTTATCAATACCTGCTCCATACGCGAGAATGCCGAAACCAGGGTACGTAACCGTCTAAAAGAATTTAAAACAGCAAAATCTAAAAACCCCGGGATGGTGGTGGGTGTGCTGGGTTGCATGGCCGAGCGCTTAAAGGCTAAATTTTTAGAGGAAGAAAAGCTGGTTGATGTTGTTGTGGGCCCGGATGCCTATCGCGATCTGCCCAATTTGATAGACCAGGTAGATAGCGGACAAAAGGCGGTGAACGTATTGTTATCCCGCGAGGAAACCTATGCTGATATTAGTCCGGTACGTTTAAACAGCAACGGTATTAACGCTTTTGTTTCTATTATGCGTGGTTGCGATAATATGTGCTCATTCTGCGTAGTACCGTTTACCCGTGGCCGCGAACGCAGCCGTGACCCGTATTCAATAGTAAAAGAATGTACAGACCTGTTTGATCAGGGATATCGTGAGGTGACCTTGCTCGGGCAGAATGTGGACTCGTATAAATGGAACGGGCAGCAGGCAGTTGGCAGTGGACAGTTGGCAGAGAGCGAAAATACTGCCACCGATACTGTAACTAACTTTGCCAACCTGTTAGAGATGGTAGCTTTAGTTAGTCCGGAGTTGCGTATCAGATTTTCTACATCGCATCCCAAAGACATTACCGATGAGGTTTTGTACACCATGGCAAAGCATGATAATATCTGCAAGTACATTCACTTACCGGTACAATCTGGCAATAGCCGTATACTGGATCTGATGAATCGTACTTATGACCGCGATTGGTACATTAATCGTATTGATGCCATACGCCGTATTATGCCTGGCTGTGCAATATCAACGGATGTGATAACCGGCTTCTGTACCGAAACTGATGAAGAGCACAAAGAAACAGTAAGCATGATGGGGTATGTTAAATATGATTTTGCCTACATGTTTATGTATTCAGAACGCCCAGGCACTTTAGCTGCAAAACGCTATGCCGACGATATACCTGAGCCGGTTAAGGCCGCGCGTTTAACAGAGATAGTGGCATTGCAGCAGCAACATTCACTCCATCGTTTACAGGCTCAGTTAGGTAAAGTGCAAAAGGTTTTGATAGAAGGCTTTTCTAAAAAATCAAAAAATGATTACGCAGGTCGTACAGATCAGAATGCTATGATGGTATTCCCGGTTGATGAAAGATATAAGCCGGGGCAGTACGTTAATGTGATGGCTGAAAGGTGTACTACGGCGACACTAATGGGGAAGATAGTTGATTAGTTTATTAAGTTGATTGAGTGAGTATTTGAAATTTGAACCATTCACCAAATAAATCCAATCAACCACTTACTAACACCATGGAAATACAAGAAATAAAACAACGCTTCGGTATCATTGGCAACTCGCCATTGCTTAACCGGGCAATAGATATAGCTAACCAGGTTGCACCTACTGATATTTCGGTACTAATTACTGGCGAAAGCGGTAGTGGCAAGGAAGTGTTCTCGCACATTATACACCATATGAGCCAGCGCAAGCATGGGCCGTTCATTGCGGTTAACTGCGGCGCGATACCTGAGGGTACTATTGATTCAGAATTATTTGGGCACGAAAAAGGCGCTTATACCGGTGCCGTTGGCGAGCGTAAAGGCTATTTTGAAACCGTTAACGGCGGTACTATTTTTTTAGATGAGATTGCTGAAATGCCTTTAGGTACGCAAGCAAGGTTGCTGCGCGTGCTGGAGTCGGGTCAATACATTCGTGTGGGCTCATCAAAAGTAGAAAAAACCAATGTGCGTGTTATTGCTGCTACCAATGTTGACGTTTACGACGCGGTTAAGAACGGCAAGTTTCGCGAAGATCTGTATTATCGTTTAAATACGGTCCCGCTGCGCATTCCATCGCTGCGCGAACGGAAAGAGGATATTTACCTGTTGTTCCGCAAATTCACTTCAGATTTTACTGATAAATACCGTACGCCGCCTATCCAATTGGATGAAGAGGCGCAACAGATACTGGTTAATTACGGTTGGCCGGGCAATGTAAGGCAGCTAAAAAACATGGCCGAGCAATTAGCGGTGCTGGAGAGGAATCATCTTATCACCGGGCAAACGCTGCTTACTTATATTCCGTCTGACGGTACGAATCGTAATTTGCCTATGCGGCTTGAGCACCAGCCAAAGGAAGATTTTTCTGAACGAGACATATTATACAAAGTACTGTTTGATATGAAGCGCGATATGGTCGAGCTGAAAAAATTAGTTGTTGATATGATAGAGCATGGCGGCGCTGCGCCCAATTACGCTAACCACTCGCAAACGCTTACCCAGCTATACCGCGATATTGAGCTGCCCGTTGCAAACGAGCAACAATTTACCATCCAACAGCCCGTTAATACTATCAGTAAAATTAACAATGATGACGACGGTTTTAACATAACACACCATGCCGAAGAGGTTGAGGAGTCGTTATCGCTGGTAGAAAAGGAATCGGACCTGATACGCAAAGCGCTTAAAAAACACAAGGGCAAACGCAAACTTGCCGCTAACGAGCTGGGCATATCTGAGCGCACGTTGTACCGTAAAATTAAAGAACTGAATTTATAAGCTTATGAAACGACTGGTAGCGCTATTACTTATAACTGTTCTGGCTTTTTCAACACAAGGATGCTATACTTTAAAAAGCAATGTAATACCTCCCGATATGGAGACCGTGAACGTAACTTTTTTTGAAAACAACGCCCCTTTGGTTGTAAGTAATTTAAGCTTAACTTTTACCGAGGCTCTTAAGACACGCATACGTACCACCACGCGCCTTAGCGTTATTAATGGCCAGGGCGATGTGCACACTTCGTTTTTTAGCGGCGCCATAACAGATTACAGGAGTACGCCTGTTTCAATACAGGCACCTAACTCTAACGCGCCACCAATAGCGGGAGCGCAGGCGCTTACGTTAACAATACGTGTTAAATTTGATTACCCGCCGGGTAAAGACATTTCGTTTGACCAGAGTTTTAGCAAGAGCATCAACTATTCGGGTAACCTGGCATCTCAAGAGCAGGCGCTTCTTCAAAAGCTCACCAGCCAGATTATCGACGATATTTTTAACAAAGCCTTTAATAATTGGTAACAATTTTATAGCTTCATCGGCGTGAACGAAAATACAGGAAATAGCAGGTACGATTTTTTTTATGATCTGTTGGATAATCCGGCGGATCTGACTCATCCAAATGCTTCTTATTTGCAGCTGCTTGTTAATGAGTTTCCGCAAAGTGGTTTGTTGCGGGCAATGCAGGCTGTTAAACCCGAAGAGGAAAGCATGCAAAGCGCAAGTACCTACGTTAACCCCAAGCTGCTTTATATAATTGCTAATGCCATAGGTGCCCTTAACGCGGTAACTGACGAACAAATAGCGGTTTGCCAAAAGCCTGGAGAAGCCAAACCGCTGTTGCCAATACCCACTGGTGTAGAATTACCTAATTTGACGATAGACGAATCCAATTATTTCCATGTCCCAATTGATCTTGACCTGGTTTATATTGAAGATCAAAAAGCAGGTGATATAGAATTGCTTGAAGAAAATGAGGACAGTGAAGTTGGAGCGGATGAAACAGAAGCTGCCGTGATTGACACGGACATAGATATTGATAGCAAAGTAACCGAGGAAAGTGACACCGAAGGTAACACAGAAGTTGCACCATCATCAGAGGTTGATGCCGAAGTACAAGAGGAAAGCGAAACTGAGGAGGAAGCTGCACCATCATCAGAGGCTGATACTGAGATAAAAGAGGAAGGCGAAACGGAAGAGGAAGCGGAAGTAGCATCGTCAGATGTGGATACCGAAGTAAAAGATGAAGGCGAAATCGAAGAGGAAGCCGAACCATCATCAGAAGTTGATACTGAGGTAAAAGAGGAAAGCGAAACCGAATCTGCGCCATCATCAGAAGTTGATGCCGAGTCAGCCCACGTGGCTGAAGTCCAAACAGAAGAAACAGCCCCGGCTATTGAACAGCAAGGAACGGCAGATCAGGAAGAAGTTCAGCAGGATACCGAACAAGCAGAAGAGGAAGCCGATAAAACTGAGGATCCGGTACAAGCAACCAATACCAATGCCTCTTACGTGGAAGACTCCCCGCAAACTGATAATCTTGAAGATGAAGCAGAAGATACCGGAGAAGGCAGCACGCCAAGGCTGGACCCTCAGGAGATAGACGACGAAGTATTTGAAGAAATTGTAAGCATTGAAGACATAGGGCTTGAACAGTTAGCAATAATGGACAAGACCACCGTTGCAGACGAAGCGGAGGAGAACGTAGCAAACGATGTGCAGCAAAGCGGAGAGGAAGCAGCGGGCGATAGTTATTTTGTATTTGAGCCTACGCTTCCGGAAGATGAAGAGTACCATGCACCCGCGGGTATAGCTACGGCAGACCAACAGAGCGGCAAAGACAGTCAGAAAATATCAAGGTACAACGATGAGAAGATGCCTTATAGCTTTATGTGGTGGTTAGATAAAACGCGTAAAGAACATGCGGCTATTTACCAACCTTTCGCGGTTGAAGGTAAATTTCATACAGAAACCATTTCTGCAGTGGAAAAGGCTCAGCCACCTGCCGACCATCTGCAGCAACAATATGTTGAAAATATATTCGCGGTAAGCGCAGTTGTTAGCGACTTGAACGTTATTCCACCAAAGGCAGACGCGCCGCCTGTTGAAACAAAAGCGGATAAAATGATAGAGAAATTTATTCACGAGGAGCCGCAGATAAAACATCCGAGTAAGGTTAAGCTGGATAGTGAAAATAAGGCAAAGAAAAGCTCAGAAGACCGCGACGAGCTGGTTACCGAGACGCTTGCCAAAATATATACCGAGCAAATGCTCTATCATAAGGCTATTTTAACGTACAAAAAATTGATGTTGAAATTCCCGGAAAAAAGCCTTTACTTTGCAGGCCAAATTGAACAATTAGAAAATAAAATAAATTAATAAAGATATGTTAATATTATTAGTGATCCTGGTGGTGATAGTATGTGCGTTGCTAGGGCTTATCGTGTTGATCCAAAACCCTAAAGGCGGCGGTCTTTCATCAAATTTTTCAAGCTCATCACAATTAATGGGAGTGCAAAAAACAGGTGATTTTTTAGAAAAAGGTACCTGGGTATTGGCTATTACTTTAATGGTATTAGCATTGGGTATAAATGTTGTTGCAAAAAACGGCCCTGCGGCTGGTGCTACCGACAAATACCAGGAGCAGATAAACAAATCGCTTGATGCGAAACCAACAACTACGGCTCCGGCTTCATCGGCACCACTGTTTCCGTCTGCTACTACGCCTGCTGCAAAGGATACATCAAAAAAATAATATTATTGAATACATAACACAAAAAAGGCTTTGGAAACCCCAAAGCCTTTTTTGTGTTATGTAGTACTGTCATGATGACACGCCGGGCGAAAACTTTTCAGCCCTTAAAAAAAGCAACTTGCATAAAACTGACAATTAAACAGCCATTAATGTCAATTTTTGTTTTTTTCGGCGCTTGGCATAATTGATGTGTAAAAGCAAGCACATAGAAAAACTTATATAAACTAAAAAATAGTATACATTATGTCATTAAACATTAAACCTCTCGGAGACAGAGTGGTAATTGAAGCTGCTCCGGCCGAAACCAAAACAGCATCAGGTATCTACATTCCTGAAACTGCACAGGAGAAACCACAGCATGGTACAGTTGTATCTACTGGTCCAGGCAAATATGCTGAACAAACCGGTAACTTAATTCCATTGTCAGTAAAAGCAGGCGATAAAGTGCTTTATGGCAAATTTGCAGGTCAGGAAATTACAATTGATGGTAAAGATTACCTGATAATGAGAGAATCTGATATTTACGTAGTTCTGTAATAATTATTGAATTATTGAGGGATTGAATTATTGAATTCAAGCCTCGATAAAAAATCAATAATTCAATAATTCATTAATTCAAAATTAAAATACACATGACAAAACAAGTTAAATATAACGTTGAAGCAAGAGACGCGCTGAAAAGAGGCGTAGACATTCTGGCTAATGCAGTAAAAGTTACCTTAGGTCCTAAAGGTCGTAACGTAATTATCGATAAAAAATTCGGTTCACCGGTTGTTACTAAAGACGGTGTTACCGTAGCGAAAGAAATTGAGCTGAAAGACACCATCGAGAACATGGGTGCCCAGATGCTTAAAGAAGTAGCATCAAAAACTGCTGATCAGGCTGGTGATGGTACTACTACTGCAACCGTTTTAGCACAAGCTATTGTAACCGCAGGTATAAAAAACGTAGCTGCCGGTGCAAATCCAATGGATTTGAAACGTGGTATTGACAAAGCTGTTAAAGTTGTTGTTGCAAACTTGAAAGAGCAAAAACAAGATGTTGGTGATGATTTCAGCAAGATCAAACAAGTTGCTTCAATCTCTGCAAATAACGACGAGGTAATTGGCGAAATGATTGCCGACGCGATGAAGAAAGTTGGTACTGCGGGCGTTATTACTGTTGAAGAAGCAAAAGGCACCGAGACTGAAGTAAAAACGGTAGAAGGTATGCAGTTTGACCGTGGTTATTTATCAGCTTATTTTGTTACTAATACTGACAAGATGGAAGCTGAGTTGGAGAACCCATACATCCTGATCTGCGACAAGAAAATATCTTCAATGAAGGAGATTCTTCCTATCCTTGAAAAACAAGTACAAACAGGCAAACCATTGTTAATTATTGCTGAGGATCTGGAAGGCGAAGCGCTTTCAACTTTAGTAGTTAACAAGATCCGCGGCTCACTGAAAGTAGCAGCTGTTAAAGCTCCTGGTTTTGGCGATCGTAGAAAAGCTATTTTAGAAGATATTGCTGTTTTAACAGGTGGTACTGTAATTTCTGAAGAGAAAGGTATCAAGTTAGAGTCAGCTGAATTGAGCGATTTAGGTCAGGCAGAGAAAATAACTATTGATAAAGATAACACTACCCTTATTAATGGTAAAGGTGATGCAGCTGCTATAAAAGGCCGTATCAATGAGATCTCTGTATCAATGGAAGCTACTACTTCTGATTACGATAAAGAAAAATTGCAAGAGCGTTTAGCTAAGTTATCAGGTGGTGTTGCTGTATTATATGTTGGTGCAGCTACCGAAGTTGAAATGAAAGAGAAGAAAGACCGTGTTGATGACGCGTTACATGCAACCCGTGCCGCTGTTGAAGAAGGCATTGTTGCAGGTGGTGGTGTAGCATTTATCCGCGCAGTTGCAGCTTTAACAAATCTGAAAGGCGATAACGAGGATGAGAACACCGGTATCCAGATCATCCGTCGCGCTATTGAAGAACCATTACGTCAGATCTGCGAGAACGCGGGTATTGAAGGTTCTATCATCGTTCAAAAAGTAAAAGAAGGCACTGCCGATTTTGGTTACAATGCACGTACCGATAAGTTTGAAAACTTAATTGGCGCAGGTGTAATTGACCCAACTAAAGTAAGCCGTATTGCTTTAGAGAACGCAGCTTCAATTGCAGCTATGTTGTTAACAACAGAATGCGTATTGGCTGACGATGCTGAAGAACAATTTAATGGTGCCCCAATGAATGGTGGCGGCGGCGGTATGGGTGGCATGATGTAAGCCAACCAACCCTTAATAATAAAAAGACCCGTTAAATACTTAACGGGTCTTTTTTTATTTAGCGATGTTTTGCAGCTCGAGTAATTGGTCTTGCCTTAATTTAGTCATTCCCGAATTTTGCAGCCAGGTATTAAACAGGTCAAAATCCCAGCTGCTTATTTTGCCGCTGGTTGAAACTACACCGACCAAGGAGGTTTTAAGTGTATCAAATTGTTTGTCATCCTTTAAATAACTTGCGGTGGCCAGCAAATAACTTTTTATGGTTTGGCGTGGTTTAGTGGAAGGCATGTAGTTAGCTAGTGCTTCGGCAGCATCGGTAGGCCGGTTGGCTATTAAAAGTAATTCCGCGTAATCTAATACAGAATCGTCCGTTATATTGGGCCTGGCTTTTTTATTGGCATCCAGCGTGTTTAACGCGTCGCGCAGGGCTATATCTAGCATAGACTTAAACAGCGCATCGTTGCCTGCTGCTTTGTAAAAAACGGCAGCCTGCGCCAGGCCACGCCTATAATTTGTATAATAATACTCGTAAGTTTTGGCGGCCTCCATTACTTGTCCTAAAGCTATATGGGCTTGAGCTTTATAACGTATCACCGGGTCAATAAAATTAATAACCCTTATAAAGTTGCGTTCCGTTTTGATCAGGTACTGCTCAAAATCTTTTATCGCCCCTGCGTAGTCATTAACTTTAAAACGGCAGGTGCCTATGTAGTCCCAGTTAACCGTTTCAGCATAAGCATTGGGATCGGCAATGATTGCTTTTTTTGCATATTCAATACCTTTATCCCAGCGACCCGCATTGTGGAAGTCTCTGATGTGCTTTGTAAGGGCAATGGCGTATTCGGTATTTGAAATTATATTTTCCGGTACGTCAATGTGCAACTCGTCATACAATACTTTTATATCTGCCCTGCTGGTTAAGGTGCCGTTAAAAACGCCCGCATCAACTTTTAAAGGATTTTTATACAGGCTGATCTCGTAAATGGTGTTAACTTTTGCAAACTCCGGAGGTAATGTTTGCATTTTATTGTTACTAAGATCCAGTTGAAAAAAAGTCAGATCTGACCATCTTGGATCATTTGGTAACTCGGTTATACCGGTATTTCGCAAATTGACGCGTAAATTTTTGCGTGGTTTTGCTAATAGTATGTTAAACACCTCGTTGCTGTTAATATCGGGATTCCCTTCCAGATTTATTGACGTTAAATCCGGAGCGTCTTTTAAGCGGGCGGGTAAGGTTTTTATGTTACTAACCTTACTGCTGTCAGGTGCAGTAATCGCAAAACGCGCGTTATCGATCTTGTCGGCATCAAAATGCATCCTCCGGTTGGCTGTCCGAAAATTCAATAGTTTAATATTGCGGCAATCGCCTAACGATTCGGGAACGGAAGTGAGCCTGTTTCCCTCTGCTTGCAACTCCTCTAGTTTGGTGTATCTGCCAATATGTTCGGGCAATGCAGTTAATTGATTACCACTAACATTAAGTGATTTGAGATTATAAACCCTGGCAATAGTAATATCCGGAATAAAAGTAATTTCGTTACTGCTTACATCAAGTTTCTCTAACGAGCTAACTAACTGCAACTGCGCCGGAAATTTAGTTAGCACATTGTTTTCAAAGTTTACTTCTTTTAGCTTCAACATGCCTTGCCATTCTCCATTCACTATTGCTAATTTATTGCCGCGGGCGTCAAGTTGCTCCAGGTTGGTTAAAGTGGTTATTGCCGCCGGTAGTGTTGTTAATGCGTTATAACTTAAATTTAGTGTTTTAAGGTTTTTGCATTTATAACTGTTAATGACAGGTTGTTGCCGCAGTTTATTAGAGCTTGCGTTTAAATATTCAAGCTGTGGCAAATTGAAAATACTTGCGGGCAATTGCTCTAGTTGGTTGCCATCCACACGAAGCTTTTTGAGTTGGGTTAATCCACTAAACACGTCCGGCAGTCGGATTAATTTGCTTGACACTATATTAAGCGATTGAACATTCTTTAATCCGCGTAAAGAGCTTAATTGCTCGGGATGTTTCTCCAGCGATGGAATTATAAACCGTAAGTACTGTAAGTTAACAAGTGCCTCTATCCCATTAATGGTTTGCGTACTGTCTGACCAAAGCATTAGTGAAAGATTGGTGAGCCTTTTAAGCGGAGCAATTTTAGCAAATAATTTTACCGGAGGCGCCAATACGCAGTTGTTAAAGCTAAGCGTAGTCAATTGTTTAAGTAGGGGTAAGGGTGCACCGTCTCCTAAGGAATAAAATTCGAGTGCAAGATTAGATAGCGTTTTAATATCCGGTATTTTTGATAAAACTTCCGCGTCGGGCCCTGCATTAGGCAAGCTTCCCGATAATTGAAGAGTTTCCCACCCAAACTTGTTTAGATCAACACCCTGAAGATTTATTGAAGCTAGCCGGATATGTTTTATACCCGGTAATTTACCCAAACTCAGCAGTACCGGATGGTTATAGCCACTTAGTGCCAGGGTGTTGAGCTGCTTAAGTTCTTTCAATTTATCAAAAGCATCGTCTAGGTCCAATTTATCAGTAGATGAAAATTCAATGGCTTTGAGCTGTTGCAGCGCTTTAATGCTTTCTGGTAATTGGTATGGTCTGTCTTTAGGGTTAGGAAAAAACGGATCGTCTAACTTCAAAAAAGTCAGGTTTTTAAACCCAACCAGCAAAGCAAATATTCCCGCGAGATCCTGTTTCCGGGTATTTTGTATCTCCACAGCGTAAACTTTGTTTTCAAGTTGTTTATTAATGATCTTTTGCAGATCAGCGATTGTATCTATGCGGATATTTAACGAGTCGGGCCGTGGATTAGCAACCAGAAACCTATCCTCAATAAAAAAATTAACAGGGCTAAAACTTGTATGGTTGGTAACATATTTATCAAACACCTGCCGTTTCTGCTGTGCTAAAGCAGTTGTTGAAAGGAAAATTAACAGCAGCCAGATTTTGCTTGATAAAGGTTTAGACATGATTAAAGTTAAATAATTTTTTATGTAAACAGCTGTATTTAAATGTGTACAGCTGTGTGTTTTTATTGAACATGATATATTGTCATTCGCGGGTAAACTGAGCGTCATTGATTAATCAAATGATTAATTTTCGAGAAAAACAGCGTTTTTGCAGCTTATTTTTGTATCAGCATATAAAAAACTAAAAAGGGCATAACAATTGCCTGCATCTAAACATGAAACGATTAGTAGCAACAACAAAGCACGTACACTCAACTCTGGTTGATTTGGTACTTTTTAAAGTGCCGGAGTTGTTTGTAACTATTTACGGAAGGTAATTTATTGTTTAACTTCGCGCCAGCAATGGACAAACAGAAGTTAAGCATTCAATACGTTTACGACTGGAGCGTAAAATGGGCCATAAGCCACGGGCCAAGTTTCACATTCGGAATTATATTATTAATAACAGGGCTCTGGCTCATAAAAGTGATAAGCACCCGCCTTCGCGACCGAATGACGCGGCAGGAGATCCATTCTTCATTACAACCTTTTTTTCTAAGTGTTAGCATAACATCATTATATGTTTTACTGATAATATTGGTGATGAATGTTATCGGGTTTCCGCTAACCATATTCACTACTATTATTGGTGGTTTTACCGTAGCCGTAGGTCTGGCGCTTTCGGGCACTTTCCAAAACTTTGCAGGTGGTATATTGATACTGCTGCTAAAACCTTTTGAGCTGGATGATAATATTATTGCCCAGGGGCAGGACGGCAAAGTAACTTCAATACAAATATTTTATACTGTGTTATTAACTGCCGATAACAAAACAGTCATCATCCCAAACGGAAAACTGTTTAACGAGGTAATAGTAAATGTTACCCGCGAAGGCAAACGCCGCCTTGATTTTGAGGTTAGGGTAGGATACGTGGTGGATGTTGATCAGGTTAAGCAAATAATTTCAGAAACGGTAAAAGGATATAAAAACATACAGACTAACCCTGCGATAAGAGTAGGGATCATCGCTCTGGAAGTTGACTGCATCCGGTTTGCTGTAAATGTTTGGGTAAAGCCATCTGATTTTTTAATTACCAAGATGGAGCTGCAGGAAAACATCATAAAGGCACTAAAAGCAGGCGGTGTAAAGCTGCTGGGTACCTAACGCGGTCTACTTTCTTTTATTTAAGTTTGCGTTATGCAGCGCGAGCAGATTTCGGTATTTGATATGTTTAAGGTGGGCATTGGCCCTTCAAGCTCGCATACGTTGGGTCCATGGCGGGCTGCGCAGCAATTTATCAGCCTGCTTCAAAACAGCAACTCCTTTTCGTCGATCAACGAAGTTAAGATATTGCTTTATGGCTCGCTTGCTAAAACCGGGCATGGGCATGGTACGGACATAGCCATATTGTTAGGACTGAGTGGATTCGATCCGGTAACGTTCCCGGTTGATAAAATAGAAGAACAAATAAACGCGATAAGATCAAACCAGGAGCTGGTACTCGGTGGCGAAAAGCCAGTGCTGTTTAATATTGAAAATGATCTGTTATTCCTTTACAACGAAAGCCTCCCGTTTCATCCCAATGCAGTAAGTTTTCAGGCCTTGTTGTCTGATGGCAAAGCCATTTCACAAACCTATTATTCAATTGGCGGCGGATTTGTTGTTACCGAAGGAGAGGGTGGAAACTCAAAGCCTGAGGTTGATTTACCATTCCCTATAGATACAGCCGGCAACCTGCTGCACTGGTGCATAAAAACGGGATTAAAAATATCCGACGTGGTAATGGAAAACGAGCTGGCCTGGCGCAACGAGAAAGAAACCCGCGACGGCGTATTGGCAATTTTTAAGGTGATGAGCGAATGTATGTACCGAGGATGCCATTCGGGCGGCTATTTGCCCGGAGGCCTGAATGTCGCCCGCCGCGCAGCCGAACTAAATAAACGCCTCATTGCTGACAACCTATATAATAACTATAAGGAGTGGGTTAGCGCCATCAGAAAAACCGGCAACAGCTTTCATAACATACTGGATTGGGTAAGTTGCTTTGCATTGGCTGTTAACGAAGAGAACGCGTCTTTCGGGCGTGTAGTAACCGCTCCAACTAACGGAGCGGCGGGCGTGGTGCCGGCTGTGCTGCAATATTATATTGCTTTTTGCGATGGGTTTGATGATGATAACATCATTAAGTTTTTACTTACAGCTTCTGAGATAGGCAGCATCTTTAAAAAAGGCGCCACTATATCGGCAGCTATGGGTGGTTGCCAGGCCGAGATCGGTGTATCATCAGCAATGGCGGCGGCGGCTCTTACAGAGCGCCTGGGCGGGTCGCAGCGGCAAGTTTTAATGGCAGCCGAGATAGCCATGGAGCATCACTTAGGCATGACCTGCGACCCGATAGGTGGCCTGGTGCAGGTGCCCTGCATAGAACGTAATACCATGGGGGCCATAAAAGCCATTACCGCATCGCAACTGGCGTTGCAAAGCAACCCTGATAAAGCCAAAGTAAGTTTGGATGCTGTTGTTAAAACCATGTGGCAAACCGCCCAGGATATGAATGTTAAATACAAAGAAACATCTGATGGTGGCCTCGCCGTCAATATCCCGTTGAGTTTGCCGGAGTGCTGATAAGCGTGCCTGTATCTCCCTTTAAAGCCAACTCCTTGTAGTTGTAGGCATTGTCAGTTTTCCGCTGACGAGGAAAAATGAACAAAATGATTGAAACTATTGGCTTTTGAAGTAAGTATAATTTTTGCTTACTAATTGAAAGTCTTATGAGAAATCTGACATCCGTAATGATGGCTGTTATAATTGCTGGTAGCATTGTATCCTGCCGAAAAAATAATCCTGAACCGGTTAACCCACCTGAAAATGTTGTTAAAGCAGCGCCTGACGGATTTAATTTTTCAAGCTCAAAAAACGTTAATGTTAATGTAACCTTGCTTGACAATAATGACGGCCCCCTAAAAGGCGTTGTGCTGAGCATCTACTCAACAGACAATACCAACGCCAATGCGGCGCTTTTTAAAGGCGTAACAGATGCTACAGGCAAAATTACAGCAAGTGTTTCTGTACCTGCCTATTACACCAAATTGATAATAGACCCCGCCTATGTTGGTTTGGCGCGTAATGCCACCGTTGCCATAAACGGTACATCGGTTAATGCCTCCATAGGCGGTAAAGCAGGGTACGGTGGCGACATTGTACCAGATGCAATAAATAATGTGCCCTTGGAGTCTACAGCAACAAGAAAAGGAACACAGGTTAACGGCGTGCTGGGGACAGAATACGCCTATCCAACAGGTTATACTACGTTAAATGCATTTACAAGCCCAACAAATTTGGGCCGCCCTGCTTATTTGGAAGCCACTTCTGATGTGATTTCGGCGTCGCTCTTATCATTTGTTAACGCATCGTTGCCCGAGAGTCAGACTGTCCCTAACCTGCATCCTGAGTATCTTTCTAACACTGCCACAAGAGTTATAAATGTCACCGCGCGGTCTGATGTATGGATAACTTTTGTTTCAGAAGGAGCAGGTTTTCAAAATGCTTTGGGCTTTTATACCTACAGAACCGGTTCGGCACCCACCAGTGCTTCGGGTGGCACATTGTTCGGGGGCATCGATAAAATTACCTACATCTTTCCGAATGCCTCTACAACGGGCTCTGGTGGTGGTTTAAAATCAGGAGATAAAGTAAAGCTGGGGACATTTGATGCCGGCACAACGATAGGATTTGTGCTGTTGCAAAATGCATGGAGCGGCAGCGGTGTTAATACCAGCGGCACCAAATTTTACACCCAGGACGAGTTCAATCCCGAAAATACAAGTGCATTGCGTAAGCATTCTGTAATGTTATACGATAACGTAAATAAACTATACTTGCTGGGCTTTGAAGATCAAAACAGGACGAGCGGTTCGGATAATGATTTTAACGATCTGGTTTTTTATGCCACCGCTAATCCTATTACCGCTATATCTAATACAGGCGTTGCGCCTATTGATGATGGTGGCGATAGCGATGGGGACGGTGTTTTGGATGAATTAGATGCCTTCCCTACTGATGGTACGCGAGCTTATATAAGCTACTACCCATCAGCAACTAAAATGGCAACACTTGCATTTGAAGATAACTGGCCCAAAAAAGGCGACTACGACCTGAACGACCTTGTGGTTAACTATCGTTATACTTTCACCAGTAACGCCGCCAATCAGGTAGTTGAGTTGAAGGGAGAGTTTAAGGTAGCAGCGTCGGGAGCATCGTTCCATAACGGTTTTGGTGTGCAATTGCCGGTGACGGCATCGGCGGTTAGCTCAGTAACCGGTCAGCAATTTATGAGCAACTACATTACCCTGGCGGCAAATGGGGTAGAAGCGGGCCAAAGCAAGGCTGTAATTATACCGTTTGATAACCACGAGATCTTGCTAAAAAATCCTGATCTCTCCTACTTTATTAACACAAAAACAGATAAAGATAAGGTTACCAATGGCAGCACGGCAACGGTTGTGGTAAAATTTGGAACACCGGTTGCGTCATCTGTGTTAACGGCTTCGGCTTTTAACCCATTTATCATTAGCGACCTTAGAAGGGGTTACGAAGCGCATTTGCCGGGATATGCGCCGACAGATAAAGTTACCACTACGTTATTTGGTAAAGATGATGATAACTCTGTTCCTGCACAAAACAGGTACTATCAAACAAAAGAGAACTTGCCTTGGGGTATCAGCTTTAGCGAAGGCTTTAACTACCCTATAGAAGGGGCTAACATTAGCGCAAGTTATCTGCATTTTAATGAGTGGGCCTCATCGGGTGGCACAAGTTTTACTGATTGGTATACCAACACCGTAGCGGGTTACCGTGCGTCTTCAAATATTTATAGTAAATAATCATTGCATAAACGGTGTTACAAAAGCCGCTCCTCAAAAGGGCGGCTTTTTTTATTGAGTTAACGATGATCTTACTAAAGGTTCCAGCCTTTGCAGCCAAAGACCATACATTTTAGCTGATGGGTGCAGACCATCAGTTGCTATCAGATCAGGCTCTTCTGTGGCTTTTCGCGATATATCAGTTATGTTAAGATAGTTTACACCGGCTGATAGGGCTATTTGCTTATTGATGGCGTTAAACTGATCTATTTGCGCGGCTATCTCTGCTTTGTTAGCTGATGCGGCGTAAGGCGTAACGCTGTAATCGGGTATAGATAGTACAAAAACCCGGTTAACTTTATTATTTGCAAACGCTATTGCGGTATTAAGCAATTTGGTAAAATTGTTACTATATGTGGTAGAACTTATGCCCTGATACTGATCGTTCACACCTATCAGTAAAGTAACAATATCATACTTTTTATCCTGTATGCCACTTTGATCTATCGCGTTTATAAGGTTAGCCGTTGTCCAGCCGGTGGCGGCAATTATTGTGGGATCGCCTATTTGTTCTTTACCAAGCAAACGTGTTAGCTGGTAAGGAAAAGACTGATCAAGTTGCAGGGATTGTCCCACGGTGTACGAATCGCCCAGGGCGAGGTATTTAGCTGAAGGATTTATGTACACGCCATTAGGATTAGGCGTGTTGCTTGAATCGCTTTTTTTAGCGCATCCGCTTAACGCTATAACTGATAATAATAATGAAAAAATTGCCTTCATAATAACCCCCTGTCTATCATACGAAAAGTATGCCTTATTGGATGGCCGGCGGTAAAAAACATTATTTTTAAACAGGCGCGAGTCAAAACGAGAGGACATTTACACTATTTATAAGCTATTAAGTTTAGGGTAGATGAGCATGTAAACAGATCACACTGATTCCATGCCGAACAGCTTAAAAATGTGCTGTTGCAGTAATTGTTGTACCGCTTTTAGGTCTACCTGGCTACCCAATTCGTTTTGGAGGGATGTTACCGCTTTGTCATCAATACCGCAGGGAACAATATTTTTAAAATAATCTAAATGGCTGTTAACATTAAGTGCCAACCCATGCATAGTTACCCAGCGGCTGCAACGCACGCCCATGGCGCATATTTTGCGGGCGCGTTCGTTATCGGCATCAAACCATACGCCGGTATAGCCGGGGTAACGCCCGGCAGTTAAACCGTAATCAGCAAGGGTAAGTATAACGGCATCTTCCAGTGTACGCAGATATAGGTGTATATCTGTAAAAAAATTGTCAAGATCTAAAATGGGGTAACACACTAATTGCCCCGGCCCGTGGTAGGTTATATCGCCGCCGCGGTTTATCGGATAAAAGCTGGCATGTTTTTCCTCCAGCCCGGTTTCATCAAGCAACAGGTTTTCGGATTTTCCGCTTTTACCCAAAGTATAAACGTGCGGATGCTCGCAAAAAATCAGGTAATTGGGTGTTGTATCATTAGTTATGTCGCCGTCGGCTACCTGTGGCTCACGGTTTCGTATAGCAGTTTTTATACCAATGGTATCAGCAAATATGGCTTCCTGTTTATCCCAGGCAGTTTTGTAATCTATTAGTCCCCAATCCTGTACCTCAACTTTTTTATTCTTCATCGCCTAGCCCTTAACATATCCTATCATGTAGTCTTTATATTGCAGATAGCCTACTGTATAGTCCAAATCAACCTCATCATTTTTAAGGCGGGCATTAACCAACCCCTTTTCCTCAAAATCAAATGGCTGTAATAAAATATTGTCTACAAACGATACCTCTTTCTGTCCGTAGCATTTATAAACAGCTTCTTTAGCGCACCAGCACACATATAACTGCTCAATTTTATGTTTTTCATTAATAAAACCAAGCTCAGCAGGGCGCATAAATTTGTGAGCAATGCGTTCTACCTTTTGCTTTATCTGTTCAACATCAATACCAACCGGGCTTTTTCGGCTTATCATAACGGCGGCATAGTCAAAGGAGTGGCTTAAAGAAATATGGTAGGGCAGGGTAAACAAATAGGGCTTGCCGTGATCATCAACCCGGCAATCTATGTATTCTTCTGTGTTCAGCATTTTTCGCAGTAATACGCGGGTGCCAAGCCAGTGCAGGTGTCGTTTACCGTTGCTTATTCCTTCTATAAAAGCCTTTTCTTCGTTGTTAAGCTGTAGTTGCTGATATAGTTCATCAGCTTGTTCTTCAATTTTCCAGAGCGCAAACTCAGTATCATCATCAATCCGTTGGCGGTAAGCTATGGCCATAAAGTAAATTTGCAAAAAGCATGGCAAACTTATGCTAATTAATTCTAATTTTATCAGCCAATCATCCTTACCCCAATGATTTTATCAGACAAGCGCATTCTTGAAGAAATTGACAACGGAACTATTGTAATTGAACCTTTTAAACGGGAATGCCTGGGTTCAAACTCATACGATGTGCATTTAGGTAAGCACATGGCTACTTACCGTAACCGCACGCTCGATGCCAAAATGCACAACGAGATTGACGCTTTTGAGATTCCTAAAGAAGGCTTTGTTTTGCAGCCCAATACATTGTATTTAGGCGTAACCATGGAGTATACCGAAACCCATAAGCACATTCCGTTCTTAGAAGGAAAATCAAGCACGGGGCGTTTGGGCATAGACATTCACGCCACTGCCGGAAAAGGAGACGTAGGGTTTTGCAACACCTGGACACTTGAAATATCATGCATGCAGCCGGTGCGTATCTATCCGGGAATGCCGATAGGCCAGCTTATTTATTTTGTAGTTGATGGCGACGTTGAAACAAGTTACAGCCAAAAAATAAACGCCAAATACGTTAATCCATCAACACGGCCGGTTGAGAGTATGATGTGGAAGAATACGTTTTAATGCGCTTTTTTGCTTGCTTTTAAGTAAATTTGCTGCCCGCATGTCTACGCAAACAAAAGAAGAAACCTTTACGCTGGAAGAGCTCCTGGCCGGATTAAAAGAAATGCATCGTTTGATTTTATGGAACGATGATTTTAACACCTTTGATCATGTGATACACTGCATGATGAAATACCTTGATTATACAGAAAGCCAGGCCGGAAAAATTGCCTGGAAGGTACACAACGAAGGGAAATGCGCTGTATTAGAAGGCTCTTTTACTGAGATGGAGATCTACCGTAAAATTTTACAACAGGAAGGGCTGACCGTCTCGGTTGATTAACAAGTAGGGTTTAATAAAAGAGAGATAAATAAAAAGGCCGCACTAGTACTACTTATGCGGCCTTTTTATTTATCTCTCTTTTTATTACCTGCCGGTAGTTTTAGATTTTGGCACACTAAAGTGTGGTTTACCCGATGGATTAATTTCCGGAGCGCCAACAAGGTCCATCGCGCAGCGAAAACCAACTTCGGCGCTGGCATCGCCCTGATCCATAAAACGGCGGGTGGCCGGATTTAACCAGTAAGCCATATCATTCCATGAACCACCTTTGTAAACTTTAGAACGGTCGTTAACCAATGTGGTTATACCATATAAATTAGCGTTAACAGTATCTCTGAAACCCCGCGCATCGGCATTGTAAGGCTTGCCCGCTAATGGATCTTTATTAACAAATGGTACAGGAGCGCCTTGTACCTGGTTTGCAACAGCGGGTCTGCCTGTAGCAGCAGCCACGTTAGCAAGACTATCAGCACGTTGCGAAGCAACCAGTTCGGTATAGGTCATTTTTCTCTGCGCTTTTGCAGGATCTTTTATCGGGCGGCCATATTTATCTTTGGCGTATTGACCTGTACTTGCATTAGCCAGGCGCTTGTCGCTAAATTGGTTTCCTCTAAAAGGGTTAAAAGCGTCAACATCTTCAAATGACATCTGGCGGTAAGTGTCTTCAACCCATTCGTTAACGTTGCCTGCCATGTTGTACAAACCAAAATCATTGGGTTGATATGACCTTACAGGAGCAGTAATAAACGCCTTATCGTTCAAGTAACCACCAACACCGGCATTATCGCCATTGCCGCGTTTAAAGTTGGCTAAAATTAAGCCACGTGTTGCTTTCGCAGGCGAGCGTACACCCAATCCATTCCATGGATAAACCTTGCCATCGTTAATATTTTCAAATTGCGTATTACCGTTAAGCGAAACAGCTGCGTACTCCCATTCTGCCTCGGTAGGCAGGCGATAGGCAGGTTTTAATATCCCGTCTTCTACGCGTACCGGTCTAACCTGCTTCTGATTGCCTACGATAGGAGCATTAGGGTCGGTTACCGGGTTTAAGTTGGTAGGCATTCGTTTACCATCAACTCCGGTTCCTCTTACCTGGTTATTTAAATACATATCTGTATTAAATACAGTTTTCTGCGCGTCAGGATTGGCTGACAGGATCTGGCGGTTCTTTTTGTCGCGTGGATTTAATAATATTCCGCGCTCTTGTAAAATATACTCGTTAGTACGGTCGGTACGCCACTGGCAATATTCCTGCGCTTGTTCCCAGGTAACACCAACCACCGGATAATCCTGAAATGCCGGATGACGCAGATAGTTGTTTACATAAGGCTCATTGTATGAAAGTTGTCTGCGCCACACCAATGTGTCGGGCAGCGCATTGTAATAAAGTTCATGGTCGCCCGGAAAAGTGTTTCTTATCCACGAAAGATAATCCAGCCAATCCTGGTTAGAAACTTCGGCTTCGTCCATATAAAACGCGGGTATGGTAACCCTTCTGCGTATATTGTTATACTCAAATGTAACATCCTGATCGGCGCTGCCACCTAAAACAAACGTACCGCCCTCAATAGCAACAAGACCCGGCCCCGGAGCAGGGTGGGTTTGACGGAATTTTTGATACCCAAACTTTTTGTCGTTATAAGGAATACCCGTTTTTTCAGATCGTTGTTTATTACTACAGCTGCTTGCTAACATTGCCACACTCAACAGCGCTAAAGCAGTACGAGTAAAAAGTAATTTCATATTTTTACGGTTGTATATAATTATAGGGGACTAATTAATAAATATATATAGCGGTAAATTTAATTATTTTAAAGTAAAAAGCTAATCAAAAATTCGCCACTTCTTATTACGTATTTTTTTATGCATCAGTTTTAACGCTATTAAGCGTTAACTTGTTGCAGATGTTGTTAATTGATTAAAAAAAATCTTGTTAGTTGGAAGCATTTAATTCCGTTATATTTATCCGTTATTTTAAATGTGTAGCTTAATGAAGTTTTTTATAAGCGGGATAGCCGTTTTATACATGCTGATGGTAATGCCTGCAAGTGTAAGCGCCCAGACGAATACCGATGGAAGCGGCTTTGGCGCAATTCCTACCGCGGTTCCTTTTCTTAATATCGCTCCCGATTCACGTTCTGGCGCAATGGGCGAGGCTGGTGTCGCCTTATCACCTGATGCCAATTCAAATTTCTGGAACCCCTCTAAGCTGGCATTTATTGAAAATGATTTCGGTGTTGCGGCTTCATATAGCCCGTGGTTAAGGCGCCTGGTGCCCGATGTAAGCTTATCATACCTTAGTTTTGCACATAAATTGGATGAGAGGAATGTTATTGGTGCTTCGGTAAGGTATTTTAATTTGGGCGCTATTCAATTAGTTGATAATAACCAGCTTAATCAGGGAACTTATCGCCCTAATGAGTACTCAATAGATCTTTCGCTGGCCCGTAAGTTCGGTGATAATTTTTCATTGGGCTTAACCACCCGATTTATTCATTCCGATCTGTCAAACGCTTCGTTTTCTTCGGGAGCCAGCCAGGGCATAAAGCCGGCTAACGCATTCGCGGCCGATATATCATTGTTTTATAAAAAACCAATGGAGCAGTTTGGTAGCGATGGTATCTTTTCTTTTGGTGCCAATATATCCAACATAGGCACAAAGGTTAAATATTCAGAGGGCGGGCCGTCTTATTTTTTACCTACCAACCTAAAATTAGGCGTTGCTGATACCTGGAACATTGATGACTACAGCCAGCTAACCGCTACAGTAGATTTTAACAAACTGCTTGTGCCAACGCCGCCTCTGCGCGATGCAAATGGTTTTATTGTTGCCGGTAAAGATCCGGACGTGTCTGTACCGGCCGGTATCTTTGGATCTTTTAGTGATGCGCCAGGTGGGTTTAAGGAGGAACTGCGTGAAGTAAGCATATCATCCGGACTTGAATACTGGTACAACCAGCAATTTGCTTTAAGAGCCGGATATTTTTACGAAAACCCATCAAAAGGGGGCCGTCAGTATGCTACCTTGGGCGTAGGCCTTAAGTATGATATCTACAGATTCGATTTTTCTTACCTGGCAGCTAGTCAAAAAAACAGCCCATTAGCCAATACGCTTAGAATAACGCTTGGAATTAGCTTTGGCAATAAGAAATAAGAAATGGGGAAGATTCGTGTTGGGTTTGGTTTTGATGTACATCAGTTAAAAGATCAGCATCCTTTTATTTTAGGCGGCGTTAAGTTGGAGCACCACTCCGGTGCTTACGGGCATTCAGATGCCGACGTTTTGCTGCATGCCATTTGTGATGCTTTACTAGGTGCAGCCAATCTGCGCGATATTGGCTTCCATTTCTCTAATACAGATAACCGCTGGAAAGGCATAAGCAGCTTGGTGCTGCTGCAGCACGTGCTGGAGCTTTTAAAAGAAAAAGGCTGGGGCATAGGCAATATTGACGCTATGGTATGTTTGGAAGCACCCAAGATCAATCCGCATATCCCGCAAATGAAAAAGAACATCGCCGCCGCTGCAGGTATTGACGAAGACGACATCTCCATAAAAGCTACCACTAACGAAAGCATGGGTTTTATCGGCCGGCAGGAAGGGGTAGTAGCTTATGCCACTTGTTTGATCGAGCGCGTTTAATTTCATGATATCGGTATGCGGATTGCAAATCCGCCGCTCTTGGGTCCGGGATTATAAATCCGGACCAACGTGTAAGTCCTCAGCCAATAAAACCAATCACTAATCTCCAATCAACTAATCTCTAACCCCCCGCCTTAACATTTCCCGTCCGCTTCAAATCACCCCAGGCATTTAGTTCGCCTTTTAGCGCTTTACGGATTGCTTTAAAAAGTATATAATACATTAACTGCCGCCATATAAAGCGCTGTGGGATAATGTAGACCAACTTTTTGTAATCCTCTTTCTCCATCTTAAAGGCTATTATAGACACGATAAAGTCGATCAAAACAAACAGCCCATAATACATAAAAATTTTTCCGGGTTTATCTCCAAATAAGCCGAATATCATCATCAGGTCGGCAAGCGGAGAGAACAATGGCAGAATGATCTGGAAGATCAAAATATTAGGCATCCCCACCATTCCGAACGATTTGAACTTTTTGTTGAACAGGGCTTTGCGGTTTTTCCAAAAACTTTGTATCACGCCAAAGCTCCATCTAAAACGCTGTTTCAGCAAGCCTTCCAACGTCTCGGGGGCTTCTGTATAGGCAACAGCCTCGGCGGCATTGCGCACTATGTAACCGCATTTTAAAATACGCATGGTGAGGTCGCAGTCTTCGGCTAGCGTGTCGGATGTAAATCCACCGGCCTCTTCTATAGCCGATTTGCGGAACGCCCCAATTGCACCCGGAATAACCGTTATGCTATTGATGAGATCGAAAGCGCGACGATCCATATTTTGCGCGGTAATGTACTCAATAGCCTGCCATTTGGTTATTATGTTGTTTTCGTTGCCTACCTTAACAGTTCCGGCTACGGCGCCTATCTCATCATCGGTAAAATAGGTCATCAGATGATAAACGGCATCGTTTTTTAGCTGGGTATCGGCATCAATACAAACAGTAAAATCGTACTTAGCGTGGCTTATGCCAAAATTTAAAGCCGATGCCTTGCCGCCGTTAGGCTTGGTTAAGATGGTTACTTTGGGGTGATCGGCATATGCTTCGCTAACTACGCTATAAGTATTATCGGTAGACCCATCGTCAATAAAAATGATCTCGAAAACAGGGTACTCCGTATTAAGCAGGCTTTTTATGGTTTTAACAGCTGTAACCTCTTCGTTATAGGCCGGCACTATAATACTAACGGGCACCTGTTCAGCGTTACTTTTTCTTTTATGCCCATTATTCTCGGCATGTTGCCTAAGCGCCAATATGCCAATAAGCGCAATGCGCCCTATAGCCAGGAATATGGCGGAAAGAAAGATATAAAACAAAAACCAGTTGCCCAGAAAAAAGCCCATAACAACCGCGTCATAAAACCAGCCAATAACGCCGCTGTCTGCATCATCCTGTATTGGCGGCATTAGTTCTTCTTTTGTTTTGCCTAATATGTCGGCAATGGTGGTAAATTTATACCCTTTTGCTTTATAAAAACTAATGATCTCCGGCAGTGCCCGTACCGTAGCTTCGCGGCTATCGCCCCCGGCATCATGCAGCAATATCATTGATCCCTTGTCGTAATCATGCTTTACACGGTCAATTATTTGCTGTGCGGTAACGCCTTCCTCCCAGTCGCGCGGGTCAATAGATTCGCCTATGGTTATGTAATTCTGCTTACGGCTCTCGGCTACAGGGATAACCTCATCAAGCGTTTGCGGTTCGGCATCGGCATTAAATGGCGGGCGAAAAAGTATGGTGCTGTGCCCGGTTATAGACTCAATAAGCTTGCGGGTGGCGTTTAGCTCCAGTATAACCCTGTCTAAACTAACTTTTGATATATCGGGATGTAGGTAAGTGTGGTTGCCAATCTCATATCCTTCGTTATAAATGCGCTTAAACAAGGGAATGTTTTTTTCGACCATGGAGCCGATAACAAAAAAAGAGGCGGGCACATTCTCCTTTTTAAGAATGGCTAAAATACGTGGCGTAAAGTCGGGATCGGGGCCATCGTCAAATGTTAAAACTACTTTACCGGGTTGGTAGCCGTACTTTTTAATTACATATTTGGTAGGCAGCTTTACATAGGTCTGGTCGGTAAAAACATAGTTCGTCTTATCCATCTTAAGGTTTATTTTTCCTTTAGATGGAGTAGTAATTATTTCAAGTACCTCGCCGTTCCCGGTGTAGTCTATCTTATTATTAAGGGCAACATTGTCTAATTGATTAATATCAAAACCGGTCTTTTTTAATGATGCCAAAGCCAGGTTCTTCTGAAAAAATTTCCATAAACGAGGGTCTTCCGCACCTAACCGCCATAACGAAATGCCGCCGGTATGCCAGTCATCGGCCATGCGCATAATATTAAAATTAGCTGCGGCATCAACAAAATAAACGGTGTGCTGATTGCTGTCGGGTGCGGTATAGGTGTAATGCAGGTTTGCCGATAATGGATCATAGACAACCTTGCTCTTGTATTGCTCGGCAATACTTACCGCTGCCTGGTAGCCTATGGATGTACCAAAGCTATTTTCGGGCCAGTCAACACCTCCGCCTGCAATGGTCAGGATCACTTTTTCGCTGGGTACAATCTCGCAAACCCTATCTAACTGTTCCTCTACCCAGTGTTGATGCGATATATCCCCGGCGTTACTTTCCTCGGTATGCTGATCCATCGCCATAACAAAAAGGTAATCGTTAAAGCGCTGCAGGTGCATCAGATCGTAGCGGTCATCATCCGGAATTACATTTTGTGTAACCAGAAAACCCAGTGGATGAAGGGTATTATAAAGATCTTCCTGAAAAATGCGGTACGCGCCATTATTTCTGTCGGGCAGGTTGTTAATGTCCAGGTTTATACCGCGCAGGTTATATTTTTTTAGCTGTTTTACCAGGCTATTGATAAACACTTTGCGCAGCGCTGCATTTGATGTAATGCGTACAACATCCTTTATATCAAAATAACCGCTCTCGTTGTCTTTGTTAACATAATTAGATATAGAAACAACAATGGGCTTTTTGTACTTTTTGTTAATGTTCATTAAGCCCGTATCTATGCGCGCCTCTATGGTGTCAGCGCCTGGTCTTATAAAAAAACCTTCAGACACCACCATATCCAGCTGGCTAATGTTTTCTTTTAGGGAGTTATAGGCCTGCGTTTCCCATTCGCGGTAAAAAGCGGCGTTTATACGGTCTTTATTATTTGCACGCTTAAGCAGGTTGCGGCGTTTGGCCTCCAAAATTTCAAGCTGCCGCTTGTCTATTTTGTAATCTTTATAACGGGTAGATGTTCTTAAGATCTCCAGATCTTGGTCGCTGATGCGTTTTGGTGCGGGGTTAAGATTAGGAAGCTGGGGATATTGTTGCGATGTTACGGTTATGGCAGCTGCTATAACGCCAATAACCAGCACAACGAGTACTATGCGGCTTGTCCATTTAAAGCGATTCCATCTCTCGGGTGTGTCGGCCTGAAAAATTTGTTTATGACGCATTAATTAAATGTGATTTTTAAAAGGGTCAAGATCAATTCATTCAAATTACCACAAGACGCGGTATATCTGTTTATTTTTTTTGAGGCTCAATGCCTGAAAAATCAACGCCGCATTTGCAGTTGCCGCCGCAGCTTTTCTTTGTAAAAATGTTTTTGTACACCATTCTGCCAACGTAAAATAACGCTGCGGCAAACAAAACAATTACTATAATGGTTTGGATATTCATCGCTGCAAAAATACTATAATTAATATATACGTACCTGAATAATATACGAAAGAAGGGCTGATATGTTGTATGGAAGGTTAATTTTACTTTGTGCTGAGCATCAAGGTACAGACAAGTCGGCTATCAAAGTTTCAAACGCCTGCGTTGATTATCGGTTTCTACCTTTTTATCGTAACGATATGTCTGATTGGATGATATAATTGTAAAGGATTCGTCGCTCAAACGTTTCTGCTGGTGACCGAATTGGGCAAATTTTTGCGGATATTGCAATTCATTGGCTTGGTATTCGATAAGTTTAGATCTATTAAAACGCATAATCCGCCTGTTCATGCCGGTAACGCCAGTATAGATAAAATCACTTTGGTCGAAATAAAAAAAATACTGTGCGATATTTTTAAAACTCTCATTAAAATTGATTTTAATATTTCCATCGCTAATTTTCAACCCACTTTGCTCAATACTTCTAAAAGCTACTCGTTCTAATGAGTGTTGGACTGTATCTAAAAATAAAACGATCAGAGAAGTGCGATAACCAGCATTATGTGCCTCATCAATTAAATCCTTGAAAGATGCATCGTTAAAGACCGTTTCAAAAACTATATCCTTTTTTATTTTAAGTGCTTGAAGAAATACTTGTTTTGACCGGCCTTTGTAAACGTCAGTCATAATGATTTCACAACCTTCAAGCTCATTGATGCGGGTTCGAATAAAACTTGACTTACCGGCAGCATTAGGACCGGTTACAAAAACTAATTCAGGCTTGACCATTTATGGAACCAACTGCTTAATTATAGTATCTTCTACCCTAACTGGCATACCCTGCTCGTCAGTAATGATCTTTACGCTCACTAAAAACTGTTCACCGTTGGGCAACTCTTTATGATAATAATCACCATCACCTTCGTGTTTTGAATAAAAGGGATTGCCTAACTCAAACGCACGCTGTCGGCCTAGTTCGTGGATGTTGGAAATGTTGGTTAACAAACGGTCTACTAAAGCTGATCTTTCCATGATGCAAGATACCCCATTCATAATTAAGAAACAAAGCCTACATTATTTGACTGTTAATAAACATATAAAGCTTTTATAAGAACTAAATTAACCTTACCTTTGCGCCAAATTTTAGAGGCATTTCATGCAAAATATAAGAAACATTGCGATCATCGCACACGTTGACCACGGCAAAACTACTTTGGTTGATAAAATTCTGCACAGCTGTGCAATTTTCCGCGAAGGCCAGGAAACTGGTGAACTGATACTTGACAATAACGATTTGGAGCGCGAGCGTGGTATCACCATTGTTTCGAAAAACGTATCTGTAGTATACAAAGGAACCAAAATTAACATCATTGATACTCCTGGTCACGCCGACTTTGGCGGGGAGGTTGAACGTGTATTGAAAATGGCTGATGGTGTATTATTACTTTGCGATGCTTTTGAAGGCGCTATGCCTCAAACCCGTTTTGTAACCCAAAAGGCTTTGGCTTTAGGCTTAAAACCAATTGTGGTTGTAAATAAGGTTGATAAAGAAAATTGCCGCCCTGAAGAGGTTTATGAGCAGATTTTCGAACTATTCTTTAACCTTGATGCTACCGAAGATCAGCTGGATTTCCCGGTAATATACGGTTCATCAAAACAAGGTTGGATGAGCACAGATTACAAAAAACCAACCGAAGATATTTTCCCGTTGATGGATGCTATTATAGCAAACATCCAACCGCCGCCAATTAGTGAAGGTACTTTGCAAATGCAGATCACGTCTTTAGATTATTCTTCATTCGTTGGTCGTATTGCTATTGGTCGCGTAGCTCGTGGTGTTATCAAAGAGAACATGCCGGTATCATTGGTAAAACGCGATGGGACTATCCAAAAATCAAGAATAAAAGAACTATATACTTTTGAAGGCTTGGGTAAGGTTAAAGCTACCGAAGTTAGCGCGGGCGATATTTGTGCCGTTGTAGGTATTGATGGTTTTGATATTGGTGATACCATTGCCGATTTTGAAAAACCGGAGCAATTGGAAGTTATCCATATTGATGAGCCTACCATGAACATGTTGTTCACCATCAACACTTCACCTTTCTTTGGTAAAGAGGGTAAATTTGTAACATCACGCCACCTGCGCGATCGTTTATACAAAGAGATGGAGAAAAACCTGGCGCTTAAAGTTGTTGAAACCGAATCGCCTGATTCATACCTGGTTTATGGCCGTGGTATTCTTCACTTATCTGTATTGATTGAGACCATGCGTCGCGAAGGATACGAGCTGCAAGTGGGTCAACCGCAGGTAATTGTTAAAGAGATCAATGGGCAGAAATGTGAGCCGGTTGAAGTTTTAACTGTTGACGTACCGGGCGATGTTGCAGGTAAAGTTATTGAGTTGGTTACCCAGCGCAAAGGAGACCTGTTAGTAATGGAACCCAAAGGCGATTTACAACACTTAGAGTTTGAAATACCTGCACGTGGTATCATCGGTTTACGTAACAACGTATTAACCGCTACCGGTGGCGAGGCTATTATGGCACACCGCTTTAAGGCTTATGAGCCTTGGAAGGGCCAGATCCCGGGTCGTTCAAACGGCGTGTTGGTATCAATGGATACCGGTAAAACAACGGCTTTTGCTATAGATAAACTACAGGATCGTGGTCGCTTCCACGTTGATCCGGGAGTTGATATTTACGAAGGTCAGGTTTTAGGCGAGCACATACGTGATAACGATTTGGTTATTAACTTAACTAAAGGCAAGCAGTTAACCAACATGCGTGCATCTGGTAGCGATACCAACGTACGTATAGCACCTGCTATCAAATTTTCGTTAGAAGAGTCTATGGAGTATATTCAGGCTGATGAATACATTGAGGTAACTCCTCAAAGCATCCGGATGCGTAAAATATACCTTAACGAGAACGAACGGAAAATAAACGCTAAGAAGTTCCAGTCGTAACTTTTTTGATAAAATGATAAAAAGAAGCTCCTTTATGGAGCTTTTTTTGTTTTATGTATAATAAAACCCTGTATATTAGTGTTATTGATTAATACCCCTAATGTTGAGTAAATACCACTTTTTTGCTTTAGTACTGTTGTGCGTGGGCTTTAGTGCCTGTAAAAAGGAGTTAAAGACAGTTGCCGAAACAGATATCTGCCTGCGCAACTCTACGTTGTATTACCAAAAGAAGTGGGCTGCTATTTATACCCGTACAGACAACGAAGATACGGGAGTAAAAAAAACAACCATTATCCCCGCATACGGTTATTTCAACATTAATTTTAATGCTACCTACAAACTTTGGGGTGATACAGAACCCACAGAAGGAAAGTGGCTGGTAGATGATAACTGTAACTTTGTACTTAAGCCTGTAAAGGGAGTTCAACATACATATAAGGTTAAAAAGTTAACGCCCGATTCGCTTGTTATAACTGAGCGGGTAGGCTCCGTTACAACTACCCTGCATTTTGCAACCTTTAATTGCCCTAACATGAGCAATCTGGAATACCGGTGGGATAATATAGAAACACGCACTGTTGATTATGACGCTACAGGCGTTAGCAACAGGCAGGTGAGTAATCCAACCGGTTACATAAAGTTTAATACCGATGCCGGGTATGAGCTTTTAAGCAATGCAGCTACATTTAAAGGTACCTGGGGTATAGCCCAGCCCGATTGCAATTTGATTTTGGATAAAGGTAAACGCTGGGAAAAAACTTACATCGTACAAAAGCTAACCGCCGATTCGCTTAAGCTTTGGTATAAAGACACGGTTGCAAAAACCAATTATTTACTGGTATATAAAAAGCATTAGCGGCCGCCCACCCGGTGTATTGCAATTACGCTTTAATAAGCCTTATAAAACAATTATCTTAGCCGGATGAAAGGTAACGATCGCCTGCACCCATCCTTGTTCCATCCGCGTTATGTGCACCTTACGCATTTACGCGATGCTACTTTAAAAACTATCCATCAATTAACGGCAGATAAAAAAGACCTTTTGCTGGTTGATTTTGGCTGCGGCGATATGCCCTACCGCTCGGTTATTGAGCCACATGTAGGCAAGTATTTGGGTGTTGATCTGGAGATGAACCCCAAAGCAGAACATCATATTGATTTTGACAGCAAAACAACATTGCCCGATAATTATGCCGACATAGTTTTATCTAACCAGGTATTAGAGCATGTTGATTCACCTTCCGGTTATTTGCGGGAAGCGCTGCGTATATTAAAACCGGGCGGCTCTATCATTTTAACTACCCATGGTTACTGGTACTATCACCCTACACCTAACGACTACTGGCGGTGGACAAGCGCCGGTTTACGTAAAACAGTTGAAGATTCGGGGTTCAAGGTAAGTTCTTTTCATGGCATAATGGGTTTGGCTGCAAGCGGCTTGCAATTATTGCAGGATGCTATCATTAACAAACTGCCTAAATTTCTGGTACCACCTTTTGCTTTTGTAATGCAGTTAAAAATTAGGCTCTTTAATAAAATGAACTCGCAGCCTCAGCGCGATAGGGATGCATCTTTATATGTAGTGATAGCACAAAAACCATCCATTTAAATGGAAGCTTTTAACTTATGCATCATAAAACCGAACAAGGAAACTTTTTCTGAAACATTTATACAAGCACATATAGAAAGGCTTCCGGGTAATAAAAGAGTGCTTTACGGAGGTGCATTCCCGGTTTACGATCATGAGGATAAGTTTCTGGTTAAGTCGGTTTTTGGATTGATAAGCTATCTGATACAAAAGCGGGTATTTAAAAGTCAGAATATTGGTGTTAGAACAAAGGCACTGAGCAATTATTTAAAACGCGAAAAAATTGATGTGGTGCTGGCTGAGTACGGAATGGTTGGTGCCATGGTAACTGAAGCCTGCAAATTAGCCGCGGTGCCATTAGTAGTACATTTTCACGGGGCCGACGCACACCACAAACCAACTGTTGCAAAGTATCTTGAACTGTACCGTACTATGTTTAAATACGCAACTACTATTGTCGCGGTATCGAATGAAATGGTGGAGAGTTTAAAAAAGTTAGGCGCTCCCGCAGAAAAATTGGTATTGAACCCTTACGGAGTGGATACCTCGCTTTTTACGATTGCTGATGTGAGTAAATCGTCGCCTGATTTTTTATCAATAGGTAGGTTTGTCGAAAAAAAATCACCACTGTCGGTGGTTGAGGCTTTTTTTATACTTTCAAAAAAAGTAGCTGACACCCGCTTATGGATGGTGGGCGAGGGGCCGCTGCTTTTTAAAGCAAAGGAGCTGGCTCAGCAATTAAATTTGTCTGATAAAATAACATTTACAGGCGTGCTCTCAAAAAATGAGATCCAGACACTGATGCAAAGGGTGCGCTGTTTTGTGCAACACTCTGTAACAGCAGTTGACGGAGACAAAGAAGGTACACCAAATACTATATTAGAAGCCGGCGCATCCGGGCTTGCTATTGTTAGCACACAACACGCCGGTATAAACGAGGCTGTTATAAATGGCGAGACCGGCTACCTGGTATCCGAGCATGATATAAAAAGCATGGCCCGGCATATGATCGCAATCGCTGAAGATGTGCAACTTGCCGCCGCCCTTGGCGCCAAAGAGGCTACACACATCCGCAAAAATTATGAAATGAACGACAGGATAAATACATTAGCAGCCTTGCTTAAGCAAGCCATAAAAGAAAAAAATTGAGATGTTAAGACAACTGGTTAGAAATACGTTAAAGAAATTTGGTTACGATTTGGTAAAGCCTGATGAGCGACTGATAAAGAATGGCTTGCCTGCCGACTTTGATGCGGAGACAGTAGCCACCTACAAAAAGGTAAAAACCTACACCATGACTACGCCCGAGCGGATAGCATCACTATGTAACGCCGTGAATTACTTGGTTAAAAACAACATTGAAGGCGATTTTGTGGAGTGTGGTGTATGGCGCGGTGGCAGTACCATGGCAGCCATTGACACCCTGATGAAGGCCGGTGATACCAGCCGTACAGTTTATTTGTACGATACCTTCGAAGGTATGTCTGAGCCAACTGAGCATGATAAGGAACTAAGCGGAACGGCCGCGGATGTTTTGTTAGACAACAGCGTTAGGGAAGACGCAACATCAGTTTGGTGCTACTCTGCTTTAGAGGAAGTTCAAAAAAATGTGGGTACGCTTAAATATCCGGCAGAAAAAGTTCATTATGTTAAAGGCAAGGTTGAGGATACTATCCCACAAACCCTGCCCGGTAAAATAGCCTTGCTGCGGTTGGATACAGACTGGTACGAAAGCACCAAACACGAACTGGAGCATCTTTATCCGCTACTGGTACCCGGTGGTGTTATTATTATTGACGATTACGGCCATTGGGAAGGTGCCCGTAAAGCGGTGGATGAATATATTGCAAAACACAAATTGCCGTTATTGCTAAACCGGATAGACTACACCGGCCGCATCGGGATAAAATATTAATACCATAAATGGGAATAGTAAAAGCGCAGGCGTATAAAAACACCATTGTATCCTACGCGGGTATGGTGATAGCGTATGTTAATACGGTTTTGCTATTTACCAATAATTTTACCGCAAGCGAATACGGTTTTTATAACCTTATTATCAGTATTTCGGTGCTTTACTCGTTGGTAGCGTCAATGGGGGTGCCAAGCATTTTAGCCAAATACTTCCCTGTTTACCGTACTGATAATAAAAGACACAATGGCTTTATGCATTGGTCGGCAGGACTGGTGCTGCTGGGCTTTGTGGCTGTTACCGTTCTGTTTGTAATTTTCAAACCGGTCATTACATCGGCCTATGCCGAAACTGTCAAAACCTTATCAGAAGCGGCAAAATTCAAGAAAGTTGATGCGCAACGTGCTGTTCCTTTTCTAGTAGAGTATTATTATTACCTTATTCCACTGTCATTTTTTGTGCTCGCATTTACCTACCTGGAAATGACGGGGCGCATAATCTATCAAACCATCTATTCAAATTTTCTACAGAATATTTTGCTCAGGCTCATCACCACCGCAATGTTGATATTGATGAGTTTCGGATGGATGAATTTCGACCTGTTTATTGTTGGGTATATCTGCTCAAACGGTTTGATAGCGTTGCTTCAGCTTATAAGTATCGCCGCTACAAAAAACTTCTCCTACAAGTTAGATCATGGTCGTTTTGCCGGCATAAATAAACGCGAGGTGTTAGGGTTTGGCGTTTTTACCATGGTATCAAGCTCCATATATGTATTGCTGCAAAAGGTGGATACGCTGATGTTAAGCTCAATGGCCGGCGATGAGGTGCAAGGCGTGTATAGCTGGTATTTCAACATCGCCATCGTAATAAGCGTACCCGCGCAGGCACTAAGCCGTACTACCTATGCCATTGTTGCCGATGCCTGGAAAGCCAATAACCGCGATAATATTATTGAGGTTTATTACAAAACATCTATTATACAAATGGCCATTGGCTGTCTGTTATTTATCGGCATAATTGTAAACCGCGAAAACCTTTATGCCATTGTGCGCAACCCGGAGTATGTTGATTCAAAATATTTTAGCCTGTTTTTGATAATAGGTTTGGGCTTTTTAGTTGATATTACAGGTGGGCTGAATACCTATATCATCACTACATCACATAAATACAAACTAATTACAGCCCTTACCATTGTTGCGGCCATATTTTGCATCGGGCTTAACCGTGTTCTTATACCAAAATATCAGGGCATGGGTGCTGCTGTGGCTTACTTGCTTACCACTGTGTTGATCAATTTTTGCACATGGTTTTATCTTAAATACAGGTTTAACATGCAGCCCTTTGGGCTTAAGCACATGGCAGTGTTATTTATAGCATTGATAAGCCTGGCTTTAGGATATTATTTTTGGCGGTTACCGAATGTTTTTCTTGATATCATGGTGCGCAGTGGCCTTACCACAGCTTGTTATGGCTTGCTTACCTACTTATTCAAAATATCACCCGATATCAATGAAAAAGTAGATAAGACCTTAGCTTTGTTAAAAAAGTAATCCGGCACATGCAATCCCTTGCCCCCATAGCGCTTTTTGTTTATAACCGGCCCGATCATACCCGCCGTACCATATCCTATTTGCAAAAAAACTTACTGGCAGATGAATCGCGGCTTTTTATTTTCTCGGATGGCGCTAAAACTGCGGCCGACGAGGATATGGTTAACGCGGTACGCGAGCTGGCTGCTCAGGTTACAGGTTTTAAATCTGTAAAGCTAGTCAACCGTAAAAAAAACATGGGCCTGGCTAATTCCATTATTGATGGCGTTACGCAATTGGTTAATGAGTTTGGCAAGGTGATAGTTTTTGAGGATGATCTGATCTCATCGCCATACACGCTGCAGTATTTTAACGAAGCACTTACGCGGTTTAAAAACGAAGAAAAAGCTATGCACATTGGGGCATATATGTTCTCATTGGCGGATAAAACCCTTCCCGAAACTTTCTTTCATCCCATTGCTACCAGTTGGGGTTGGGCCACGTGGGACAGGGCATGGAAAAACTTTGAGCCCGATATTGATAAACTGATAGCTCAGTTCGATAGTCGCAAGCGCTACAAGTTTTCTGTTGAAGGTACAGGTAACTTCTGGAAACAGATGATAGAGTTTAAAAAGGGCAAAAATAATTCATGGGCCATACGCTGGTATGCTTCTATGTTTTTAAAAGAAGGCTTTGCCCTGCATCCAAGCCATTCGCTTATCCACAACATAGGGCATGATGGTACGGGCGTACACTCTAATATTGAACATATGTATGGGGTAAGCGTAGCTAATAAACCCGTAAAACAATTTCCTGCCGAAGTAAAAGAAAATCAAAAGGCGCATTTAGCGATAAGGCACTTCCTTAAAAACCGTAAGGGGAGCTTATTGCAACGAGGTTTGCGCTTAATTAAGCAGTGGAGGGTAAAATACACCAGAAAATAAAAAAGTCTCCCCTTTCAGGGGAGATTTAGAGGGGGTTACTCTCAGCTTTAAGGACTATATAAGGCGACAGCATTTTACTCTCCACCCGTAATACTTTACTTATCACTTTGCCAGCAAACCATAAACTTTTAACAAAGCCTTTGGTTAGGGCAGATTGATGGGCCTTATTCTCTAACCAGATAGAGAAACCGCCATGGTAATAAGCCGCCACATTTTTTAAACCGAGTTGCCTGCAATAATCGGCAAGCAGGGTTGGGTTCATGCTTTCAATATAATGCTTATCGTAATTCTCGCGGTCGAAACTGCGTTGTATCCATCCGTTCACCCCTTTAAAATTGGGGAGGGTAATAAACAAGGTTCCGCCGGGTTTTAAAAAGGAAAGATGTGTTTTTATGATGGCTTTAGTATCGCTGAAATGCTCTATCAAGCCGAAAGAAAGTACCATGTCATACTGTTCGGCAGGCGTATAATTAAACAGGTCAGCCTCGATGATCTTTATATCGCTTTCTGTTAATCCGTTTTTTTCAAGTAATTGCTTAACCAGCCCTTCGTGGATAAAATAATCCAACAGGGTGGTATCCATCTGCTGATATTTTTTTAAGTAGATGGCGTAATAACCCGGAAAGCCGCCCAGTTCAATAGCGGTTTTAGCATTTTTTTCTTTAATGATGCTAGCCAGAATATCGCCAAAAACATAATCGGGTTTTATAGTAAAAATCAGGCCGATCCTTGATTCCCAGAATGATTTCCAGAACTGGCGGTCGGTTAAATTATTCTCCATTTGTCAGATCAGCCCCTATTTAAATAAAACGTAATGATTCTTTTTTCTCCAATATCCTTGCCGGGTTCCCCACAACAGTGCAATCAGACGGAAAACTTTTAGTAACCACCGAACCCGCACCGATGATAACGTTATTACCTATCTCAATATCGCCGATAATAACCACGTTGGCACCTACATCAACATTATTACCAATGCGCGGGCAACCGCTTAAACTGCCGTCAGCCAGTTTTTTATGGCCTATGGTAACCGAGTTACGCAGTACGCAGTTATCCCCCAATACAACACCCTGATTAAGTACCAACGCATGGCCGTGATATATTATTAACCCTTTACCCGCTTTTAGCTTACGCGGCAACTCAATTCCCCAAACCCAGTCAACCACATAACGATACCATAGCAAGTAGGGATAAAATATAACCTTAGCCACCATAGACCGGTTAATAAGCGATGCCAGCCTAAATAAAAACAACACCAGTTGCCCCTTAAAATTATTATGGTTGGCTTTGCGGTCCTGAAATAAGTAAGCAATGGCGTTCATTCTGTTTTCCCAAAAGTAAACAAAAACCTAATAGAGCCGAAAGCTAAAAGATAAAGCGGAAAGCTTTTTGCTTTTAGCTTTTATCTTTCAGCTTTTACCTTTCTGCTTTAGTCTTTCAGCTTTTCCCTATACTTGTGCAAATGAAAGTTACGCTCATCAATACATCCGATGCCGGGGGCGGCGCTCCTGCCGCTTGCACGCGGCTGTTGCAAGCGCTGCGGTTACAGGGTGTTGATGCACGTTTATTAGTACAGCATAAAAAAACTACTAACAATGCCGTTACAGGTATTGTAAAAGATGCTATAAGCAAGTTAAAGGCAAAACTTACTTTTTTAGCCGAAAGAATTCCGTTTTTACTGTTTCACGAGAAGGATAAAACCGTACGTTTCGCGTTTTCAACTGCTAATGCCGGAACAAGTATTGCAAACAATGCCTTGGTAAAAGATGCTGATATACTGCACCTGCACTGGACAAACTCCGGCTTTCTTTCTATCGGCGACCTTAAAGAGCTTATAGATACAGGCAAACCTATTGTGTGGACGCTGCATGATATGTGGACCTTTACCGGCGGCTGCCACTACTCGGGCACATGTGAGCGATTTAAAAATGAATGTGGTAACTGTCCCTTTTTGCGCGACGCGGGTGAAAATGACCTATCGCACCAAGGCTGGTTGCGCAAAGCAGCAATGTATGCAGACGCGAAGAATATCACTTTTGTAACATGTAGTAAATGGTTGGCCGGGGTAGCGGGTAAAAGTTCGTTGATTAATAAATTTCCCATTACTGCCGTTCCTAACCCAATTGATATCGAGGTATTTTCGCCACAGGATAAAGCAGCGGAACGTGTGAAGCGTGGCATTAATGCCGGAGCAAAAATTGTATTATTTGGCGCCGCCAATATAAACGACAAACGCAAAGGGATAAGCTACTTGGTAGAGGCGTTACATCTTATAAATATAAACAAGAACGGCTACGATACATCCGATATTGAAGTTGTGATCTTCGGCAAGAACAAGCATTTTGATGTAAGCGCTTTGCCTTTCCGCGTACATCAATTGAATATTATTACAAATGATAATGAGTTGGCCGAAGTTTATAGCCTGGCAGATGTATTTGTTACCACATCATTAGAAGATAACCTGCCAAACATGGTGATGGAAGCCATAGCCTGCGGTACGCCGGTAGTTGCATTTAATACCGGTGGTATTCCCGAAATGGTAGTTCATGGGCAGAACGGTTATCTGGCTCAATTAGCATCAGCACAGGGCATAGCAAATGGGATAACAGAAATACTATATGCTGCCGATGCCGCGAAACTGGCCACAAACGCGCGCCAGAAAGTGCTGCACAATTACACCAATGATAAAGTAGCCAAACAATATGTTGAACTTTACCGATCGGTTTTAAATAATGAGTAAAAAAGCGCAACCGGTACTTTCTGTAGTTACTGTTGTTTATAACAACGTAGCAGATATTGAGCGCACCATGCTTTCGGTGCTGAACCAAACCTATTCGGCTATTGAATATATTGTTATTGATGGCGCATCAACCGACGGTACCTTGCAGGTAATCGAGCGCTATCAAGACAAACTGGCAAAACTCGTCAGCGAGAAAGACAAGGGTATTTACGATGCTATGAATAAGGGTATATCCACCGCTACCGGCGATTATATATTATTTATGAACTCAGGCGACGAGTTCTACGCCAATGATACTGTAGCGCATGTATTCGCCTCAGAAGATGATGCTGATATTTATTACGGCGAGACTGAAATGATTGATGGGGAGGGAAATAATTTGGGCCGCCGCAGACATGCCGCACCCGAGGCTTTTACGTGGAAGGACTTTAAATACGGCATGAGTATTAGTCACCAGGCCATTTACATCAAACGCTCGCTAGTTGAGCCGTATGATCCCAAATACCAGTTAAGCGCCGATATTGACTGGATATTGCGTGCTGCAAAAAAAGCCAAAAAGATAGTGAATGTTCACGCTTACGTGGCACGTTATATGGTAGGTGGCATGTCAAAACACAAACACAGGCAAAGCCTGATGGAGCGTTTTTATATTATGAAGCGGTATTATGGCTTATTACCCACTGTGGTCAATCATGCTGTTATAGCCTTTAACCTTGGTTGGTATTGGCTTAAAAATAGGCGGACGAATGATTAAGCGGATTAACGATTAATCCGCTGTCATTCTGAGCGATAGCGAAGAATCTTATGCGCTTTGTTAGCAAAGCGCTCGGCTTAACGAGTTTTACAAGATTTTTCGCTACCGCTCAAGAGAGTAGTTCTTCGCTATCGCTCAGAATGACAGGTTTATCAATACCCCGCTCTTATCCTCGTTTGAGGTTCTTTGCTGATGGCGGCGCGATACAATATAATTTTTCCACTGCCTGTATCTGCAAAAAGCTCAACCCAGCCCCGGTGTGTTTGTCCGCTGATAATTAGTTCAAATGGTAAATAACGGTGGTCACGCTCTTTCCATGATCCTTCCCAATACGTTTGCGTGGCAGTGCTAACTTTTTGCATCAGGGTAAATCCTAGTACAGGGTACCATTCATGGTTGGGCAGATCAGCGCGGGATATCTTGTCGCCTTTTTGCAGATCGGGCGTGGTTTCGTTCGCCATATTCGTTGCAAGGTTGCACGCAACGCCGTTATAAACCATAAAAACGTCTGCGCTCTTGGTATTGCCATCATATGCGTGGCGCTCTGTCAAAAACAGGATATCGAATTTGCCGTTCTTGTCAAAATCAATGGTTAACGATTGGTCCATGGCTACGCTTTTACCTGTCAGATCTATATAGGTCATTTCAGGATCAATAAAAGCCGGTTCTTCCGGTTTAGGCTCTACGGCGCTTTTTTTGCAACTTATAAATGCTAACAGGCCGAATAATAAAAAGTATCTTTTTAACATAGTGTTTTAATCTTACTGATAACGATTAACGTTAACCGGGAATAAGACGAAGCTGAACCATGGAGCGTTACAAAAGAGGGAAAGTTTTTCTGTCAGATCAGCGTCTATTTTGAGTTAACCACTACCTAGCGCTTAAATATCACACTAACCTGGTTTGTGCGGTTGTCTATTATCTGAAAATTGATCCGGGCTTTATGGTAGTCTACTATTCGCTTTACAATACTTAAGCCAATGCCGCTGCCATCAATGTTGATGCTATTGTTGCCACGATAAAAAGCGGTAAATAACGAGGCCGTGTCTGATACATCCGGTGGTTCCCCTGTATTGGTAATATATAATGTTACTATGCCTTCATCCTGGCTTATTAAACATTCGGGCTGCCTGTTGTCTGAATACATATAGGCGTTCTTAAAAAGGTTAAGAAAAACTATTTTTAACAGGGTTTCATCGCCTGTTATTTCAAGGTCGGTTTCCTGTGCAGTGTTGTTTTCAATTTCGAACTTCAATTTAAAATCGGGGTATAAATTTGCCAACTCTGCCGTGCTGGTATACACAATTTCGTCCAGCCGTATTTTCTGAAATGAAAGACGATTTTCGCGGCTGTTAATATCGGCCAGTGCCACTAATGAGCTCACCACGTCAGAAAGTTGAAAAGTATCCTGAAATATACTTTTTAAATTAGCGCGAACCGCCTCATCCAGTCCCTCCCTGTGCGACAAGTTTTCTACCTGCGCCGCTATACGTGCAATGGGCGTACGCAATTCGTGCGATGCGTTGCTGGTAAATTCCCGCTGACGGTCGTAAGCATTGTTTATGCGTTCCATCATCAGGTTAAACGAGTTGGCCAGCGCGTTTATTTCGTCTTCGCGTTCCGCCTGATACAGGCGTACCTTCAAATTGCCATCGTTTATCTCCTGTATTTTGCGGCGGAAATTATCCAGCGGCTCAAGCGCCTTTTTTCCTAAGCCAAACGAGAGCAACCATACAATGACTATGCCCGTAACAAATGCAAAGAACAATATATATCTTATGGCTCGTAGAACATTATTGTAGTAAGTATCATCTGCAGATATCAAAACATAATATCCATTGTTCTCAATTACATTATAGATCCCCAGAACAACAAACGAGTCATTTTCCTTAAAAACACTTTTTTCTTTTTTTACCTTATCAAATTCCCCATTTGTCCAGGTTATGCCCGGTTTATTCGCGCTGCTGTAAATAAGTTTGTGGGCTTCGTTATAGATCTGCGTTTTTTCGTTATATAGTTTATTTACGGTATTGCTGTCAATTATCTTTTGCATTGGTAAGCTAACCTCTTTTACCTGGATAAGTAGCTTAACAGTAGCCTGCGCCTTTTCTGTAAGTAGCCCAATGAATTCCTTTTCTCTTAAATTGGCAAACAGGTAGTACACCGTTAGCATAACTATTGCCAACACCACCGAAAACAAACAACTGAAAATAAAAGAAAACCGCTGTTTTAAATTCATTTAAGGTAATAGCCAAATCCGGCGCGTGTGTGTAGCAGTGCTCTGCTATGGCCTTTATCTATTTTATTTCTAAGATAATTAATGTAAACTTCAATAGTATTGGTACCTGTTTCAAAATTAATACCCCATACTTTAGCTGCTATGGTTTGTTTAGAAACGGGCTTCCCCTCTTCCATAGCCAGTAATTCAATTAGTTTATATTCTTTAGGTGTAAGCTGTATAGGTTTATCTGCCCGTGTTACCTTCATTTCGCCAGGGTAGATGATCAGGTCGTCAATAACAATATTCTGTTTTTCGTTCTCTGCCTGCGCATAACTTCGTCTTAGCAGCGCGCTAATTCGGGCAAAGAGTTCGTCTAAATGAAATGGCTTTACCAAATAATCGTCGGCACCGGCATCAAAAGCAACAAGTTTGCTCTTTACATCGCTATACGCGGTTAAAATAAGTATTGGCTTGGATTTATCCTCCGCACGTACTTTTTTGCATACCTCTATACCGTTTAACAACGGAACGTTCACATCCAAAACATACAGATCATATTTTTCTATTTGCAGCTGTTTAAAAAATAGTCCCCCATCATAAACCACATCACAAAATAGCTTTCGGCTGTTTAAAAAAACTTTTGTTTCATTAGCCATTTTATAATCGTCTTCAAGGAGCAAAATTTTATACATAACTGTCAAATAGCCAACGATTAAATTATATTTGTGTTAATTTAACAAAAAAAATTAAAGCCCCTGTTATAAACAGAGGCTAATTGAGGGAGCTAAAAATCGTACCAAGAAAAAAAGCACCTCAAATATTATAAGCAACAAGTATATGTTGTTGAATTTTATGGCTGAAAGAAATGTTAATGCGGAAGAAGCATAACATTTCTTTCAGCCGTAGTCTTTTATGCTACCGCAGCATCCTCCTCGGGATAAGCAGAACTGCCGTGATCAAACATATCCAGGCCACCTTTCATTAGCTCTCCTTCGGCTTCTACTCTCAGGCTCCAAGGGTGAGGTAATTTTTTGATGATGAACATCATTACAAACGCGATAACAAATGTTGCCAATGTTATTGCACCACTACCGATAAGTTGCGATTTCATCAGATCAAAACCACCACCGTAAAATAATCCCGTGAAAGGATGTGAATCATCCGGGCCCGCAGCGCCTGTAAATCCGTATTTTCCGCAAGCAAATAAACCTAATGATAGTGTGCCCCATATGCCGCAAAGACCGTGAACCGGAACAGCTCCAACTGGATCATCTATACGCAGGTACTCTAATAAATTTGTGCCCAGGAAAACAACTAAGCCGGCAACAGCACCAAGCAGGATAGAACCCAGCGGATCGACCCAGTAACAAGGGCAGGTAATAGCAACTAAGCCTGCTAAAAAGCCGTTTATTGTAAATGCCAGATCAAATTTTCCTTTAGTATCGCCAAACCACAAAGCTAGATACATAGCTACTATACCGCCGGCGCAGGCAGCTAAAGTTGTGTTGGTGGCAACGCGGCCTATGCCTTGTCCGTCCATTGCAGACAGGGTGCTGCCAGGGTTAAATCCGTACCAGCCAAACCATAGAAGAAACCCACCCACAGCTGCAAGTGTAAGGTTATGCGCAGGAGGCATGCCCCCGCCATCGCGTTTAAACTTACGACCCAGGCGAGGACCAAGCACAATAGCACCAGCCAATGAAGCCATACCACCAATGGTGTGAACAACGGTAGAACCGGCAAAATCAAGGAAGCCTTGTGCAACTAACCAACCATCAGGTCCCCAGGCCCAGTGACCGATAATAGGATAGATGAAACCTGTGATGCCGATACTGTACAAAATATCGCCACGGAAGCTTGTACGACCGATCATAGCACCTGATACAATGGTAGAGCAAGTATCAGCAAAAGCATATTGGAATATCCAGTGCGCCAATACAGGTATACCGGTTGCTAAATAAGTTGGTGGGATGTTTTGTAAAAAGAACCAATCTTTTCCGTCCGGGCCATGCCATCCGATAAAGGCGTTTCCGCTGCCAAACATAAAGGCATATCCAATTGCCCAAAACAATATACCGCACAGGCAGGTATCAAAAATACATTCCATTAAAACATTCACGGTTTCTCTTTTGCGGGCGAAACCGGCTTCCAACATTACGAAACCGGCCTGCATGCCAAATACCAGGAACGCTGCCACCAATGTCCAAACGGTGTTAACAGTATTCATTAAAGATGTTTCAATTGCTGTGGGGGCAGCAGCAGCTTCAGCATGTGCTGATGCGGGGAGTAGTCCGGGTAATGTAAACATAGCCATAACTACCAGGCCCAGGCCAATCATTTTTCCGGATAGAATGGTTGCCTTTCCAGCACATTGGGATCCTAAGCTTAGAATTCCACGTGGACAAGTTGTCGCG
>JADMIO011367101.1_pt1 | contig 43550 bp, 40 predicted proteins | sample 8958161 | NCBI WGS metagenome assembly JADMIO01 (sample SAMN16585339, study PRJNA669376) | soil metagenome | isolation source: Crop rotation soil | place: USA: Cullars Rotation, Alabama | collected 2011
GCCGCGACTTCAAGTCACGTGAATTCCAAGCTTCGGATCCCACTGTGCTGGAAAGAGTCGGTGTTCGCGCTCTCGAACGGCCATATCGGGATACGCGGGAACCTGGACGAGGGCGAGCCGCACGGCCTGCCCGGCACGTACCTGAACTCCTTCTACGAGCTGCGGCCGCTGCCGCACGCCGAGGGTGGATACGGCTTCCCCGAGTCCGGCCAGACCATGGTCAACGTCAGCAACGCCAAGCTGATGCGCCTGCTGGTCGACGACGAGCCGTTCGACGTGCGGTACGGCGAGCTCCGCTCGCACGAGCGCTGCCTCGACATGCGGGCCGGCACCCTGGAGCGGGTGGTGGAGTGGGTCTCCCCGTCCGGCCAGGGGGTGCGGGTGCGCACCGTGCGCCTGGTCTCCTTCACCCAGCGGGCGATCGTCGCGTTCCTCTACGAGGTCGAGCCGCTCGACGGCGCCGCCCGGCTGATCCTGCAGTCCGAGCTGGTGGCGAACGAGCAGCTCCCGCCGACCAGCAAGGACCCCCGGGTCGCCGCGGTGCTCGATCACCCGCTGCAGGCCGAGGAGATGCTCGAGCAGCGCTCCGGCGGTCTGCTGGTGCATCGCACCAAGGCCAGTGACCTGCGGATGGCCACGGCCATGGAGCACCTGGTCGAGACGCCGGGCCGGCACGCGATCACCACCGAGGGGCACGCCGACTGGCTGCGCACCACGGTGGCCTGCCGGCTGGAGCCGGGGCAGAAGCTGCGGGTGGTCAAGCTCGCCGCGTACGGATGGTCGAGCATGCGCTCGCTGCCGGCCCTCCGCGACCAGGTCGGAGCGGCCCTGGCCAGCGCCCGCCTGGACGGCTGGGACGGTCTGGTCCAGCAGCAGCAGGAATACCTGGACGCGTTCTGGGACCACTCCGACGTGCGCGTCGAGGGTGACCCCGAGGTGCAGCAGGCGGTCCGCTTCGGGCTGTTCCACACGCTGCAGGCCGGTGCCCGGGCGGAGAAGCGCCCGATCGGCTCCAAGGGCCTGACCGGCCCGGGCTACGACGGTCACACGTTCTGGGACGCGGAGACGTTCGTGCTGCCCGCGCTCACCTACACCCAGCCCTCGGCGGCGGCGGACGTGCTGCGCTGGCGGCACTCGACCCTGGACCTGGCCCGGGAGCGGGCGCAGACGCTCGGCCTGCAGGGCGCCGCGTTCCCGTGGCGCACGATCCGCGGCCAGGAGTGTTCCGGGTACTGGCCGGCCGGCACCGCGGGCTTCCACATCGCCGCGGACATCGCCGACGCGGTCCGCCGGTACGTGCAGGCCACCGGCGACTACGACTTCGAACGGGAGGTCGGCCTGGAGCTGCTGGTGGAGACCGCGCGGCTGTGGCGCTCGCTGGGGCACCACGACCGGCACGGGCGGTTCCACATCGACGGCGTCACCGGTCCGGACGAGTACACCGCGATCGTGAACGACAACATCTACACCAACCTGATGGCGCAGCAGAACCTGATGACCGCGGTGGACGCCTGCAAGCGGCACCCGGACCTGGCGCGGCGCTTCGGGGTGGACGACGAGGAAGCGGCTTCTTGGCGGGACGCGGCGGCGGCCGTGCACATCCCGTACGACAAGGAGCTCGGGGTGCACCAGCAGTGCGAGGGCTTCACCCGGCTGGAGGAGTGGGACTTCGAGAACACTCCGCCGGAGGGTTACCCGCTGCTGCTGAACTACCCGTACTTCGACCTGTACCGCAAGCAGGTGGTCAAGCAGGCCGACCTGGTGATGGCGATGTACATCCGGGGTGACGCGTTCACGCCGGAGGAGAAGGTGCGCAACTTCGCGTACTACGACGCGCGCACCGTCCGGGACTCCTCGCTGTCCGCCTGCATCCAGGCGGTGATGGCGGCCGAGACCGGCCACCTGGAGCTGGCGCACGACTATCTGGGCGAGGCCGCCCTGATGGACCTGCACGACCTGCACCAGAACGCCCGGGACGGCGTGCACGTGGCGTCCCTGGCCGGCTCGTGGATCGCGCTGGTCGCCGGGCTGGGCGGGATGCGGGACTTCAACGGTCAGCTGGCGTTCGCGCCGCGGCTGCCGAGCCGGATCAACAACCTGGACTTCTCGCTGCTCTGGCACGGGCTGCGGCTGCGGGTCAACGTCACCGCCGACGAGGTCACCTACTCGCTGCGCAACGGCGGCGGCTCGGCCCGGCTCACGCTGATGCACCACGGCAAGGAGATCGAGGTGACCCAGGTCCGTCCGGTGACCATGGCGATCCCGACGGCGGTCCCGGCCGGTCCGGCGCCGACCCAGCCGGCTGGTCGCGCTCCGGTGCGGCGCGCCACGACGCACTGATTTTTCAGCGTACGAATTCAGCGTAGGAACGGAGAACGGCCCCCGACCCGGAAAGGGTGGGGGCCGTTCTCGTTGCTCGCGTGCTTTACAGCAGGGACACGTGCACGTGGTCGGTGTGATCACTCGGCCCGTGGTAGGCGTGCCAGTTGCCGGTCGCCGGGAACCAGATCTGCTTGTACCAGATCACGTAGTAGATGCCGAGCCGATCGGCGTTGCGGACCAGGAACGCGGTGAGGTCGTTGCCGTACCGCATCATCTTGTCGTTGTGCGCGGCCGAGAACCCGCTCTTCTGCAGGGACCAGTCGCAGGCCCGGCCCTTGGGGTGCTCGAACGGGCCGCCGTCGCGGTGACAGCCGACGAACAGATTGAAGCCGGCCTTCTTCGTCTCCTTGAGGAGATGCAGAGTCCGTTTGGTGATGCACCCGTTGGTCGTCGGGTCGATCTGGTTGCAGGACTCCGCGGAGAAACCGCCGCTGGAGTTGCGTGGCGCCGGAGAGGCGATCGGGGATTTCGCGTCGACGAAACCCTCGGTGATGGTCTTGTTGATGCCGGTGCCGCCGCCGAGCAGCTCGAGCTGCCCCTCGGCCGAGTCGTGCAGTTTCGTCTGCACCGAGAGCTGCTGCTCTTCGGTCTTGACCTCGGCGTCCAGGCGGACCTTGTCCGACGTGATCTGCTCGAGCAGCGAGTTCAGCTCGTGCAGCTTCGCGTCGTGCAGCTTGTTGATCTCCTCCAGGGTGACCGCCTTGTCCAGGAAGTCGGACGAGGAGTCAGCGCGGAGCAGGAAGCTCAGTGAGCTCAGATTGCCGATCTGGTACTGCTGACGGGCGATCTGGTTGACCTCCGGGGTCAGCGCGTCCCGGCGCGCCTCGGCGGTCTTGATCTGGGCGGCCAGCGCCTTCTGGTTCTTCTTCGAGGCCGCGACCGCGGCCTTGGCGTTGACGAACCGCCGGTTGGTGGTCTCGATTTGATCAGAGAGGTCGTCGCTCGCCTGGCCTTCGTCGGGGGTCGACGAACTGCCGCCAGGAGCGGCGTGTGCCGGCATGACCGGTGCGACGAACATCGCGGTGGCCACGAGCGGCGCCAGGGCAAGCATCAGCCACCGGCGGGGACGTGCGGTCATCAACAATCCTTCCTAGTCACCGCCGACCGAGTTAGCTGACGGGTTCGGGACGGAAGCTATCCCTACCGCATAGAGCGGATTCACCCCAACTACCTGGTTCCCCGGCTCGTCTGACGACGATTGGGCGGCGGCCTGCCGGCAACTCGGGGGCGGTGCCGTCCTGGCAGGACCGGCGGCCAGTTTACCTGAGATATCGCGCGGCATCAGGCTCGGGAAAAGCAATAAAACGGTTACCGGTCAACGACTTTCTGTAATCGCATCACGACAGGTGACCACGCCGTCGCAATCGGTACCAGAACTGTCGATTCGTCGATCGAGTGGGTATGGTCGGTCCCGGTTCCCGCGTGGGGACCGCCGCCTAATCGCACACGCAGCGAGCCGGGGATCCACGTTTCTTCCGGGGTGAATCCGCACAATTGCGGTAGGGATTTCCTTCGTCCCGAACCCGTCAGCTAACCCGACCGGCGGCCGACGGAAGGAAATAGCCAGTGCAGCATGTGACTGCGCGGCGACGATGGGTGGCCGTTTTCGCGCTGCTGATCGCCGCTTGCGGGATCACCGGCGCCGCCTCGCCGGCGGCCGCGGCCCCCCGCCCGCTCGCCGCACCCGGTGAGTCCGGTGACGACGGGGAGGGTGGCTCGAAGTCCCTGCTCGACAAACTCGAAGACGCCTCCAAGGGTTACGTCACGGCGAAGGCCAAGCTGAAGACGTCCAAGGCGCAGCAGACAAAACTCTCCGCCGAGTTGAAGAAGCTGGACGCGGCCCTCGGCCCGCAGCAGGCGGCGCTGAACCAGTACGCGCAGCAGGCCTACTCGATGGGCCGCCTCGGCCCGCTGAGCGCGCTGCTCACCGCGGACTCGTCGGCCGGCTTCCTGGACCGGGCCCAGCTGCTGAGCACGGTGGGCGCCCGGCAGAACCAGGCCATCGAGGACCTGCGGAACACCCGGGACGGCCAGCAGAAGGCCAAGACCTCGATCGACGCCGCGATCATCGATCAGCAGCGCCAGGTCAACGTGATGGCCAAGCGCAAGGTTCAGGCCGAGCAGGCGCTCAAGGAGGCCAACCAGGGCGCCGCCACTGACGACTCCGGTGGTGGCAGCAGCTCCGACGCGGACAAGCCCTCCGGCAATCTGGACGGCAGTTGCGTGCCCGACCCGACCACCTCCGGCTGCATCTCGCCGCGGCTGCTGTTCGCGATGAAGCAGGCGCAGAAGGCGGGCTTCACCCGCTACGTCGCCTGCTTCCGGGAGCAGAACAGCGGGGAGCACCCAAAGGGCCGGGCCTGTGACTTCGCCTCCGACAAGAACGGGTTCGGCGGGGTGGCCACCGGTGCCAGCAAGACGTACGGCACGAACCTGGCGAACTACTTCATCCACAACTCCGACACGCTCGGTGTGCTCTACGTCATCTGGTTCAAACGGATCTGGTTGCCGAGCAGCGGGTGGAAGTCGTACAGCGGGGCCGGCGGGACACCGTCGACGGACCACACGAACCACGTACACCTGTCAGTGACCTGACCTGCGAACGCAGAGAAGCCCGGAGCCGATGGCTCCGGGCTTCTTCGTATCCGCGGTCCTACTTGCGCATATACGCTTCGTATTCCTTCATCACGTCGTCGGTCGGGCCGTCCGCGCGGATCAGGCCGGACTCCAGCCAGATCGAGCGCTCGCAGGTGTCCCGGATCGACTGCTCGCTGTGGCTGACCAGGAAGACCGTGCCCGCGTTGGCGCGCAGCTCGCGGACCCGCTCCTCACTGCGGCGGCGGAACTTCGCGTCACCGGTGGCCAGTGCCTCGTCGATCAGCAGCACGTCGTGCTGCTTCGCCGCGGAGATCGAGAAGCGCAGCCGGGCCGCCATGCCGGACGAGTACGTCCGCATCGGCAGCGAGGAGAAGTCGCCGCGCTCGTTGATCCCGGAGAAGTCGATGATGCCCTGCTTCTTCGACTTCACCTCGGTCGGTGACATGCCCATGGCCAGGCAGCCGAGCTCGACGTTGCGCTCGCCGGGCAGGTCGTTCATCAGGGCCGCGTTCACGCCCAGCAGTGACGGCTGACCGGCCGCGAAGATCGCGCCACGGGCCACCGGCAGCAGGCCGGCCACCGCGCGGAGCAGGGTCGACTTGCCCGACCCGTTGCTGCCGATCAGGCCGATCGCCTCACCCTTGTACGCCACGAAGGTGACGCCCTTGACCGCGTGCACCTCGCGCACGTTCGCCGTCTTGGTGCGGGTGACGATCTTTTTGAAGCTGGAGAGCGGACTGCTCTGCTGGTTGCCGGCCGAGCCGTAGATCTTGTAGATCACGTGGGCGTCGTCGGCGATGACGGTGGGGACGCGCTCGGTGTCAGCCACGGCCGTAACCCTTCTCTCCGCGCCAGAAGTAGACGTAGCCGGAGACACCCACGACCAGCGACCAGACGACCGCCTCGATCCACAGCAGCGTCGGGGAACCGGCGAGCGTGACGTTCTCCAGCAGCGAGTGCCGGAACAGCTCGATGAAGACCAGCAGCGGGTTGGACTCGACGATGGCGAGCTTCCAGCCGTCCAGCTTCTCGGTGAAACGGGTGACCGGGTAGAGCACTGCCGAGCCGTACATCCAGAACCGCATGATGAACGGGATCAGCTGCTTGACGTCCCGCATCTTCGAGCCCAGCCGGGCGGCGGCCAGCGACAGCCCGGTATTGAAGATCATCTGAAGCAGCATCACCGGGATGATCAGCAGCCACTTCGGAGTGATCGGCTCACCGGTGAACAGGACGATGACCAGCAGGACGCCGATCGCGGTGATGAAGTTCCGGATCTCCACCAGGGCCACCGAGAGCGGCAGGCTGGCCCGGGGGAAGTGCAGCGCCCGGATCATGCCCAGGTTGCTGGTGATCCCGTTGATGCCGTTCTGCACCACCGATTGGGTGAACTGGAAGACGAACACCCCGATGCAGAGGTACGCGATGAAGTTGGTGACGCTGCCCTTGGTGCCGATCACCACGCCGAAGATGACGTAGTAGACCAGCGCGTTGATGGCCGGTGTCAGCACCGTCCAGAGCGCACCCAGGTTCGTGTTGCCCAGCGAGGACGAGGTCTTCGCCTTGGCATGCGCACCGATGAAGTGCCGGTATGCCCACAGCTTGCGCGTGTACTCCAGTAGGCCGAGCCGTCGCCCGGAAGAGCTCAGGCCGTGCCGTCGGGCGAGTTCCCGCAGGGGAACGCCGGTAGCGGCATCGGCAACCGCCGTCTCTGGCATGGAGTGGTGCTCCGATCTCGTCGGCCGGTACGAGGCGGCGGACTCCGGTGACTTGCCATCAGACACGGTGCCAGCATGCCAGGTGCCCGCCGACGTCGATGAAACGGGTTCGTATCGACGCTGCCGGGAACGGTAGCCGACCAAACGGCGGAACGCAACCGTTACGTCGTAGCGTTATAGTGACCAGGTGGCGACAGTCAAACGCGCACCTGCCGGAGCGGCGGTGCTCCGCAACGACATCACTGTGGCGATCCGTAACGCGGTCATGAGCGAGCTGGCAGAGGTCGGTTACGGCCGTCTGTCGATCGAGGCCGTGGCCCGGCGTGCCGGAGTCGGCAAGACCGCTATCTACCGGCGTTGGAGCAACAAGCTGGAGATGGTACTGGAGATCATCACGGAAGTCGCTGGGCGCAAGGTGCCACTTCCGGACACCGGCAGCTTCGCCGGTGACCTCGAACTGCTCATGATGATCGTCAGCAAGGCCCTGCAACATCGGGTCGCGTCACAGATCATCCCGGACCTGATGGCCGAAGCGGCTCGCAACCCGCAGATCGCCGAGACCCTGCAGAAGGTGCTGCGCACCCATCAGCAGGCGGTCGGGGAGAAGCTGGTCGGCCAGGCGATCGCCCGTGGCGAGCTGCCCGAGAGCACCGACCCGGACGTCGCGGTGGACCTGATCCTGGGCCCGCTGTACTGGCGGCTGGCCGTGGCCCGGCAGCCGATCGGCGACGACTACCTGGAGAAGCTCTCGGCCGCGGTCCTCGGCTCCTTGCGGGGTGACGCCCAGAAGTGAGGGGGTGCGGGAGTGACACCCGAAGCGGTGACGCGACCGGCACCCGAACACCCACTCGGTCGCACCCGATCGCAACTCAGACTTTCCTGCAGGGTGGCCGGGTCCGGGCCGAATCGAGGGGCTGTCCCCGACACGACCCCCCGGAGCCGGCCCACATGCAGACCTCGAGCATCCCGCACGTCGACACCACCGTCCTGGACGCCACCGCGCTGCTCGCGATCGCGATGGGCCGGACGCCCGACACCGGCCTGGGCGCGGCCATGAAGCGGCCCCAGGTGGTGACCGGCGCGGCGGTGGTCGGCGCCTGGCGCAGCCCGGACGGCACGGTCCAGCTGCAGCTGCGCACCGACGGGACGTACGCCGGCGAGGTGGCCGGCCGGCGCAAGCGCCCCAGCGGCACGTACCGGCTGGACGGCGACGCGCTGCTGCTCCACGACGACACGTCCGGTCTGCGCACCCCGGTGACCGTCCTGCACCAGGGCGAGCTGGAGATGGCCGGGCACCGCCTGCACCCGGCCTGAGTTCCTGCCGGGCTCGAGTTCCCACCGGGCCCGCGGCCGGTAATGCTGTCCCCCGTGATCGATTGGTTGAACGGCATCGCGCTGACCGCCTTCGGCGTCGGCACCACCTGGGCCGAAGTACTCGGCTTCGTCACCGGACTGCTCACTGTCGCGCTGGTGGTCCGGCAACACATCCTGAACTGGCCGCTCGGCATCCTCAACGTCCTGCTGCTGATGCTGGTGTTCGGCACCGCCGGCCTCTACGCCGACATGGGCCTGCAGGTCCTCTACGTGCTCCTCGGCCTGTACGGCTGGTGGTCCTGGCTCTACGGCGGCGCGGACCGCACCCGGCTGGTGGTGCGGACCACCACCCGCGCCGAGTGGCTCGCCCTGGCCGTGGCCGGCGTGGTGATCACCGGCGGACTGTGGTTGTTCCTGGACCGGCTCACCGGCTCCACGGTGCCGCTCGCCGACGCGCTCACCACCGCGCTCTCGCTGCTCGCGACGTACGGCCAGACCCGCAAACTGGTGGAGAACTGGTGGCTGTGGATCGCCGCCGATGTGATCTACATCCCGCTGTACGCCTACAAGGACCTGTGGCTGACCGCGATTCTCTACGTCGCCTTCCTGGCCCTCTGCGTGCTCGGTCTGCGGTCCTGGCGGGCGGCCCGGCGGGCGCAGCCGGTGGCGCCGGCGGTGGCGGCGTGAGGTACCGGCACGGCCTGGTCGTCGGCAAGTTCTACCCGCCGCACGCCGGGCACCACGCCCTGATCGAGACGGCCGCGGCCGCGTGCGAGCGGCTGACCGTGGTGGTCGCGCCGTCGTCCCGGGAGAGCGTCCCGCTGCCGCTGCGGCTGGAGTGGCTGCGCGAGGCGCACCCGGACGTCCGGTTCGTCGGAGTGCACGACGACCACCCGATCGACTACGCCGACCCGGCGATCTGGGAACTGCACATGGCGGTCTTCCAGGACGCGGTCGGCCCGGAGCCGGTCGACGCGGTGTTCTCCTCCGAGGCCTACGGGGCGGAGCTGGCCCGCCGCTTCGGCGCCGAGCCGGTACTCGTCGACCCGGGCCGGGAGCGGATCCCGATCTCCGGCACCGCGATCCGGGCCGACCCGGTCGCACACTGGCGCCACCTCGGCCCCGGCGCGCGTGCCTGGCTGGCCCGCCGGGTGGTCGTGGTCGGCGCCGAGTCGACCGGCACCACCACGATGGCCCGCGCGCTGGCCCGGCACTACCGGACCCGGGGCGGGGTGTGGGCGTCGACCGGATGGGTGCCGGAGTTCGGCCGGGAACTGACCGAGCGCAAACTCGCCGAGCTGCGTCGCGGCCGCCCCGATGCCACGGTCTTCGAGGTGACCTGGGATCGGGACGACTTCGTCACGGTCGCGGTCGAGCAGTCGGCGGCCGAGGACGCGGTGGCCCGGGCCGGCTCGCCGGTGGTGTTCGGCGACACCGACGTGTTCGCCACCACGATCTGGGAGGAGCGCTACCTGGGCAGCGCCTCGGCGAAGGTGCGCGAGCTGGTCCGGGATCCCGACCTGTACCTGCTGACCGAGGACGCCGGTGTGCCGTTCGAGGACGACGGGCTGCGTGACGGGGAACACCTGCGGCGGTGGATGACCGAGCGGTTCCGTACCGAGCTGGCCGCCCGCGAGGTGCCGTGGGTGGCGCTGTCCGGCGGGCACCGGGAACGCCTGACGACCGCGATCGCCGCGGTGGACCGGCTGCTGACCGCCGGGTGGCGGCTGGCCGACCCGCTTGTGCCTCAGCCACCGGGGACTCCGGCCGAACGGTAGGGGTGGACCGATCGGGGGGAAACGGGATGCGGCGCGTCGGGACCGTGCTGACGGCGGTGGCGTGCGCGCTGGTGTCCGGTGGGTGCTCGGGCGGCGGGGAGACCACGGCCACCCCCTCGCCCAGCCCCGGCGGCACCTGGTCGCTGTTGCTCTCCGGCAGCGCGACACCCAGCCCGACGCCGTCCCGGGGCAGCTTCAGCCCGACACCGGCCGCCACCGCGTCGCTGCCGTCACCGATTCCCAGCTGCACCAAGCTCTGGCCGCGGACCGATCCGGTGCTGATCCCGATCGTGGTGACCGCGATCGCCGGCGGGTTCCGGGTGGAGTGGCCGCGGCAGTACGACTCGAACTACCGGGTCACCGCCGTACCCCAGAAGTTGATCAGCGGTGCGCAGCCGGAGCCGACCTGGAAGGACGTCCCGGCCGGCACCGGCTGCACGATCAGCACCACGCTCACCGGGCTGATCGCCGGCGAGCCCTACATCGTCTGGCTGGACGCGCCGAACTCCGGATACGAGATCGACGGCACCCGGCATCTCTACAGCGGGCGCTCCCGGGTCGTCTACCCGGCGTGAGCGTCTTCCGGCTTGCCCTGGCGGGGGAGCAGGAACGAGAGCCCGAACGCGGCGATCAGCAACAGTAGGGACACTCCGGCCGTACGAATGGTGGTGTCCTCGAATCCGGCGCGGACCTGTTCCGCGGCGAAGGCCGCAACCGACGGATCGGTCGCGGAACCGGCGTCCCGGCAACTCGGCGGTACGACGTCCGGGTTCGTCTCGGCGACCCGGTCGGTCAGGCAGGCACGCAGCCCGGCGACGATCGGCGGCTGCGCGTCGGCGGGCACCCCGGCCGTGGTCAGGGTGGTCCGCAGCGCACCGGCCGCGTCGTCCACGTGCTGCCCGACCTGGCCGGGCAGCAGCGCGAAGAAGATCGTGCCGAGCACCGCGATGCCGAACGCGCCGCCCAGCTGCTGCACCGAGGTGATCGCGCCGGACGCCGAGCCGCTCTCCTCGTCGTCGACGCCGGCCAGCACGATGCCGAAGAACGGCGCCATCGCCAGGCCCATCCCGATGCCGAGCAGCAGCAGGGCCGGGATCATGTGCCACGGGGTGATGTCCGCGCCGGCCAGGTGCACGGTGCCGGCCAGGACCACGGTCCCGGCCAGCATCACCACCGTGCCGAGCTGCAGCAGCTTGCGGCCCAGCTTCTCGGCCAGCCCGGCGCCGGCCACGATGAAGCCGGCCACCATGCCGAGCGCCTGCGGCAGCGTGGTCAGGCCCGCCTTGAGCGGCGAGTAACCCAGCCCGATCTGCAGGTAGAACGTGAAGACCAGGCCGGTGCCGATCAGCGAGGCGAAGAACATCAGGCCCAGCGCCAGGCCGCCGGTGAACGCCCGCTTGCGGAACAGGCTCGGGGTGACCAGCGGGTCGAGGCCGCGCTTGTCGCGACCGGCCTCGTAGACCCCGAACAGCCCGAAGGCGATCACGCCGGCCGCGAGCATCACGAACGTCCACACCGGCCAGCCCAGCTCCCGGCCCTGCACCAGCGGGAAGAGCAGCAGGAACGCGCCGCCCGCGGCGAACAGCACGCCGAGCCAGTCGAGCCGGGGCGCCCGGTCGAGGCGGGACTCGGGCAAATACTTGACCGCGCCGAGCACCGCGAAGACGCCGAGCGGCAGGTTGATGAAGAAGATCATCCGCCAGCCGGCGCCGAAGTAGTCCGCGTCGACCAGCCAGCCGGCCAGGATCGGGCCGCCGACCGAGGAGAGGCCCATCACCGGGCCGAACGCGCCGAACGCCTTGGCCCGCTCCGCCGGGCCGAACATCTCGCGCAGCATGCCCAGGCCCTGCGGCAGCATCAGCGCGCCGAACAGGCCCTGCACCGCCCGCGCCCCGACCAGGAAACCGGCCGACGGTGCCAGCGCGCAGGCCAGCGACGCGGCGGTGAAGCCGGCCGCGCCGATCAGGAACATCCGGCGGCGGCCGTAGATGTCGCCGAGCCGGCCGCCGGTGAGCAGGCCGATGGCCATGGACAGGGTGTACGCCGCGCCCAGCCACTGGATCAGGCTGTACGACCCGCCGAGCTCCTCCCGGATGACCGGCCCGGCGATCGTGGTGACCAGCGCGTCGAGCAGGTCCATCACCTCGACGGCGAGGATCACGAAGAGCGCGACCCACCGATAGCGATACGGCGCGGTCTCCGGCGCCGTCTCTGTTTGAACACTGTTCGTTGTCACGAACACTGTTCTAGTAGCGAACACCGTTCAGTGTCAACTAGATTGGGCGTTGATGAAGAACTCCCCCTGGCAACCGCTGCCCGACCGGAAGTCGACCCGGGTGCAGCTGGACCGCGAGCAGATCATCGACGTCGCGCTACGGATCTCGGACCAGGAGGGCGTCGACGCGGTCAGCATGCGGCGGGTCGCCGCGGAGTTCGGCACCGGCCCGTCCAGCCTCTACGCGCACGTGTCCAACAAGGACGAGTTGCTGCGCCTGATGTTCGACCGGGTCTGCGGCGAGATCCAGTTGCCGCCGCGCGATCCGGCCCGCTGGCAGCAGCAGATCAAGGAGCTGATGCTGGGGACGCATCGGATGCTGCTGACCCACAACGATCTGGGCCGGGTGGCGCTGGCGACGGTGCCGAACGGGCCGAACGCGCTGCGCGCCTCGGAGTGGATGCTCGGCCTGATGATCGAGGGCGGGCTGCCGGCGCACCTGGGCGCCTGGGCACTCGACCGGATCTTCCTCTACGTGACCGTCGACGCGTACGAGACGTCCATCTGGCGGGCGCAGCTGCGCCACCTCGGTCTGCCCAAGCTCGAGTCCGAGCGGCAGGTCAAGGGCGAGATGGCGGCCTTCCTCGGAGAGCTGCCGGCCGAGCGGTTCCCGTACCTGAGCCGCAACTCCGCCGCGATGACCTCCGGCACCTCCGAGGAGCGCTTCGAGTTCGGCCTGGACCTGCTGATCGACGGCCTGCAGCGGCACGTCACCGGCTGAGACGGGTCCGGCTGGTTCTCAGGGGTGCGTCAGGTCGTCTGACGCACCCCTGAGAACCAGCCGGGAGTCGGACCGTCAGGCGGAACGGGTGGGCAGGCCGGCCTCGCGCCAGGCCTTGAAGCCGCCGGCCAGGTCGGTGGCCCGGTGCAGGCCGAGCTCCTGCAGCGCGGCCGCGGCCAGGCTGCTGGTGTACCCCTCCTGGCAGGTGATGATCACCGGGAGGTCGTAGCGGTCGGCGAACGGCAGCCGGGCGTCGCTGCGCGGGTCGAGGCGCCACTCCAGCACGTTGCGCTCGATGATCAGTGCGCCGGGGATCTCGCCGTGCTCGGCACGCTGGGCGGCCGGGCGGATGTCGATCAGCACGGCGCCGTCCCGGACCGCGGCGTCGGTCTCGGCCGGGCCGAGCCGGTCCAGCCGGGCGCGTGCCTCGTCCAGGATCTCGGCGATGCTCTTCGCGCCGGGCGGTGCGGTGGTCACCACTGGGAGCCGGCCCGCTCGACGAGCAGCGTCTCGAGGCCGGCCGGGCCCAGGCGGTACTTGGTCATGCTGGTCAGCGCCGGGCCGTAGACGTGCACGCTGATCGCCGGGTCGGGGCCGCGGTTGACGATGCGGTGCACGTGGTGGCTGCCGAATCGGCGGCCGGCGCCCTCGCTCAGGTCGCGGGAGGTGACCCGGGGCGATTCGGCCGGGCCGCTGACGGTGTCCTCGGTGAGCGTGCCGCTGAAGATGTGGAACCCGCCGGCCGAGCCGCCGTGGTCGTGCAGCTCGGTCTGCTGGCCGGGCAGCCAGGTGAGCAGCCAGACCTCGTGGTCGTCGGCGACGTGCAGCCGGTGGTACCACCGGTCGACCGGGTCGAACCGGGGCGGAACCACCCAACCCTCCGGCGCATTGGCGAATTGCCGGGCGATGGCGAGATGGTCGAGTTGCAGCGCGGTGGTGGTCATTCGGTTCCTCCGGTTCAGCTATACATACCCTATCGGTGAGATAGGTTTTATCACAGAACTGGGCGGGGCGGGGCCGGTTCCCGGAACCGGCTCGTCCCCCGAAAGAGGCTTCACCGCGTTTGCCTCTTTCGTGGTGGGGTGCGAAAAACTGCGATCCGCAATGGTGCGAACACTCTCCGTCGACCAAAGTGGGCATTCCGTCACCGGAATGGTGTTCTGGGTCAACCGTTCCGGCAGAGTTGCTGGTCAGCCCGTCCCTAGGCAATTGAGATGGCTATATGGTGAGTCGCGCCGCCGAGAGCCGGTTGCCGGAGGAAGACGCCTGCTGGGCGCCCTCCGATGCCCCCCGATGAACGAGGACGGACACGTGTTGAAGTCACGCCGCGGTCTGCTCGCCGCCGGCCTCTCCGTTGCGGTGATCGGCGCTATCGGAGTTGCCTCCACCCTGAACGCGGGTGCTGAGCAGATTCCCGACGGACCCGCTGCTGCGACCGCGTCGGCTGAAGCCGCCGACGCCCCCGCCGCTGCCGCTCCCGCTCTGAAACCGCCCACCGCCCTCCCCTGGGGAGCGAAGCCGCAGCGCGTCAAACGCGGCCGGGACGGTGCCACCAGTCGCGCTCTCAAGGCCGCCGGGCTCAGTGCCGCGGCGCCGGGCGAGACCGACGTCAGCGACGCCGATGAGTACGCCCCCAAGGGCCGCAGCTCGAAGTCCAGTTTCCTGCGGACCGCCAAGACCACAGTGGTGCCGCCGAAGCCGCTCGCGGTCGACCCGTCGGCGAGCGCGACCGCGTCCGCGTCGGCCTCGCCGTCCAGTTCCGGCCCGACGGTCAACTTCCTCTACAACGTCGGCTGGCAGGCCGCCGTGACCGAGGGGGCGTACGCGAACCTGACGATCAACAAGCCGGTGCTGGCCCAGGCGGACTACCACACCCTGGCCGAGTTGGCGGTGCAGTCCGCGGACGGCACCCAGATCGTCGAGGTGGGGTGGAACGTGGACCGCGTGGTCAACGGCGACGACGACCCGCACCTGTTCGTCTACCACTGGGTCAACGGCCAGACCAGCTGCTACAACGGCTGCGGCTACGTGCAGTACAGCAGCACGATCACGCCGGGTGACACGCTGACCGTCGACACTCAGAAGAAGTTCGGCATCCAGTTCTACGGCGGCGCCTGGTGGATCGCGTACGACACCGAGTGGGTCGGCTACTTCCCGGCCAAGCTCTGGACCGTCGACTTCACCAAGACCGGCATGGTGCAGATCTTCGGTGAGGTGGCCGCGTCCACCGCCCAGTCGTGCAGCCAGATGGGCAACGGCCTGGCCGGCTCGGACACCGCGGCGGCCCGGATCGGCAGCGTGGCCTACATCAACGGCCCGACCCCGGACGTGTCGGTGCGCAGCACCAGCGACCTCTACCAGGTGTCCCGGCTGAGCACCCGGACGTTCCGCTACGGCGGGGCCGGCGCCGCCTGCTGATCACCCGTACCTCGCAAGGTTGATGCCCGGTCCCCCGAAGGGGCCGGGCATCGACGTTTTCCGGTTTCTTGCCCCCACCGTGAACCGGATCGCGTGTGACGATGTACATCCGGGTGGCCGGGCGGAACCCGAGGGGAGCTGGCGCCGATGAAGCGACGGGTGAGCCCCGACGAGCAACTGATGACCGCGCTCTACACGGAGCACTACGCAGTGCTCATCAATTTCGTCTCGCGGTACGTCTCCGATCGGCACAAAGCCGAGGACATGGTCCAGGAGACGCTGTTACGGGCGTGGAAGCACATCGACCGGCTCGACCCGGAACCCGGGCGGACCAGGTCGTACCTGCTCACCATCGCGCGCAACGTGGTGACCAACGCGTGGCGGGCGGAACAGCGCCGGCCCAAGTTGGTTTCCGACGAGACAGCGGTCAACTCGGTGCCGTCGGCAGACAATGTAGATCAAATGGTGGAGGGCTGGCTGGTCGCGGAAGCGCTGGAACGGCTTTCCCCGGAGCATCGGGCGGTGATTCAGGCCATGTATTACGAGGGGCAGAGCGTGGCCGACGCAGCGCGGAAACTGTCGGTGCCGGAGGGCACGGTCAAGTCCCGCGCCTACTACGCGGTACGTGCGCTCCGCACCGTCTTCGAGGAGATGGGGATGCTGCGATGAGCGGGCACAACCCCATCCGAGACATCGGCCGGGCGGAGGTGCGGCATGAGTGACCTCGACGAGCACGACAGCCTGCACCGGCTGCTCGGCGGCTACCTGCTCGGTGGCCTGGACGAGACGGACACCGACCGGCTCGACGCGCACCTGCACGACTGCGCCGACTGCCGGGCCGAGCTGGACCGGCTGGCGCCGGTCCCGGAGATGCTGCAACACCTGCCGGACGCCCGGCACACCGGTGGTGGCCTGCCACCGCTCACCGTCGCGCCGACCGCGCGACCCACCTCGCAGAACGTCGAGAACCTGCTCAGCCGGATGCGGGCCGAGAAGACCCGGGAGACCCGGGTGTCCCGGACCCGCTGGCTGGTCGCCGCGTCGGTGGCGGTGATCGCGGCCGGCGCGATCGGCTACGGCATCGTCTCGACGAGCCAGGGGACACCGAACCCGCCGGTGGCGCAGCAGAGCGCCCAGCTGATCACCGCGGACTTCCAGGCCGTGGCGGGCAGCGGGATGGGCGGTCAGGCGGTGCTCACCCCGAAGGCGTGGGGTGTGGAGATCGGGCTGAACATGACGAAGATGGAGGGCAAGGCGCCCTTCTTCTGCATGGTCAAACGCGCCGACGGCACCATGGAACAGGCCGCGGCCTGGGGCGAGACGGCGGAGCACACCGCCAAGGTGAGCGGCGCCAGCTCGATCAAGGCGACCGACGTGCAGTCCATCGTGATCACTGACAGCGGCGGAAAAGTGCTGGGCACCGCGACAGTGACCTGAGCAGAATCGGGGGCATGTCGATCTCCTTTCGGATGCCCCCGAAACTGCTTCCCGGTGACCGGGTCGCGGTGCTCTCCCCGGCCTTCGCCGCTCCCGCGCTGTTCCCGGAGCGGCACGAGCAGGCGCTGCGGCGGGTCCGCGAGGTGCTCGGGCTGGAGCCGGTGGAGTTCCCGACGACCCGGCAACTCAACGCGAGCGCGGCCGATCGTGCCGCCGACCTGACCGCGGCGTGGGCCGACCCGTCGATCCGCGCCGTGTTCGCCACCATCGGCGGCGACGACCAGATCACCGTGCTGCCGCACCTCGACCCCGAGGTGTTCCGCGCCGACCCGAAGCCGTTCTTCGGGTTCTCGGACAACACCAGCCTGCTCAACTGGCTCTGGTGTCACGGCCTCGCCGGCTTCCACGGCGGGTCGACGATGATGCACGTGGCGCGCGGACCCGGGATCCAGCCGGTGCACCTGGCCTCGCTGCGCGCCGCGCTCTTCGACGGCGGGGACCTGGCGATCGAGCCGGTCGCCGAGTTCACCGAGGAGGAGCTGGACTGGGCCGGCGAGGGCTCGCTGACCGGCGCGCCGGCACCGGTGCCCAGCCCCGGCTGGACGTGGCACCGCCCGGACCGGGTGGTGACCGGTCCGACCTGGGGCGGCTGCCTGGAGGTCGTGCACTCGAACCTGGCGGCGGACCGGTGGATCCGGCCGGTCGACGAGTACGCCGGGAGTGTGCTGCTGCTGGAGACGTCCGAGGAGATGCCGGCGGCCAGGAAGGTCTTCCGGATCCTCCGCGACTTCGGGGAGCGCGGGCTGCTGAAGCAGTTCCCGGCGGTGCTGGTCGCCACCGCGAAGGCCACCGTCTTCACCGATCCGCGCCCGGTCGCCGAGCGGCAGCGGTACCGCGACGAGCAGCGGGAGGCGGTGCTGCGGGCGTTCGCCGACTACCACCCCGAGGCGATGATCGTTTTCGGGGTGGACTTCGGGCACACCGATCCGCAGTGGGTGCTGCCTTACGGCGGGCAGGTCACCGTGGACGGGCCGGCTCGGGCGGTGACTGCGCACTTCTAGCCGGGGTGCAGGCCGGGTCGCAGAACGAGTGGTTCGGTGTCGGTTTGGTGAGGCGGGCCGGGATGGTCAGGTACGCGGTCACCGAGCCGGCCACCATCAGCCCGGCGCAGATCAGCATGGCGTGCTGGTACACCGGGTGGAGCTGGGCGGAATCGGTCAGCGAGCCGGAGCCGAGCCCGGCCAGCAGGGGCAGCACCGCGACCGAGAGCAGCCCGGCCGCCCGGGCCACCGCGTTGTTGACGCCGGAGGCGATGCCGGCCCTGGAGTCCTCCAGGGCGCCCAGCGCGGTGGCGGTCAGCGGGGCGACCAGCAGGGCCAGGCCCAGGCCGAAGAGCACGACGGCGGGCAGCACCCGGGTGAGGTAGGGCGCGTCCGGGCCGATCGTGGACATCAGCGCCAGGGCGGCGGCGCAGAGCAGCGGGCCGGCGGTCATCGGGATGCGCGGGCCGATCCGCTGGCCGAGCGCGCCGCCCCGGGCCGAGAGCAACAGCATGATCACCGTGATCGGGAGCATGGACAGGCCCGCGGCCAGCACCGGGTAGCCCGCCACCACCTGCAGGTTCACCACGACCAGGAAGAACACGCCACCGTTGGCGGCGTAGACCAGGAAGGTGACCAGGTTGGCGCCGGTGAAGGCGCGGTTGCGGAAGATCGACGGCGGGACCATCGGGTGCGGCGAGCGGCGTTCGGCGATCACGAACGCGGTCAGCCCGAGCACGCCGATGACCAGCGGGATCAGCACCACCGGGTGGCCCGCGCCGTGCGCCGGCCAGGCGGTGAAGCCGTAGGTCAGGCCGCCCAGCCCGGCCGCGCCGGTGAGCAGCCCGAGCACGTCGAAGCGCCGGGCCGCCGCGGGGTCGCGGGACTCCGGCACGTGCCGGGCGGCGACCCAGAGGACCAGTGCCGCGACCGGTACGTTGATCAGGAAGAGGAACCGCCAGCTGCCGAACTCCAGCAGCCAGCCGCCGAGGAACGGCCCGAGCGCACCGCCGATGCCGCCCAGCCCGGACCACGCGCCGATCGCCCGGGCCCGGTCGCCGGGCGCGAACGACGCCTCCAGGATGGCGAGCGCGCCCGGGGTGAGCAGCGCGCCGCCGACGCCCTGCAGGACGCGCGCCGCGACGAGCATCTCGACGTTCGGCGCGAGGCCGCAGAGCAGGGACGCGACCGCGAACCAGGCGACGCCCGCCATGAACACCCGCTTGCGGCCGAACCGGTCGCCGAGCGAGCCGCCGACCAGGATCAGCGAGGCGAGCGAGAGCGCGTAGCCGTTGATCGTCCACTGCAGACCGGCCGCCGAGGCGTCCAGGTCGCGGCCGAGCTCGGGCAGCGCGAGGTTGACCACGGTGGCGTCGATGAAGGCCAGGCTGGACCCGAGCACGGTGGCCAGCAAGACCCAGCGTCCAGCGGCGGTGCCGTACCGAACCGGTTCCATGCGGTGACCCTACGCCGGGGGCGGGCCGGCGCGGGCGTCACGCGATGTGCCGCACGGTGATCTCCTGGCGGCGGGTGATCGGGGTGGGTTGCGGCAGCGAGTGCCGGGCCGCGGCCAGGGCGGCCCGGGCCGCGGCCGCCGAGCGGATCGCCCCGGCGCCCGGCCGGTGCAGCAGGTCGCCGAGCCGGGTCATCAGCTCGTCCCGGGCGAACGGTTTGGCCAGGAAGTCGTCCGCGCCGGCGTGCAGGGCGGCGGTCATCCGGTCGTGCTGCACGTCCGCGCTGATCACCATGATCGGCAGAGTTTCCAGGGTGGGGTCGCTGCGGATCCGGCGGCACAGGTCGAGGCCGGTGTCACCGGGCATCCGGATGTCCAGCAGCGCGGCGTCGATACCGCCCTTGGCCAGCGCGTCCAGGGCGCCGGGGGCGTCGGCGGCGGTCACCACGGCGTACCCTCGCCGGCTCAGCGCGATGGCGAGCAGATCGCGGTGGTCGGCCTCGTCGTCGGCGATCAGGACTGTGAACACGTGGACCTCCAGGACGGCGACAACGTGCCTATCCCTGTTCGGCAACTCGGTAGCACCGCTGAGCGCCTACCGGGTTGAATCGGCGGATGATCAGAGCAGCGCGGGAAGCGGACATTCCGGAATTGCAGCGGATCGAGGTCGAAGCTGGACGGATGTTCGCGGCGGCCGGGATGGACGCGGTCGCCCGCGATGAACCGCTTCCCGCGGCTGAGCTGCTCGAATACCAGCGGGACGGGCGCGCCTGGGTGGTGGTGGACGCGACGGACCGGCCGGTGGCGTACGCGATAGCTCTGTGGGTCGACGGCCTCGCGCATCTCGAACAGGTCTCCGTGCACCCGGAATACGCCGGCCGAAGGCTCGGCGCGAGTCTGGTCGAGCAGGTCGCCGGCTGGGCCCGGGAGAACGGCTCGCCGACGCTCTCCCTGACCACGTTCGCCGAGGTGCCGTGGAACGGTCCGTACTACCGGAAACTCGGCTTCGAGCCGGTGTCCGAGATTGATCTGTCCCCGGGTCTGCGGGCGATCCGCGCCGAGGAAGCCGCGCACGGTCTCGACGAGTGGCCACGCCTGGTCATGTGTCGAGTGCTGTGAGCAAGCCTAAGGTGGTGGAATGCGTTCTGCCGTCTTTCACGAGCCCGGTCCCGCCTCCGACGTCCTGGAATTCGCCGAGCGCGAGCTGCCGCTCGCCGGCGCCGGGGAGGTGCGGGTCCGGATCGTGCTGTCGGCGGTGAACCCGACCGATACCGGCACTCGAGCCGGGCGCGGCGTGCCGGACGGGGTGGCCCCGCCCCGGGTGCCGAACCAGGACGGCGCGGGAGTGGTCGACGCGCTCGGTGAGGGTGTCACCGATTTCGAGGCGGGTGACCGGGTCTGGGTGTGGGACGCCGGTTACGGCCGCGCGAACGGCACCGCCCAGGAATACGTCGTGCTGCCCCGCCGCCAGGTGGTCCGGATGTACGACAACGTCCCGTTCGAGGTCGGCGCGGACCTGGGCATCCCGGCACTGACCGCGCACCGTTGCCTGACCCTGGCCGGCGGCGGACCGGCCCGGCTGGCGCCCGGTGCGCTGGCCGGCCGGACGGTGCTGGTCGCGGGCGGCGCTGGTGCGGTCGGCAACGCCGCGATCCAGCTGGCCAAGTGGGCCGGCGCGACCGTGCTGACCACGGTGAGCAGCAGAGCGAAGGCGGCACTGGCGGCCGCGGCCGGCGCGGACGCGGTGATCAATTACCGCGAGGAGGACGTGGCCGCCCGGATCCGCGAGCTGAGCCCGACCGGCCCGCACCTGATCGTCGAGGTCAACACCGAGAACATCGGCCTGGACCTGGAGGTGATCGCGCCGGGTGGCCACATCGCGATCTACGTGGGCGGCAAGCTCAGCGTGCCGAGCTTCCCGGCGATGCTGAAGAACGCCACGCTGGCCTTCGTGCTGACCTACACGACCACGCCGGCCGAGAAGGACGATGCGGTGGCCGCGGTCGCCGAGGCGGTGAACGCGGGTGCGTTCCGGGTCGGCGAGGAGCACGGCCTGCCGATCATCCGGTTCCCGTTCGACCAGGTCGCCGAGGCGCACGAGGCGGTCGAGAAGAACGTCGTGGGCAAGGTCGTCATCGACGTGACGTCGCTGCGCTGAGCAGCGCGTCGGCCACCCGTTCCACCCCGCGGCCGTCGACCGCGGACCAGCCGGCGGCGGCCAGCGCGGTGCGTCGCGCCGGGTCGGTGAGCAGGTCGCGCAGCAGGCCGGTGGCGTTGTCGTCGAAGGCGCCGAGCCGGCCCAGTCCGGCGGCGTACCCGCGGGCGATGGCCCGGTCGTACCCGAGGATCTGGTTGTCGACCACCCAGACCAGCGCGGCGGCCCGGCCCAGGCAGAGCAGCTCCCAGGTCGAGGTGCCGCTGGCGCTGACCACCAGGTCGGCGCCGGCCAGCAGCTTGGGCAGGTGGTCGGTGGGCGCGATGATCTCGAACCGCTGCCCGGGGCCGGGTTCGACCGCGAGCAGTTCGGCGCGCAGTCCGTCGTCGGCCGCCACGACCGTGGCGTCGAAGGGCACGCCGGCGTCCGCGAGCAGTCGCGCGACCTGCGGCGCGGCACGATAGGCGTCGGTTCCACCGAAAAAAGCGACGACCTTGGGGGTACGCAGGGTCTGATGCACCGGCGCCGTCACCGGCCGCAGCTGGCGCACCGCCGAGCGCAGCAGCGCGTAGTCCAGCCCGGTCAGCCGCAGCCCCGCGTCGACCGCCAGCGCGGTGTCCAGGTTCTGGTCGACGTAGATGTCGGCGCTCTGCCCGCGCGTTTCACCGTCCACGATGGCCAGCACCGGGATGCCTGCCGCGCGGACCGCGACGGTGTGCTGCGGCGGCAGCACGTAGGAGTCCACCACCAGCGCGTCCAGGCCCAGCCGGCGCACCGCGGCGACCAGCCCGACCTCGTCGAACGGCGCCGGGTGCCAGGGCAGCCCGCGCTGCTCCAGCTGCGCCTCGGCCCAGCTCACGCCGCCCAGGTCGCTGAGGAAGTGCACGTCGGCGCCGCGCGCGGTGAGCTCCTCGGCCAGCGCGACGCACCGGACGAGATGCCCGACGCCGGTCCGCGCCCCGGCATCGCACCGAATCCCGATCACCGTCATGCTGAGCCTGCTGCGGCATGCTCTTCTGGCCCTCGCCCGCGGCGTCTGCCCGCCGGTTGCGGTGGCTGCCGCTCGGTGCAGTCGATCATGCCTGAGACAGCTCCTTCTGGTTCACGTGCGAATTCAACTCGACCAGCTCGGGGTGCTCGGCGAGCCAGTCGGCGATGCCCTCCACGCTGATCGGGATGTCGCCGAACCGGTCGACGATCGCCTCGATGAGCTTCCAATCGTCCTCGGTGTCCAGGGTCAGCCGCAGGTGCGACCGGTCCGGCAGCACGGTCACCCCGATCAGGTCGAACTCGTCCGGGTTCGAGTAGATGTACGACGTCACGTGCGTCCGGTGGTGCTCGGTGGCCCGCTCGTCGATGGCCTGCAGCGTCGCGGCCCGTACCACCTCGACGTCCAGCCCGCGCGGCAGCGTCCGGGTGATCGACGTGGTCAGGTAGTCCACGCCGGACGCCTCGAAGATCCGCGCCACCCGCCGGACCAGCGCCGGGTCGAGCAGCGGGCAGTCCGCGGTGAACCGCAGCACGGTGTCCGCGTCCCGCCCGTCCAGCACGCCGAGGAACCGGGTCAGCACGTCGTCCACCGGCCCGCGATAACAGGCCACCCCGATCCGGGCGCACTCCGCCTCGACCGCGTCGTCGGCGGCCTCGGTGGTGGTCGCCACGACCAGGTCGTCGAGGACACCGCTGGCCCGGGCGGCGCGGACCACCCGGTGCAGCACGGAGCGGTCGCCGAGCCGGCGCAGAACCTTGCCGGGGAGCCGGGTGGAGCCCATCCGGGCCTGAATGATGCCGAGGGTGGTCACGGTGCGTCCTCAGTTCCGTTGCGAAGTCGTTTGCGGGCCTTACGCGCCAGGGCCAGGCCGACCTTGGCGGCGCGGTAGCCGAGACCACCGCTGAACGCGGCGATCTGCATCCGGGCGCGGCCCAGGTCGGCGTCCCGCTTGGCGAGTTCGTGCTCGAAGAACCCGCTGCGGGCCTCGGCGTCGGCGAGTTGCCGGCGCAGTGCCCGGAGCTGCTCCTCGTGTTCGCGCAGGCCGTCCGCGGCGGGCTCGGCCGCGTCCGGATCGGCGAGGTCGGGCGCCTCGTCCCGACCGGCCGCGCCGGCCAGCACCGCGGTCAGCCGGGTCACCTCGGTGACCGCCTGCCACGGGTGGGTGTAACCGCCGGTGGCCAGGATCCGGGCGAACCGGGTCAGCGCGTCCGGGCAGTCCGGCGCGTCCGGGTCGAGCAGCGCGAACCGGTCCCCGTCCACCAGCACGTTGCCGGCCGCGGCCGACGGCAGCGCGACCATCCAGCCGGTGAGCAGCCGGCGCAACTCCGGGAGTTCGTGCCGCAGCGCCGCGGTGAGCAGCAGCTCCTCCAGCAGCCGGCCGGGTGGCAGCGGCTGGTCGGGCGGTGCCGGGCGGTCGTCCAGGACGCGGACGGTACGCCGCAGCCAGGTGCCGTCCGGCGCGCCCGCCAGCTCGGCCACCGCCCGCTCGCCGGCGTGCAGCACCGCGGGCAGGGTGACCGATCCGGTGCCGGCCGGTGCGCGGTGGGCGACGGCCAGCCAGGCCGGCGCCAGCTCGGCGCCGAGGCCGCGACGCACTGCCGCACCGGCGAGGCGGCGCGGGTCACTGAGGACCCGATTGCTGGTGTACGCCGTGGCCACCGCACCGGCGGCCAGGGCACCCAGGGCGTCGACCGGTCCGTACCGAAGAGTTTCCGGGGTGACCAGCAGGGTCGGGCGGCCCGGCAGCGGCCAGGCGGCCGCGAGTCCGGCGACCGGCAGGCCCTCGGCGCCCAGCGCGGCGGCCAGCCGGTCCGGGCGGCCCGGCGCGTCGCCGAACTCGCCGAGCGGACGCCAGGCGTCGCCGGTCCGGGCCGCGGTGGGTGTGCCCGGGTCGACCAGGCGGTGCACGCCCAGCTCGTTCTCCACGGTGAGCAGCAGCGTGCCGCCCGGCCGCAGGACACGTTTGAGGGCGCGGACCGCGTCCAGCCAGTCGAGCTGCGGTCCCTCCGGGGAGCAGAGCCGGGTGGTGCCGTCCAGGGCGAGGACCGCGTCGTACCGGTCGGTGTCGGTGATTTTGGGCAGCGTGCCGCAGAGGATCCGGACACCGGTGACGGCGCGTTGCTCCTGGGCCAGGGCGTCCGGATGTGATCGGAGCAGGCAGGTCACCTCGCGGCCGGGCGCCAGGGCGGCGACCAGCTCCGGGTCGTGCGGGCCGGCCAGCAGGATCCGGCTGCCGGTCGGCACCCGGCCGGCCAGATGCCGCAGCAGCGGGCCACCGGCCGGGGGGAGTTCCTCGGCGTACTCCGGCATCTCGCCACCGATGAGCTGGATCATGCCGCCTCCCGGGCGGTGCTCGCGGCCCGGTGGGCCGCGGTCCAGCCGAGCAGCGCGCGCAGCTCGGCCGGCGAGGCCAGACAGCCGTCGCCGAGTTCGGCCATCGCGGTGGCCCGGGCGGTCGCCGGGTCCGGCGCGGCGCCATGGAGTTCCGGCCATTCGCGGCGGACCCGTTCGGCGGTCGCCAGGTCCTCCGAGGCCAGCCGCATCGGGTCGCCGTAGACGGCCGGCTCGCAGCCGGCGGCCGCGCCGTACATCACCGCGCTGCTCAACCGGTTGGAGGCGACCCGGCGGTGACTGCGCAGCTCAGCGAGCTGGTTGTGCAGGAACCGGGGGTCGGTCTGCATCCGCATGTAACCCCGGTAGCCGTGGCAGATCACTCGGCCGGCCTGCTCGTAGAACGCCCGCACCCGGTCGTCCCGGTACTCCTGCCAGTACAGGCAGAACGTGATCGGGCCGGCCTCGGTGGCGACGATCTCGTCGACCAGCCGCTGGTGGTCACCGGAGACGTGCTGACCCTCCCAGCCGTGGAACGGGTACCAGATGGTGCCGTCCCGCTTCGTGTCCTCGGCGGGGGTGGCCCGCATCAGGTAGAGGAACGGCGAGCCGATCACCGTCGCCAGTGGACGGCCCATCGACCAGGCGCGACGCCGGGTCCGCTCGGACCAGACGAAGATCGGCAGGCCGGGCGCGTACGGTGTGCCGCCGCCCAGCCCGTCGGCCACGTTCCAGCCGTGCTGCAGATACCCGTCGATCCGGGGCGGATCGGCCGGGTCGAGCCCGCAGTACTCGGCCAGAACGTGGGCGTGGCCGTAGAAATGGTTCCCGTGGTGCACGGGGTCAGCTCCCGAGGATGCCGCGCAGGGTCTCGATGACGCGATCCTGGTCGGCGTCGCTGAGGTCGACGAAGAGCGGAAGGGAGATCTCCTCGGCGTAGAAGGACTCGGCCACCGGGCACATGCCACGGCGGTACCCGAGCTCCTCGAACACCGGGTGCCAGTACACCGGGATGTAGTTGACCTGCACGCCGATCCCGGCCGCCTGCATCCGCTCGAACACCTCGCGCCGCCGGCCGTCCAGGATCCGGACCGGGTAGAGGTGCCGCATCGGGTCGACGTCGTCCGGGGTGACCGGCAGTTTCAGCCCGGGCACGCCGGCGAGCAACTCGTCGTAGCGGGCCGTGAGCTGCTGCCGCCGGGCCTTGAACCCGGCCAGCCGGCGCAACTGGGCGCTGCCCAGCGCGCAGAGCACGTCCGGCAGGCGGTAGTTAAGCCCGAACTCGTGCACCTCGTAGAACCAGCGGCCCTCGTCCGGCCGGTGCAGCAGCTCCGGCTTCTTCACCATCCCGACGGTGCGGAAGGTGCGGACCCGGTCCAGCAGCTCCGGGCGGATCGAGGCGACCGCGCCGCCCTCGGCCGTGGTCAGGTTCTTGGTCGGGAAGAACGAGAACGTGGTCAGGTCGGCGATCGACCCGACCGGCCGGCCTCGGTAGACCGACCCGATGGCGTGTGCCGCGTCCGCGACCAGCACCGCGCCGGTCGTGTCGGCGAGCTTGCGCAGCCGGTCGTAGTCGGCCGGCACGCCGGCGTAGTCCACCGCGGCGATCGCCCTGGTCCGCGCGGTGAGCGCGGCCTCGGCGGCGGCCGGGTCCAGGTTCGCGGTGTCCTCGTCGATGTCCGCGAACACCACCGTCGCGCCGAGCATCGCGGCGCCGGACGCGGTGGCCACGAACGTCATCGGCGTGGTGACCACCTCGTCGCCCGGGCCGATCCCGGCCGCGGCGTACGCGGCGTGCAGCGCGGTGGTCCCGTTGGTGACCGTCACGCAGGGCGCACCGGCTACCCGTTCCAGGTCCGCCTCGAACTCGGCGACCCGCGGGCCGGTGGTCAGCCAGTCACTGCTCAGCGCGGCGACCACCGCGTCCACGTCGGACTGCTCGATGGACTGACGTCCGTAGGGCAGCATCAGGTCACTTCTCCGTGACGAGATCACGCATCTCGTCGACCGACAGCCACAGGTCGTTGTTGTCGGAGCGGTAGTTGAAGCCGTCGGCCACCTGCTCGCCGCCCTCGGGGGACTCGTAACCCCAGCTGGCCGCGACCGGCTGGACCACGTAACGGTCCTTGAAGCGCAGCGTGCGGCGGCTGTCGTCGGCGGCGATCATCTCTTCGTGCAGCTTCTCGCCCGGGCGCATGCCGATCTCGTGGGTCGGCGAGCCCGGCGCGACCGCCTCGACCAGGTCGAGGATGCGCATGCTCGGGATCCGCGGCACGTACAGCTCGCCGCCGCGCATCACGTCGAACGAGCTGACCACGAACTCGACGGCCTGGTCCAGGGTGATCCAGAAGCGGGTCATCCGCTTGTCGGTGATCGGCAGGCTCTGGTTCTCGGCCGCCAGCTTGCGGAAGAACGGCACCACCGAGCCGCGGCTGCCCATCACGTTGCCGTAGCGGACCACGGCCAGGCGGGTGGGGTGGGTGGCGGCGTAGTGGTTGCCGGCGATCACGATCTTGTCGGCGGCCAGCTTGGTCGCGCCGTACAGGTTGATCGGGCTGGACGCCTTGTCGGTGGAGAGCGCGACGACCTTCTTGACCTCGGCCTGGATCGCCGCGTCGATCACGTTCTGGGTGCCGTTGATGTTCGTCGCGACGAACTCCGACGGGTTGTACTCGGCGGTGTCGACCTGCTTGAGAGCGGCGGCGTGCACCACGTGGTCGATGCCGTGCATGGCCCGGTCCAGACGGGCACGGTCCCGGATGTCGCCGAGGAAGAACCGCAGGCGCGGGTCGGCCCCGAACATCTGCCGGACCTCGTACTGCTTCAGCTCGTCCCGGGAGAACACCACGATGCGGGCCGGGTCGAGATGGGTGAGGGCGTACTTGAGGAACGCCTTGCCGAACGATCCGGTGGCACCGGTGACAAGGATCGAGGATCCGCTGATTTCAGACACGTGTTTTCTCCGGGGTACGGGGGGCGGTGTGCCGCTACGGGGCGGAAGCATAACCACGTGTCCAGGCAATTCCGCGAGTCGTGGAGAACAGCCAAGGGCAATTCATTTTCAGTTCAACCGGCATTGGTCGAAGCGACCGCGCGCCTACGGGAAGGTGGACTCCTCCACCCACCACCCCCGGGAGTAACACCGTGACTGAGCTGCAGAGACTGCGCGACGCGTTCCGAACCGCGCTGGACCTTCCGGCGGACGCGCCCGTGGACGACCTGCGCTACCAGGACAATGAGAAGTGGGACTCCCTGGCGCACATGTCCCTTGTCGCGACGATCGAAGATGAATTCGCGGTAATGATCGATACGGACGACGTCATCAATATGTCCAGCTTTACCGAGGCCGTGCGAATCCTTGGTAAATACGGAGTGGACGTCAAGTGAGCGTCGCCCTGATCACCGGGGCGTCGCGCGGAATCGGCCGGGCCACCGCACACCGCCTCGCCGAGCAGGGGTACGACCTGATCCTGCACGGGCACGGCGCGACCGGAGTGGCCGAGACCGCCGAGGCACTGTCCGGCAAGTACGGCGTGACCGTCGTCGCCGGCTCCGGTGACATCGCCGACCCGCAGACCAGCAAGGCGCTGGTCCGGCTCGCGTTCGAGAACTTCAAACGGCTGGACGCGCTGGTCGTCAACGCCGGCACGCACGCGGCCGGGATGCTCGGCATGACCGGCGACGACGTGATCGCGCGGCTGTTCGCGGTGAACGCGGCCGGTGCGGCGTACACCCTGCAGAACGCGGTGCGGCTGCTCGCCCGCGGGGAGAACCCGGCAGTGGTGCTGACCGCCTCGGTCACCGGCACGCGGGGCGCCGCCGGTCAGGCCGTCTACGCCGCGTCGAAAGCCGCGGTGGAGGGGCTGACCCGGTCGGCCGCCAAGGAGCTCGGCCCGCGCGGGATCCGGGTCAACGCTGTCGCACCCGGCTTCATCGCCACCGACATGCTGGACAGCCTGGACGAGGCCGGCCGCGCCGCCCGGATCGCGGACACCGCGCTGGGCCGGCTCGGCACCGCCGAGGACGTGGCCGACGTGATCACCTTCTTGCTCTCCACCCAGGCGCGGTTCGTGACCGGCCAGATCGTCGGGGTCGACGGAGGACTGACGCTGTGAACCTGCTCCACCCGGACGCCCGCGTGATCGACGCCGGGACCGGCGAGGAACTCACCGCCGAGCTGATCGACGCGGCCGCGGCCGAGCTGGCCGGTGAGCGGCTGCTCTTCCTGCCGATGTCGTCCACCGTCGCGTCGGTGGCGCGGTATCTCGCCGCGCTGCGGCTGGACGTGCCGGTCGTGCTGCTCGACCCGGACGCCGACCACACCGAGCTGATCGCGCGCTACACCACCGGCGAGGTGCACCCGGATCTCGCGCTGCTGCTGACCACCAGCGGGTCGACCGGCAACCCCAAGCTGGTCCGGTTGTCCCGGACGGCCGTGCTGGCCAACGCCGAGCAGGTGGCCGAGAGCCTCGGCGTGACCGGCGACGACGTGGCGATCACCACGCTGCCGCTGTTCTATTCGTACGGCATGTCGGTGCTGCACTCGCACCTGCTGCGCGGGGCGACGGTGGTGCTCGAGCGGACCGGGATCATGCAGCGGGACTTCTGGGCGGCGGTGAACGAGCACCGGGTCACCTCGATGGCGTTCGTGCCGTACCAGTTCGAGATGCTGCGGCGACTGCGCTTCGACCCGGGCAAATACCCTTCCTTGCGTACGATCACGCAAGCCGGCGGCCGGTTGCGGACCGACCTCGTCGCCTCCTTCGCGGCCCTGATGGACGCCGCAGGCGGCCGGATGTTCGTGATGTACGGACAGACCGAGGCCGCGCCCCGGATGGCCACCCTGCCCCCGGAGCAGATCACCGCGAAGCTCGGTTCGGTCGGCCTGCCGATGCCCGGCGCCACCTTCACCATCGAGGACGACGAGGTCGTCTACCGCGGCCCGAACGTGATGATGGGCTACGCCGAGACCGCCGCCGACCTGGTCAAGGGCGACGAGCAGGGCGGCGTGCTGCGCACCGGTGACCTGGGCCGGCTCGACGAGGACGGGTTCCTGTTCCTCACCGGGCGGCTCAAGCGGATGGGCAAGGTGTTCGGCGTCCGGATCAACCTGGACGACGTGGAGCGCGAGTTCCCGGTGACCGCGGTGGCCGGCGACGACAAGCTGCACGTCTTCGCCGAGGGGATCGGTGCGGACGAGGCCCGCGCACTGCGTACGAAGATCGCCGAGTGGCTGGGCAGTCACTTCACCGGGATCGACGTGCGCGTCATCGAGGCGCTGCCGCTGCTGCCCAACGGCAAGACCGACTATCGCGCCCTGGAGGCGTCGCTGTGAGTGTCTTCACCCTCGCTCAGAAGGACAGGGAAGCCGCGCTGTTGCCGCAGCTCTCCGCTCTGACCGAGTTCCATCGCGCGCACTGCGAACCCTACGACCGGATCCTGTCGGCAAGTGGCTACGCCGGCGCTGCCACGGTCGCTGATCTTCCGTGGCTGCCGGTCCGGCTCTTCAAGACGCTGGAGCTCAAGAGCATCCCGGACGACGAGGTCTTCAAGATCCTGACGTCCAGCGGCACCACCGGCGACGTCAGCAAGATCTACCTCGACAAGGCGGCCGCCGCCGAACAGCAGCGCCGCCTGGCCGCCACCGTGCAGACCGTGCTCGGCCCGAAACGGCTGCCGATGCTGCTGGTCGACACGAAGGCGATGCTCAAGGACCGCCGCTCGTTCAGCGCCCGGGGCGCCGGCGTGCTCGGCATGTCGACGTTCGGCCGCGATCACGTCTGGGCGCTCGATCTCGACGGCCAGGTCGACCTGCAGGCGATCCGGGACTTCCTGACCAAGCACGGCGACGCACCGTTCCTGATCTTCGGGTTCACCTTCCTGGTCTGGCTGCACCTCTACGAGGTGGCCCGGGACCACGGGCTCGACCTGAGCAACGGCATCCTGATCCACTCCGGTGGCTGGAAGAAGCTCGTCGACCAGGCGGTCTCCCCGGACGAGTTCCGCAAGCGGCTGGCCGGCGTCGGGCTGACCCGGATCCACAACTACTACGGCATGGTCGAGCAGATCGGCACGATCTTCCTGGAGGGCCCGGATGGCGGCGCGCTGTACTGCCCGGACTTCGCGGACGTGGTGGTTCGTGACCCGGAGACCTGGGCGGAGCTCCCGCCCGGGAAACCGGGTCTCCTCGAAGTGGTGAGCACGCTGCCCACCTCGTACCCGGGGCACGTGCTGCTCACCGAGGACCTCGGCGTGGTGCACGGCATCGACGACGGCGCGTGGCCGGGCAAGCGCTTCTCGGTGCTGGGGCGGCTGCCCCGGGCCGAGGCGCGCGGCTGCTCGGACACCTACAAAGAGGCCGCGGCATGACCGCCTGCACCGAGCGGCACAACCCGGCGCCGAAAAGCGGCCTCGCAGGCGAGGGCCAGAAGGGCATGCCCCAGTGAACTCAGCGACCATGCAGTTCCGGTTCGGGGCCGAGGGTGACCTGACCGCGCCGTCCGAGGATCGGCTGGCCGTCGGCGACGAGCGGGTCCTCGACTTCCTCGCGAAGCTGGCCCGCAAGCTGCTCACCCCGGCGCTCGCCCGGCGGCACCCGGAGCTGGGCTCGCTCGGCTTCTTCCTGCGGCCGGCCGAGCTGCGCCGGGCGGTGGCGAAGATGGAACGCGACGACGCGCTGGTCTTCCCGCGCGGCAACGTCTTCCACCTGCCGCCGGCCAACGTGGACACCATCTTCGTCTACTCCTGGGCGCTCTCCGCGCTGGCCGGCAACCACAACGTGGTCCGGATCTCCAGCCGGGCGGCCGGCGCGGCCGAGGCGATCTTCGAGGCGCTGAACGAGGTGGACGCCGACCCGGTGATCGCCCGTACCCAGCGGATGGTCACCTACGGCCGGGACGACGCGATCACCGGTGCGCTCAGCCGCTGGTGCGACCTGCGGGTGATCTGGGGTGGCGACGCCGCGGTCGACGCGATCCGCAAGCACCCGCTGCGGCCGTCCGGCCGGGACCTGACGTTCCCGGACCGGACGTCCTGGGCGGTGCTCTCGATGCCCGGCTGGCGGGCCGCCGACCCGGCCGCCCGCAAGGCCGCCGTGGTCGGGTTCGCCAACGACGCGTACTGGTTCGACCAGGCCGCCTGCTCCTCGCCGCGGACCGTGTTCCTGATCGGGGACGGCGACCCCGCGGACGTCCGGACGGAGTTCCTCGACCTGCTGCTGACCGTCGTCGACCAGCGCGGCTGGACCGTGGACGCGGCGATGGCGGTGGAGAAGCGGGTCAACGCGTACGGGCTGGCGGCGACCGGCGCGGCGACCACCGTGGAGTTCCCGGACAACCGGATCACCGCGCTCACCCTGACCGGAAGCGATCAGGTGCCACGGCGCTGGATCGGTGCCGGTGCCTTCCCGTTCGCGCAGGTCGGCTCGCTGACCGAGCTGGTGCCGGCGATGACCCGGCAGGACCAGACGGTGAGCCACTTCGGGTTCACCCCGGCCGAGCTGCGCGCGTTCGCCATCGCGCTGGGCGGCCGCGGGGTGGACCGGATCGTGCCGTTCGGCTCGGCGCTGACCTTCGGCGCCGTCTGGGACGGGTACGACCTGCCCGCCGAGTTCACCCGCCTGACCACGGTCACGACCTGATCCACGGGAGATGACGACTACCGACGCGGCGCCACCGGTGCGCCGCCATCTTCGCGTGCTGCTGTCGCTGCTGCCGTGGACGTTCCCGGTGCTGGCCGGGCTCTACGCGCTGCACGCCAGCGGCACGCCGGACCGGGAGATCGCGCTTTACGGGGCGTACTTCCTGCTGGTCGTGGTGCTGCCGGGCACGCTGGTGTTCCGGGCGCTGTTCGGCAGCCGCGGCAACTGGCCGGAGGATCTCGGGCTGGGCGCGGCCACCGGGCTGGTGGTGACGCTGGCCGGCTGGGCACTGGGCGCCGCGCTGAGCCTGCAGGACCACCTGATCGCCTGGCCGCTGCTGGTCGTGCTGCCGTTCGCGGTGGTGCCCCGGCTGTGGCGGCACTGGCGGTGCGAGCCCGGGGAGCGGCTGCCACTGCGCTGGTCGTGGGCGATGGCGGCGGTGCTGGTGGGTGTCGCCGGCTGGGCCTCGACGGCCTTCCAGACCCCGCTGCCGCCGGTCACCCTGGAGTACTACCCGGACCTGTACTACCACCTGGCACTCGTGCACGAGATGATGCGCTCGATCCCGTTCCAGGTGCCCCAGCTGGCCGGCGATCCGCTGCGCTACCACTACCTCTCCGACGCCGACATCGCCACCGCGAGCATGGTCACCGGCATCGCGCCGACCACGGTGCTGCTGCGGCTCTGGCTGATTCCGATCGTCTCGGTCGCGGTCGTCGTGTTCGCCGTGCTGGCCCGGAGTCTGACCGGCCGCTGGTGGGCCGGCCCGCTGGCCGCCGCGGCCGCGTTCCTCGGCCAGGCGATGTCGCTGGGCGCGGCGGTGCCGACCTTCTTCGCCACCGCGCCGGTCACCGTGAACAGCCCGTCGCAGACCTTCGCGATGCCACTCATCGGCCTGTTCGTGGTGCTCGCCACGGACCGGCTGCGCGGGCGGGCGCTCGGCTGGGGCTGGGCGTTCCTGCCGCTGCTCGCAGTGGCCTGCGCGGGCGCCAAGTCCAGCGTGCTGCCGCCGCTCGCGGCCGGGCTGGCGCTCAGCGGGTTCGTCACGCTCTGCCGCCGGAAACTGCCCTGGGCGGCGGCCGGTCTGCTGGCCGCGGCCGGGTTCGGGATGGCGGTCGGGCTCAAACTCTTCGCCGGCGGTGGCGCCGGAGTGCTGGAACCGCAGGCGCTCAGCGTGCTGGGCTGGCTCGAGCCGTACCGGGACACGCTCGGGATCGCCGACGGGGTGGTCCGCAACGGGTGGGTGCCGCTCGGGGTGGAGAACGCCGACGTGCCCGGCCGGTGGTTCGTCGCGTGGGTGGTGCTCTGGGCGTTGCTGCTCCAGGCCCCGCGCCTGTTCGGCCTGGCCCGGCCGCGCGGCACGACCCGGACCGACCCGGCGTTCCCGCTGATCGCGGGGATCGTGCTGGCCGGCACCGGTGCGGCGTGGGTGATGTGGCACCCGTCGGCGAGCAACCTCTACTTCTTCGCGGCGGCCCAGCCGTTCGGCGCGGCGCTGATCGTCTGGGCGCTGGCCGACCGGGTACGCGGCTGGCGGGTGCCGGTGGCCGGGCTGGTCGCCGGTGCGCTCTGCGAGCTGCTGCTGCCGTCGGTGAGTGCACCGGTCCGGGAAACGGTCGGCAACTGGGCTTGGACGCTGGGCGTACCGATGATGCGTGCCGCAGCGGTGACCGCCGCAGCGATCTTGCTGGTCGTCCTGATCTGGCGCCGGCGCGGAGCGCGAGCCGTGCCCGCCACCCTGCTCGCGGCGATCATCGGGGCCTCGTTGGCCGCTGGCATCGGCTGGACCGCCGAGACCGTCGCCGACCCGCCGGTCAAACCGCCGAACCCGCGGGTGGTGGTCCGCGCCGCCGAGATGTCCGCGGCGTTCTGGCTGGACGAGCACGCCGGCCGGGACGACGTGGTGGCGACGAACGTGCACTGCATGCCGATGCGGGTCAAGGTCTGCAACGCCCGGGCGTTCTGGGTGGCCGGGCTGGGCGGGCGGCGCACACTCGTGGAGAGCTGGGCCTACAGCGACCGGACGGTGGCCGACAACGGCAAGGACGGGCTCAAGTACTTCTACCAACCGGCGCCGAAACCCGGCGTCTACCAGCTCAACCAGCGGGTCTTCACGCAGGCCGACCCGGCCGACGTGTCCCGGCTGCGCGACGAATACGGGGTGCGCTGGCTCTTCGCCGACACCCGGGCCGGCGCGGTCTCCCCGGCGCTGCCGGCCGTCGCGGACTTGCGGTATTCGCAGGGCCCGGTGACCGTGTACGAGCTGAGGTAGGGCTAGCCCTACCGTCGAGATGGTGGCCGGCAGGGTCGAACGGAAGGGCTCCGGTGTCTAGCGTCGAGGACATGACAACGACGTACGCCGGAGTCCCGGCCACCAGCACCCCCGCCCCGGCCCGGCGCCTGCTGCGTCAGCTCGGCATCGACACTCAATATGTGCTGCTCGGCTTCCCGCTCGGGCTGATCACGCTGGTCCTCTGCATCACCGGTTTCGCGACCGGCGTCGGCACCGCGATCGTGTGGATCGGCCTTCCGCTGCTGGCCGGCTCGCTGGCGATGTCCCGCGGCTTCGCCCACCTGGAACGGGTGCGGATCGGCCCGGTGCTGCGGCGGAAGATCCCACATCCGCACTATCGCTCGGCCCGCTCCACCAGCTGGATCGGCAAGATGTTCGCACCGCTCGCCGACGGCCAGTCCTGGCTCGACCTGGTGCACGGCATCTTCCGCTTCATCCCGAGCACGATCTCGTTCGCCTTCGTCCTGGTCTGGTGGGCGGTCGCCCTGGCCGGCGTCACCACCCCGCTCTACGACTGGGCGATCCCGCACCCGCCGGAAAACGTGGAGCTGCCCGAGCTGCTCGGCTTCGGCGACGCCACGATCACCCGGCTGGTGTTCAACGTCGCGATCGGCCTGTTCTTCGCGATCACCCTGTTCCCGGTGGTCCGTGGCGCCGCGCTGCTCGAAGCGCAGTTCGCCCGGGGCCTGCTCAGCGGCGTCGACGAGCTGCGCCAGCAGGTCGCCACCGCTAACGCCGCCCGCGACGTCGCCCAGGAGCAGAAAGCCGCCGCCGTCTCCGCCGAGGCGACCGCGCTGCGCAAACTGGAACGCGACATCCACGACGGTCCGCAGCAGCGCCTGGTCCGCCTCGCCATGGACCTTGGCCGCGCCGAGCAGCAGTTCAGCACCGACCCGGAAGCGGCCCGCGCCACCGTCGCCGAGGCGATCAGCCAGACCCGCGAAACCCTCGACGAGCTGCGCGCCCTGTCCCGCGGCATCGCCCCGCCGATCCTGGTCGACCGCGGGCTGCAGGCCGCACTGACCGCCCTGGCCGGCCGCTGCACCGTCCCGGTCGACCTGGACGCCCCGGTGATCGGCCGGCTGGACGCGGCCGTCGAGTCCACGGCGTATTTCGTGGTCGCCGAAGCCCTGACCAACGTGGCCAAGCACAGCAACGCCAGCGAGGTGCAGGTCAGCGTCGAGCGCAACGCCGTCGGCCTGCTGGTCACCGTGTCCGACGACGGGGTCGGCGGCGCGAGCCTGGCCAAGGGCCACGGGCTGGCCGGGCTCGACGACCGGGTCAAGGCCGCGGGCGGCGTCATGGCCGTGGACAGCCCGGAAGGCGAGGGCACCCGGCTCACGGCCGCCCTCCCCCTCTAGGGCGTGTTTCATAAGTGGTTCAGAGCCACTCGCAGATGATGGTGATGGTGAGGACTGCCTGGTAGCGGACGGCGAATTTGTCGTATCGGGTGGCGACGCCGCGGTGGCGTTTAAGGCGGTTGATACCGCACTCAACGGCGTGGCGTTGCCGGTAGACGACCCGGTCGAATGCCGGCGGTCGGCCGCCTCGGGAGCCTTTGGCCCTGCGGTGCGCGTCTTGGTCGCTCTTGCTCGGGATGCACGCCCGGATACCACGGCTACGCAGGTAGGAGCGATTCTGTTTCGAGGTGTAGGCCTTGTCTGCGAGGACCACCTCGGGACGGGTCCGGGGCCGGCCGCCGCAGGGTCGCCCGACTCGGATCTTGCGCAGGACCGGGATGAACTGCGGGCTGTCGCCGCGCTGCCCGGCGGTCACGATGAACGCCACGACCTTCTGTCCCTGCTCGCAGGCCAGGTGAGTCTTGGTCGTGAGGCCGCCCCGGGATCGACCGAGGCCGTGATCGTCGGGTTCGGTGTGCACGCCGCCGGGTGGTTCCTTCTGCAACTGCCCGTCCCGGCGGGCACCGGCCGCGTGCTGGTGGGCGCGACTGGTCATCGAGTCGATGCTGATGTCCCAACGGATCCGACCGGCCTCATCGGCATGGGCCTGCAGGGCGGCGAGGATGGTGTCCCAGGTGCCGTCGCGTTGCCAGCGCCGGAACAGGCCATAGACGGTAGGCCAGGGCGGATAGACGACGGAGATGTCCCGCCAGGGTGTGCCGTTACGGATCCGCCAGCGGATCCCGTCAATGAGCTGGCGTTTCGTCCACTTCGGCGGACGGCCTTTGCCGGACACTGCAGGTAACAGCGGGGCGAGCCGCTGCCATTGCGCGTCGGTGAGGTCGTGCCGCGTCGTCACCGCTAAGGTGGCCACGAGGTCTCCGGTATGAAGTTCTAGCTTGGTCGCTGAACCACTTACCGGAGACCTCTTCAACTATCGACAACCGCCACGCCGTGACCTCAACCGGCAACCCCGACTTTCAAAACACGCCCTAGACCCCTGCATCTCCAGGCCACCCCAGCGTTCCGGCGCGGGGTGGCCGTCATCTCGCGCCCTTCCCGGTACGCCCGGCAGCCCCCTGGCAGCTCGCGCCCGGCCAAGGCAGCACCCCGCCCGGCGCTCCCGGTCGCCTCGTCACCCCCCCCGAGACACCCCCCCCAGCACCAGCCCACCCAGCCCGGCTAGTCATGAGGGGTGTCTCGTGAGCCCGGAGGCACCCCCGAGCGCCAGCCGGCTCGGCTCGGCTGGTGGTGAGGGGTGCCTCGGGGGCACAGAGGCACCTCTGAGCGCCAGCCGGTTCGGTTCGGCTTGGCTGGTCGTGAGGGGTGTCTTGAGGGCTTGGAGGCACCCCTGAGCGCCAGCCGGGTCGCAGGGCGCGCTGAGGCCGCCCGAAATGTGCAACCTCGCGTGGACCCCGCGCTTCGCGGACCCGGGCTTGACCACCCATCAGGATCGGCCACCCACCTGGTAGGACGGTCGTGATCAGCCACGGCGGTGACCGGCGCAGCGAACAGCAACCATCGACTGCGCCGCCTGGCGACCAACCCCGGCCATCAGCAACCCGTCACGTGGCGTGCCTGCCCACGCTGCGCAGGCCCCGGCGAGTGCACGAGGCGGCCGCCGGCGCCAGCCTGAGCTGCTCGGCCGGTGGTCACGGTGGGAGAGGGCTCGGTGCGAGCCCGGGGACTGTGGGCTGGGGAGGGGGTCCCCGGTGCGAGGCGGTGGTTCTTGGGCTGCGGGTGGGGGCGGCTTGAGCATGTGGGGGAGGGCTCGGGGCCGGGCGGTGGGGGAGCGGGCGGTGCTCTGGTCGTACCGGAAAGGGGTTGTGGGTGGAACGGTCGTGAGTGGAAAGCGGCCTGAAATCCGATGTCGGGGTTTGCGGGTGGGACGTAGCCTCCCCATCCATGAGGAAGATCATCAATAGCTTGCCCGCGGTTCTCGCCGCGGGTACGGCTGTACTCGTCGGGATCGCCGGGACCGCGGTGCCTGCGGCCGCCGCTTCCGGCACACCTGGTTCGGCCGGGCTCGGTGACCGGTTGTATCCGTTGCTCGGCAACGGTGGGTACGACGTGCGCAACTACTACCTGAGCCTGAAGTACCCGGCGAAGTCGCCGACCCAGACCGTCTCCGGCAACGTGACGATCACGGCGACCGCGACCAAGGACCTGTCCCGGTTCGACCTCGACTTCGGCGGCAAGAGCGTCGGGGCGGTGTCGGTGAACGGCAAGGCCGCGGCGTTCCGGCGGTCCGGTGACGAGCTGGTGATCACGCCGGCCACCTACCTGCGCAAGGGCAAGACGTTCAAGGTCCTGGTCAGCGGTTTCACTGCCGCGCCGACCTCGGCCAGCGCCGGTGAGCCGGAAGGTTTCGTGGCGACACCGGACGGGACGGTGCTCGCCGGGCAGCCCGACACGTCGCACGAGCTGTTCCCGAGCAACGATCACCCGCGGGACAAGGCGACCTACACGATCCGGCTGACCGCCCCGGTGGGCTGGATCGGGGTGGCGAACGGCAAGCGGCTCAGCCGGACCACGTCCGGCGGCTACGTCTCGACGGTTTACCGAGAGTCGAAGCCGATGGCGAGCGAGCTGGTTCAGGTCGCTGTCGGTGACTTCGTCGTGCAGAACCGCAAGGCGGTCGGCGGCGTGGCGGTGCGTGACGTGGTCCCGCGCCGGCTGGCGAAGAACCTGCTGGCCAAGGCGGCGGTGGAACGCTCGCAGATCGCCTGGATGACGAAGAAGGTCGGCGCGTACCCGTTCGAGAACTACGGGACCCTGGTCATCGACGCCGATCTCGGCTTCGCGCTGGAGACGCAAACCCTTTCTTTGTACGACACCAGCCTGTTCGCCTACCCCGCCTCCATCCGCAACCCGATCATGGCGCACGAGCTGGCGCACCAGTGGTTCGGCGACAGCGTGGCACCCACGTCGTGGAGTGACGTGTGGCAGAACGAGGGCCACGCGACCTGGTACGAGCTGCTCTACGCGGCCGACACGAAGACGTTCAAGAAGTACACCGGTTTCAGCAGCCGGGAGGCGTACTTCAAGGCGGTCTACAAGCTGGGCAACCAGTGGCGTGCCCAGTACGGCCCGGTGGCCCGGCCGAAGAGCGCGAAGTCGGTGTGGGACGTCTTCAACCCGAACGTGTACGACGGTGGCGCCCTGGCCCTCTACGCCCTGCAGCAGAAGATCGGCGTCAAGAAGTTCGAGAAGGTGGAGCGCGCCTGGGTGCGCCAGTACCGCGGCAAGTCCGCCTCGACCAAGGACTTCATCGCGCTCGCGTCGAAGGTCTCCGGCCAGAACCTGCGCCCGTTCCTGAACCGCTGGCTGTACGGCAAGACCGTCCCGGCCATGCCCGGTCACAAGGACTGGAAGGCCGCGTCGTCGTCGGCGGCCTCGGTCGCGTCCGCCCCGGGTGAATACCTGGTGAGCAGCCGCCCGCACCACTGAGCGGGGGAGATGTCTGACAGCATGGCGTCATGCGTGTGGTTATTGCCGACGACGCCGTGCTGTTGCGCGAGGGTCTGATCCGGCTCGTCGAAGAGAACGGTCACACGGTGGTGGCCGCTGTCGGCGACGGGCCGTCCCTCGTCCAGGCGGTCAAGGACCACCGTCCGGACGTCTCCATCGTGGACGTCCGGATGCCGCCGTCGCACACCGACGAGGGGCTGCGGGCCGCTGTCGAGGCGCGGGCCGCGGTCCCCGGCACCCCGATCCTGGTGCTTTCCCAGTACGTCGAGGTGTCGTACGCCGACGATCTGCTGGCCGACCGTCGCGGTGCGGTCGGGTACCTGCTCAAGGACCGGGTGGCACTTGTCGCCGACTTCCTCGACGGGCTGCGCCGGGTGGCCGAGGGTGGCACCGTGCTCGACCCCGAGGTGGTCGGCCAGCTGCTGGTCCGGCGCCGCCGGGACGACCCGCTGCGCAGCCTGACCCCGCGTGAGCGGGAGGTGCTGGGCTTCATGGCCGAGGGCATGTCGAACACCGCGGTGGCCCGCAAGATGGTGGTCACCGAGGGTGCGGTGGAGAAGCACGTCCGGAACATCTTCACGAAGCTGAACCTGCACCAGGACGAGGAACAGCACCGCCGGGTGCTGGCGGTGCTGACCTACCTGCAGACGTAGGGCTAGCCCTACCACGGTTCGGGGGCTCGCCGGGTCGAGAACGATCAGCCGGATCCCTAGCGTTCTCAGGCATGGAGCACAGGGGGAAAGTCAAGGGAATCGCGGCTCGGGCCGCGCTCTGGAGCGCCCGGCATCGGACGCTCGCCATCCTCGGCTGGATCGTCTTCGTCGCCGGCACCATCGTCCTCAGCGGGCAGCTCGGCACGCGCACGGCCACCTTCGCCGAGCAGGGCAACGGAGACTCCGGCCGGGCCGAGAAGATCGTCGAGGGGGCGGGCTTCCCGGAGCGTCCGGCGGGCGAGCTGGTGCTGATCCAGAACCGGGCCGGCACCGACCGGGCCGCCGCGACCGCCGAGGTCACCCGGACGCTGAAGACGGTCAGCGACGTCACCGACGTGCAACCGGCGATCCAGTCGCCGGACGGCCGGTCGACGCTGATCGCCTTCAGCATCCAGGGCGACCCGGAGACCGCGAAGGAGCGGGTCCGCCCAGCTCTCGACGCGGTGGCACAGATCCAGACCAAACACCCCGATTTGTACGTGGTGGAGGCCGGCGACGCCAGCGGCGACAAACTGATCGGTGACGAGCTGGAGGCCGGGCTGTCCCGCCTCTCGATGCTCTCCATCCCGGTCACCCTCGGGATCCTGCTCGTCGCGTTCGGCGCGGTGGTGGCCGCGCTGCTGCCGGTCGGGCTGGCGGTGACCGCGGTGGTCGCGGCGATCGGGCTGATGGCGGCCGGCAGCCGGTTCGCGCCGACCGTCGACGCCACGTCCCACGTGATGCTGCTGGTCGGGCTCGCGGTCGGGGTCGACTACTGCCTGTTCTACATCCGCCGGGAGCGTGACGAGCGCCGGGCCGGCGCCGATCCGGAACGCGCCCTGATGATCGCCGCGCAGACCTCCGGGCGGTCGATCTGGATCTCCGGTCTGACCGTGATCGTGGCGATGGCCGGCATGTTCCTCACCCACGACACCACGTTCGTCAGTTTTGGTCTCGGCACCATCCTGGTGGTCGCCACCGCGGTGCTCGGCTCGCTCACCGCGCTGCCGGCCATGCTCTCCGCGCTCGGCGACCGGGTCGACGCCATCAAGATCCCGGGGCTGTACCGGCGACGCAGCGACGGCCGGTTCTGGAACGGGCTGCTGCGGGTGGTGCTGGCCCGGCCGCTGATCTCGGCGCTGGTCGCGGTCGGTCTGCTCGGCGTGCTGGCCTCGCCGGTGCTGGACATGCGGACCCGGGGTGAGGTCATCCAGGACGTCTCGCCGGATTCGCCGGTGGTGCAGGGGTTCCAGGCGATCAGCGCGGCGTTCCCGAGCAAGACCACCCCGGCCGAGGTCGTGGTGCAGGCGCCGACCGTTGACGGGGAGCGGTTCGACAAGGCGCTCGGCGAGTTCCGGGCGGCGGTCGAGCGCAGCGGCGGCAAACTCGTCGAACCGGTCGACGTGCGGGTCAACCCGGCCGGCACGGTCGCGGTGGTCTCGGTCGGGCTGGCCGGGCAGGGCGACGACCCGGCCGCGCTGGCCGCGCTGAAGCTGCTCCGCGGCGAGGTCGTCCCGGCCACCCTCGGCGCGATCACCGGGGCGACCGTGCTGGTCAGCGGCGACACCGCGGGCAGTGTCGACTTCAACCACCAGCTGGACAAGAGCCTGCCCTGGGTGTTCGGGTTCGTGCTCGGGCTGGCGTTCCTGCTCCTGCTGGTGTCGTTCCGGTCGGTGACCGTGGCGATCACCGGGGTGCTGCTCAACCTGCTCTCGGTCGCGGCCGCCTACGGCATGCTGGTCTACGTCTTCCAGTACGGGCACTTCGAGGAGCAGCTGGGCTTCACCGCCTCGGACGGCATCATCAACTGGATCCCGCTCTTCCTCTTCGTGATCCTTTTCGGCCTGTCGATGGACTACCACGTGTTCGTGCTCAGCCGGATCCGCGAGGGCCACGACCGGGGCCTGCCGACCCGGGAAGCGGTCCGCGACGGCGTCGGCCGGACCGCCGGCGTGATCACCAGCGCGGCGGTGGTGATGGTCGCGGTCTTCGCCCTGTTCGCGACGCTGCCGCTGACCTCGACCAAGGAGTTGGGCGTGGGCCTGGCGGCCGCGGTCCTGCTGGACGCCACGATCATCCGGGCGGTGCTGCTGCCGGCCGTGATGGCCATGCTCGGCAGGGCGAACTGGTGGCTGCCGAACTGGCTGCGCTGGCTCCCGGAGGTGGCCCACGAGCTGCCCGCGCCGCCCGCCGAGCCGGCAGCGGTCGAGCGGAGGCCGCTCACCCCGGTGGCCTGAGGCCGATCACGGCCCGGGTTTGCGGTTGCGGTTGCGGTTGCGGTTGCGGTTGCGTGGGGAGTTTCGGTGCGGAGCGCGCCGGAACTCCCCACGTTTGTTGGTGGGCACGGGGTGCGCCGAAACTTTCACACGCTGGGGATGACTCGTCCGAGGGTGAGGCCGAGGGCGGCGGCGGCCAGGCCGGCGAGCAGGCTGAGCAGGGCGTAGGCGAAGGCGGTGGCTCGGTCGCCGCGGCGGGCCAAGGTGAGGGTCTCCCAGGAGAACGTGGAGTAGGTGGTGAGTGCGCCGCAGAAGCCGGTCCCGATCAGAGCGGTGAGGCCGGGGGAGAGCGGCAGGCCGAGCACCAGGCCGAGGATCAGCGAGCCGGTGACGTTCACGGCGAGGGTGCCCCAGGGGAAGCCGGTGCCGTAGCGGGCCTGGACGTAGCGGTCGGTGAGATAACGCAGCGGGGCGCCGACCGCCGCGCCGAGCGCGACCAGCAGGAATGTCATCGCGGGCCATCCGTCGACTCGCCGGCCGCGGTGGCTCTCTCGGTGAGGGTGGTGCCGGCCCAGACGGCCAGCAGGGCGCCGAGGATCGTGGCGGCCAAGTAGGTGAGGCCGATCGCCGGTGTGGCGCGCAGGACGTCCACCTCGGCGGTGGAGAACGTGGTGTAACCGCCCAGGAACCCGGTGCCGAGGAACAACCTGGTGAGGCGATGGCCCGGGCGGAACCGGGCCAGCAGGGTGTAGAGCACGCCGATCAGGAAACAGCCGGAGACGTTGATCAGCCAGGTGGCCCAGGGGAACTCGGCCGGGGTGTGCGGCCAGGCGAGGCCGAGGCCGTAACGGGCCAGCGCGCCGAGCACCCCACCGGCCGCGACGGCCGCGATCGCCCGGCGGTCCACGTCGAGATTCAGCGCCACGGGCAGGCCGTCAGTGGGCGCGGGCCGGGTGGGGATCCATTAGTGCTGACGGTAGCGCGCGGGCGGCCGGGGGGACGTGGCGGCGTCCTCCCCGGCCGGTTCCGGGCGCTTCGGGGCAGATCCACCGATCGCATGAAACGACCTGAAACAGGCGATGTAAATGCCCGTTGACCTGTGCCTCAGCGGTTTCATGGTCCACTGTAGGCGACGATCTTGCGGAGTGGGAACCCGCCCTTGGTCAGTCCAGCCGGCTTTCCAGCACATTGGGATCCTAAGCTTAGAATTCCACGTGGACAAGTTGTC
>JADMIO010799974.1_pt1 | contig 43543 bp, 38 predicted proteins | sample 8958161 | NCBI WGS metagenome assembly JADMIO01 (sample SAMN16585339, study PRJNA669376) | soil metagenome | isolation source: Crop rotation soil | place: USA: Cullars Rotation, Alabama | collected 2011
CGCGACAACTTGTCCACGTGGAATTCTAAGCTTAGGATCCCAATGTGCTGGAAAGCGGTGCCACCAACACCGAGGTGCAATGGATCGTCGATGCCTACGGATTGGTCTTCGCCGGCCTCTTGTTCACGGCGGCCGCCCTCGGCGACCGCTTCGGCCGCAAGGGCGCCCTCCAGCTCGGCCTCCTGATCTTCGGCACCGGCTCGCTGCTCGGTGCTCTCGGTGACTCGTCGACCACGCTGATCGTGGCCAGGGCGATCATGGGCCTGGGCGCGGCGTTCGTCATGCCCTCGACCCTGTCGATCCTCACCAACGTGTTCCCCGCCCGGGAGCGGGCCCGCGCCATCGCCATCTGGGCCGGCATCTCCGGCGGCGGCGCGGCGATCGGCCCGCTGGCGTCGGGCCTGCTGCTCGAGCACTTCTGGTGGGGTTCGGTCTTCCTCATCAACATCCCGATCATCATCGGGGCCCTCGTCGCCGGCTGGATCTTCGTCCCCCGCTCCAAGGACGCCACCGAGTCGCCGCTCGACCCGGTGGGTGCCATCTTGTCGATCGCCGGGCTCAGTGCGCTGGTCTACGCCATCATCGAGGGACCGCACCACGAGTGGCTCAGCGGCGAGTCGGCCCTGTGGTTCGGCGCGGCGGCGATCCTGCTCGTCGCGTTCTGCCTGTGGGAGCTGCGCGTGGCCCACCCGATGCTCGATCTGCACCTGTTCCAGAACCGCCGCTTCGCGGTGTCGTCGGGCGGGATCACGATCGTGTTCTTCGCCTTGTTCGGCACGTTCTTCATGATCACCCAGTACCTCCAGGGTGTGCTCGGCTACTCGCCCCTCGGCGCCGCGGTGCGGTTGCTGCCGATGTCGTTCATCCTCATGGCGGTGGCGCCCAACACGCCGAAGCTGGTCGCCCGGCACGGCGCCAACCGCATCGGGTTCGCCGGCCTGTTGCTGGTGGCGGTCGGGATGATCGGTGTGGCGCGGTTCCAGGTCGGCAGCACCTACTGGGAGGTGATCATCCCGATGTGCGTGCTCGCCGTGGGCATGGCGCTGACGATGACACCGATGACCACCCAGCTGATGGCCGCCGTGCCTCGCGACCGCGCCGGCATGGGCTCGGCCACCAACGACACGACCCGCGAGCTCGGCGGCGCCCTCGGCGTGGCGGTCCTCGGTTCGCTCGTCACCAGCCAGTACTCGGCCGGCGTCGCGTCGGCGCTCGACGGGGTCACCGGCCCGGCCAGGGAACTGGCCGAGGGGAGCCTCGGAGGAGCGCTGGCGATGGTCCGCGAAGGGTTGCTGCCCACCGACGTGGTCGACGTCGCCAAGCACGCCTTCGTCGACGGCATCAACGTGGCCGCCACCGTGTCGGTCGTGATCTTGGCCATCGCCGCGGTCGTCGTGCTCGTCCTGCTGCCGAACGATCGCTTCGCCACCGAGGTCGCCTATGCCGACGAAGGACGCCCTGACGCCCCGCCGGGGGCCGAGGTCCCGAGCGGTGGCGCCCTCTCGACCGGCGCCGCGGTTCCGACCGGTGCCGATGGTGGCGCGACGCCCGGCCCGGAGCGGTCCGATCCTGTGGCCGCCGGCGACTGATCGCGCCGCGACGCGTGGCCGACGCTGCCCTACGCTGACCGCCGTGCCGATGCGGCAGGAATGCAAGTACTTCGAGAGTCGCACGTACCGCAACGGCGAGACCGTGCGCAAGTGCCATCTCGACCTCGCCCCCGACGCGCCGTGGCGGTGTCCCGAGGAGTGTGCGCGCTACGAGCGGCGCCTCGCTGACCGGTCGTGGACCCATGGCACGCTCGTCACCCCGCCGACGCCTGCCGAGCCGGAATCCGTCGCCGACGGCAGCGCGGCGGCCGTCCTCGACGAGGCCGAGGACTTCCTGAACTCGATCGGCGCCCAGGTGCGCGCCGACGTCGACGCCGATCGGGCCAAGGCCGGTCGCCGGGGCTGGCGCCGCTTCTTCGGTCGCCGTTCCTGACCGCCGGTAGCCTGGACGTCGTGCACGTGTTCAGCCCCGATTCGGCGCGCGCCCTCACGCTGCCGTTCGTCGAGCAGCGCGTGGCCGCCGCCGAGCGGGCCGCCGCCCTGCCCTGGCCGACGGCCGCCGAGGAGATCTGGCGCTACAGCCGCATCGGTGACCTCGACCTCGGCGCGTTCGAGCTCGGGACGGCCGAGACCACGGTCACCGGTCCGTCCGGTGCGGTTGCGGCCGACGTCGGGGCGGGGGAGTACCCCGACGTCATCGGCGTGGCTCCCGACGTGTTCGCCGAGCTGAACGTGGCCTTCGCCACGCCGACCGTGGTGCGGGTTCCCCGGGGCGTCGAGATCACCGAACCGATCGTCGTCACCCACCGGGTCTCCGTCGCCAAGACAGCGGTGTTCCCGCGCCTCGTGATCGACGTCGGTGAGAACGCCGACGTGACGGTGGTGGAGCGGTTCGAGTCGACCGACGACGTGCTCGTCGTGCCCGTCGTGCAGGTCCGGGCCGCCCGGGCCGCCCGGGTGCGCTACCTGGCCATCAACGACCTGTCGGAGCGGGCGTGGCAGATCGGCCACCAGCAGGCGATCGGCGACGCCGACTCGACCACGATGCTGTCAACCGTGGCGCTCGGCGGCCACTACGCCCGCACCCGCACCGAGGCCAGGGTGTCCGGGCGAGGGGCCAGCACCAAGCAGCTGGCGCTGTACTTCGCGAGCGGCACCCAGATGCACGACTTCCGCACGATCCAGGACCACGACGCGCCCAACACGACCAGCGATCTGCTGTTCAAGGGGGCGGTGCAGGACGAGTCGCTCAGCGTCTACACCGGGCTGATCCGCATCCGGCCCCACGCCCGGGGGACGGTTGCGTTCCAGACCAACCGGAATCTCACGCTCGGCGAGCAGGCGTGGGCCGAGAGCGTGCCCAACCTCGACATCCAGACCAACGACGTGCGCTGCAGCCACGCGTCGACGGTCGGGCCGATCGACCCCGAGCACCGCTTCTACCTCGAGAGCCGGGGCGTGCCGACCAGCGTGGCCGAACGCCTGGTCGTCCTCGGCTTCTTCGACGAGGTGATCAGCCAGCTGCCGGTTCCGGCCGTCGCCGACGAGCTGCGGACCCGGGTGGCGGCCAAGCTCGACCTCGACCGGAGCGCGCCGTGACGTCCGCGACGCTGCCGCTGGCCGACATCGACCCGGGCACGGCGAAGCGGATCGTGGTCGGGGGGACTGCGGTGTGCCTCGTACGCATCGACGACGACGTGTTCGCGATCGGTGACGTGTGCAGCCACGGCGAGGTATCGCTGGCCGGGGGCGAGGTGTGGACCGATGAGTGCGAGGTCGAGTGCCCGCAGCACGGCAGCGTGTTCAGCCTCACCACGGGCGAGCCGAACACCCTGCCCGCCACCCAACCGGTTCCCGTGTTCGCGGCGACCGTGACCGACGGCGTCGTCACCGTGACCGTGGGAGGGCCGGCGTGACCAGCACGTTGGAGATCCGTGGTCTGCGCGTGGCCGTGGGCGGCACCGAGATCCTGCGCGGCATCGACCTCACCGTGTCGAGCGGCGAGGTCCACGCCGTGATGGGTCCCAACGGAGCCGGCAAGAGCACCCTGTCGGCGGCCGTGATGGGCAAGCCCGGCTACGAGGTGCTCGCTGGTTCGGTCACGCTCGACGGCGTCGACGTGCTCGCCCTGTCGGTATGGGAGCGGGCGATGGCCGGCCTCCATCTGGTGATGCAGTACCCGACGGAGGTGCCCGGCGTGGCGCTCGTCGACGTGATGGCCGAGGCGCTGGCGGCCCGCGGTCGCCCCGTCGCCGACATCGACGCGCTGCTCGGCGCCGAGGCCGAGCGCATCGGACTGCCGACGGCACTATTGCACCGGTCGCTCAACGTCGACCTGTCGGGCGGCGAGAAGAAGCGCAACGAGACCCTGCAGTTGGCCGTGCTGCGTCCGCGCATCGCGATCCTCGACGAGCTCGACTCCGGGCTCGACGTCGACGCCCTGCGGGCCTGCGCCCAGCGCATCGAGGCCCTCACCCAGTCCGACGGCGATGCCCCTGGACTCGGGGCGCTGGTGATCACGCACTACAACCGGTTGCTCACCGAGCTCCACCCCGATGCGATCCACATCCTGGTCAAGGGCCGGATCGTGGCCGAGGGCGGTCCCGAGCTGGCCGACGTGCTCGAGGCCGACGGCTACTCCGCGTTCAGCGACGAGGTCGACGAGCCGCGCCGCGGCGCCCTCGACGACCTGTTCGCCCCGCCCTCCTGACCCGTTCTCCATCCGAGGGCGGCAGCGCATCCGAGGTCCGCAGGCCGACCCGGGTGTGCGCCCCGCCCTCCGATGACGCCCCGACCTCGGATGACTCTAGGGTGAGGCCCATGGACGATCCGGTCGAGAACGACGGCGAGTGGGGCGACGGTGAGTGGATCGACTCGGGAGCGCACCTGCGCCGCCGGTTCCGGTTCGCCGACTTCTCGGAGGCGTTCGGGTTCATGACCCGCGTCGCGTTGGCGGCCGAGACCGCCGGCCATCACCCCGACTGGTCGAACTCGTGGAACGTGGTCGAGATCAGCCTCACCACGCACTCGGCGGGTTCGACCGTCACCGCCCAGGACCGCGACCTCGCTGCCGCGATCGACCGCCTCGTCGGCTGATGCATTCCAACGTGGAGAAGGTGGTGGCCGCGGCGCGCGAGCGTGGCCTCGAGATCGAGACGTTCCACTTCCCCGACGGCACCAAGACCGCCGCGGACGCCGCGGCGGCGATCGGCGTCGAGGTCGGGCAGATCGTCAAGAGCCTGATCTTCGGCGTCGACGACGCCATCGTGCTCGCCTACGTGAGCGGCCGCAACCAGCTCGACGAGCGCAAGCTCGCAGCGGCCGCCGGGGGGACGAAGTGCCGGCGCGTCGATGCTGACGCCGTACGGGAGACGACCGGGTTCCCGATCGGTGGGGTGCCGCCGTTCGGGCACGCCACACCGCTTCCGGTGTTCATCGACCCCGACCTGCTCGACTACGACGAGGTGTGGGCCGCCGCCGGGACGTGGAACGACGTGTTCCGAATCAGCCCCGCCGAGCTCGTCGGGGCGAGCGGTGGCACGGTGACCGAGCTCCGCAAGGCCTGAGTCAGGCGTCGGGCGCCGGGAGCTGCTGCGTGTCGGCGCCGAGGCCGGCGGTCGCCACGGTGATGAACAGGCTCGACGCCCGCGCCAACACCGGTCGGTCGGGCTCGGACGCGTCGATCAGCTCGCCGACGATCCACAGCTTGCGGCCGGCGCGGCGATCGAGCCAGCCGCGGCACAGCAGCGGACGGTCGAGCGGGGTCGGACGCTCGTACCGGATCGACAACTCGCCGGTGAACGCCGGTTGATCGATGGTGCCGAGGACGAAGCCGAACACGTCGTCGAACAGCCCGGCCACGATGCCGCCGTGGCTCCGCCCGGGTGCCCCCTCGTGGGCGGCGCGCAGCGTGAGCGCGGCCTCGACCACGTCGCCGTCGCGACGGGCCTGCAGGTCGAGGCCCCACGGACTGGCGAGCCCGGAGAACGGCCGGTCGTCGTAGCCGACGATGGCATCGGCCCTCCCCGCGTCGGGGCCGTCGGAGGGCGCGGTGGCGATCGTGTCCCGCATCGCTTGGAGGTCCCGCACCCGCCGGGGCGCCTGTTCCAGCCGTGCGGTCAGCGCGTCGAGCGCGTCGGCCACTTCGGCCAGCAGCGTCGGATCGGCGTCGTGGCCGACGAGCGCATGGCCGATGTCGCGCACGGCCCGCCCGGCCTCGCGCCGCAGCTGCGCTGTCAAGCCGACTGTGGGCGGTCGAGGGCGTCGAGCAGTGTGTTCCAGGCCAGCGTGGCGCACTTGATGCGCACCGGGAACTTCACCACGCCCTGCAGCGCGGCCAGGTCGCCGAGATCGCGGGCCGCGTCGTCGGGCGTGGCCGGCGCGTCGTCGACATCGTCGCCGCCGTCGGTGTCGATCGACATCATCCCCTTGAAGCGGCGTACGAGCGAGCGCACCTCGTCGAGCGACTTGCCCTTCACCGCCTGGGTCATCATCGAGGCCGAGCTCTGCGAGATCGAGCAGCCCTGGCCGCCGACCTTCACGTCGGTGACCGTGTCGCCGTCGACCTGGAGGTAGACCGTGATCTCGTCGCCGCACAGCGGGTTGTGGCCGCGGGCCATCGACGCCGGTGGCGTGGGGAGCTCGCCGCGGTTGCGGGGCGTCCGGTAGTGATCGAGGATGATCTCGCGGTAGAGATCTTCGAGGCCGGGCATGGCGCTGCCTTTCCGCGGGAGATGGCGTTCTAGAGGGGGAATCCGAAGATGTCGGAGGCGCTGTCGAGGGCGTCGGCCAGCGCGTCGATGTCGTCGCGGTCGTTGTAGAGATACCAGCTGGCCCGGGCCGTGGCCGCGACGTCGAGCACCCGCATCAGGGGCTTGGCGCAGTGATGGCCGGCCCGTACGCACACGTTGCGCTGGTCGAGCACCTGCGACACGTCGTGGGGGTGGAGATCGCGGAAGGCGAAGCTGAGCACCCCGCCCCGCAGGGCCGGGTCGGCCGGGCCGTGCAGGACGATGTCGTCGCCGAAGCGTTCGGTGAGCGTGGCCAGGGCGTAGCGGGTGAGCTCCTGCTCGTGGGCGTGGACGTGATCCATGCCGATGTCGCGCAGGAAATCGACGGCGGCGCCGAACCCGATCGCCTCGGTGATCGGCGGCGTGCCGGCCTCGAACTTGGCCGGCACCGGCGCCGGCGTGAAGCCGTCGCGGCGGACGTCGGCGATCATGTTGCCGCCGCCGAGGAACGGCGGGGTGGCGTCGAGCAGCTCGGCCCGGCCCCACAGGGCACCGATGCCCGACGGCCCGCACATCTTGTGGCTCGAGAACGCGACGAAGTCGGCGTCCCACGCCTGCACGTCGGTGGCGTTGTGGGGCACGTACTGGCAGGCGTCGACGATCGCCGTGGCGCCCGCGGCGTGGGCCGCGGCGCAGAGCTCGGCGACCGGAGGGAGCGTGCCGAGCACGTTGCTCATCGCCGTCACCGAGAGCGCCTTGGCGCCGTCGAGCAGCTCGTCGAGGTCGGTGAGGTCGAGCTGGCCATCGGCAGTGAGCGGGATCCAGCGCAGCTCGATGCCGACCCGCTGGCGCAGCATGTGCCACGGCACGATGTTGGCGTGGTGCTCCATGTCGGTGAGCACCACGACGTCGCCGGCCCGCAGGTGGGCACCGCCCCAGGCGGCCGCGACGAGGTTGAGCGCCTCGGTGGCGTTCTTCGTGAACACCACCTCGTCGGCGTGGCGGGCGTTGACGAAGCGGGCGACGTTGCGGCGGGCCGCCTCGAACGCATCGGTGGCGTCGGAGGCGAGGCGGTAGGCGCTGCGGTTGATCGGGCCATAGGCCGTGCGCTGGAAGCGGTCCATCGCCTCGATCACCTCGAACGGCTTCTGTGAGGTGTTGGCCGAGTCGAGGTAGTGGAGTGGGGCGCCGTCGATCTCGCGCTGGAGCACCGGGAAGCGCGCCTTGAGCGCCGCGAGGTCGAGGGTGTCGGCCGCCGTCACGGCGTGCCGGCGCCCTGGACGGCGGGCTCGCTGGGGTCCGCGAGTTGCTCGAACGCGAAGTAGCCGTCGGTCTCGAGCCGTCGGGCGATCTCCATGCCACCCGAGGCGACGATCCGTCCGCCCACCATCACGTGGACGAAGTCGGGCGCGACCTCGTCGAGGAGGCGCTGATAGTGCGTGATGAGCACGACGCCCATGTCGGGTCGATCCTCGCGCACCGCGCGCAGGCCACTGGCCACGATCCGCAGGGCGTCGATGTCGAGGCCGGAGTCGCTCTCGTCGAGGATCGCCAGGCGGGGTTCGAGGATGGCGAGCTGCATGATCTCGTTGCGCTTCTTCTCGCCGCCCGAGAACCCCTCGTTGAGGTAGCGGTCGACGAACGAGGAGTCCATGCCGAGGCGCTGCATCCAGTCCATCGCGGCGAGGCGCAGCTCGAGCACCGACAGGTCGATGCCCTTGCGGGCCGACAGCGCGGTGCGGAGGAACTGGATGACCGAGACGCCCGGGATCTCCTGGGGGTACTGGAAGGCGAGGAACATGCCGGCCTTGGCCCGCTCGTCGGCAGGCCAGTCGGAGATCTCGTCGTCGCCGAGGGTGATGGTGCCGGCGCGGACCTCGTACTCGGGCGAGCCCATCAGCGTCGACGCCAACGTGCTCTTGCCCGATCCGTTGGGGCCCATGACGGCGTGCACCTCGCCCGCGTCCACCACGAGGTCGAGCCCTCGGACGATCTCGGGGGCCGGCGCGCCGTCGGCCAGCACCTCGGCCGGCGCAGCCCGCAGCCCATCGACACGGAACAGGTGCGTCACGGAGATAATCCTACGCGGGTGTTGCAAATTCCCCGCCCGCAGTCGCCGTGTGCGGGTCTCAGGGCGAAGTGCCGACCGATTCGACCCGTTTCGGTAGCGAATCGTCGACACGTCGCCGTCAGGCTGCCCAGGGGATGGCGATGCCGAGGAGTTGGGCCCGCTTGCGGGCGATCGCCGCGATCGTGGTCGCGACCCTGTGAGGTCGTTCGGCCGAGTACCAACCGACGTAGACGGTCTGCCAGCCGAGCGCTGACATCTGATTCTCGCGGCGCTGATCGGCCGACTCTGGGCCGGCCCCGAAGTGGAACTGTCGACTGTGCGCCTCCACGGCGAGCAGGAGCGCCGGGCAGGCGAGGTCGACCCTGGCGACGAACTGCCCCTCGTGGTGGATCTCGTGCTGCCGCACCCACGGTGGCAGACCCGGTGCCGCGAGGCACCGCTCGACCAAGCGTTCGAACCACGTGTCGGAGACCCGGCCGCCCAGCTGGCGACGTTCGAGCAAGCGCAGCACCGTGCCGGTGCCGGACTGCCCCGGACGATGGAGCCGCTCTGCGGTCAATCGCAGCCAGTTCAGGCTGGCCCGCCTCCGCTCGAAGTCGTCGACGGCCCTCAGCGCCAGGGCGGGATCGCCGAGACCGCACACGTCGACGACGGTCCGGGCGAGGCCGGTGGTGGGGATGCCGTCCACGACGACGAGATCTTCGTCGGGGAGCGGCTCGACCCAGTGCTGCACGAGGTCGGGGACTCGCAACGCTCGGCTGCCTCGTGGCCCGACGATCTCGAGTGGCGGGTCGGGCCGTCGAAATCCGTCGAGCTGGTGGAGCAGTGCGGCAGCGCGGAATCCGGCGTGATTCCCCGGCGGAGCGAGCGTCGCGATCATCATGCGCTGGCGCCACGTGACCGGCGCCGCGGGAAAGCGAAGCACACCGGCGATCGGCTCGAACAGCAGGCGGTGGTCCAACAGGGAACGGATCTGACGGCGGGAGAGCCCGCGAGCGGCGGCTTGACGTGTGCTGAAGGCTCCGTGCTGAGAAGCCGCGAGCTCAGCGACGGCGCCCATGGCGTCGTTGCGTCGCATAGTGGGGTCAAGTGACTATCGGCTCTCGTCGTCGGACCCACCCGTGTTCGGCAAGTGCGGACCGATTGCTACCGAAACGCGTCGAACCGGTCGGCACTTCCTCGCGACTACCAGCCGCGGGCGACCCACTCGGCCAGGTGAGGGCGCTCGGCGCCGATCGTGGTGTCGACACCGTGACCGGGGAGCACGATGGTCTCGGCCGGGAACGGGAAGAGGCGGTCGTCGATCGAGGCGATGATCGTGGCGAAGTCGGCGTCGTCGAACGACGTGTTGCCGGGGCCGCCGGGAAACAGCGTGTCGCCGGTGAAGAGCAGCGGGGTGCCGTCGACGTGGAACGAGATCGATCCCGGCGTGTGACCGGGGTTGTGGATCGCCCGCAGGCGCAGGCGGCCGACCTCGATCACCTCGGCGTCGTCGAGCAGTACGTCGTAGCCGACATCGGCCAACTTCGGGGCGTCGAGGCTGGTGACGGCCACCTCGTAGCCGGCCTCGCGCAGTGCCGGCACGGCCTGGATGTGATCCCAGTGCCCGTGGGTCTCGAGCACCCGGCGCACGCCGAGCCGCCGGCACAGGGCGAGCAACTGGTCGTGCTCGTTGGCGGCGTCGATGAGGACCGCATGGCCGGTATCGCGGCAGCGCACGACGAACACGTTGTTCTCGAACGGCCCGACGACGACGCGGTGCACGGTGGCGTCGGCGTTGGCCCAGTGCAGTGTGGTCGACGGCGTCGGCGCAGCGGGCGGGTCGGCGGTGCCGGACGAGGTGGGAGCGATGGACCCCACGGTACTGGAACCCAGCCGACACGGAGGGTACGTGCGTACCCGTAGGGGTACGTAGATACCCTCCGTCCCCGCATGTCGCTGCTCCGCCGTTACGCCCGGCCGGCGCTGGTGGTCCTCCTGCTCGCCGCCTGCGTGTGGGCCCTCGTCTCGAGCTGGGGCGACGTCACCGAGGCGATGCCCCGTGTCGGCATCGCTCGCTTCTCGCTCTCCGCCGTGGCGGCGGTCGCGGCGGGGATCGCGCTCGCCTACGGCTGGCGCATGCTCGTGATCGACATCGCGCCCGCCGAGCTCAGCCGCCCGCTCGGCCACATCGAGTCGGTCGCCGTGTTCTCGGCCAGCCAGCTCGGCAAGTACATCCCCGGCAGCGTCTGGCCCGTCGTTGCGCAGATGTCGCTGGCCCGCCGCCACGGCATCCCCCGGCGCACGATCCTCGCCGCGTTCGTCGTGCAGATGATGTTGTTGGTGGTGAGCGCGGTGCTCGTCGCCGCCGCGACGCTGCCGTGGGTCGACCCCGACGAGCTGAAGTCGCGCTGGTGGCTCCTCGTCCTCGCCCCGGCGATCTGCGTGCTGCTCGTCCCCCGCGTGCAGCGCTGGTTGCTCGGCACGGCCGGCCGCATCCTCAAGCGCGATCTCGACGTCCCCCTCCCCGGCCGGGCGGCGATGGTCCGGACCGTCGCGATGTCGGTGCTGACGTACGTGTTGTTCGGGATCCACCTCGCGCTGCTCGCATGGCCACTGTCGAGCGAGCCCGACGGCAAGGTGCTCGTCCAGGCGATCGGCGCCTTCGCGCTCGCGTGGGCGGCGGGGTTCGTGGTGATCTTCGCCCCGGCTGGCCTCGGGGTCCGTGAGGTGGTCCTGAAGCTGACGATGGGCTCGGTGCTCAGCTCGGCCGACGCCACCGCGCTCGCCGTGCTGTCACGGACCTCGATCGTGATCGCCGACCTGGTGCTCGGCCTGTTCGGCATCGCCGTCGTCAGCCTGGGGCGCAAACTCGCGGCGGCGCAGCATGACGAGGATGTCGGAGGTGGTCTTGCGGTGGGCGGCCTGGATGTCGGCGACGAACCCGAGGATGAGGATCTGGGCCGCGACCAGCAGACAGATCGCCGCACCGACGAGGCTCGGCACCCGGCTGGCATCGTCCCCGGTGACCTTCAGGATGAACCAGCGGATCACCAGGACGAGGCCGATGAGTCCGGGAACGGCTGAGATCCAGGCGAAGAAGCTGAGCGGTCGATACCGGGCATAGCTGCGGACGATGGTGGGGATCGACTTCTTCACGTAGTCGAACGAGCTCTTCACCAGCCGCGACGGACGCGACTGGGGGTTGACCCGGATCGGGACCGCCTCGAGCTTGAGGCCCTCGGCGCCGACCTGGATGATCGTCTCGAGCGTGTACGTGTACCGGCCGTGCACCTGCAATCGCAGCGCGGCTTCGCGCGAGAAGGCCCGGAAACCGCTCGTGGCGTCGCGCACGTCGGTGCCCGACAACACCCGCACGGCGTGGGTGCCGACGTGCTGGAGCGCCTTCTTGAGCGGCGAGAACGTCTTGATCTCGTTGAGCGGACGGGTGCCGATCACCACGTCGGCTCGCCCAGCCAGCACCGGCGCGACGAGCAGCGGGATGTCGCCGCCGACGTACTGGTTGTCGGCGTCGGTGTTGACGATGATGTCGGCGCCGGCCCGCAGGCTGGCCTCGATGCCGGTCATGAACCCCCGGGCCAGACCACGGTTGACGTCGTGACTGACGACGTGGTGCACGCCGCACTGGCGGGCCACCTCGACGGTGCGATCGGTGCTGCCGTCGTCGATGACGAGCAGCTCGATCACGTCGACGCCCGGGATCTCGGTCGGCAGGTCGGCAATCGTGCCGGGGAGGGTCTCCTCCTCGTTGAAGCACGGGATCTGGATGATCAGCTTGACGGGCTTCCCGGCGGACATCGGGCGTGAGGCTACCGATGGCACCGCGAGCTCGCGGTGCGCACGTCAGCCGGCAGTGTCGACGGGTACCGAGATCATCGCGTCGAACGTGACCGACACGTCGGTCGGCTCCATGTCGAAGTCGAACATCGTCGCCGTCTCGGGACAGGCGTCGGACCACGGAAGCACGGAGTCCCCCTCGGGCGTCGTCGCTGTCGGCATCTCCTCCTGGTCGAGGAACGTGATCGACTCGAAGTCGTGCTCGAGGATCAGCTCGAGGCGTTGTTCGACGTCGTCGGGGATCTCATCGGTGGTCGCCGGCGCCGTGTCGGCGCTCTCCGACGACACCATCTCGCTCCCCATGCTCGACTGCAACAGCAGCAGGTCGTCGTCGGTGAGGCCGAGGTCCTGCAGCTCGCCGATCGCGCCGGTCAGCTCGTCGCGCACCAGCGCCATGACGTCCGCAGTGATCGGGTCGGTCGGCGCAGACGCACGGTGGAGCAACGGCACGAGCAGCGGCGCCGAGGTGGCGAAGATCTGTTCGGGCGTCGGCGCGTCGTCGTCCTCGGCCATGGCCGCGAAGCCGGCGAGGAACCCGACGCCCATGAACGCGTTGAGCGCGGCACACTCGGCGCTGCCGTTCTCGGCTGCGGCGACGACTGCGTCGATCGTCTCGTTGTCCAGGAAGGCGATGTCGTCGGGTGGGTTCGACGCCGCGACGACGCCGCCCGCGGCGACGAATCCGAGTCCGGCGGCGGCCAGTGCTGTCGCGCGGCGGACCAGGGGTGTGAAGTAAGCCATGGCCCATCTCACCACAGACGCGATTCGCGGTGTCGGCTATTCCGGCGGAGCCGATGCGCTCAGAGTGACACGACCTCGAACCCGAGGCCGAGCGCGACGGGGATCTGGATCGGGTCGAACGTGACGTAGCGGATCGGGCGCGGCAGCCGCCCCGCCGCGGCGAGATGGATGGCGTCGGCCAGGCGGATCGGCTGCTCGCGCAACAGCACGGCCGCCTCGTCGAGGCAGCGCTGATCGACCGGCACGACTGCGTAGCGGTCCCATTGCAGCCGGATCGCGTCCTCGAGGTCGCTGCGCAGCACCGCCTCGTCGGTGAGCTTGTCGATCACGGCCAAAGCCTCGGTGAGCGCCAGCGCGCTCACGCACGTGAGGGGCGCGAGCGCGGCGACTGCCGCCTCGTGCTCGCGGGCCACGACGTGGAGCGCGACCACCGCGCTCGTGTCGAAGAACGTCGTCCCCATCGGCCCCTCGCCGTGGAGTTCCTCGTTTTCAGCGCTCAGATCGCGGGTTCGGTCGTGGGCGGTCATGGGGGTCAGCCGCGGACGTCGCGCAGGGCGCGGTCGAGGCGGACGCCGCTCCAGATGGGGACCGGTTCCGCGGGTCGACCCACTGGGCCGGTGCGCCGGGGCGGCACGACGAGGCCGGCGGCGACCAGGGCGTCGAACGTGGCGGTGCCCTCACCCGTCGCGCTCACCGGGCCCAACGCGGCCACTGGGCGATCGCCGACGGTCACCACGACGCGCTGGCCGGCCCCCGCTCGGCGCACGTGCGCGGCCAGATCCGCGCGCAGCTCTCTGATGCCGATCGTCGAACTCATGTGTACGCGAGCGTACACACATCTGGTTGCGGACCGCCGGTCGGGGCCACGAGACTGCGCCCATGAACTTCGCCTTCACCGAGGAGCAGGAAGAGCTCCGCAAGACCGTCCGCTCGTTCCTCGAGGCCAAGAGCCCCGAGACAGCGGTTCGCGAGCAGATGGAGACCGAGTCCGGCTACGACCCGGCGGTTTGGTCGCAGATGGGTGAACAGATGGGCCTGCAGGGACTCCACATCCCCGAGGAGTTCGGCGGTTCGGGCTACACCTACGTCGAGCTCGGCATCGTGCTCGAGGAGATGGGCCGGGCCCTGCTGTGCGCCCCCTACTTCTCCACGGTGGTGCTCGCCGCCAACACGCTGCTGCTGAGCGGGGACGACGCGGCCAAGCACGCCCACCTGCCCGGCATCGCGAGCGGCGAGACGATCGCCACCCTCGCCTACACCGAGCCGTCGGGCAAGTGGGACGAGTCGGGCATCGAGCTGCAGGCGACGGCCGACGGCGACGGTTGGTCGCTCACCGGCACCAAGATGTTCGTGATCGACGGCCACACCGCCAACCTGCTCATCGTCGCCGGGCGCACCGCGGCCGGCGTCAGCCTGTTCGCTGTCGACGGCGATGCGGCCGGCCTCACCCGCACCGCGCTGTCCACCATGGACCAGACCCGCAAGCAGGCCCGCCTGGAGTTCGAGGGCGTCACGGGCACGCTGATCGGCACCGACGGCGAGGGCTGGACCGTGCTCAACCAGGTCCTCGACCTCGTCTGCGTCGGCCTCGCCGCCGAGCAGGTGGGCGGTGCCCAGAAGGTGCTCGAGATGGCGGTCGAGTACGCCAAGGTCCGCGTCCAGTTCGGCCGCCCGATCGGTTCGTTTCAAGCGATCAAGCACAAGTGCGCCGACATGCTCCTCGAGGTCGAGTCGGCCAAGTCGGCCGCCTACTACGGCATGTGGTGTGCGGCCGAGATGAACGACGAGCTGGCGTCGGTCGCCTCGCTCGCCAAGTCGTACTGCTCCGAGGCGTACTTCCACGCCACCGCCGAGAACATCCAGATCCACGGTGGCATCGGCTTCACCTGGGAGCACCCGGCCCACCTCTACTTCAAGCGGGCCAAGAGCTCCGAGCTGCTGTTCGGCGACCCGACGTACCACCGCGAGCTGCTCGCCCAACGCATCGGGATCTGATCCCTCCGGCGGCCTCCGCGCCGTTCCACACTCGAGCGCGAACGGCGTCGATCGCAAACGGTAGATCGGCGCCGTTCTAGAGTTGGCGTGGGACTGCCGCCTCAGCCCATTCGGAGGGTTTCCGTGCCACAGAAAATTCGTATCGCGGGTCGCATCCGCGCCGTCGCGCTCGTTCTCGCCGTCGCCGTCGCCGTCGTGGCGCCGACCGTCGTGAGCGCCTCGGTGCCGCCGACGGAGCCGCCCGCGCCCACCGAGCCGCCGACGACACCGGCGCCGCCCACCGAACCGCCGTCGTCACCGAGTCGCCGACCGAGCCACCAGTGGTCACCGAGGCTCCGGCGACGGAGGCGCCGGCCACTTCGATGGACGTACCGAGCAGCGAGCCGTCGGCGCCGGGGTCGACCGACGTACCCGTCGACTCGTCGGCGACCACCGAACCGGAGACGACCGACGGCGGGCCGGTGATCTTCCTCACCCCCGATCCGACCAACACGATCACGATCGACAAGACCAACACGGCTGACGGCGAGCCGGCGCGCGACGGCACGAGCGCGCAGCCGGGTGACTCGTGGACGTACAACCTCCTCGCTTCGTGCTCGAACATCAACGTCGACTGCGTCAACCTCACGGTCGTCGACACCTTCCCCGCCGACGTGATCGTCGATGAGTCCTCGTTCGCGGGTACCAACGCGACCTGCGCCGACGTCGCCGGGCTGCGCGACGTCACGTACGACGCAAGCACCCGGACGCTCACGATCGTGTACATCGAACCGCTCGCCAACCCTCCGGGCGCGCTTGGAAAGATCGCCGGCACGAGCAACTCCTGCCGCGTCAGGGTCACGCTGCCCGCTACCACGCCCCTCGAAGACGGCACCGTCATCCCCAACGAGGCGACCGTGTCGGCTGACAACGTCGCCGCGTCGGCAACCGATCCCAGCGACGTCACCGTCGACATCCCGGTCGTCCTCGACGTCGGAGCGACGAAGTCGTTCACCGATCCGTCGGCGATCGCCGGCGACCCCAACGCGACCACCACGATGCAGCTCGGCGGCATCAACCAGTCGTCGAACTCGGCCGAGGTCACCGAGATGACGATCGAGGACTCGACGCCGGCGACCTTCGAGTACCTCGACTTCACGGGCGCGACGGTTACCGCCTTCCCGACCGGCGCGGACCAGGCCCAACTGTACGTCTGCCCGGCACCAGGTCCGTGCACCTCAGACGCCGACTGGGTGGCCGGGGGCACGGCCTCGCCGCCGGCGCCCGCCGCATTGAGTCCGGCGCCGACCGCTCCGGGCGACGTGGTCGGCGTGCGCGTCGTGTTCACCGCGCCCGACGGCGGCTTCATCGAGAACGAGGCGGGCGGCGGCACCGCAGGAGTCGACATCGACATGCATTTGCGCACGACGGTCCGCTCCACGGGGCAGCTCATCACGCAGATCCCTTCGACGACGATCGTCAACAACCAGACGACGGCGACCGTCACCGACGACGACCCCGACACCCCGCCCGCCAACGACACTGACCAGGCGCAGTACCAGATCCTGCCGCCCACGCTCGAGATCACCCCGACCAAGACGTTCTTCGCCGACGGCAACGGCAACTACCAGACCGACGGCGGTGAGCACGCCGTGATCGGCGAGAACTCCGGGGTGTCGATGCTGATCAACGCCACCAACGCCTCGGCGTTCCCGATCTCCGAGATCACGATCATCGAGCCCGGCGCCGAGCCGCCGCCCAACGAGTTCCAGAAGTTCGACGCGTCGTCGATCCGGCTGACGTTTCCGGCTGGCGCGGCCAACGCCCACGTCGTCATCACGTACGACGCTGGTCCGCCGACGGTCGCGGATTATCCGGCTCCCGGACCCACGACGATCGACGTCACGCCACCGCCCCGAGTGACGTCGATCACCGTGACGTACACCGGCGACCCGGCCGTCGACGGTGGCAACACGATCCAGCCGGGCGCCACCGCGGGGCTCGGCGTCCACGGCAACCTCAACGAGCTCGTCGACGGATCCGACGTCGGCGGCGGCGGGGTGGTCGCGGGGATCGACAACTGCGCCGACGTCGTCGCCGAGGGGACGCCCTACCCGGGCGGCACCGGGACGGCGGTCGGCACGGCGTGCGCCAGTTTGCCGGTCGAGGCCCGCAACGGCGACACCGGCGGCACCAAGGTGCCGTCGCAGGGTGAAGTGCCCGCCGATCAGGCGGTGCTGTTCACCTTGACCACCACGAACAACGGCAACCTCCCGCTGATCGACCTCATCGTCGCCGACCCGCCGACGAGCACCCCCGGCGGTGCTCCGCCGGCGGCCGACGTCAACTCGGTCTGGTACTGGGGCATGTTCGTCGGCGCCGACGTGCAACCGGCGGCGATGGCTGGCCGTGTGACCATCGAGATCTACGTCCCGGGCCAGGGCTGGCAGCCGCTGCCGCCGGATTCACCCCCGACCGGCGAGGGCGGCCCGTACCCCGAGGTCACCGGCGTGCGCGGCAGCATCGACGTGCTCAACCCGACCGAGTCGTTCAGTCTCCGGGTCGGCATGACCTCCCGCATCCCGCAACCCGACGGGACGCCGCCGCCCACGCTCACCAACTGCTACGGCGTCACCGCCGACACCGAGAACGGTTTCGGCGGGGACTACACGGCCGAGAGCTACTGCTCGACGCCGATCACCCCGGGTCCGGTCGTCGAATCGGCGGCGATCAACAAGGCCATCACCCCCGAGACCATGCCGTTCCGGATTCCAGGGATGACTCCCCAGAGCGCCACCGTGACGCTGCAGATCCGCAACACCGGCACGATCACCGCGCGCACGCTGCAACTCACCGACAACGACTCCGACTTCTGGGACGCGGTCGACTTCGCCGGGTTCAGCTCGATCCAGGCGCCGGCTGTCGGCGAGCTCCGCGACGCCGACCGGATCCAGATCGACGCGTACGTCGACGCGGACGGTGACGGGCCGGCGGCGGGGGCGTGGGTCGACGGCACACCGACAACGATCGGGTCGCCGACGCTGCCCAGCGGCGTGACCGCCGCTCAGGTACGCGGCCTGCGTTTCACGTTCTCCGACACGAGCACGTTGTACGACGGCTTCGTGCTGACACCATGCGCCGGTGCCGACCCCACGTGCGCGGGTGTCGTCGAGTTCCTGGTGCAGCCGCGGCTGACGCTGGTGAGCACCGGCCAACCCATCCCCGACACAGACGCGTGCCCCGCGCCGGACCCGGCTCCGACCGGCTGCGCTGAACTGCTCGACTCGGCGACCGGGGCGTTCACGACCCGCCTCCATCCGGCTGGCTCGACGATCCCCGAGGTCACCGACGACCTCATCTTCGTCCCCGGTACCCCGGCTCTCGACGTCGGCAAGATTCCGGAGAACGCCACCGTCGAGCCCGGCCAGCTGGCCTCGTTCAGCCTCGGGACGAGGAACAGCGGCACGGCCAACCTGCCCGACGTCACCGTTTCCGACCCGTTGCCCGAGGGGATCCTGTTCGACGACACCTTCGCCGACCCGGTTACCGGCCTGCCCTACAACGTTACGTGGGCCAACCTCCCCTCCGGCTACCCGGCGCCGCCCGACGCGGTGTTCGAGACCACTGCCGATCCGGCCGACCCGACCCGCATCGGCCTGCTGCGTTGGACGTTCCCCGGATGGGACATGCCGCCGAACGCGACGGTGACGATCCTGTTCCGCTACACCCTCGAACCCGGGGTCACCGCGGGTCAACAGATCGTCAACACGATGGGCGCCTCGTCGCCCGTCGACGGTCTGGAGTGCAGCGACCCCAACGACGGTCAGGTCACAGACGGTGACTTCGGTGCCGGTCTGTACTGCACCGACCCGGCCAACGTGACGGTCACCGCCGGCGCCAGCTTCGCATCCCGCAAGTGGGTCGCCGGCAACCCCAGCCTCGGTTGGTACAACGTGCTGACCGGTGAGGCGGTGCCGATCGGCAGCCCGGAGTGCCTGTCGTTGCAGGCGAACGGCCGGACGTACACGACCAATCCGTGCATCGCGCTCGTCAACCCCGGCGAGCCGTTCTTCTACGTGCTGCGCGTGCAGAACGCCGGGACCGAACCAGCGCTGACGATGACCATCGTCGACAAGTTCCCTGCACCCGGCGATACCGGCGTGGCGGGCGCCGACCGCGGCACCGAGTGGGCGACCGCACCGACGCTCGCCGGACCGGCGACGTACAACGGGCTGCCCGCTGGAGAGATCCAGTACACGACCGGTGAACCGTGCGCGGCCGGGTTGTCGGCCTGGCCGTGCAACGACGTCACGTGGAGCGGCACGGCGGCCGGCTCGACCGCCCTGCGGATGCTGGCAACCTTCGACCCGACGCCGTTGCCCCCCGGCGGCACCGTCGACGTGTACTTCACGATGAACACGCCAGTCGAGGTACCGCGTGTGTCGGACCCGACGATCGCGTGGAACTCGATCGCCCACTCCGAGACGACCCGGATCAACAACGGCGGGGTGCGGGAGCTGGCCCCGCTGGAGCCGTTGAAGGTCGGCGTGGCCACGATGTACGGCAACCTCCAGGTGATCAAGGAGATCGGGTTCAATCCGGCCGACGTGCCGCTCGACGACGTCGAGTTCACGTTCAGCTACGACTGCACGATCAGCACCGGGGTACCCGGACCGGTGGGAACGGTGACGGCCACACCGACGACACCTGGCGCCGTGACGGGGATCCCGTCCGGTTCGACGTGCACGGTGACGGAGACCGATACCCATGGCGCAATTCCGTCGCCCGACCCGGCCGTGGTCGTGATCGAGCCGAGCACCGACCCTGACACCCCGGTCGTGTCCAGCGTGACGATCACCAACGACCTCCCGCTCGGCGAGTTCGAGCTGCTCAAGGAGGTGACCGGCTTCGACGACCTGGACTACGTCGGCGGGCCGTACCCGGTGACCGTCGACTGCACGTTCGCAGGCGTGGACGTGCCCGGCTTCCCGACCGACCTCGAGCTCACGCCGGGCGGCGCGGAGACGGTCGAGGCACCGATCGGCAGCGTCTGCACGGTCACCGAGACCGACGACAACGGGGCCACGACCGTCACCTACGACCCGGCCAACGCCGACGGCACCGCCGGCGAGATCACCGTGCCCTCCGAGATCCAGGCTGCGGTGACCCTGACGATCACCAACGACTTCCCGTACGGGGCGATCTCGCTGCTCAAGGAGGTCACCGGCGACGTCATCCCGCCGTTCTGGGACCCGGACTTCACCGGCGAGCCGTTCGTGGCGTCGGTCGACTGCACGTGGGAAGGCACGTCGGTGCCCGGGTACCCGGTCGTGGTCGAGTTGCTCCCGGATGAGGAGTCGGAACCACTCGTCGCGCCGGTCGGCAGCGTGTGCACCGTGACGGAGAACGATGACCGCGGCGCGACGACAGTGACGTACGACCCGGCGAACGACGACGGTACGGCCGGCGAGGTGACCGTGCTAGAAGGCAGCGACGCCGATCCGGTCAGCATCACGATCACCAACGACTATCCGGACGGCGGTCTCGAGCTGATCAAGGCGATCGGCGACAACGAGGCCGACCTCGAGCTCGACGACATCGAGTACATCTTCGCCTACCAGTGCAGGTTCGACCCCGACGGCGACCCCCAGACGCCGGACGAGATCGTGTACCCGGACCCGGAGGTCGAGCTCGTCGTCACCGTGAACGAACCGGCCGAGGTGACCGGCCTCCCGGCCGACTCGGTGTGCCAGGTGTGGGAGACCGACGCCAACGGCGGGATCTCGGACCACGGGCCCGACAACCCGGCCGAGGTGACGATCGTGGAGGGCACGATCCTGCGCCCGTTGACGCCGGTCACCATCACCAACGACTACCCGACCGGCCGGGGCGAGTTGGTCAAGCTGATCGCGGGAGATGTCCAGGACGAGTTCGTCCCTGGGCCGTATCTGATCCACGTCGACTGCTGGGGGCCCGATCAGGAGCCGGGGAGTCCCAACTCGTTCGAAGGCTTCCCCGTCGACGTCGAGGTGTTCCCGAACGAGCCGGTGGGCACCGACCTCCCCGTGGGCACCACCTGCTGGTTCCAGGAGGACGCGAGCAACATCCCCGATGGCGCGACGGTGACGTACGACCCGGCCAACGAGGACGGGACGTCCGGCGCGGTGGTCGTCCCACCCAACCCGCCGGTGGAGGGCTTCTTCGGTTCCGTCACCGTGACCAACACCTACACCACCGGGTCGCTCGTGATCGAAAAGACGGTCAGCGGGCCTGGCGCGCCGGAGTTCTCGCAGGGGCCGTTCGTGTTCGACGTCACGTGCTCCTACCAAGGGGTCGAGGACGTCTACTCCACCACGGTCACGATCCCGGGCTCGCCCGACGGCACTCCCGTGCAGTCCGACCCGGTGACCGGGCTGCCGATCGGCGCCGAGTGCACGGTGACCGAGGTCGACAGCGGCGGCGCCGACATCGTGACGTCACCGCAGTCGGTCACGATCGCGGAGAACGAGCAGCAGAACGTCAACTTCGTCGGCGTCGACAACCCGTTCTCGGCGGGCACGATCTCGGTGGCCAAGATCGTCGACGGATCGGCGGCCGACGTGGCCGATCCAGACAACATCCCCGACCTCGTCTACACGATCGGGGTCGAGTGCGCCGTCGAGGAGACCGACGGGTCGATCACGACGCTGCTCGACACCACCGTCGACGTACCGGGTGACGGCGCACCGGTGCCGGTGCCCGACCCCGCGACGGGTGAGCCGGCGCTGCTACCGCTCGGTACGCGGTGCTGGGGTTCGGAAGCGGCGTCGTTCGGGGCCACCACCGTCACGATCGACCACGACTCCTACGACAACGGGGTCGCGGTGGTGGCCGATGCGGCGGGCGGTTCGCAGGATCTGCTGATCACCGTCACCAACACCTACGAGGCGGCCCAACTCACCGTCACCAAGGCGGTCGTCAACGAGCCCGACCCGAACGCGACCTACACCTTCGGCGTCGCGTGCACGATCACCGACACGGACGGCACCGTGATCGACGTGCCGTTGTTGACCGGAACCTCGCCGTTCACACTCGGCGGCGACGAGTCGGCCACGTTCGACATCCTCGTCGGCTCTACGTGCACGGTGCGCGAGACCACTTCGCCCACGGGGGCGACGATCACCTACGCCGAGAGCGGTGGCGCGGCCGGCGGTGCGAGCGGTGATGGCGTCGTCATCGTCGGCCCGGATGCGATCGTCACGGTGACCAACGAGTTCCCGGCCGAGGTCAGTCCCGACGACGACGAACTTCCGTCCAGCGCCTAGCCGATCCCCGCGATGAGCGATGACGGGCCATATGCCTGTCATCGCTCATCGCGTGGGCGGCAGCGATCAGATGTCGGCGGCGATGGGGCCGACGGCGCCGATGGCGGTGAAGTAGGCGAGGTGGGCGTCGACGACGTTGACCACGTCGACGTCGTCGAGGATCTCGATGCCGGCCTGCTCGGCCTGGGCCAGGAGATAGGCGGTGAGCGTGTCCTCCGACACGATCACTGGCACCGCGATGTCTTGGCGCCGGTCGACGACGTTCGACGGTTGAAGGCCCTTGGCGTGGAGCCACCGCATGTGGAACGTGAGGAGTTGCTCGAGCTCGGCGGGCGTGAGACGGGCCTGGGTCTCGGGCGGGAGGTACTCGGCGACGAACTCGACCGCCTCGTCGACGATGTACACCGACCGGGGCGCGACCGAGTCGAGCCGGCGGGCTTCGCGCCCGACCACCACGGCCGCGATCGCGAACACCGCCAGCGCGGCGGCGACGGCGAAGATCCACGACACGAGCGTCATCGCCCCCACGCTACGACCGTCCCCCCGATCGCGATGAGCGATGACAGGGCGGGTTCAGGCCCACGGCCTGTCATCGCTCATCGCGGTGGGTCTCGGCGGGTCTTCGGTGGGCGGGGGCGAGGTCAGATCATCATGTTGAAGTTGGCGACGACGCGCTCGCCGAGCTCGCGGTCGCCCTCGATCGTCACCGCCCCGCCGGCCGCGGCGCCGTCGCGGCCGTTGGCGGCGGCCACGAACGCCTCGGTCGTGAACGTCACCGTGGCGAGTGGCTCCACGGCCGAGGCGTCGACGAAGCCGGCGCGGCCGCCGTTGACCTGGCACAGCAGGTCGCGCTCGACACCGTCGGTGACGACGACCCGAACGGCACTCCCCTCGGGCACTTCTGACCGCTTGCCGACCACGATCGGGATCGTGCGGATCAGCCGGTCGACCGTGTGCTCGGCCGCCGGACCCGACAATCCGCCCGGCACACCGAGGGCCCAGCGGATGTCCTGCTCGTGGATCCAGCAGTCGAGGATGCGCACGGCGAGGAAGTCGGCCACCGTGCCGGGTCCGGTCGGCGTGGTCATCGGCCGGGCGAAGTACGCGGCGTCGCCGGCCGCCAGCGTGGCCTCTCGCACCGCGCGCAGGTCGTCCCACTCGGCGAGCACCTCGGCGCCGAGCCGGCTGCGACGAGCCTCGATCTCGTTCTCGTTGAGATCGCCGATCGGGTTGCGCACCCACGGGGTCTCGGAGGTGCGCACCGGGGCCGACGGCAGCCCCTCGAGCATCCGCTCGGTACCGATGATGTGCGACAGCGTGTCCTGCACGGTCCAGCCGGGAAGACCGCTCGGCGACTTCCACTGCTCCTCGGTGAGCGGGGCGCCGAGCTCGGAGAGCGATCGCCACACGCCGACCAGCGTGTCGATGGTCTGGTGGGGGATGCCGGGTTCGTCGGTCACGCCGCCATCATCGCGCCGGCGTCTCGATCGTCTGCCACTCGCGGGCGGTCAGGTAGGGCTCGAACGCGTCGCCGATGCTGGCCAGGTCGGCGTCGGTCTTCGGCGTCTTGAGCTCGTACAGCCCGTCGATCGACGCGTACGCCTCGGTGAGGTCCCAGAGGCGGTCGGCCGCCGCGCCAGTGGGGGCTGGCACCACGACCGGCCCGAACACGGCTTTGCCCGACGGGAGGACGAGGATCGGCACCCCGAACCCGCCGTGCCGCGCCACGGCGTCGCGGTGGTCGGCGAGCACGTCGTCGTGCGTGGTGGCGTCGCCCAGGGCGGCGTCCCACGCCTCGGGCGGCGCGCCGATGGTGGAGAGCAGCTCGGCGGCGACCGCCACGTCGTACGGACGGCGGCCCTCGACGTGCAGCGCCCGGCCGCACGCCTCGTACCAGCGGTCGCACAGCGCCATGTCGATGCGCCGCAGCCACGCGGCCACCCGCATCGGCGTCCAGCCGTAGGCGATCGTGCGTTCCCACGGGTGGCGCTTGCCGGCGGGCCGGTTGACCTCCTCGAGCGAGAAGAACCGCCACTCGATGTCGAGCGGGCGGCGCGTGCGCACGTCACGGATCCACACCGACGTCTGGTAGGCGTAGGGGCACATCGGGTCGAAGAAGAACTCGACCCGGGTCGTCGTCGCCGCCACGCCCGACAGTCTCGCACAGGGGCACGGTGAGCCCCCGGGGCGGCGCCCTCGCGCTGCTAGTGGTCCGTCGCCGGATTGATCAGGTCGCTCGCTTGCCGGACTTCGCCGCTGGCTTCGTTGCTCGGCCTCGAAAGGCACGCGCCTTGCTTCGGCCTCTCGCCTCGCCAGCGACGAATCCGGCGGCGCGAATCGACCCAACCAACTCGGCGACGAACCACTAGCTTGCCGGGCATGGATCGCCCGTCCCGCTTCGAGCACTCCCGATTCGTCGGCGACAAGCGAACCCAGCTCGTGTACGACCTCGACGAGTGGACCGACGAGGCCGTGGTCACGGAGTTCGTCGACCTCGGTGTGGGCCTCTGCTTCGGGCCCGACACCCTCGCCGAGGCTCGCAACCGGGGCTACACGCTCGCCACGCCGAGACGCCGCCGGTTGCACCGCAAGCCGCGTGCGTAGCAACGGGACGTGCCGATGAAAGGGACGTTCCGTTCGGGGACGATCTCGCTGGCCTGCCACCTCGCCGTGCCGTCGGGGACGGACTCCGAGCCGCGGCCGGCCGTCGTGCTGTGCCACGGCTTCCCGATGGGCCCGCTCGACGCCCGGCAGTCGGCCGGCACGTTCCCGCAGCTCGTCGATCGCATCGTGCACGACCTCGGCTACGTCGGCCTGGCCTTCAACTTCCGGGGGACGGGGACGAGCACGGGCGACTTCTCGTTGCAGGGGTGGGTCGATGATCTCCGCGCCGCGATCGACCACATCGTCGCCGAGACCGCGCCGAGCCAGGTGGTGTTGATCGGCACGAACACTGGAGGATCGATCGCGATCTGCGTGGCGGCCGATGACGTGCGGGTGCGGGCCACCGCCCTGCTCGGTCCCCGGGCCGACTTCGACGACTGGGCCGACCATCCGCGCCGCTTCCTCGAGCACGCGCGGGAGATCGGCGCCATCCGCACGCCCGGCTTCCCGCCGTCGTTCGAGGACTGGAGCCGCGCGTTCCGGCGCTTCCGCCCGACCGATGCGGCGCGGCGCTTCTCGCCTCGTCCGCTGCTGGTGATGCACGGCGACGACGACGAGAGCGTCCCCACCACCGACGCCCGTCAGCTCGCCGCGGCCCACGCTCATGCCGAACTGAGCGTGCTGTCCGGCGCCGGCCATCGCCTGCGCCACGACCCGCGCGCCATCGCCGTGCTCCTCGGCTGGCTCGACCGCGTCCGAGTCGCCGACGACAACCGAGCCTCCTGAGCGTCAGCGGGTGGGCCAGGGGAGCGTCGGGTAGCGCTGCTCGACGCGCTCACGCATGACGTCGGCCGCGAGATTGGTGATCGTGATCATCGACGATGCCTGAGTGCGGTAGCGGCCGAGCATCTGGGGCACGTGGGTTCCGTGCTCGCCGGCTGCGGCCAGCCGCAGCCACAGGTCCCAGTCCTCGTAGCCGTAGACCCACTCGTCGTCGTCCCGGTAGCCGTCGTGGCGCTCGAAGGTCGTGCGGCGCACCATCGCCTGGGCGTCGATGTAGTTGGCGGCGCACAGCCACGCCGGGTTCCAGCCGAGTTGGCTGCGCAGGCCGGGGTCGACGCCGAACGCCTCGAGCGTGGCGTAGGCGAACGCCGCGTCGGGGTGGGCGTCGAGCGCGTCCGAGAGGCGTCGCAGGCAGGCCGGATACACGAGGTTGTCGGCGTCCATCACCATGATGCGGTCGCAACGAGACCGGGCCACACCGAGGTTGCGGGCCGCGGCGAGTCCCCGGTTGGCATCGCAGCCGAGCAGCAGCATCGGCACGTCGGCGTGCCCGTCGAGGAACCGCTGCACGACGGCCCGCCCGTCGTCGGTCGAGTGGTCGTCGATCACGACGATCTCGAACGCCACGTCGCGCGAGGCGACGATGGACTCCAGCGTCTCGACGACCAGGCCGGCGTAGTCGTGCAGCGTGACGATCACGCTGACCCCAGGCGTGGCGTCGGCGTAGGCCGGCGTGGTCGTCTCGGCGACGTGCTCGGCCGCGCCGAACCGGATGCGGCACCGGGCTGCGTCGACGTCGCGACGGAGACGCATCTCGGCGAGCAGTGCGCTGTAGGTGCGGGCCCGCATCGCGGTGGCGGGCCGGAACACGGTGAGCACCGGCGATGTGTGGGCGTGACGGATGCGGTTGCGCCGGATCGACCGCCCGTGCCGGGCGACGTGGGCGCCGACGTCGACTGTGTCGAGTTGGTCGAGGATCGGACCGAGCGAAGCCGCGAGCGGGTGGTGATCGAGCACCGCGACGCGGGCCGCCGACGCGATCTGCTCGCGACCCTCGGGATCGTCGAGCAGCGCCTCGACGGCGCCCGCCAGGTCGTCGGTCTCGACGAAGTGGACTCCGGCCTCGAGCGGCGCGGCCCCTGCGGATGGTTCGGTCACGACGACGCAGCCGTTGGCCATCGCCTCGACCATGCGGGCCCATTCGAAGTAGCCGGTCGCTCGAGCGTCGCGGTGAACGTTGACCAACAGCCGGGTGCGTGAGAGGAGCGCATACTTCTCGGCCCCGAACACGAGGCCCGGTGTCCCTGTGTGCACCGGCACGGCGAAGCTGAACAGGCGGAGCTCGGCGCGGCGATCGGCGAGCACCCGCCCGAGCGGCGCCAGCATCGTGCGCCGCCACGGCGTGTCGCCGCCGAGGAACAAGACGTCGAGATCGCGTTCGGCCGGTGGAGCGGCCACCATGCCCGAGACGCCTCCCAGCACGAGCCGCTGGGCGGGGACGTTGGCGTGGCGGAGTGCCCGTACGCCCTGGGCGTTGATGTCGAGCACGAGCGGCGACGGCCGCAGGTACGACAGGGCGATCTCGAACCATGGGGTACCCGGCTGCTCGGTCCCGACCGGGATGCTGATGGCGGCCGCGCGATTGACCTCGGCGTCAGTGGCCCCGGCCAACACGTACATCTCGTGGGGAGCGACCACGACGTTGATCGCGTCCGGGTCGTGGGGCAGGCCGTCGGTGACGAGCGCTGTCGTTCGGCCGAGCTGGTCGGCCGCTTCGACCAGCCACGACGCGATGTCGGTCATGAACTCGTTGCCGCGACCCGAGACGAACACGTTGACCGGCTTGCGCCGAGGGGCGCCGCCCGGTCCGGAACGGACGTCATCGGTCGCGACGTGGTCGGCGGTCGCGGCCATCAGGCTGTCGGGTCGTCGCGGCGCAGCCCGGCTTCGATGCGATGCCGGATCCAGCTCGGCGCGCGCTGCGCCCGGCCCCAGGCCCGACGCGCCGCCTCGGCCTTGTTGGGGTTGGCGAGCGCGTCGCCGGCGAGCGACCGCAGCATGGCGCGCCGGCCGACCGCAGCGGGCAGCTCGGCGGCGATCGCCTTGAGCTCGGCGGTGCGAGCTTCGGACTCGGCCTTCAGACGGCTGAGCTCGGCCAAGACCCCGTCGGTCTCGGTCGGTGGTGCGTCGGCCGGATCGGACATCTCGCGCACGATACCGGTGGGGCGGGGGCCGACTCGAACGCTGTCGGACCTGGCCCGCGACGGGCGAGTTCCACTAGTCTCCCGCAGATGCCCCGACCCATCGACGCCGTGCGAACGCGCCTGCGGCGCGGCGCCCTTGTCATGCTGACGGCGGTGGCGTTGCTGCCGGCCACTGCGGTCGGCGCAGACGACACGACCCCGCCGGACACCGCGGCCGTCGACACGACGTCGTCCACCGAAGCGGCTCCGCCGGACACCGGTACGGATCCGTCCGTTCCCGACACGTCGGCGCCCGACACGACCGAGCCGGAGGTCACGTCATCGGTTCCCGACGAGTCGAGCACCGAGCCGGCGACGAGCGCCGAGACCTCGAGCACGGACGTCGGCACATCGGTCCCTCCGACCTCGGCCGCGGCACCGACAGCGCCGACGACTGCGGCTAATACGACGACCACGACCACCACGACCACCACCGTTCCCGTCGCGCCGACGCTGATGCTGATGGCCGTGGCGGTGGCCCCGCCCCCGGCAACCTGCTGGTTGAGCATCGGCGTACGGGCCAACGGCATCGCCGGGAGTCGCTGCCTCGAGGGCCGGCTCGTGCAGTGGGGCTACGCCACCGGTCCGGTCGACGACCGCTTCGACGCCACGTCGGTGGCCGCGCTGCGCCAGTTCCAGAGCGACCAAGGCCTGCCGGCGCATGGTGTCGCCGACAGTCCGACCCTCGCCCGCCTCGGCATCTGGAAGACCCCGGCCGCCCCGATCTGCTGGGTGAGCGTGCCCGTCCGCCCCAACGCGTCGATCGGCGCCAAGTGCGTCGAGACCCGCTTGCGTCAGCTGGGCCTGCGGACCCTGCCGGCCGACAACCGCTTCGACGGCGAGGGTGTTCGGGCAATCCAGCAGTTCCAGGCGAGTGTCGCCCTACCCGCAACGGGAATCGCCGACCAGGCGACGCTCCAGGCGCTCAAACTCTGGCGCCAGCCGCCCACCAGTTCGTGCAAGGTCAGCGTCACCGTGCGACCCGCATCGTCCATCGGTGCGCGTTGTGTCGAGAGCCGGCTCTGGCATCTCGGCATCACACCCGGGACGGTCGACGATTACTTCGACGGACTGTCGGCGCTCGCGCTGGCACGGTTCCAGTACGCGGTCGGGTTGCCGATGACGAACATCGCCGACAAGGCGACGCTGCAGGCGATGGGGATCTGGCAGGACCCACCGCCGAACCCCTATCCGGTCCCGGCCAACTCGGGCACAGGGCGACGCATCGTCTACAGCCGGGCCCAGCAGCGGATCTGGGCCGTGAACGCCGACGGGACGATCGCCAATACCCACCGGGTCTCGGGTCGCATGTACGAGCCGTACGCCGGCACCTACCACGTGTACTCCCGGTCGATGTACACGTACTCGGCCAACAACCCGTCCATCCGTTGGCGTTACATGGTGCGCTTCGCCTACGGCCCGGGCGGAGGTCGCATCGGTTTCCACGAGATCCCCAACCGCAACGGAGTGCCGCTGCAGACGTACGAGCAGCTCGGGCTGCCGCTGTCGGGCGGCTGTGTTCGCCAGACCACGGCGGACGCGCTGTGGATCTGGAACTGGGCGCCGATCGGTACCAAGGTCGTCGTGCTCTGATGCTCAGGCGTACGCCTGACGGTCGGTACGTCAGCTACGCCCAGTGCGGAGAGGACGCCGTGCTGATGCGGGTCTTCGGCGATCAGGAGAACGGGTGCTGGATCGACGTCGGCGCCAACGATCCGAACGCCGACTCGGTGACGCGGATCTTCTCCGACATGGGCTGGAGCGGCATCAACGTCGAGCCCGTCGAATCGCTGCACACGGCGCTCGTCGCCGAGCGTCCCCGCGACGTCAACCTGCTGGCCGGCCTCTCCGATCACGATGGCGAGTTGACCTTCCATCGAGTCGACTCGAACCTCGGGTTGTCGACGTTCGAGGCCGATCTGGCATCCCACCACCGCAACAACGGTGAATCGATCACCGAGGTGCGCGTGCCGATCACCACGCTCGCCGCCGTCTGCGAGGAGCACCTCGGTGGTCGTACGATCGATTTCCTCAAGGTCGACACAGAACGCCACGAGCTGCCCGTGCTCCGCGGTCACGACTTCGCCCGGTTCCCCGTCCGGGTCCTGCTGGCCGAGACCGGCGACGACTTCCAACCGGTGATCGACCACGTGACGGGGCAGGGGATGCGGTTCGTCCAGTACGACGGACTGAACAGTTGGTTCGTCGGCGCGTCCGAGAGCGAGCAGTTCGCGGCGCTGGTCGCCCGTCCCGTGCACCGGGTCCTCGACGGCTATCACCCGGCGATCTACGTCGACATGCTCGACGGCCAGCACGCGCGGATCACCGAGCTGCAGACCCGTCTCGACCAACTCGAGACCGGAGGCGTGCTCGGTGTCGCCCGTCGGGCCCGAGCGCAGGTGCGGCGTGGGCGGCAGTGGGTGGCGGCGCGCCGTCAGGAACGGCGGGAGTCGAAGACCTGAGCCTTGAGGCGGGCCCAGTTCACGCCTGAGCGCAACAGCTGCTGGCGGCGCGATCCATCGGGGACGAGCAGGTGGCGCGTCCGCTCCATCCGCTGGAGGTCGGTGACGTATCGCTCGAGTTGACGGCGGCGCGCCCTCACGGACTTGTGGGACTCGCCGTCGAGCCGCCAGGGGTGCTCGCCCGTCTCGTCCCACGTGGCTGCGACACGATTGCGCGGCGCGCGCAGGACGGTGTCGAAGAGGGCCTCGACGGCATCGACCGTGGCCGACCACGTGAAGCGCTCGCCGTGGGCGAGGATCGCCGCACACATGTCGGCGCGCGCTGACTCGTCGCGCAGCAGGGTCACCGTCTGGTCCACGGCACGGTCGAGATCGAGGTCGTCGATCGTCGGGATCCCGGCCGGCAGCACCTCGTCGAGCGAACCCTGCCGGGTGGCGAGCGTCGGCGTCCCGAAGGCGGCGGCCTCGAACGGCACGAGCCCGAACCCTTCGCTGCACGTGGGGTAGAGCACGAGCGTCGCGCGCTGGTAGAGCCACCGCTTCTCGGCGTCGGAGAGCTCGCCGAGTTCGGTGACGTGACCCCGCAGACGAGCGTCGGACAGCAAGAGCCCGGCCTCGGTGCCGAGCGAGCTTCCGTGGGGCGGCGTGGCCCCGGCGAGGACCAGTCTCGCGTCGACGCCGGCGTCGGCCAGCCGGCCGACGAGCGCCACGGCGAAACCCCTGTTCTTGTGATGGTAGGAGGTGCCGATCGTGAGGATCACCGGACGATCGTCGTCGGTCCAGCCCGCCGGAGCCACCGGTGGCGCGGGATCGACGGCCTCGGCGGTGGCGCCGCAGTAGACGACCTCCGTCGGCGTGCCGGGCGCGAGCAGCCCTTCGCCGGCGACGGCAGCGCGGCCGTGCTCGCTGATGAACGCCACGCCGTCGACGGTGGCGAGGACGAGCCGGGTGAGCTCGCGGTAGTCGGTCCACTCGATCCCGTTGGCGAAGTAGCTGGGGTTGCTCCAGGCGATGGCGTCGAGCTGATTGACCACGACCCGCGATCCGTGGGAGCGCAGGAACTTCAGTTCCGCGGGCCGCGAGACCTGATAGGGGCGGTAGATGACGTCGACCGGGGTACCCACGTAGGTGGTGATGTCCTCGACCGTCTCGAGCACCGCTCCCGCCCGTACGAACCGATCGCGGATCGCGGGAGGCAGCGACGGGCTGACGAAGGCGATCACCCGTCCGGGGGGGTGGCGCTTGGCCAATTCGACGACCGTCTCGTAGGCGACCGTCTGGGTGCCGCTCCAGAACCAGCCGATGCACATGGCGTCGACGCCGATCGTCTGGCCGAGCAGCGCCCTGCGACCGCACTCGATTGCCCTGGCGAGAGGGCTGTGCTCGTCGTTCTTGGCTCGCTCGACCGCGCCTGCGTACCACGGGTACCGGGCGTTGATGAGACGTCCGTTCTCGGTCTGGATCGCCGCGGCCTCGTCGCCGAACGAGCCGTTGCCGCGATGGAAGGTGAACACGTCGTCGGCGCAGATGTGTTTGAACCCGGCCTTGATGGCGCGTTGGGAGAAGTCGACCTCCTCGCCATAGCCGCGAGCGAACGCAGTGTCGAACCCGCCGATCGCGTTGAGCGCGGCGCGACGGATGTAGACGCAGTGGCCGACAGCGGTCGGGATGGTCGGGCGGAGTCGGAGCGACGCACCGGCGACGGCTTTGGCGGCGGTCTCGGGGGTCATCCCGGCCGGCAGCCGCGGCGTGGACAGGTTGCGATCCGGTAGCGAGAGGATGGTGCCGTGGTTGGTGACCGTGGAGGCGGTGGCGACCGTGTTGGACGACGCAGCCGCCGCAGTGAGGCGCTCCAACCACTCCGCCCCGACCACGATGTCGCTGTTGACGAGCACGACGTCGCGCCCGGCGGCGATGTCGAAGGCGTCGTTGCAGGCCGCGACGAAGCCGCCATTGACCGGGCGGTGGAACATCACGACATCGTGATCGCAGGCCGCGGCCGCGGCGGCGACCCGCTCGAGCGCGCGTCGTTCGTCTCCGTGGTCGTCGACGACCAGGATCGTGGTCGAGGGCGGCGAGTGAGCGAGGAGGGACTCGAAGCAGCGCAGCACGTCGTCGTGAGCGTTGTAGACCGGCACCACGACCACCGGGGAGGCCGCGTCCGCGACGAGCTCGCGGGCGTGATCGACGGACGTTGCGGTGGCGAGCGCCAAGGGTGATCTCCCGATCGGGGGAAGGGACGACCCGGGAGCCTACCGCTCGGGTCGAGTCACGGTCCGTGCGAGGGGTGGACGGTAGGCTGCGGCCCGATGATGCCGGAGCCGACGCCGTTCGCCGCGCCGGCGGACGAGCCCGACGACGGCGCCGTCGACGTGTCGATCGTGGTGCCGGCGATGGACGAGGAGGCGACCATCTCGACCCTCGTCAGCGAGATCGCCGAGGCGATGACTGAGCGTGCCGACCTCCGTTACGAGCTGGTCTTCGTCGACGACGGCAGCCGTGACGCCACGTGGGCACGGATGGTCGAGGCGGTCGAAGCGCACCCGACCGTCCGAGCCCTGCAGCTTCGCCGCAACTTCGGGAAGGCCGCGGCGCTGTCGGCCGGCCTGGCCGAGGCCCGCGGTCGGATCGTCGTGACGATGGACGCCGACCTGCAGGATGATCCGGCCGAGGTTCCGAACCTGCTCGCCAAGCTCGAGAGCGGTTTCGACCTGGTCACCGGGCACAAGAAGGTGCGCCGCGACCCGCTCGGCAAACGGCTGCCATCGAAGTTGTTCAACTGGGCGACCGGGGCGGTGACAGGGTTGAAACTCAACGACCACAACAGCGGTCTGCGGGCCGCCGATCGCGAGCTGTACGACGCCATCCCGCTGTACGGCGAGCTGCATCGTTACGTCCCTGCGTTGGCCCATGCCAATGGCTTCCGGGTGGCCGAACTCCCGGTGAACCACCGGCCCCGCGAGCACGGGCGCTCCAAGTACGGTCTCGAACGGTACGCACGCGGCGCACTGGATCTGTTGACCGTCGTGTCGATCACCCGTTACGGCCGCCGCCCGTCACACCTGTTCGGCGGGCTCGGCCTCGTGTTCGGTGTGATCGGCACGCTGATCCTGCTGTACCTCACGGGCGTGTGGGTGTTCACCGACAACGCGATCGGCCAGCGACCGTTGCTCCAACTGGGCATCCTGCTCGACATCCTCGCGGTGCAGCTCATCGGGATGGGCCTGATCGCCGAGATGATCATCTTCCGCACCTCGCGCCACGACGTGGCGGAGGTCTCGGTGTCTGACCGCGCCGTCCACGACGAACGGCCGGGTCGCAGTCACGACGGTCGCCGCACGGCCGCATCGACGGCGCAGTTCCACCAGGGTCACGACGACATCGAGTCCGGTGCCACCACTGGCTGACCGCACCGCGTTGTCGGTAGCGGCACCGGCCGACCCGGCCAGGCGGCTCGGTCCCGGATGGGTCGACGCCATCGGCTGGTTCGTTGCCGCGCTCCCGATGCTGTCGATGGCCGGTCGGGTGCGTGCCTCGACGGACATGCAGTACGCCGACTACTGGGACGCGTTCGCGCGGTTCATCGATCTCGACGGCAACCTCGTGGTCCGCGGGCTCTTCACGTACCAGAACGAGCACCCGTTCGTGATCCCGAACATCATCTACTACCTCGACGCCTGGCTGCTCGCCGGCACCAACCGGGAGCTCGGATACTTCTCGCTCGTCGTCGCCGCGGTGACCGTGGTGCTGCTCCGCTCGCTGGTCCCGGCTCGGTGGTCGCCGTGGGCCCGGGCGGCGACGACCGTGGGGATCAGCGCCGCGATCTTCGTGCCGTCGGGGATCTGGAACTTCTCCAAGGGAATGAGCGGGGCGGCCTGGCTCACAGCCAACCTCCTCGCCGTGATCGCCCTGGTGCTGATCGAGCGCGGCCACGTCGTGCCGGCGACCGCCGCGGCGGTGCTGGCGGTGGCCACGTACGGGACGGGCTTCGGAGCCCCCGTCATGGTGAGCGCGGTCGCCTTGATGCGGAACCGTCGTGACAAGCTCGGCTGGATCCTGCCTCTCGGCGCGCTCGGGGTCTGTGGCGTCGTGTACCTGCTCACCGCGAACGGCGGCACGTCCGGTGGTGATGTCGGGGGGGGAGCGGTCGAGATGGCGTCCACCTTCCTGTCGTTCCTGGGCATGCTCTGGGCGCCGACCGGCGGCTCGGTGGCGGTGCTGGCCGGAGCGACCGGCCTCGGGGTGCTCGGCCTGGTGACGGCCAGGCACCTTCGTGCCGGTTCCATCCCGGCCGACGTGCGGCCGTGGCTCGGGCTGTCCGTGTACGTGATCGTCGCCGGGGCGGTGGTGTCGCTCGCGCGGACCGACGTGTTCGACGGCAGCGGCGTGCAGAGCCGCTACGCCTCGCTGTCGGCGCTGTTCTGGATCAGCGTGGCGATGGCGGCGCTGCTCGAGTGTCGAACGCATGAGCGGCTCGAGCTCACTTCCGTGGCGTGCGGTGTCGGTCTCGCCGTGTTCTACGCCGCGAGTCCTCCCGTGATCACCGGGGTGCTGGCCGAGAACCAGCCCCAGGACCTCGTGGCGGCGTCTGTCCGGTTCGGCGCTCCGGAGGCGTTCCCCGCCCGCTTCCACCAAGGCGTCGACAACTCGACCCGCTTGAACGCGATGGGCAATTACCCGTTCGACGGTGACCTCGCTGTCGGGTGTGGACTGGACACAGGGGACTCGATCGATCCGGCGGCGCTCCGCTCGGACGTGCGCTCCTCGATGGACATCGTTGAGCAGGTCGACGACGCCGCCTCCCTGACCGGATGGGCCGTCGTCGGCGGTCGCCGCGGCGCCGAGTGCGTGTTCGCCGTCGATCCGACCGGGGCGATCATCGGTGCCGGCACGACAGGGATCAGTCGCCCCGACGTTGCCGCCGCGATCGGCGTGGATGACGAGGTCGGATTCCAGCTCTTCGTCCCGATCACCGAGGCCGACTACACCGTCGTCGTGGCCGACGGCGACAGCCGGTGGGCGGTATGGAGCCCGTCGTCGGCTGCGGCCGTCACGACCGAACCGACGACGCCGGAGTCGGCTCCCGCGGCGACGTCATCACCCGACTCGGTGGCGGCCGATGCGACGGCGCCCGACTCGGCACCTGACTGAGGGTCGCCCACCGACGGCGATCGTCGGGAGCCCAGCGGAGGTGGGCCGCCGGGCTACAGCTCCTCGGCGAAGCGCCGCGACAGCTTCGTGAAGATCGACCATCCCGCGACGAGCGTCACGACCGACATGACGGCCAGGGCGGTCGTCGACCACAACCCGGGGGCCCGCCAGTCGTAGAGGACCCGACGAAAACCCTCGCAGAACTGCGCCATCGGGTTGGCGTCGAGGATCGTGAGCGCCCACTCGGGGACGCGTCCTTCGAGCGTGTCGCGGGGATACACGATGGGTGTCGCGAAGAACCACGCCTGCATGACGATCGCCCAGAGATACGACATGTCTCGGAAGTAGACGTTGACGGCCGACAACGCGAGGCCGAGACCGGCCGCGAAGACCGCCAGCAACAACATGAGCAGGGCGGTGAAGGGCAGATAGACGAGCCCGCCGAAGCCACCGCCGAAGATGACGAGGATGACGGTGAGGATCGCCAGCTCGATGGCGAACTGGACCAGGCCGTGGAGCACCTGGGCGAACACGAGCGTCTCGCGAGGGAAGGCGACCCGCCGGACCAGCGCCGCGTTGCCCACGAGCGAGGTCATGCCGAAGTTGATCGAGAGGCTGAAGAAGTTCCACGGCAGCAGCGCGCAGAGCAGGTAGAGCGAGTAGTTCTCGATCCCGCTCGGATCGCCGACTTGGCGGGGCGCCTGCATGATCGTGCCGAAGACGTAGCCGTAGATGACCACCGTCGACAGCGGGTTGAGCAGCGACCAGAACCAACCGAGGAACGAGCGGCGGTACTTGGTGCGCAGCTCCCGGAGCGTGAGGTTCCAGAGCAGTTCGCGCGACGCGATGAGTTGGGCTACGGGCATAGGGGGCCGCAAGGCGCGCGCAAGGATACGGAGTCAGCCGGTGATTGGTGCCGGGCCGGGCCGACGCGCCCCGGACGTCACGCGGGGGCCATGAGCAGCAGGTCGTGGTCGACCATCATGGCGACCAGTTCTGCGAAGGAGACGGACGGCGTCCAGCCCAGCTTCTCGTGGGCCTTCGAGGCGTCTCCAATGAGCAGATCGACCTCGGCGGGGCGCATGAACCGCGCGTCCTGACGGACGTGGTCGCGCCAGTTCTCGATGCCGACGTGGGCGAAGGCCAGTTCTACGAACTCCTCGACCGAGTGGGTCACGCCTGTCGCCACCACGTAGTCGTCGGGCTCGTCCTGCTGCAGCATCAACCACATCGCCCGCACGTAGTCGCCGGCGAAGCCCCAGTCGCGCTTGGTGTCGAGCGTGCCGAGCACCAGCTCGTGCTGGAGGCCGTGCTTGATGCGGGCGACCGCGTTGGTCACCTTGCGGGTGACGAACTCGAGGCCGCGCTTGGGTCCCTCGTGATTGAAGAGGATGCCCGAGCAGGCGTACAGCCCGTAGCTCTCCCGGTAGTTGACGGTGATGTCGTGGCCGAACACCTTGGCGCACCCGTAGGGCGAGCGAGGATGGAACGGCGTCATCTCCGTCTGCGGGGTCTGGCGCACCTTGCCGAACATCTCCGACGACGACGCCTGGTAGAAGCGGATCGGGTTGTCGCCGCTGCCGCCGACCATACGCACCGCTTCGAGCATGCGGAGCACCCCGAGGCCGGTGATGTTGGCGGTGAGCTCGGCCTGGTTGAAGCTCATCGCCACGAACGAGATCGCCCCGAGGTTGTACACCTCGTCGGGCTGGGCCTGCTCGAGGGCATTCACGAGCGACGGCAGGTCGGCGAGGTCGCCCGACACGGGAGTGACGAAGGGCAGCTCCTCGTCGAGGATCTCGGCGCGCGGATTGTGCTGGCCCTTGATCAGGCCGAACACCTCGTAGTCCTTGTCGTGAAGGAACTGGGCGAGGTGCCGGCCGTCCTGGCCGGTGATCCCCGTGATGAAAGCACGACGAGCCATAGGCGGAAGGAGGCTAACGGCGGACTCCGCAACTCTCCGGGGGGTGGCGGCGTTCACGGAGAGATCCGGTCATCGACCGCGCGACCTGGCCTGTCCTGCCATTCGGGCGCTCGTTACACTCCCGGAGTGATCTGCAAGCCTTCGAGCCAATTGCCGACAGAACGACGAGGTCGCTGATGCCAGAGAGCGATCCTGTCATCCAGTCGAGCGACGGCGAAGGATTCACTTCAGACGACGGGCCGACGCCTGGAACGTTGACGTTCGAGTGCAACATCTGCGGAGTTCTCAACGACGTTCTGGCCAGCGACCTTCAGCGGGAATACTCGTCGTGCGGCGGGTGCGGTTCAACCCCTCGATGGCGCGGGGTGATCGCTGCCCTGTCCTCGCGGATGTTCGGTCGGAGCCTGGTGATCGACCGATTTCCCCCGAACGCCGCCCGGCTCCGCGGGCTCGGGATGAGCGATTGGGCCGGCTACTCCGAACGCCTCGCCCGATCGACGTCGTACGTGAACACATTCTTCGACCATGACCCGCGCTTGGACATCACCGAACAACTCGCGCCGGAGCGGGTCGGCGCGTTCGATTTCGTGATCTCGTCGGACGTGATGGAGCACGTTCCCCCACCTGTCGGCGTCGGACTGCGCAACGTCCGTGAACTGCTGAGTCCGGGCGGCGTCTTCATCCTGACGGTTCCGTACCAGGCGACGGGTGAAACGGTGGAGCACTTCTCGGAGGCCGTCACATTCGACCTGATCGACGTCCACGGCGCGCCGCGCCTGCGGACCACGACGGCCGACGGAACGGTCGCAGAGCACGGCGATCTCGTTTTCCACGGCGGTGACGGGTTCACGCTCGAGATGCGGGTCTTCGCACTGCCCTCGTTGCTCGCTGACCTGGCAGCCGCTGGGTTCGTCGATACGCGGGTCCACGCCGAGCCGCGGTTCGAGCACGGCATATTCTGGCCGGAGCCGTGGTCGCTGCCGATCTCTGCGATCGCGTCGTAGATGGTTCGTGAACGCCGTGCCGCAGGCTCGCCATCGCACGGCTTGCGCGCCCTTTCTCGAGTGGCCTGCGCCTGTCGATCGTTACACTCGCCCGGTGAGTCACAGACTGTCGAGCCTGGTCAGGGCGGGTCGGTGATCGAGGTGCGCGAGCTGGTGCCGGTTCGCCGGTCGAGACCGGATCGCTGACGGTGCCGAGTCCGAACGCCGCCAGCGTGGACCGCGCTGACGGCGACCCCGTTCTCGCGGGCCGGCAGTGATGGGCGGCAGCGAGCGGATCGCGACATGGAGGTCGACGACTACTCCGCCCGCCTTCGCGAGGAGATCGAGTTCCACCAGGACTGTCTTGACGTGCACGCGTTGACTGCGATCTTCCACTCCCGGGCGGACACGTACGTGAAGCCCATGTTGCTCGAGGCAGGGACACAGAACCCGCACGAGTCCATAGCGGACGGGCTTCGGGAGAGCGCTTGCCGACCTGGAGCGAGCCTTCCCGCGCTTTGCGAGCGTCGGAGCGGGGAATTGCGACACGCAAGTGGCGGTGGGGCGTCTGTTGCGGGCTTCGGATGTGACGAATTCGCGAATCGAATGCATCGACATCGATGACGGACTCATTGCCCGGCCTTGTTGGCACACGTCGCCGTCACGTGGCGAGATCCGACAGGTGGCGTCGTGGACGGCTTGCGCTGCGATGTGTCGCGCTGATCGGTGGCTACGTAGCCCTCCTGTATCTGTGGGGAATTTGGCCCGGCAGAATCCCGGATTCCGCAGCCTACTTTATATTTGCCGGCAATTCCCAGTGCGTGGCCAATGAATTTCCAAATTGGGATTTCGATTGTGACTCAAATGGTCAACCTGCCGGGCTAGTCGTGGCTTTCGGCTACCCAATCGTTTGGGTGATCGCCGCCGTGCATCGCGGCTTCGGGTTCGACCTGGCGGATTCTTTCCGACTAGTTTGGGCGGCAATTATTGCCTTATCGGCTATTGGTGCTCGTCGTCTGTATGGGTATGTCACTGATCGATCATGGCTGGCATGGACCGGAGCATTTCTCTATTTGGCATCCCCCATTGTGTCCGGACAAGCCGGATATGGCCCTCTACAGGCTGGGTTCGCGCTGGTCCCTTGTTACCTACTCGTCGATCTTTGGTTGATGCGCTCACTCGACGAACGCCGTTGGTCGATGATCGTGGTTGCGTCCGTAGCTACCATCGCCACGAGGGTGTTCGCACTGTTTGTAGACGGCTATTCACTGGTCATGGCGTTGTGCGTATCCGGTGTGATGTATGCGGTATGGGGAATTCGACGACTTCGGCAACCCGGAGCCTGGCCTTTCGTAGTCATGGGTTGGATGATGGCGGTTCTATCGATCGTGGTCGCCTACGGCCTCTATTCGAAGTATCTCGGTGTGGAAGCATTCACTCCGATGCCGACCGATTTCTTTCGTGGTCAAGGTATTGATCTGTTCGCTCTCGCAGCACCATCGTCCGCGATTTGGCTCTTCGCTCGCTTGGGGTGGCATCACACCCTTACGGCGTCCGAGGCTTACAGTGACGGGCACAACTTGACAGATGTGTACATCGGTTGGATCTTCATCGTGATGGCCCTAGCTGGAGTCGCTATCGCTTGGCGACGACGAATCTCGAACCGAGTGCTGGTCGGACTCGTGGTCGGGGGTGCGGTCGCTTTCCTCCTCGCGCTCGGGCCTTCGCTCAAGATCGCCGACTTTCGATCGGCCGTGAACCGGCCAGGTGGTCTGCCAGCCGGAGCGGACTACACGATGCGATCTGACGAGGCGACCATTACCACCGGTCTTGCCTGGGTCTACACCCACGTGCCCGGCATCAACACGATGCGAGCCCTGTACCGATGGGAACTGTTGGTGAGGCTTGCACTCATCGCGCTCGTTCTCGTTTCTCTGACTTGGATGGCAGCGCATGGGTGGCGTTGGGTTGTCTTGCTGGTCGTCGCACTGCTCACGTTGGAGACGCTTCCGTCGTTCGCATCGGCTCGCGAACGCACAGCCCGTGCAGACGCGACGGTCGAGGCGTTCACCGCAGACGTCGTCGCCCCGCTGAAGGAATTCCTCGAGCCAGGCGAACGAGTCTTGCTTGTGAACCCCGCCCCCGGCGGAAGTGGCGCGAACTCTTACCTCTCCAATTGGATCTGTCCCATGCTCGAGGTGAGCTGTTACAACGCCGGTGGCGACAAGGGCATCGAGCTCGCACGGAAGTCCCAGCCTGCAGCTGCGGTAGCGGCGATGGCTTCCTCGGAAGGGCTGGCAGCCAATGTTGCAGAGCTCTTTCGCTCCGACGCAGTTGACGCCGTGGTCCTCGTCAACTTCGACATGCGAGCGAACGCCTATTACTGGCCCACGGCTGAGGGCGCACGGCTCACCTCCCTCGCGGCGGCCTCGTCGATCGTTGGGAGCGGCGAGTACGAGGTTGCTGTCACACCGTGGGCCATCGTGCTGCGGCCCGCAGGATGAGAGGATTCACCTTCGCTTCGGGAACCAGCGGCGCAGCCCCGTCGAGAGAGCTTCCCACGGGCCCCCCGTGCTTCGCTCTGCGACTCAGGTGCCGGGGGCTGACCATTCGCGAGTCTGCCACCGGGACGTCGGATGGGTCGTGTCTGGCGCTACGCCGTACGGCGGCCGAGCGACTCGCTGGCGATCGTCGACGGCATGTAGATCGTGTGCGTGTCGTAGATGTCGGTCTGGCGGACCTCGAAACGCACCCGGCCCTCCCAATGGTCGTACGGATGGGTGGTCGTGTGGTCCATCACCGAGGCGCTCAGGTGGTAGACCCCTTCGAGCAGGGTCAGCGACGGGATCTCGATCTCCACGGAGGCCGGGCCGTCGATCACGTTGATCGTGTGGCGTTGTCGACGGTTGTTGGTCCCCCACAACGGCACCCCTTGGAGCGAGTCGATGCGTGCCCCGATCACCGGATCCCTGATCGGCTGGTGCGCGACCAGGTTGATCCGGATCGTCAGCGGACCACCCGTCGTGAACACCTCCACCCGTTGACGGTGCTGGTCGAGAAGCTCGACCGAGGTGATCTGCGCCTCTTGACTGCCCCACCGCTGCCCGATCTCGTCGGTGGCGGTGCTGACGCTTCCGTGCGACGCGCCCGTGTACGCGTTGACGACCTCGGCCGAGCCCCCGATCATGCGGATCTCGCCGCGCTCCAGCCAGATGGCGTTCTCACAGAGCTGCTCGACCTGGCCGGTCGCATGGCTGACGAGGACGATGGTCCGCCCGCTGGAGCGGAATTCCTCGATCTTCTCGGCCGACTTGCGCTGGAACGAGGCGTCGCCGACCGACAGGACCTCATCGATGAGCAACACCTCGGGGTCGACGTTGGCTGCGATCGCGAACCCGAGCCGGACGGTCATGCCCGACGAGTAGTTCTTCACCGGGCTGTCGATGAACTCGGCGAGGCCGGCGAAGTCGACGATCTCCTCGAGCCGGGCGCGGATCTCCTTACGCCCCATGCCGAGGATCGCGCCGTTCAGGTAGACGTTCTCGCGTCCACTGAGCTCGGGGTGGAAGCCGGCGCCCAGCTCGAGGAGTGCGGAGAGACGACCGCGGACGGTCACCTTGCCGCGCTCGGGGAACAAGATCCCGGCAAGGCACTTCAGCATCGTGCTCTTGCCCGATCCGTTCGAACCGATGATGCCGTAGGTGGACCCGGTCGGGACGTCGAACGACACGTCCTTCAGCGCTTGGAACTCGTCGTAGCGGGCCCGCCGGCCGCGCAGCACCGCAGCCTTCAAGTACTGGTTGCGCTCCTGGTAGAGCCGGAAGCTCTTCCAGACGTGCTCGACGCTCACGGCGGTGGACATGCGCCAGGAAGTCTCGCCCCCGGGCCGGTACCTTCCAACACCGGCCGTCGGCCGGCCGCCGGCCGGTGTGGTTCTCTACACTCGCCTCGATGTCGACGACGCCCGCCCCGCGGGCCCCCTCGAGCTCGTCGTGGAGGGAGCGGTTCCGATCGGCGGGCCACTCCATCGCCGCGACGATCCCGCCGATCGCCCGGCTCCGGCGCCAGCGCGACGACCTCGCAGCGGAGCTCGCCTCGATGCGAGCGGCGGCGCCGGCCGCATCCTCGCGAATCGAGACGGTCGGCCGTGTCGCGCTGGCGTTCCCGTTGGGACACTTCTATTCACCGATCCCGGATCTCGACGAGGTCGAGGCCCAGGCCGACCGCGTCTTCGCCGCGGACCGGGATCCCGCCGGGATCGACCTAGGTCTCGAGCGACAGCTCGCCCGCCTCGACGAGTTCGCCGGTTTGTGTGTCGACCTGCCCTATCCGGCGTCGGGCCCCGTCGACGGTCTCCGGTATCGCTACGACAACCCGTTCTTCGCGTCGGGTGACGGCATCGCGTACGCGTGCATGCTGCGGTCGATCAGACCCGATCGGGTCATCGAGATCGGCTCGGGTTGGTCGTCGGCGCTCGCCCTCGACATCGACGAACGATTCCTCGGCTCCGCCACCGAGATGACCTTCATCGAGCCGTTTCCCGATCGGCTCGAATCGTTGCTCGACCGGGCCGACGAGGACCGCGTCCGCATCCTGCGGCAACCGCTGGCCGACGTGGACCCGGCGGTGTTCGCCGATCTCGGGGCGGGGGACATCCTGTTCGTCGACTCGACCCACGTCAGCAAGATCGGCAGTGACGTCAACCAGATCGTGTTCGACATCCTTCCGACGCTCCAGCGCGGCGTCCACGTGCACGTGCACGACGTGTTCTTCCCGTTCGAGTACCCGGCGGACTGGGTGTTCGGCGGGCGGGCCTGGAACGAGAACTATCTGCTCCGGGCGTTCCTCATCGACAACGCCCGGTTCCGCATCACCTGGTTCAACTCGTTGCTCGCAGCAGGTCACTACGAGGACGTGGCGGCGCGACTGGGCCACTGGGGGATCAACAGCGGCGGCAGCATCTGGCTCGAGGTTGTCTGATCCGGAGACGGGCGGCCGCTGCGGTGCACCACCGGTGCGGTCCGGCGCCTGACTGAGTACGGTCAGGCCGATGCCCCGGGCTCGTCGTTGGTCGCTGATCGTGTTGCTCGTTGCCCTCATCTCAGGGCTCGGCCGGCCCGCCACCACGTCGGCCGACGGCGGCGTCGCCGGCCCCGACGAGAACGCCGACCGCGCCACGGGGAAAG
>JADMIO011116466.1_pt1 | contig 43541 bp, 33 predicted proteins | sample 8958161 | NCBI WGS metagenome assembly JADMIO01 (sample SAMN16585339, study PRJNA669376) | soil metagenome | isolation source: Crop rotation soil | place: USA: Cullars Rotation, Alabama | collected 2011
CGAACAACGCTAGCCCCCTTCGTATTACCGCGGCTGCTGGCACGAAGTTAGCCGGAGCTTCTTCTGCGGGTACCGTCATTATCGTCCCCGCCGAAAGAGTTTTACAACCCTAAGGCCTTCATCACTCACGCGGCATGGCTGGATCAGGGTTTCCCCCATTGTCCAAGATTCCCAACTGCTGCCTCCCGTAGGAGTCTGGGCCGTGTCTCAGTCCCAGTGTGGCTGATCTTCCTCTCAGAACAGCTACCGATCGTCGCCTTGGTGAGCCTTTACCTCACCAACTAGCTAATCGGACGCGGGCTGATCTACTGGCGATAAATCTTTCCCCGTAAGGGCTTATCCGGTATTAGCTCAAGTTTCCCTGAGTTGTTCCGAACCAATAGGTACATTCCCACGTGTTACGCACCCGTCCGCCGGTGACGTATTGCTACGCCCCCTAGACTTGCATGTTTGAGGCCTGCCGCCAGCGTTCGTTCTGAGCCAGGATCAAACTCTCAAGTTATGATCCTGAACAACGAAGCGCTGATTGCTCTTGTTGCGTTAGTTCGCATCACATGACGAGGTTTGATCATCTTCGGTCCCGTCACAGGCCCGAGAGACGATCGAACATCTTTGTGTATGCAAGAAGAACGCGAGCATTCAGCGTGTTGCTCGATTAGTCAGCGGACTTGCGTCCGCGTGGCTGGCCGAGCCGCCGCCCACGTTCCCCTTCCTCGAATCACAATGTCAAAGAGCCGTTTCGAGCCGAACTTTCATTCTGCCAGAGACGAAACACCGCCCGCAAGTCGTTGCCAACAGCGAGCGGCGAGGCGCGGTGTATAGGGGGGTGTCTTTGGACTGTCAAACGCAAATTCAGCGGAATTTACGATTTTTTTTTCGCCCCGATTTCGCGCCTGTGGATGACGCGGAACCCCGCAACCGCTTGGGGCAAAGAAAAGCCCGCCCCCGATATGTAGGTCGGAGGCGGGCCGTTTCAAGCGGCGGAAATCAGCTGGTCCGGGCCAGAGCGCGGATGTCGTCGATGGACAGATCCGTGAACACGATCCTGTCGGCCGGGTCGAAGCGCAGGTCGCGCGCCTTCACCCAGGCATAGTCGCCGTTCCGCAGCGAGATTTTGACCGCATGGACCCGCCCGTCGGGGTTCTTGTCGACGTCGCTGATGCGTCCGGCGGTGTAGCCGTCGTCGCGGATCACCCGAAGCCCGACCAGCTCGGCCCGCGGCACGTCATAGAACTGGTTCAGCGTCGCCTGCTCGTAGCGCTCGTGCCACCAGGCATAGGGGTGCGAGCGGTCGTAATACTCCGCCTGCTCGGCGTGATAGAGGCTTTGCTGGGCGCGATAGCGGTCCTTCTGGTCCTCGTAGCGCGCGCGGTCGTCCTGATATTGCTGCTGCTGCGCCTGATACCGGTCCTGCTGGTCCTGGTACTGCGCCTGCGAAGCCTGGCCGGCATCGGTGTCGGAGACCGCCTGGCCCTGGGCCTGCTCGTTGAGGCTTTGGGTCTGGGCGCGCTCGACCGGCGTCGGATTGTGCGTATACGGATCGTCTCCCGCCCACGCCGTACCGAAGGTCAGCGCAAAGGCGGCTGCGCTCGAAAGCGCCAGGGTTTTGAAGGTCATGTTCCGCTCCTTTTCTTGTTTTTTCCGCGAGCGACAGCGGCCTCGCCTTGGTTTTGATAAAAACGCCCAAGGCCCAGGCTTCGTTTCAAATGCCCGGTTAAATTAAGGGCAAGGCACGGCGGTCGATTGCGGCGACGAAGTGGCCGTGCTGCCCGGCACGCAGTTGGGCGACTGGGCGGCCTGCGGCTTGGGCGAGGGCGTCGGCAGCGGCGTGCAGCTCGGATTGGCCGTGGCGGTCGCGCCGGGGTTGACGCCCGGCGTCGTCGCGCAGCCTGTGCGCGGCGTCAGCGGCGATGGCGGCGTGTAAGGGTTGGCCGTGTCGGGATTGGGCGTGCCGCTGGGCGAGGTCGTGTGCTGCGGCGCATATTGGTTGGAGTTGGGCATGGCGCCCGGCGGCGAGGTGGTCGACGGCGGGCTCGTGACGGGCGGCGCGGTGGTCGTCCCGGTCGCTGTGCCAGGCGTCGCGGTGCCGGAGGTGCCCGGTCCCGATGTCGTCGTTCCCGATGTCGTCGCGCCGGAAGTCGTCGTGCCCGCGGTCGTTCCACCGCCGGTGGTCCCACCCGTTTGCGCCCAAGCGGCGCCGCCCGCAAGCGCGGTGACGACAAGCGCAAAGGCGGCATTCCTGAGATCGTATCTCATGACGCAAACTCCACATTCGACCTTTGTGCAAACGTCGCAGGCGAAGCGATGTTCCGCGCATTTACCAAATGCCTCGTGCGCGCCCCAAAACCGCCCCATTTCACGCAGTTCACCTTGCCAACGCAGTCGTGAACTCGTGGCGATTCCGACTAGTCTTGTGGTTCGCCCCGCGCCTCCTTAAGTCTTCGCCGTCCTTGGAGGGGTTCCCATGCTCGATAGACGTACCGTACTGCTCAGCGGCGCCGCCGGCGTCGCGCTCACTGCCACAGCCCGCGCGAAGACCGCGGCGTCGGCCGCCACCGCTTCCTCCGAAGCGGCGAAGATGAACAAGCTTTTCGATGCCTTCATGGAAGAGGTCATCGACCAGGCGCCGGAATTCGCCACCAACCTCGGCATCGACAAGGGCGACCGCGCCTATCAGCGCTCACTGGTCGGCGACCGCTCGCTGGCGCAGGTCGAGTTCTTCAAGCGCATGAACTCCGACCAGCTGAACCGCCTCAAAGCCGTCGACCGCAAGAAGCTGACCGGAATCGACGCGACCAACTACGACGTCGTGATGTACGGGCTCCAGCAGCAGGAAGATGACGCCAAGCGCTTCCAGTACGGCGGCGGCGGCGTGGGCGGACCCTATGTGATCAGCCAGCTCACCGGCTCCTATCAGCAGGCGCCCGACTTCTTCGACAGCCAGCATCCGATCGAGGTCAAGGCCGATGCCGACGCCTATCTCGACCGACTGAACGGCTGGTCGAACGCGCTGGACCAGGAGCGCGAGGTCGCGGAGCACGACGTGGCGCTGGGCGTGACCCCGCCCGATTTCGTGCTCGCCCGCGCGCTCGAGCAGATGACCAAGCTGCGCGGCGTTCCGGCGGAGAAATCGCCGCTGGTCGATTCCGTCGCGCGCCGCGCCAAGGAGAAGAAGATCGAAGGCGACTACGCCTCGGTCGCGACGCGGCTGATCTCGCAGCGCGTCTATCCCGCGCTCGACCGCCAGATCGATTTCCTCAAAGGCCTGCAGGCCAAGGCCGTGCACGATGCCGGCGTGTGGCGCCTGCCCGACGGCGACGCCTACTACGCGGCCTCGCTCGAGGCTTCGACCACCACCACGATGAAGCCCGACGAGATCCATCAGCTCGGCCTCGACGTGGTCAGGGACCACACCGCCAAGATCGACGAGATCATGAAGGCGAACGGGCTGACGCAAGGCACCGTCGGCGAGCGCCTGCGCGCGATGTATAACGATCCCAAGTTCCGCTACGAGAACACCGATGCGGGCAAGGAAAAGCTGCTGGCCGACCTGAACGTCAAGGTCCAGGCGATCCGCACCAAGCTGCCGGGGTATTTCGGCACGCTGCCCAAGGCCAACCTGCTCATCAAGCGCGTGCCCAAATACATCGAGGCGGGCGCACCGGGCGGTTACTACAACAACGGCTCGCTCGACGGCACGCGGCCGGGCACCTACTACATCAACCTGCGCGACACCGCCGAGGTGCCGAGCTGGACGCTGCCCACCCTCACCTATCACGAGGGCATTCCGGGCCATCACCTGCAGATCTCGATCAGCCAGGAAACGACGCTGCCGCTGATCCGCAAGGTCGGCGGCTTCAATGCCTACCAGGAAGGCTGGGCGCTCTATGCCGAGCAGCTGGCCGACGAGATGGGCATGTACGAAGGCGATCCGTGGGGCAAGATCGGCCAGCTGCACGACGCGATGTTCCGCGGCGTGCGCCTGGTCGTCGACAGCGGCATGCATGCGAAGAAGTGGAGCCGCGAGCAGGCGATCAAATACTTCGTCGACACGCTGGGCGACCAGGAAGCTTCGGCCACGACCGAGGTCGAGCGCTACTGCGTGTGGCCGGGCCAGGCCTGCGGCTACATGGTCGGCAAGATCACGATCCTGCGCCTGCGCGACAAGGCCAAGGCTGCGATGGGGGCCAAGTTCGACCTGCACAAGTTCCACGACACGGTGCTGCTCTCGGGCGCTTTGCCGCTGGACGTTCTGTCCAAGGTCGTGGACGGCTATATCGCAGGCGCCTGAGGCCCCACGCGCGCTTCGAACGCAATACCGCGCATCAACCGGCGGCGCTGATGTAATCCCTCAGCGTCGCCGCTTCGCGCACCGTCTCCTCGATACGCGTCTTGACGACGTCGCCGATCGAGACGATGCCCACCAGCTGCCGCGCGCCGTCGACGACGGGCACGTGGCGGAAGCGCCCGCGCGTCATCATCTCCATCAATCCGTCGACCGTGTCGGCCTCGGTGCAGGTGGCGACGTCGCGCGTCATATAGGCATGGACGGGCCGGGCGAGCGCGCCGGCGCTCTCCTCGGCCACCGCGCGCACGACGTCGCGTTCCGACAGGATGCCGGCCAGCTCGCCGCCCGGGCCGCGCACGATGACTGCGCCGATGCGCCGGGCCGACAGGAGGCGCGAGGCTTCGCCGAGGGTGAGGTCGCCCGCGATGCCGACGATCTCGCGGCCTTTTTCCCGAAGAATATGGCTGACCAGCATCGCGCTTCTCCTCGCTCCGGCGGCGCCGTTCCGCTCACGCGGCGTCGACGTGCCGGCTCAAGGGCTTGGGTCCGCGCCGTCTTTGTCCAGGCGCTGTCGGCGAGGCAATGCCAAGCCCGAAAGGGGAATGCTGCGCTCAAGGCGGCAGGCTGGCAAGGCCAAACCCAAATTGCCAGCAAATCCGCGCCCGATTTGCGGCCGATGACCGTTCAGGACGCTTGAGGGGCGGGACGTTCTCAGGCAAAAGGCGCCCCACGGAGCTGTGGCCGAGAGGCTGAAGGCGGCGGTTTGCTAAACCGTTATACGTTTGAAAAGGCGTATCGAGGGTTCGAATCCCTCCGGCTCCGCCAAATCCCCCATTGGCTATGACAGCTCGCACCCGGCGCCCGCATCAGCTCGTAAGCGCGAGCAACCGGTAACCGACGCCGGCTTCCGTGACCAGCAGGCTCGCCTCGCCTTTCGCTTCCAGCTTCTGGCGCAGTTGGCGCATCAGGACGCGCAGATACTGAACGTCTTCGACATGGGCCGGTCCCCAAACCTCCCGAAGGAGCTGCTGGTGCGTGACGACTTTGCCGGCATGCAGGACCAGGAACCGCAGCAGGTCGTATTCCTTTGGCGACAGGTGCACCTCGTTCTCGCCGACGCGCACGCGGCGATGAACCAGATCGACCGAAAGCGGGCCGGAGCGAAAGACCGGCGCCTCGCCCGCGCGTTGGAGCCCGTGACGGAGCGCCGCCTTCAGCCGCGCCAGCAGTTCCGCCATGTCGAAAGGCTTGGTCACGTAATCGTCGGCGCCGAGCTCCAAGGCCCGCACCTTGCCGTCCACGTCGCTGCGGGCGGAGAGCACCAGGATCGGGGTCAGCGACACCACGCGGATTTTCTCGACGATCGCCAAGCCATCCTCGTCCGGCAGGCCGAGATCGAGGACCAGCGCGTCGGGCTTTTCGCGGGGCACGAGCTTCAAGGCTTCGGCCGCCGTGGCCGCTTCGATCACCTCATAGCCATGCGGCGGCAATCCGGTCTTGAGCAGCCGCCGGATTTGCGGCTCGTCGTCGACGACCAGGATTTTCGGTTTAGAGGCCATCGGGCCGCTCCGCCGCGCGCGGCAGTATGAAGGTGAGAACGGCGCCCTTCCCGCCACCGCGGTTCGCCGCGTCGAGGGTCGCCCCGAAGGCTTCCACGAAGCCGCGTGCCACTGCAAGGCCGAGGCCGGTGCCGGCGACGCGGCGGTCCGCAGCCTTGGCCCGGTAGAACTTGTCGAAGATGCAGGCAAGCTCCTCTTCCGGTATTCCCGGACCTTCGTCCTCGATGCGGAGCAGGACGTTCGCGCCCTGCGCCGCTGCGGCGATCCGGATGGCGCTTCCGTCCGGCGCGTACTTTCCGGCGTTGTCCAGCACGTTCACGAGCGACTGCTCCAAGAGCACGGGATCGGCCGAGACGAGCGGCAGATCCTCCGGCACCTCGACCGCGATGCGATGCAGGCCGAGCCGGCGCCCCATCCGCTTCAGCGCCGCATCGACCATCTCGCCGACATGCAGAGCCTCCGGCTTGGTGCCGAGCACGCCCGCTTCCAGCCGCGACATATCCAGCAGATTGCCGACGAAACGGTCCAGCCGCTCGGCCTCGTCGCGGATGGTGCCGAGCAGCTCGTCGGTCTGCTTCGCATCGTAGAGCGCCTTGCCCGAAAGCAGCGATGTCGACGCGCCCAGGATGGAGGCCAGCGGCGTGCGCAGGTCGTGCGACAGCGAGCTCAGCATCGCCACGCGCAGCTTGTCGGTCTCGGCGCGCACCTGCGCCGCGTGGACCTGGCCCGCAAGCAGCGAACGCTCGACGGCCAGCGCCGTCTGGTCGATCAAGGAGTCGAGCAGCCGTCTGTCGTCCGGCGCATAAGGTCGTCCGTCGCGCACCAAGAGGCCGATGACGCCGACCAGTCCCGCGCCGGTGCGCATCGGCAGGAACAGCCGCTTGGCGCCCGGCAGGGTCTCGGCGTTGCGGCCGGCGGCGGCGCCCTTCTCCCAGGACCACATGGCGGCGGCGAGGTCTTGCGCGTCCAGCTCGTCCTCGGGGGGATAGCCCACGCGGATCTCCAGCCTGCGGCTCGCGTCCGGCAAAAGGATCACCACGTTCGATTTCAGCATCGACGCGATCTGGTACGCCGCCGCCCACAGGATATCGTCGAGCCGGGCGATGGCGGCGAGCTTGCCGGTGAACTGATAGAGCTCTCCGGCCACCGAGGCGCGCCGGGCCGCCAGATCGGCCTGGGCGCGCACGCGCGCGGCGAGATTGGCGGCCGTGACCGCCACCAGCAGCAGCACCGCGAAGGACAGCCAGTTGTTCGGGTCGGTGATGGTGAAGGTGTAGAGCGGCGGCAGGAAGAAGAAATTGTAGGCCATCACGCTGGCGAAGGCGGTGAGCAGCGCCGGCCTCAAGCCGAACGTCACCGCGCTCGACAGCACCGGCACCAGAAAGAACATCGCGATGCTGCCGGTCGCAAGCGCGAGCACGGCATTGGCGCCATAGGCGGCCGCGACGGTGAGGGCGACACTTGCGAGGCTCCAGGCATAGCTTCGCCAATCGCCGCCGTCATGGCCGGAAGCAGCGACGGCCGGCGCGGCGCTCGGCGCGCGCTGCTGCGCCATCACCGCGGTGATGCTGATCGCGCCGCCGTCGCGCATGAGCTCGCGCACCACCGAGCCGTTGACGAGCTCGAATGTCCAAGACCGCGCCGACTTGCCGATCACGATCTGGGTGACATTGGTCCTGCGGGCGAAGTCCAGGATGGCATGCGCAATGCCGCGCCCCGGCACCGTGGCCGTCTCCGCGCCAAGCCGCTGGGCCAGCCGCAGCGCCTCGGCTATGCGGTCCTTCTCCGCCTCGTTCAAAGAAAGGTTGCGCGGGCTTTCGACATAGATCGCCGTCCACGGCGCCTTGAAATTGTCCGCGATGCGCTTGGCGCGGCGCACCAGCTCCGGCGAGGACGGATGCTCGTTCACGCAGACCAGGATGCGCTCGCCCGCCGGCCCGCCGATGGCGCGGGTCTGGCTGTACTCGCCCACGTCGCGGTCCACGCGCAGCGCCGTGCGCCTGAGCGCCAGCTCGCGCAGCGCGTTCAAATTGCCGGGCGCGAAGAAGTGCTTGAGCGCCCGCTCGGCCGTCGCCTTGACGTAGACCTTGCCCTCGCGCAGGCGCTGGAGCAGGTCTTCCGGCGTGACGTCGACGAGCTCGATCTCGCTCGCCTCGTCCAAAAGGGCGTCGGGCACGGTCTCGCGCACATGGATGCGCGTGATCTGGGCGATGACGTCGTTCAGGCTCTCGATGTGCTGGATGTTGATCGTGGTGTAGACGTCGATGCCAGCCGCGAGCAGCTCCTCCACGTCCTGATAGCGCTTGGGATGGCGGCTGCCTTCGGCGTTGGTGTGGGCGAGCTCGTCGACCAGTACCAGTGCCGGCCGTCGCGTGAGGATCGCGTCGAGGTCCATCTCGGCGACGACGCGGCTTTTGTAGAGCGAGCGCTTCTTGGGGACGATGTCGAAGCCCTTGGTCAGCGCCTCGGTCTCGACGCGGCCGTGCGTCTCGACCACGCCGACGGCGACATCGACGCCGTCGAGGCGGCGCCGGCGCGCTTGGGACAGCATCTCGAAGGTCTTGCCGACGCCCGGCGCGGCGCCGAGGAATATCTTGAGCCTGCCGCGGCCCTCCCGCCCGGCCTGCCTGAGCAGCGCCTCCGGCGACGGTCGTTCATCTGTCATCTCGCGGGCAGTGTAGCATCATCCAGCGCGAGGTTGAGCGTGAGGACGTTGACATGCGGCTCGCCGACGATGCCGAAGACGCGGCCTTCGACATGCGCTTCGACCACCCGGCGGATCGTCGGTTCCGGAACGCGGCGCGCCCTGGCGACGCGCGGGACCTGGAAATAGGCGGCCTCCGGGGTGATGTCCGGGTCGAGCCCGCTCGCGGAAGAGGTGACAAGGTCCGCAGGCACCGGCGCAGCCGGGTTCTCGGCCTGCACTTTCGCGGTATCAGACCTTACCCGCTCGATGAGCTTCTTGTTCGTCGGGCCGAGATTCGAGCCCGACGAGTTCGCCGCGTCATAGCCGTTGCCGGCGGCCGAGAGGCGGCCATGGAAATACCTGTCGCTTGCAAAGCCCTGCCCGATCAGCGCCGAGCCGACGATCCTGCCGCGCTTCTCGATCAGGCTGCCGTTCGCCTGGCGCGGGAACATGAGCTGGGCGAGGCCGGTCATGCCGAGCGGATAGGCAAGGCCGGTGATGAGCGTCATCACAACGATCATCATGACGGCGGGGCGGATCTGTTTGAGCATCACACAAGCCCCATGGCGTTGACGAGGATGTCGACGAGCTTGATGCCGACGAACGGCACGACGATGCCGCCGAGACCGTAGATCAGAAGGTTGCGGCGCAGGATCGAAGCGGCGCCCACCGGCTTGTAGGTCACGCCCTTCAGCGCCAGCGGGATCAGCGCCACGATGATGAGCGCATTGAAGATGATGGCCGACAGCACCGCGCTCTGCGGCGACCTCAGCCCCATCACGTTCATGGCCTGGAGCTCCGGATAGAACGCCACGAACATCGCCGGGATGATGGCGAAATACTTCGCCACGTCGTTGGCGATGGAGAACGTCGTCAATGCGCCGCGGGTCATCAGCAGCTGCTTGCCGATCTCGACGATCTCGATGAGCTTGGTGGGATCGCTGTCGAGATCGACCATGTTGCCGGCCTCGCGCGCAGCCATGGTGCCGGTGTTCATCGCCACGCCGACGTCGGCCTGGGCGAGCGCCGGCGCGTCGTTGGTGCCGTCGCCGCACATCGCCACCAGCTTGCCTTTGGCCTGCTCGTCGCGGATGAGCTTGAGCTTGGTCTCGGGCGTGGCCTGCGCCAGGAAATCGTCGACGCCCGACTCGGCCGCGATCGCCGCGGCGGTCAGCGGATTGTCGCCGGTGATCATCACCGTGCGGATCCCCATCCGGCGCAGCGCCGCAAAGCGCTCGCGGATGCCGCCCTTGACGATGTCCTTCAGATGGATGACGCCGAGCAGCCGCCTGTCCAACGCCACCGCCAGCGGCGTGCCGCCGGTCTTGGCGACGGTGTCGGAGAGCGCGGTCAGCGCCTTGGCGTCGCCCGCATTCGCCCAGGCGAGCACCGCATCCACGGCGCCCTTGCGGATCGCCTGCGCGCCGTCGACGCCGCTGATGCGGGTCTGCGCCGAGAACGGGACGAAAGTGGCGTTCGAAGCCTGCGCGGCGACGCCGTGCTTCTCGCGCGCCAGCGTGACGATCGAGCGGCCCTCGGGCGTCTCGTCGGAAAGCGACGCGAGCAGCGCCGCTTCGGCGAGCTCGTGCTCGGTCACGCCCGGCAAGGCCAGGAACTCGGCGGCCTGACGGTTGCCCAGGGTGATCGTGCCGGTCTTGTCGAGCAGCAAGGTGTCGACGTCGCCCGCGGCCTCGACCGCGCGACCCGACATGGCGAGCACGTTGAAGCGCACCAGCCTGTCCATGCCGGCGATGCCGATGGCCGAGAGCAGCGCGCCGATCGTGGTGGGTATGAGGGTCACGAACAGCGCCACCAGCACCAGAACCGAGATATGGCCGCCGGCATAGGCCGCGAAGCTCGGGATCGACGCTACGGCGAAGACGAAGATCAAGGTCATGCCGGCCAGCAAGATGTCGAGCGCGATCTCGTTGGGCGTCTTCTGGCGCGCAGCACCCTCGACCAGCGCGATCATCCGGTCCAGGAAGGTGTGGCCCTGGGCGGCGGTGATCCGCACCTTGATCCAGTCCGAGATCACCGTCGTGCCGCCCGTCACCGCCGAGCGGTCGCCGCCGGATTCGCGGATGACCGGCGCGGATTCTCCGGTGATCGCGGCCTCGTTGACGCTGGCGACGCCTTCGATCACTTCGCCGTCGCTGGGGATGATGCTCCCGGCTTCGACCAGCACGACGTCGCCCTGCTTGAGAGCGGCTGCGGGCACGACCGTGCCGTCGAGCAGCCGCGCCATCGTATCGGTCCTGGTCCGGCGCAGAGAATCGGCCTGCGCCTTGCCGCGGCCCTCGGCGACGGCTTCCGCGAAATTTGCGAAGATCACCGTGAACCAGAGCCAGAGATTTATCTGGAGCGCGAAGCCGAGATGCCCGGCGCCTGCGAGGAGATCGCGCAGGAACAGGATCGTGCTCAAGGTCGCCACGATCTCGACCACGAACATCACCGGGTTGCCGATCATGTGACGCGGATCGAGCTTCAGGAAAGCTTGCTTAATAAGCATGACCGGCCACCATGGCGAAATGCTCGACGATCGGTCCGAGCGCGAGCGCGGGGAAGAAGGTGAGGCCGCCGACGATCAGGATGACGCCGACCACCAGGCCGACGAACAACCCTCCATCGGTCGGGAAGGTCCCCGCCGAGGGCGGCACGATCTTCTTGGCCGCGAGCGAGCCCGCCACCGCCAGCATCGGCACGATCATCAGGAAGCGGCCGATCAGCATCGAAAAGCCGATGGTCAGATTGTAGAAGAGCGTATTTGCCGAGATGCCGGCGAAGGCGCTGCCGTTGTTCCCGGTGCCGGACGTATAGGCGTAGAGGATCTCGCTGAAGCCGTGCGGCCCGGCATTGAGCGGCCCGGCAAGACCGGCGGGCAGGACCGTGGCGAGCGCGCTGAAGCCCAGGATGGAAAGCGGCAGGATCAGGATCGCGAGCATCGCCATCTTCACCTCGCGCGCCTCGATCTTCTTGCCGAGATATTCCGGCGTGCGTCCGACCATCAGTCCCGCGACGAAGACGGCGACGATCGCGAAAAGCAGCATGCCGTAGAGGCCCGATCCGACGCCGCCGAAGATGATCTCGCCGAGCTGGATATTGAGCATCGGGATCATGCCGCCGAGCGGCATGAAGCTGTCGTGCATGGCATTGACCGCGCCGCAGGACGCGTCCGTGGTGACGGCGGCGAAGAGCGCGGAACCCGCGATCCCGAACCGCACCTCCTTGCCTTCCATGTTGCCGCCCGTCAGATGCAGCGCCGGATTGCCCGCCGCTTCCGCCCAATAGATCGCGGCCGTGCCCGCCAGGAACAGCACCGTCATCACCCAGAAGATCGCCCAGCCCTGGCGCTGGTTGCCCACCATGCGGCCGAACACGTTGGTCAGCGCAGCGCCAAGCGAAAAGATCAGCAGCATCTGCACCAGGTTGGTGACAGCGTTGGGGTTCTCGAAGGGATGCGCCGAATTGGCGTTGAAGAAGCCGCCGCCGTTCGTGCCCAGCATCTTGATCGCCTCCTGCGAGGCGACCGGGCCCAAGGCGATCGTCTGCTTGGCGCCCTCCAGCGTCGTGGCGTCGGCATAGGCGCTCAGGTTCTGCGGCACGCCCTGCCAGACGAAGAACAATCCGGCCGCGATGGAGATCGGCAGCAGGACATAGAGCGTGCAGCGCGTGAGATCGACCCAGAAATTGCCGATCGTGCTGGCGGAGCGCCGCGCGAAACCGCGGATCAGGGCTATGGCGAGCGCGATACCGGTCGCCGCCGAGACGAAATTATGGACGGTGAGCCCGGCCATCTGGACCAGATAGCTCATCGTCGTTTCCGGCACGTAGGACTGCCAGTTGGTGTTGGTGACGAAGCTCATCGCGGTGTTGAACGAGAGATGCTCGCCGACCGCGGGCAGATGCTGCGGATTGAACGGCAGGCTCGCCTGAAGCCGCATCAGCGCATAGAGCGAGACGAAGCCGGCGAGGCTGAACAGCAGCATGCCGACGCCATAGCCGACCCAGCCCTGCTCCTCGTCCGCGCGCACGCCGCACACCCGATAGACCGCGCGTTCGACGGGGCGAAGGAACTTGACTCTGCCCTCGAACACGTCGGTCAGGTAGCGGCCGAGCGGCTTCACCGTCAGCAGCAGCAGAACGAAGAACAGCGCGATCTGGACCCAGCCGTTGAGCGTCATGTCAGAACCGTTCCGGACGGACGAGCGCAAAGACGAGATAGACGAGGATGCCCGCCGTCGCGAGCGCGCCGAGGATATAATCGAGCGTCATGTCAGAGCGCCTCGCAGCCGACCTGGTAGAGGATCGCGACGATGAAGAACCCGAAACCCGCGGCGAGCATGATCGCGTCGAGCATCACAGCAGCACTCCCGTCTCGAAGAACACCGATGCCTGGCTGTCGCGGTCGAAGGCGGCGCCGTAGGCGAAGCCCGGCGTGATGCCGCTTGCGCTCACATAGGAACCCTCGAACCGCGCAAAGAGTCTTCGGTATTGATATGTGGGCGTGAGCGTGACGGACCACGCAGTGCTGCCGGGGCCGGCGACGGCGATGTTGGTCGCGCCGTCCGAGCCGACATACTCCACTCGGCCGGCGAGCTTCCAGCGATCGTCGAAGGCGTAGTTGACCAGCAGCGCCGCACCGGTCGAGCTCGAACCATCGGCGGCGCGGACATATTGGACATAGGGGCTGATCGTCCAGGGACCGGAGGCATGCGTGTAGATCAGATTGTAGATCTGGCCGTCGTCGAAGACCGGCGTCGCGAAGCCCAGCGTGCCGGGATCGCGGCCGAGATTGCCGCCGGCGACGACCGACACCGTGTCGGCGCCGCCATCGAACGCGTAGGAGGCCAGGCCCGAAAGCCAATCGAGCCGCTTGGAATAGAAGCCGTCGTTCCACGACACCGACAACGAGAACGGACCGCTCGACCAGTTTGCCTGCACGCCGTTGCTGACCGAGGGTTCCTGGTTCCAGAGCAGGCCGCGCTGGATGTTGAGATTCTGGAAGGTGAAGACGTATTCGGCGCCGATCAGCGTGGGAAGCTTGCCGGCCTGGACCGAGAAATTGTCCACCGGCGCAAGCTTGACATAGGCGACCGGCGCATCGCCGTAGAGCAGCGCCGGCGCCAGCGACGATTTGATGTATCCGGTCCCGAGCGACGGCAGCGAATAGGCGCCGGCCTGGACATAGAACTGCCACCAGCCGTCCTTCTTCTCCAGCCACACTTGGCCGTTGTCGAGGTCGAGCTGCGAATGGACGCCGTAATTCGGATTGTCCTGGTCATAGGCAAGCCCGCTCAGCGCGCCGCCGGCATACCACCGGCCCGCCCAGTCGAGGTCCAAATCGTACGGGTCGGCATTCGCCGACAACGAGGCGCTCATCGACGGCGCCGGCAGCGGATCGGCGTGCACGGCCGTAAGCAAAGCCGTCATGGCCGCAGGGAGCGCATATGCTTTCGGTCGCATGACGATCTCTTCTCTTGCCGGAAACCTTCGGAGCGCGATCACGGCAGCGCCCGACCGGCGACCAGGAGGGAAAGCAGTCCGACGGCCAGGCCGCTTCCCGCGAGAGCGAGCGCCATTTCCGCGAGCACCCGACGCGGTGCATTCGCGGGATCGACGGGCGGACAGAGGCTGCACTGCACGTCGGGCCAGAAATCGTTCAACTCCGGCCGCGCATCGGCAACGGCGCCGGCTTCGCGCTTCAGCCCGCAGAACACTCGATCGAAATGGAGAATGTGCGCCATCTGTGCCATCCGAGCGGCACGTCCGAACACCATGCCCGGACCGCCGCGCGGAAGGTCTTAGAGAAGATGCGCATCAAGACGCCATGCGGGACTTGGCGCCGAAACATAAGAAATTCATAAGAAATCGGGCTCGCGGGAGCTGCCCAGCATCAGAGCGACGCCGTGACGGGTACCGTGAGCGCTCACCCGGAACTCTTCGACCGCAAACGATCGCATGATCTCGGCCAGCACGACGGCGCCGGTCACGACCCGCTCGATATCGTCGCTCTTCGGGCTGGCCGGGTCGAAGACGGCGCGCATGCGGTCGAACTGCAACTTGGGAGACGCGACAAAAAGATTCGCCATGGCCTCGAGGCCCGTCACGGACAATCTGCGCCCCTGGGCCATCTTGGGATCGTAGCGGCGGCCCTTGGAGGGGTTGGACAGCCAGGCGCATTTTGTAGCCACGCTGCCCTGGGCGAATGCCGCAACAGGCCTTGCCGAGACGCGCCGGCCGGCGATTTCCTGCCTGAGCTCGAGGCGCAGATTGCCGATGCTGAAATCGCAATTCGCAAAACGCCGAAGCAGTTCGTCGCCGCCAAGGTCCAGGCTCTCGGATTCCAGCATTTGAAGAGACGGTTTCGATCGACCAACGATGACCTCCACACTGCCCCCGCCCTGATCGACGACCAGAAACGGTCCGTGCGGCGGGCTTTTGTCCGGTGCCGCCGACAATGCCGCCATCGCGGAGCAAAGCGCTTCCTCCTCCACGCCGAGGGCCCGCACTCGCGCGAGCTCCGTGTGCGGAAGAATCCGCCCGGCGTCGCGCAGGCGCCTCAAGGCTTCCGTGCCGAAGACGACGCTCTTGTCCGTTCCTTGCCTCTTGGCCAGATCCTCGAGCTCCGCAACCGCGCGATTTGCGGCGTTCAGCGCCGTCTCAAGCTGCTCGGGGTCGCCGTTGACCGCGCTCATGAGGCGCACCTCGTGAGAGCGGGACAGAACCGTTCGCAAGCCCTCGGGGCCGACCTCGGCCACCAGGAGCCGCACCGCCCGGCTTCCCACCTCGATGACGCTGATGCGCTGCGTGGAACGGCTCATCGCGTACCCTCGTTCCAGATGCGCGCGAGCTCGCGACCGCCGAGCTGCCACCGGTTTCGGACATGCCGCAGATCGCACAAGCCGTCCGGCGGCGAGACCCTGTGACGCTTGAACCAGTCCCGCGGACCGTCGCCGAGGCGTTGGATGCTCATCCGGTCGTCCTCGCCGAGAGGAATGCCGGCTTCCGACAGCGCCCCAAGCCAGCGCACCAAGCTCTGCGTGCGCAGCCCCGCCGCTCCATGCAGCCTATCGTTCCAGAATCCGAGCCTGTAGAGGGGCGCCGCGAGAAAAGCCTTCGTTTCGGCATCCCCGCGGAAATCGAACCAGCCCGGATCGCAGATCTCGAGAGCCCCGGCAATGTGCTCTTTTCCGATCTCCGTCAAATCGACCGCATCCGCAATGATGTCGCTGTCGCCCGCAGCTGCTCTCGAAGTCCTCAGCGCCTGCGCAAGGCGGCCATGGTCCGATATGGAGTTCATCAGCATCGTAGCCCAGCTCGTAGCGACCACGAAGCGGCATGCCGCCAGCTCGTCGCGGGGCCGGCGGCCGCAATTCGCCATGGCGCGATGCAGATACTCGATCTTGGCCGTGCCGAACTCCTGGCCGTCCTTCTGCCGCCCGCGTTCAAGCTTGTCGGCGAACTTCGCGACCCACACCAGGTCCAAAGGGTAAAGAGATTCGGGCGGCCGGGCTTCCATATGCGCCTTGACGGTGTTCCAGGTATCGAGCCCTTCTTCATGGGATTCGCGAACCGCCCAATGCAGCCGCGACCAGCTGAAAGGCTGCGCGATCCGGTTGAGCCTCTCTTGCGCGGAATCGTACTTGGCCCGCTCGTATCCATTGGAAGCGCGCGCGGCCTGCCCAAGATGCCACTGCGCCTCATGCCTCCAGCGCGCCGTGAAGCCCATCCCGATGTCGAGCCGATGGCCGCGACGCTCCGGCTCGAGGAAGCCGACGATCGCATTTGCCGCCCGGTAGTGGAGCTTGGCGAGCTCCTCCCGGTCGATCGGCAGCTGGGTTCGCCGCGTGAGATAAAATTCTCCGGACGCCTCGGCATGCTGGACGACGCGCTCCGGACCGTCCTCGAGCTTGAGAATGTCTCCAAAGATCCGCGCGAAATCGTCGTCGTCTGCCTCGAGAAGGCGTCTGGCCATTTCCCGCGTGAAGCCATGCCTGAAGATCGACAGCGCTTGCAGCGCGGCGTATTTGTCCGCCGACAACAGAGCGAAGGCGGCTTCGGACAGCTTGGCGGGAATCCGCGGTTCCTCGGGAACCAGCAGGATGCGCGTCTTGCCGATCAGCTTGAGCAAAGCGTCCTTCTTCCGCGTGGGAAACAGCCGCTCGTTTAGCGTGGCTCGCAGCCTGTTCAGATGCAGACGCGCCAAGGGTCCGCCGGGTATTCCGGCAAGCGGTGGAAGCCGATTGTGGCCGACGATGACGAGCAGGTCCGGCGCGCGCCGCGGTCTTTCGCGCGTCGGCAAGAACCAGTTGAGCTGCGTGGCAAGCACGCTGCCGGCCTTTGCAGGGGAAGAGGCGAGGCTGAATTTGTTGTATTCCCGGTCGTCCGCTTCGATCGCATCCCAGACAACCCGCCAGAAGCGGTCGCTGCCCTCGCCTTCCACCGCGCGAACGACCGCGTAGCTCGCAAGATTTTCGTTGTCCTGCCCATAATCGGACGCTCGAGTGGAGATTTCATAGAGCGCCGCGGCCACGTTTTCCGCCTTGATGGGACTCTTGAGCTCCAATACCGGCGTGTTGCTCGCTTTGAGTTGCTTGCATACGGCGTCTATTTCCGCCTGATCCGAGGGCGTCGGAGAAATCGGGCGCCGCCGCCGAGAATCTATAGGATAGCGCTTGAAGGCGATGTAGAGATCCGGGCAGCGGACATAGCGGTGCTTGCGCCAGATCTGCCCGGCCGCATGATCGACATAGTGCGAAAGCATGGCGCCCCGGTTGACGCGCAACCGCGGGCGGAAAACCGTCGGCTCGCGGTCATTGCTGGGCACGATGACCTGATCGAAGAAAAACGCCCTCTCGGCATAGTTTATCTTCTGCTCGACACCGTCGACCGGCCTGATCCTGTGGTCGCCGCCCCGGCCGGTCGGATCCTTCTTCTCGCGCCCGAGCGCGCCGGTCGCGCATACCGTATCGGCGGCGCCGTGGTTGAAGAAACGGCAGAATATGCAAGTCGCCAGATAGGCGCCCAAGCTGTCGTCCGTCAGCTCGAAGCGAAACCAGTCCCGATAGGGCTTGACGATCTGTTCGGCGATCCTGAGGTCGAGCACCAGCTTCGCCTGTTTGATCTGCGCGATAAATCGCGGATCCCACGACGTGTGCTTGTATTCCCACAGCTCCTTGGCGGCATATAGCGCCTTGCCGGCCGCAGCGACCCAATCGGAGCAATCGATGAGGTTCTCGGTTGCGAGCCTCGAAACCGTCGGCATGGTCCGCGGCCCGTCGAAGATCACCTCGACTCCGATGGGCAATGCGCCTTCCACGAGCTGTCCGTCGGCGCGTTCCACGACGACGAGCGGCCATGCATATTCGCGCTGCAACAGATCGTTCTCGATCAGCTCCCATCGCCCCAGGGCGTGGGTTTTTGCGAACTCTTCTATGGACTGAACCCTGTGCCGATCCGCCTGGAGACCGCGCATCAGCGTTTCGATATCGCGCTCCGCCGATTGCGGCCATTCCCGGCCGAGCTCAAGGCGCGCAAGGCGCAGAATCTGGGGCGCGGACAGCGCCCGGTTCAGCATACGGTCCGCGATGATGCGCGAGGCCGCGATCAGGGAGATTCCGCGCGGGCCCGCCGCGCTGAGCGCGGAGCGGGCCTCGATCCATAGCGGCAGGTGTTCGTCCCAGAACATGCCGCCCTTCGTGGCAATCAGCGCTTCGAGCGCGGCCAAAGGCAGCAAGGACAGCTTGGCGAGGTATGCGGCCCTGGCCGCGCCCGTCGGAGCGCGAATGTCATCCCACAGATGCCCATACACTTGCGCTTCGCGTTGCTCGAGCTCCGCCGTGGGGGGCAAAAGAGACAGCAGGGTGCAGCCGAACGCGACGCGCTGGGCTTCGATCCAGCGCGAGCTTACGGCCACGGGTGCGGGCCCGGCGCTCAGCTCAACCATGCCCGATACTCCGCCGGATGTTCCGCCTGATTGAGAACGAACCGCTTGGCGACGCCGGGGGCCAGACCGTCGACCAGGTATCGGCCCGGCAGGCCGGATTCGGACAACGAGCATTCCTTGCTCCCGAGATGAAGCATGGAAGCTTTCCGTCCGGGCGGCAGATCCGCGACGACCTTCGCTGCTTGCCGGTGAAGCACGATCTCGGCTGTGCCGATCGCGATCCGGCCTATCAACTCCACAACCTGGTCGGCCTCTTCCGGGGAAGGTCGCATCTGCGCATCGGCCGGCCCGCTTGTGCCCGAGCCCGACAATGCGGCGAACCGCAACGATGCCGGCGGCGGTGGCGGCGGCGAGGCTTGGGACGGAAATTGGATGACCGTGGAAGACCCCCCAGCCTCCTCGCCGAGGTCGACGGCGCTTTCGCGATGCTGATTTCTCTTCAGCGCGATCTCGGCGACGATGTCGGAGGCCATGGCGTCGATGATGCGGTGGCGCGCCTGCGCGCGCTCCGCTTGCGTGAACTCACGGTCCGTCCCATGAACCGCGCGCAGAAGCAGCTCTACACGCTCATCCATGTCGGGCAGGCCCGCGGCGTCGCGACCGGGCGCGGCGCTTTCGGTATCGGAACCGAAAAGCGCTTCAAGCGCTCGGTCGATGTGATCCTTATGCATGGTCGACCTTCTCCGAAGTGGTTTCCTCCCGGCGCTTCCTTCCGACGGCCGCAAACAGCAGGCTCAGGTCGGCGTTGTCCTTGAGGCTAAGCTCCCTCTTGATGCGTTTCAGCCAGCGGCCGATTTTCGCCTGCGCGTTTTCCACGCGCCGGCCCGTCCAGGGTATGTTCGGCCGGGCGGCATTGAGCGCGCTGCAGATCGCGCCGACGGGCCATTTTGGCGCATCCGTTCCCGCGCCCGGCCTGCCGACGTCGAATGCTTCGCGGATATCGGGGCGCTCGTCGAGCAAGTTGAGGACGATCACGGCATCGTCGCCGGGCAGGAACTCATCTTCGGCCATGACGAGCAGGCCGAGCCAAACCAGCAGCGGATCGTCCGCCGGGGGTGCGCGATCGATATCTGGCTGCTCGACCTCGATGGGATAGCTCGGATCCGCGTGCTCACGCAGATACCGGGCCTCGATCTCGCCGATGTCTTCGCCGTGCTCTCCGCTACCGGCGACTTGGTGAAGCCGGTAGCCGCCCTTCCCGTGTCTGCCCCAAGCCTCCCGGCGGATGTCCTCGTCGCGGCTCTTGAGAGCTTTCCAGTTCGTCGTGCCCTGCACCAGCCACTGCACCCTTTCATCGTTCTCCGGATTCTCCAGATCGCTTTTCAGACCCGGAACCGAGTAGGACGCCGCCGCCTCGATGATGGCAGCGGTGTCGTACTCGCTGGGGTTCCGGTTTGCCGCTCCGAGGAGCTTCACCGTTACTTCGCTGAACAGCTCGGCCGCGGCCGATGCGGCTTCATCCTTGGACATCCACGGTCGCCACGCTTTCCTATGGCAGGCTCGCCATATCAGCTTGTTCACGGCCCGTTGATGACCAGGCGGCAGCGAGACGTACAATCGCAGTTGCTGTTCAGCCAAGGTCATTTCGGCCTCTCTGATCCGAATCGCGCATGTGCAGTCTCTCTGAAGCGACCTGTTCGGCCAGTGACGGCACGACCCGGTCCATTCCGGCGACTCGCGCAGAAAAATAATTTGGCCGGATGCATCATAAATTGCTGCCGGGCCCGCCGGAACCCCGCCCCGGGGCGCGTCTTGACGGCGAGCGCAGGCAATCTGCCGGCGCTGGACGTCACGGCGGGGTTGGATGGTCCAGCCGCGTCAAACCCAAGAAGGAGTACGTGCCATAACCATCTCGCGAATCAATCCGAAGACGGGCGTGCATGAGGAAAAGGGGTTCCTTACGGGCTGGTACCCCAAGACGAAGTAAGGCCGGAGCTGGCCGGGGCCTTGGGCCCCGGCCAATTCCTCAAAAAGGAGGAAGACATGCACACGCGCGATGACAGCCGCGCCTGTCCCGTTTGCAGAGATGCACCCGGATGCATCCACTGCGATTTTCGCCGCCGCCATCATCTGCCCTGGATCGTCCGCTGACGTCCCGCCGGCCGCCGCTTTCCTTACGGAAAAGCCGCGCGGCCGCGCGTCACCAGTCCAACTCACCGATCATCGCCGCATAGACGTCGATGCCGTCCCAGACGTTCTGCAAACGGATGTTTTCGTTCGCGGCGTGCTGGTTGTCGTCGTGATTGGCGACCGGAAGCCCGACCAGCGGCGTCCGGAAGACGTCGTCGAAGACGTAGAGCGGGACGCTGCCGCCCAGGCTCGGCGTCACGGCCACCGGCTGGTCCGAAGCGCCGGCCGCCGCGGCGATCACCGCGCGCGCGGGCGGCGACGACATATCCGAGCGAAACGCCGGATATCCGTCTTCCCAGTCGATCTTGATGATCCTGGAATGCGCAAGCCGCGTCGCCTTGTCCGGAACGGCCGTCGCGATGTACCAGCCTTTCGCGCGCAGAAAGGCCTCAAGCTGGGCACGAACCTTTTCGGGCCTCTGGTTCGGCACCAGGCGGAAATCGATCGAGACTTCCGCGTCGACCGGAATTGCATTGGCGGCTTCGTCGCCCACCTTGCCCGCACGGATGCCCCGGATGTTCAGCGCCGGCCGCATGATGGCGTCGGTCACGCTTTCGTCCGTCTCGCTGCGGCCGATCTGGAATTCTTGCTTGAGGCCGTCCTCGACGGGCGGCAAAGCCGCGACGGCGTCGCGCTCGGCTTTCGACGCCGGCCGCACGTCGTCCAGGACGCCGGGGATCAGGATGCGCCCGTCCTCGGCGCGCAGCTCGGCGATAAGGTCGGCCGCCATCGCCGCGGGGTTCGGTACCCAGTTTCCATAATGGCCGTCGTGCAGCGCCTTGATGGGGCCGTAGATCGTCGCATCGAGCCCGACGACGCCGCGCGCGCCGAAATAAAGAAGCGGACGGCGCGACGGGTGAACGGGCCCATCGCCGATCAGCCACAGATCCGATGAAAGCTTGCCGGCATTGGCCCGCAGGATTTCCTTGAGGTGCGTGGAGCCGGCTTCCTCTTCGCCTTCCCATACCACCTTGATGTTGACCGACGGCTTTTGTCCGAGCGCTTTCAGCGCATCGAAGGCCGCCAGAAACGCCAGTTGCGAAATCTTGTCGTCGCCGGCGGAACGCGCGTACAGGCGCCATTCGGGATCGTAGGGCGGCGTGGCGGATCTCCAGTCCACGATATGTTCGCCGCTGCCGAGCGGCCCGCTTCGCATCACCGGATCGAAAGGCGGCGTTGCCCATTGCGACGGCGTCACCGGCTGGCCGTCGTAGTGGGCGTAGAATACGACGGTGCGCTTGGCGCCGGGTGTCGTCAGCGACCCGAATACGACGGGCGGGGCATTGGGGACGGTCAGCAGCTCGGCGTGGAAACCGCGATCTTCCAGCTGCCGCCTCAGATAGGCGCCTGCCGCTTCCGTTCCCTTCGGATCCGCGGCCACGCTCTGGAACCGAAGCAGCTGGTCGAAGGTGGAAAGAATCTGCGTTTCATGCGCACCGCGCCAGCCGTCCACCTGCTGCTTGAGCGCGTCTCCCGCGATCGCCGAACGCGCAAGGAAAGCGCCGGCGGCCACCGCCAATAGCGCGACTCTGCAAGCTGCCATTTCCGCCCCCCAATCAAGCAAGTGTGAATGCGGCAATCATGCGCATGGGAAGTTTCGGCGCAAGCGGTCCGCTATGATCGGGCTGCGCGTACTCTGGGGGAAACATCGATGAAGCACCTTGCGTTGCAGGCAACTGCGCTTGCGTTCCTGGCCGGCACGGCCGCAACTTCGGCCGAAGGCGGTCCCGCCCGCTCCTATCCCAGCCGGGCGCCGGTCGCGCAATACATGATGGCGAGCCGCGCCGACGAGATCGCGCTGGCGCGGAGCGCCGCGCCGGCGTCGATCTCGAACGACGCCGAGATCCTTGTTCTCGGCGCGCACGGATACGAGACCGCGGTGAAGGGCAGGAACGGCTTCGTCTGCCTGGTGGAGCGCTCGTGGGATGCGGGATTCGACGATCCCGTTTTCTGGAATCCGAACGTTCGCGGCGCCGACTGCTTCAATCCGATCGCCGCGCAAAGCGTGCTGCCGCATTACATCGAACGCGCAAGCTGGGCGCTGGCCGGCGCTTCAAAGGCGGAAATGGCCCAGCGGACCAAGGCGCAGCTCGCCGCGGGCAAGTATCGGCTTCCGGCCCCCGGCGCGATGGCATTCATGATGTCGAAGGGACAGTACCTCTCCGACACCGGGGGACACTGGCGACCGCACCTCATGTTCTTCATCGCGAACATCAAGGATGCAAGCTGGGGCGCCAACCTTGCGAACTCGCCGGTGATGGCCGGCAAGGGCGACGGCATCGATCCGGTCACGACGTTCTTCGTGCCCATCGGGCATTGGTCCGATGGGACGCCGGTCGAAACGGAGATGCACAAATAGATTGCCGAGCTGCTGCGAGGAATCCCACACCGAAATCCATTCGGGCGCCGTCGCGTTTGCCCTTGTGGTATCGCGACGAGCAGTCGAGACGCCGGCCGCAAAGAGCGTGCCGTTGCGCATCGTTGGGCCATCCGCCGAGGGCGTCGCCGCCGTGCGCAGAAGCCCTTGTCTTTTCCCGTTCGGCCCGGCCATGATCCGCGCCGGCAGGACCAAGGGAAAGAACGCGCATGTTTTCGCACATCATGGTGGGCACCAACGATCTCGACAAAGCCAAGACGTTCTATGACGCGGTGCTGGGCGCGCTGGGCGTGGCGCCTGCGGTCGTCGACGGCCACCGCATCTTCTACATGACCAAGACCGGCGTCTTCTCGGTGTCCAAGCCGATCGACGGCAAGCCCGCGACCTTTGCGAATGGCGGCACGGTCGGCTTCGCCTGCAGCTCGCCCGACCAGGCCGATGCCTGGCACGCCGCGGGCGTCGCCAATGGCGGGGCGACCTGCGAGGATCCGCCGGGCGTGCGCGAGGGCGGCTTGGGCAAGATGTATCTCGCCTATCTGCGCGATCCCGACGGCAACAAGCTCTGCGCTCTGCATCGGATGTGATCCCCTGGATCCATCTGGATACGGCCAAGGTGCCGGGCGGCGGTGAGCTCAAGCTCATGCGGCGCGGCGGCGAGTTCTCGATCATGGCGGGCAATATCGCCCTCATGAACAGCCGCATGAGCGGCTCGGAGATCGCGCTTGCCGAGCTCGCCTGCGAGCGGGTCGGCAGCCGTAAAGGTTGCCGCATGCTCATCGGCGGATACGGGATGGGCTTCACCTTGCGCGCGGCCTTGGGCCGGCTTCGCAAGGATGCCCAGCTTGTCGTGGCCGAGCTGGTGCCGGCGATCATCGCCTGGGCACGCGGCCCGATGGCCGAGCTCACCGCCGGCGGCCTCGACGATCCGCGCGTGACCATACTGGATGGCGACGTCGGTGCGGCGATCGCAGCGGAGAAGTCGCGCTTCGACGCGATCCTTCTCGACGTCGACAACGGCCCCGACGCGCTCAGCCGCGACGCCAATGCCGGGCTCTACGGCATGGCAGGGCTGAAAGCCGCGCGCGCGGCGCTCAAGCCGGGCGGCGTGCTGGCCGTATGGTCGGCGGCGCCCGACGCGGACTTCAAGCGCCGCCTCGGCCATGCGGGCTTCGCGGTCGAAGAGGCGATAGCGCGCGCCCACAAGGGCCGCGGCGGGCGCTACGTCATCTGGCTCGCGACAAAGCCGTCCCGGTAAGCGAGGCCGCAACCTCGCGCGCGGCACGAAGGCCCGTCTGCACCGCCGAGTTCAAGAAGCCGTTCTGGGTCGCGGTGTGCTCGCCCGCGAAGAAGCAGTTGCCTTCGGGCACGCGCTCGATGCCCAGCAACGTCGTCTGATAGCCGGGCTGGTAGGTGCTGTAGCTGCCGTAAGACCACGGATTGAACTGCCAGGCGTTCTTGATCATCAGCCCGTTCCACACGTCTTTCAGGCCCGGGATCAGCGGCGACGCCTCCTGCATCAGCAGCAGCGCGAGCTGGGTATCGTCCATCTCGCCCGCCTGGGTCGCCTGCGTGCCGCCGGCGAAGAAGTTGAAGATGCCGCTCTTGCCCGGCTGACCGCGGGTCACGTCCCAGGTCGTGTCGAAGCCGAACGCCGGCAGACGGATCTCGCTGTTGCAGCCGACGTCGTACCAGACGCGCCGCGTGAACTGGAGCTGGGTCTTGCACGAGATGCCCATCGGCAGCGTATTGATCGACTGCACCTTCAACGCGCTGAAGCCGGCATGCGAAAAGTCGACGCCCACGCGCATGACCGAGAACGGCAGCGCCAGGATCACGCGGTCATAGGTGCGGTCGAAGATGCTGCCGCCGCGCGCGAAAGTGAGCTTCACGCTGCCGTCGTCCAGCGTGCGGATCGCCGTGAGCGCGGTCGCGGAATGCAGACGGGCGCCGATCTCGGCCGCCAGGATGGTCGCGATCTGATCGTTGCCGCCTTCGATATGATAGTGCTGGTCGCTGTCGGTGTAATAGATGTTGAAGTTGTCGTAGCTGTCCTCGGCCAAGGTCGGGATCGCACAGAGCGCGCTCTGCTTGTCGGCGTCGAGCGCGTTCTCTTCGGTGAAGGCGTTCTGGATGAGCTGGCCGAGCTGGCTCTTGCGGCCGCCGGGGATCGTGCTCTGCACCCATTGGCTGATCGAGAGCGCGTCGAAATCCCTTGCCGCCTGGGTGGAATGCAAGTAGCTGAAATTGCCGATCGCGGCGGCCTGCTGCTGCACCACGTCATAGACCTGCTGCCAGTCGAGCGTGGCTTGGGCGAGGTTGTAGGGCCGTCCGTCGAACATATAGAGCGCCTGGGTCCCCGGCGGCACCGCGCCCAAGACGTTGGTGAGCTTGAGCCCCAGCTCGCGCGCCAGCCTGCGGATCGCGTGATGGTCGCTGTCGATCAGCTCGCCGCCATGCTCGGCCACCTGGCCTTGCGCGAACTGTCCGCGCGACGAGAAGCAGCGCCCGCCGACGCGCGTATTGCCTTCGAAGACGTCGGCGTTGAGGCCGAAGGCGCGCTTGAGCTCGCGCGCCGCGGTGAGGCCGGCGAGGCCGGCGCCGACAATGGCGATCCGCGCTCCGGCCGCCATGGCCGGTATCGGCAGCAACAGGCCGGCGCCTGCGGCCGCGGCGCCGAGCAATGTGTCGCGGCGGGAGACGTCCACAGGCCGTCCGCCCAATTGCCGCGGCCCACGCGCCTCGACCGCCGCTTGGCGCGTGGCACGTTTGAGGAAATGCATCAGCGGTGTGCGGGCCATCGTTCCCTCCCTTAAGTCGGACGGCTATCCAACCACAGAGAGAAACGGCGTCAACACGCTTGCAGATTGCTCCTTATACCGACGCCAATGCCTGCGTGAGGTCGGCCACCAGATCGTCGGGATGCTCGATGCCGACCGACAGCCGGATCGTGGTCTCCAGGATGCCGATGCGCGCGCGGATGTCGGCGGGGATGCCGGAATGGGTCATCGCCGCCGGGTGGCTCGCCAGCGACTCGGTGCCGCCAAGGCTGACCGCGAGCTTGAAGATCTGCAGCGCGTTCAGGAAGCCGAAGGCTTCGGCCTGTCCGCCCTTGATGTCGAAGGAGAAGGTCGAGCCCGCGCCCGTCGATTGCCGCGCATAGACCGCGCCCCCGGCCGACTCCTGCCCGAGGAACGGCAGGTAGTGGACCTTCGACACCTTGGGATGGTCGCGCAGGAATTCGGCGACCGCCTTGGCATTGTCGTTGGCGCGCTCCATGCGAAGTCCAAGCGTCTCGAGCGAGCGGCCGAGCATCCAGCAGGTATGCGGATCGAGCTGCGTGCCGATGCCGCCGCGCAAGGCCTTGATCGGCTCGATCACCGTCTTGCTGCCCAGCGCCGCGCCGGCGATGAGGTCGCTGTGGCCGCCGATATACTTGGTCAGCGAATAGACCGACACGTCGGCGCCGAGCGCGAGCGGCTTCTGGAACACCGGGCCCAGAAGCGTGTTGTCGCAGACGATGATCGGGCGGTGCCCCTGCGCCTGGCCCAGCTCGTCGGCGATGCGCGCCATCAGCGCGATGTCGACCAGCGAATTGGTCGGGTTCGACGGCGTCTCGATCAGGATGATGGAGATTCGGCCTTTCTTCCTGGCTTCCGCCATCGCGGCGCGCACCGCGTCCTCATCGACGCCGTCGACGAAGCCGGTGGAGCCGATGCCGAACTGCGACAGCGTCTTGGTCATCAAAGTCTCGGTGCCGCCATAGAGGGGCTGGGAATGCAGGATGACGTCGCCCGGCCGCGCATAGGACAGGATCGTCGTCGAGATCGCCGACATGCCCGAGGAGAACAGGATGCACGCCTCGGCGCCCTCATAGACCGACAGGCGGTCCTCGACGATCTCGCTGTTGGGGTGGTTGAAGCGCGAATAGACGAGGCCCGCGCCCGTCGCCGGCGGCTTCTTGCGCCCGGCGACGTAGTCGAAGAAGTCGCGCCCCTCTTCGGCCGACTTGAACACGAAGGTCGAGGTCAGGAACACCGGCGGCTTGACCGCGCCTTCGGAGAGCTGCGGGTCGAAGCCGTAGCTCAGCATCAGGGTCTCGGGTTTGAGGACGTGGTTGCCGATACGCGTCTTGGAGGGACGTGGGGCGGTCATGCGGATGTCTCTGCCGTTGCGTAAAGGACTATAAAGGGCCTTCCAGCTCCTCGCGAAGCATTTCGAGCTGCAGCCAGCGGTCTTCGGCCGCATCGCGCTCGCCTTCCGCCGCGGTCAGCCGTTCGGACGCCGCGCGGAACCGCGCCGGATCGCGCGCATAGAGATTGCCGTCGGCCAGCTCGGCCTGGAGCTTGGCGATCTCCTTCGACAGCGCATCGATGGTCTTGGGCAAGGTTTCGAGCGCATGCTTGTCCGAAAAGGAAAGCTTCTTGCGCTGGCCTTCCTTGGGCGCCCGCTCCTTGGGCGCAACCTTCTCGGGCGCAGCCGGCTTCGCGACGACACCCTCGCCGCGCTGCGCGAGCATGTCGCTGTAGCCGCCGGCATATTCGACGAAGCGCCCGTCGCCTTCTGCGAACACGGTCGCGAGCACCGTACGGTCGAGGAAATCGCGGTCGTGGCTGACCAGCAGCACCGTCCCTTCGAAATCGGCGATCATCTCTTCCAACAGGTCGAGCGTCTCGAGATCGAGATCGTTGGTCGGCTCGTCCAGCACCAAGAGGTTCGCCGGCGCCGCCAAGGCCCGCGCCAGAAGCAGCCGCGCACGCTCGCCGCCCGACAGCACCCGCACCGGCGTCTTGGCCTGCTCGGGCGTGAACAGGAAGTCCTTCATATAGCCGATAACGTGGCGGCGCTGTCCGCCGACCTCGACCGTGTCGCCGATGCCGCCGGTCAGCACGCTCTGCAACGTCGTCTCGGTCTCGAGCAGCGCGCGCGACTGGTCGAGCGTGGCGAGCTGGATGTTGGTCCCTGGGATCACCTGCCCCGCATCGGGCTTCAGCCGCCCGATCAGCATGTTCAGCAGCGTCGTCTTGCCCGAGCCGTTGGCGCCGACGAAGCCGATGCGGTCGCCGCGCTGGATGCGGGTGGAGAAATCCTTCACCACCGGCTTGTCGCCATAGCTCTTGGAAACGTTCGTCGCCTCGACGACGCGCGTGCCCGCGCCTTGCGCGTCGCCGACGGTGAGCTTGACCTGGCCAAGCTGGCGGCGCGCCTCGCGCCGCGAGCGGCGAAGCTCCGCAAGATCGGCCATGCGGCGCACATTGCGCTTGCGGCGCGCCGTCACGCCGTAGCGCACCCAATGCTCCTCGGCTTCTATCTTGCGGTCGAGCTTGTGACGCTCGCGCTCTTCTTCCTCGAGCAGCCGGTCGCGCCAGGCCTCATAGCCCGCAAAGCCGCGGTCGAGATGGAAGGTGCGGCCGCGGTCGAGCCACAGGGTCGCGCGCGACAGGTTGGTGAGGAAGCGGCGGTCGTGGCTGATCAGGACCAGCGCGCTTCGGATGCGCGAAAGCTCATCCTCCAGCCACAGGATCGCGGGCAGGTCGAGATGGTTCGTCGGCTCGTCGAGCAGCAGGATGTCGGGCTCGGGCGCCAGCACGCGCGCCAGCGCAACGCGGCGCGCCTGGCCGCCGGACAGCTCGCCGGGCGCCTCCTTGCCGCTGAGGCCCAATTGACCGAGCAGCATATGCGCGCGCGAAGCATCGTCGCCCGGCGCCAGTCCTGACATCACGGCATCGAGCGTGGTGGCAAAGCCCGAGAGGTCCGGCTCCTGCTCCAGGTAGCGGATGGTCGCGCCCGGCTGGGCGAAGCGGCGCCCGCCATCGGGCTCGATCAGCCCGGCCGCGATGCGCAGCAAGGTCGACTTGCCCGAGCCGTTGCGGCCGACGACGCAGAGCCGTTCGCCCGCCTCGACCGCAAGCTCGGCACCGTTGAGCAACTGCGTGTTGCCGATGGTGAGATGGATGTCCTGGAGCGTGAGCAGCGGCGCGGGCATCAGAGCCTGGGATCGATGGGCTCGCTCTCGAGCGCGAGCACGGCGAAGACGCATTCGTGCACGCGGCGGAGCGGCTCGCGCGCCACGAAGCGCTTCAGGCCTTCATGGCCGAGCGCGAATTCGCGCAGCGCCAGATTGCGCTTTCCGCCGACGGCGCGGGCCCGTAGGCGCCCAAGATTCTCAGGCGCGTCGTATTCGGGTCCATAGATGATGCGAAGATATTCGCGGCCGCGCACTTTCAGCGCCGGCTGCAGCAAGCCCTTGGCGCCCCGCGCCACGAAATCGCGCGGCTTGACCACCATGCCTTCGCCGCCGGCGGCAGTCTGGGCTTCCCACCAGCCGATCGCTTCGTCGCAAGCGGCGGCATCGCCGAGCGCGACACGGCGCCATTTGGTTCGCGCGACGATCGCCTCGCCGGCATCGGCCAAGCGATCCGCCAGACCCATATGCCAGACGTGATCGCGGTCGAACCACACGCGGCCTTCGCTGGCGAGGAGATGAAACGGCGCCACGCGCAGATCGCCCGCGCTCTCCACCGGCCACACATAAGGCGCCCAGGCGCTGCCATAGGCGCGTGCGCGCTCCAGACGGTCCGCGAAACGGTCGCGCAGCGCCTGCGTCTCCACGCCGGCCGCAGCCGCACGGGCGAGCGCGTCATGCGCTGCCGCAAGCCCCGCGCGCGACGACACAGCGACGGGCGCGTATTGGCTTTCGATCAGCGCGCCGGCCTTGGCAGACCACGGCATGATCTCCGCATCGAGGAGAAGCCAGTCGCTTGCGAGCTCGTCCCACAGCCCCGCCGCGTCCACGGCGCCGCGCAGGCGCGCGAGAACCTCTTCCGTCGTCTTGCCGTCGGCGAAGAAAGCGCGGCCGGTGCGCGTCCAGATCTGCCCGGTTTCCCGGCCCAGCACGCCAAAGCGCTCGCGCGCGATCGTGTCGCTGCGGCACAGCGCGATGACGGCGCGCGAGCCCATATGCTTCTCTTCGCAGACGACCTCTTCGACGCCGCGCTCGCGGAAATGTGCGAAAGCCTCTTCCGGCCGCTCCAGCCAGCCCTCGCGGGTGCTCGTCTCCGACGGCGACATGGTGGGCGGCAGATAGGCCAGCCATTGGGGGCTGAGTGCAAAACGGCTCATCGCCTCGAGCGCGGCGGCGGAATTCTCCTGCGCCACCACGATGCGACCGCGCAGCTGGGTGTCGATCCAGCGCCGTCCGGCAACGTCCTCCATGTCGAGCAGATCGTCGGACTCGGCTTGCGCGCTGCGCGAAGCGGGCGGCGGCGCCAAGGGGCGCGTCGGCTCGTAATAGGTCGTCGCGGCGTCGACGCTGACGATCTCCTTCTCCGGCCAGCGCAGCGCCGTCAGCTTGCCGCCATAGACGCAGCCGGTATCGATGCACAGCGTGTTGTTGACCCATTGGATCTCGGACGTCGCCACATGGCCGTAGACGACGGTCGTATTGCCGCGATACTCCGCCGCCCAGTCGCGCCGCACCGGCAGGCCGAACTCGTCCATCTCGCCGGTGGTCTCGCCGTAGAGCGCGAATTCGCGCACCGCGCCCGAGCCGCGGCCGATCATCTCTTCTTTCAGCCCCGCATGCGCGACGCAGAGCCTGCCGCCGTCGAGCCAGGCATGGCTGCGCAGCCCATCCAGGAACGTTCTGGCCTCCGCCTTGAACGCGGCGCTCTCGTTCGCGAGCTGGTCGATGGACTGCTGCAAGCCGTGCCCGACCGTCACCTTGCGGCCGTCGAGCCAGCGCATCAGCTTGCGGTCGTGGTTGCCCATCACGACGGTGCCTGCCCCGCTCTTCTCCATCGCCATGGCGATGCGCAGGACGTCGGGCGTGCGCGGCCCGCGGTCGACGAGATCGCCGACGAACACCGCCTTGCGGCCCGGCGGCGGCGTGACGGCGACCTCGCCGTCCTGCCACGCGACCGTGTAGCCGAGTTCCGTCAGCAGCCGCTCCAGCTCGTCGCCGCAGCCATGCACGTCGCCGATGATGTCGAAGGGCCCATGGTCGTCGCGCTTGTCGGTCCAAAGCGGCTGGCGCGTCACCGTCGCCGCCTCGACGCTTTCGGGTCGCGTGAGCTGCCACACCTGACGGAAGCCTTCGCGCTCCAGCCCGCGCAGTCCCTTGCGGATCTCGGACACCATGCGCTGCACGACCTGCGCGCCGAATTGGCGGTCGGCGCGCTCCTTGTTGCGCTCGACGCAGACGTCGATGCCGGGCTCGATCACGATCGCGACGGGCAGCGCATGCCAGCGCCGCGCGAGCTCCACCCAGGCCTTGCGGTCCGGCGCACGCACGTTGGTCGCGTCGATGACGGTGAGCCTGCGGTGCTTGAGGCGCTTGTCCGCGATGGCCTTGACCACCTCGAACGCGTCGCCCGACACGGACTGGTCGGTCTCGTCGTCGCTGACGAGCCCGCGGCAGCGGTCGGACGAGATGACCTCGGTCGAAAGGAAATGCTTCGCCGCGAAGGTCGACTTGCCCGAGCCCGACGCACCGATGAGCACGACCAGCGCGAAATCCGGGATCTCGATGTGAAGCTTGTCCGGCGCCCTCATCGCGTGAGCACCGCCATCTGCGTCGGCGCGCCCAGCACCTCGTCGAGCTTGCCGATGTCGCTCAAGGCTGCCGTATAGCCGTATGTCTCCTCGATGCCCTTCAACCAGTCGCGGAACTGGCCCCTGGTCCATTCGAAGCGATGGTCGGGATGGCGCATGGCGCCCGGCGCGAGATTGGGGAAGAGCGCGTTGTATTCCGCGTTCGGCGTCGTGACGATCACCGCTTTCGGGCGCGCCTCGCCGAACACCACGCGCGCGAGCGCCGGCAGACGATCGGCGTCGAGATGCTCGATCACTTCGACCAAGGTCGCCGCATCGAGCCCCGCGAGGCGCTTGTCGCGATAGGTGAGCGCGCCGTGAAGGAGCGTGACGCGGCTCTCCTCGCCCGCGCGGTTCAGGCGCTTCGACGCATATTCCAAGGACCGCGCCGAAGCGTCGAGGCCGATCAGCTTTCCGAGCCCGCGCTCGCGCACCAACCGCGCCAGCAGCTTGCCTTCGCCGCAGCCGAGATCGGCAACCGATTTGGCGCCGGTTTCGCGCAATGCCGCCACCACGGCGTCGAGCCGCTCGTCGTTGAGGCGGATCGGGCGCTCCAACGCCTCTTCCGGCGCGTCGCGCTTTTCGGGCGCTCCCTCCTCGTCTTCCGCCTCGGGCGCGAGCCGGGCCAGCGCCGTGTTGGCGAGCGCACGGCGGTGCTTGAGATAGCGCTCGACGATCAGCTCGCGCGCCGGATGGCTTTCGAGCCAGCCTTCGCCCCGGGACAGCAGCTTGGTGACCTCGTCCTCGCCGACATAATAGTGCTTGTCGTCGTCGAGAACCGGAATGAGCACATAAAGATGATTGAGCAGCGCGGAGAGCCTTGCGGCGCCGCGCAGCACGAGCGTGACGTAGCGGGCGCTGGGGCCGGGAATGGTCTCGACCTCCACCTGCCAGCCCAGCGGCTCGAACAGCGCGCGCACCAGCGCTTCGCCGCCGCGCGCGGGCAGCGGCGTCACCCTGGCCTCGAGCGGGATCGGCGACGCCGCGAGCTCCGGCCGGTCTTTCGAGACGCCGGTCATCGCCGTGCGCAGCGTGCGCGCCAGGGCGACGGACAGAAACGACGAGGCGGCATAGGGCCGGTCGTTGACATACTGGTCGAGCAGGCCGTCGGCGGTGCCGCGGCCGCGCACCAGGCCCACCGGATCGACGTCGAGCACCAGCGCCGCTTCGCAGCGCCCGTCGGACGCTTGCGGATAGAACACATAGGCCTTGCCGAAGCCGAGCTCGGTCTCGTGCACGCGCATGGGATGCTTGTGCAGCAAAAAGCCGAGATCGGTGGCCGGCCGATGCGTGGTGGCGATGCTCAGGAACATGGCCGTGCTTTAGCCACGCAGCCCTTTTCAACGCAAGGCGAGCGCGGCGGCTTTTGCTCGCGGCATCGTGCAGACGGAAAACGGGCACCCCCCTACACGCTGTCGTTGTACTGCCTGCGGCGTTCTGGCAGACTGCGTGTGCAGGTTGGGGGATGGCGGCCGTGGGGGAAGCGGGCGACGACGACGCCCGCTATTGGGCGTTCATTAGCTATAGCCATAAGGACGCCGGGTTCGGGCGGCGACTTCATCGCCAGCTCGAGAACTATGCCATTCCGCGGCGGCTCGTAGGGCAGCCCATCGCCTGGGGCGCCGTGCCGAAGAAGCTCGCCCCGATCTTCCGCGACCGCGACGAGCTGTCGGCGGCGCACAGCCTGACCAGCGAGGTGCGCGCGGCGCTGAAGGCTTCGCGCAGCCTGATCGTCATCTGCTCGCCCGCCGCCGCCGCCTCGCATTGGGTGGCGCGCGAGGTGGAGGTGTTCCGCGAGTTGCATCCGGACCGGCCGGTGCTGGCGGCGGTCCGCGCCGGCGATCCGCCCGATTGCTTCCCGGCGCCGCTGCGCATGCCCGGGGCGGACGGCCTTGCCGTCGAGCCCTTGGCGGCCGATTTCCGCCGCAGCGGCGACGGCGAGCGGCTGGGGCTGTTGAAGCTCATCGCAGGCGTGCTCGGCATCCGGCTGGATGCGCTGATCCAGCGCGACGCGCATCGGCGCATGCAGCGGGTGACGGCCGTCACCGCGGGCGCTCTCTGCGCGATGCTGGCGATGGGCGTGCTGACCTTCTTCGCCGTCACCGCGCGCCAGGAGGCGGAGCGGCAGCGAGGCCAGGCGGAAGGCCTGGTCGAATACATGCTGACCGACCTGCGCGAGAAGCTCAAAGGCGTGGGACGTCTGGACGTCATGACGGCGGTCAACGAGCGCGCGCTTCAGTATTATGCGGGGCAGGACATCGCCACGTTGCCGGTGGATTCGCTCGAGCGGCGCGCGCGCGTATACCATGCATGGGGCGAAGACGACGAGACGCGGGGCGATTACGACAAGGCGCTGGCCAAGTTCCGCGAGGCGGAGCGCGCGACGTCGCTGCTACTGGCGGCGGCGCCGAACGATCCGGCACGTATCTACAACCACGCGCAGAGCGAGTACTGGATCGGGCTTTCCAATTACGACCGCGACCGGTTCGCCGAGGCGAAGCCGGCGTTCCTGTCCTACGAGAAGCTCGCCGATCTTCTGGTGAAGCTGGAGCCCGGCAATCCGAAATATCGCCTCGAGGCCGGCTTGGCCGACAGCAATCTGTGCGCGATCGCGCTGAAGAAGCCGCGCGATCCGAAGGCGGCGATGCGGTATTGCAGCGGCTCGCTGCGTCAAACCGAGCAGGCGGCGCGCCGAATGAAGCCGTCGGACGAAATCGCCGACCTGTTGACCGACCGGCATGCCTGGCTTGCCGACGCATACCGCGCCAACGACGACTTCGTCCACGCGAGAGCGGAACGCGAGGCCGAGGAACGCATCCTCGACAAGCGCATTGCCGCCGACCCCAAGAACATGGACCTCAAGGATACCTGGATCGCGCTGCAAAGGGGCTTTGCCAAGCTGGACGTGCATGACGGCAAGATCGCGGCCGCGCGCGCCAGGCTCGAGCAGGCCCTCAAAGTGGTCGACGGGATCATCAAGTTCGACCCCAGCAACAATGAATGGAAAAAGCTCCGCGAGCGGATCGAGAAGGACCTGAGCGACCTGCCTGAAGCGGCTCGGACGAATGGCGGCGGAAAATGATGTTCAACGCGAACGTCACGGTCGTCGACACAACCGGCGCGGCAAGCCGGACCCGCTCGCGGATTTCGTGGAGATGGCCATAGCGGACGACCTGCCGCCATTGCCGACGACCAGCGACACGCTGCTTCAAGCGGCCAGTATCACCGTCACAACCCCTGTTACGTCGTCGTCAAGCTGACCCGCAACGGCGCTTCGTTGCGGTTTCGCGGCGGCGATGACGCCAGCGTGGTCCGACAGGCGCAGCAGGCGCTCACCGGAGCCAAAGGCGCCGCAGGACGCATCGCAGGGCGAAACGAGGCCGCGCTGCGCCTTCGGCCGGCTAAGTCGCGGACGGCGCCGCGGGCGCTTCCCGAAACGTCGAAACGGCGCGGTTCTTCGGATCCGCGCCGTTCGCTTTCGCTGCGCCGTGCCATCGGCGCATCGCCCTTTGTGCAGCGTGACGGCCGTCACGGCGACGTGGTTATCGCCATGCTAACGATAGGCACGCTGACGATCCGATCTGCCGCCGATGACGGCGCCGATCGAGAAAGATCCGAGGGGTGCAGGAGAGATCGTCATTGAAAGGGAGAAGTACATGCGCAAATCAAGCTTAGGCCAGCTGACTGCGTCGAGAGTCGGCCAGGATTTCGATCTCGGGGGAATAACGGTTTCCAATTTCCAGCCGCAATACATCCTGTTCTACAGGCTGAAGGTCATCAGGAACGGGTCGGCGGATCCCAACAGCTGGACCTACCAGTATCCGGTCTATGGGCTCTACGACAGCGTCGACATCGCACAGTTCATCGACATGGCGCTGTCGGACGACTTGCCGCCGATGACGGCGACGAAGGACGATCCGCTGGCCGCGGCCAATATCACGGTCACCGATCCATGCTACGTCGTCCTGCAGTTGACCAGCGACGACGGCACGATGCGGTTCCGGGACAATCACGAGGCCATCAAGACGTCCGACGATCACCGGTCGCAGTATCGCCGTCTTTCGCACGTGGACGCCGCCGGCAACATCCATATCAACACGTCGACCACGAACTGCAACCTGGTCTATTTCGCGGTGAAGAGCATCGCGCTCACCGACCAGGATCACAGCTACAACATCTATGTGCAGTACACCGACGGCGGAACCATCGTTCCGAAAGAGATCGATCCCGCCATCAAGAATCGCGGCGGCGACGATGCGACCACCGTGGTTGCGCTGCGCAAGACCAAGCAGCCGAAGGCGGCTCCGAGCGTGCCTGTCACGAACGGGGCGGCCACAAACGGAGCGGCGACGCACCGCCCGGCATAGGCGCCTGAAGCAAAAAGGAACGGCGCGGCTCTTTCGGGCCGCGCCGTTCGCATTTGGGCCGGACGATCCCAGCCTTACTTCGGCTGCGTCAGCCCGCGGTGCTCGAGCATCGGACCGACGTCCGGATCCTTGCCGTAGAAGGCGCGGAACATCGTGCCGTAATCCTCGGTGCGGCCCTTCGACAGGATCATGTCGCGGAAGCGCTGGCCGTTGGCGCGCGTCATGCCGCCGTGATCGGTGAACCAGGCATAGGCGTCGTCGTCGAGCATCACCGTCCACTGATAGGCGTAGTAGCCGGCCGCGTAGCCGTTCGCCCAGATGTGCAGGAAATAGCTCGAGCGATAGCGCGTCGGCACGTTGGGGAAATCGGTATGCGTGTCGGCGAGCGCCTTCTGCTCGAAAGCGTCGACATCCTGCTTGGGCGTGCCGGCCGGCAGGCTGTGCCACTGCATGTCGAGATCGGAAGCCGCAAGCAGCTCGCCCAGGTCGTAGCCCTGGCCCCAGGTCTGCGAGTTCTTGATCTTGTCGACGAGGGCCTGCGGGATCGGCTCGCCGGTCTTGTAGTTCACCGCGTAGTGCTTGAGCACGTCGGGATAGAGCGCCCAATGCTCGTTGAACTGCGACGGGAACTCGACCCAGTCGCGCGCGGTATTGGCGCCGGAGAGCGTGGGATAGTTCTCGTTCGCGAACAGCCCGTGCAGCGCATGGCCGAACTCGTGGAACATCGTGGTCACGTCGTCGAACGACAAGAGCGCGGGCTGGCCGGCGGCCGGCTTGGTGAAGTTGGCGACGTTGTAGACGACGGGCTTGGTGCCCAGCATGTGCGACTGGCTGACGAAGTTGCTCATCCAGGCGCCGCCGGCTTTGTTGTCGCGCTTGAAGTAGTCGAAATAGATCATGCCCAGCTGCGAGCCGTCCTTGTCCATCACGTCGAAGACGCGCACGTCGGACTGATAGACCGGGATGTCGTGGCGTTCCTTGAAGGTGATGCCGTAGAGCTGGCCCGCGGCATAGAACAGGCCGTCCTGCAGCACCTTGTTCAGCTCGAAATAGGGCTTGAGCTCGCTCTGGTCGAGATCGTACTTCGCCTTGCGCACCTTCTCCGAATACATCGACCAATCCCAGGGCTTGAGGTCGAAATGCTGGCCCGAGCTGTCGATCATCGCCTGAATCTGCTTGCCCTCGTCGGCGATCTTGTTCGCGGTCGCAGGCACAAGCTGGCCGAGGAAGCTCTCGACCGCGTCCGGCGTCTTGGCCATCTGGTCGTAGAGCACATAGGCCGCGTAGTTCTTGTAGCCCAGAAGCTTGGCCTTGTCGGCGCGCAGCACCGCCAGCTTCGAGATGATCTCGCGCGTGTCGTTGGCGTCGCCCTTCTCGGTGCGGGTCCAGGAATTGTTGAAGATCTGCTCGCGCACCGAGCGGTCGGTCAGCGAGACGAGCGCGGGCTGCTGCGTGGTGTTCTGCAGCGGAATGACGAACTTGCCCGGCATCTTGCGGTCTTCGGCCGCCTTGGCCGCGGCGGCGATCTCCTCGTCGCTGAAGCCCGCGAGCTTCGCCTTGTCGTCGGCGACATAGGCCCCGGCCTTGGCGCCGGCGAGCAGCTTCTGCTGGAAGTCGGTCGAGAGCGTCGCGTCTTCCTTGTTGATCTCCTTCAGCTTGTCCTTGTCCGCTTCGGAGAGGTTCGCGCCCGCATGGATGAACTGGTTGTAGTAGACCTCGAGGAGCTGAGCCGATTCCGGATCGAGCTTCAGCTTGGCGCGCTGGTCGTAGACCGCCTTGACGCGCGCGAACAGCTTGGCGTTCAGGAAGATCGCATCGTTATGAGCCGCCAGCTTGGGCGCCTCGTCGGACTGCACCTTGTCGAGCGCATCGTTGGTGTTGGCCTGGACGACCGCGAAGAAGGCCGAGGTCGCGCGGTCGAGCATGCGGCCCGACTTCTCCATCGCCTCGATGGTATTCTTGAAGGTGGGCTTGGCCTTGCTGTTCGCGATCGCGTCGATCTCGGCAAGCTGCTGCTTCATGCCCTCATCCATGGCGGGCTGGTAGTCGCTGTCCTTGATCTTGTCGAAGGGCGGCGCGTGCAGCGGAAGCGTCGAGGGGGCTGCGAACGGATTGGCGTCCGCGAGCGCGGGGCCGACGAGGCACAGAACGGCGACCGAGCCGAGGCACAGCGAGCGAAGATTCATTTTTCGGATTTCCTTGGGAAGCGATGAGGCGCGGCACCATAACGACTTGCCTTTGCCAAGGCCAACCCGAAAAGCGGCGCGTTAACCATGTGCAACGCAGCAAAAATCACGTTTCAGCGAGGTTCGGCGCCATGCTAGGGAAGCGTGCCCCCCAAGGACAAAAAGACATGACCCGGTTCCTTGCCTTGTTTCTTCTTCTGGCCGCGCCGGCCGCCGCCCAGGAGGTCCAGATCCAGACCTCGCTCGGCGAGATCGACGTGCAGCTCGATGCCGTCCACGCACCCAAGTCGGCGGCGAACTTCCTGCGCTATGTGCGCGAAGGCCACTTCGACAACACGGTGATCTACCGCGTCGTGCCGGGCTTCGTGCTGCAGATGGGAAGCTATGAGACGAACGGAACCGCGCGGCCGGCGCATGAGCCGATCCCGCTGGAGACGGCGGCCGCGATCCCCAATACGCGCGGCACGATCTCGATGGCGCGCAGCGACGACCCTAACAGCGGCACCGCGGAGTTCTTCATCAACCTCGACGACAACACGGCGCTTGACCCCAAGCCCGGCGCCGCTCCGGGCACGACCGGCTATGCCGTCTTCGGCAAGGTGGTCGAAGGCATGGCGGTGGCCGACCAGATCGCCAAGGTGCCGCTGGGCGGCAAGAGCGGCCCCTTCCCGCCGGAGTCCACGCCGGCCCTGCCCGTGGTGATCAAGAAGATGGTGGTCGTCGGCGATCCGCCGCGCTGATCTTGAGAATTCGCCGGCCAAGGTAGCGTTCAAACATTGCTATAGAACAAATAGGGAACTAAAATCTCCTTATGCCTATGTCCTTGATGCAGAAGCTGGAAATCCTGGCCGATGCCGCGAAATACGACGCCTCCTGCGCCTCGTCGGGGGGTGCGAAGCGCGACGCCAAAACCGGCGGCATCGGCTCGGTGACCGGCGCCGGCATCTGCCACGCCTATACGCCGGACGGTCGCTGCGTCTCGCTGCTCAAGATCCTGCTGACCAATTTCTGCATCTATGACTGCGCCTATTGCGTGAGCCGGCGCAGCTCGAACGTGCGCCGCGCGCGCTTCAGCGTCGAAGAGGTCGTGAGCCTGACCCTGGACCTCTATCGCCGCAATTGCATCGAGGGTCTGTTCCTGTCGTCCGGCATCGCGCGCAGCGAGGACGCGACGATGGAGGATCTGGTGCGCGTCGCCAAGAGCCTGCGCCAAGAGCACGGCTTCCGCGGCTATATCCACCTGAAGACGATTCCCGGTGCCGGCGATGCGCTGATCGCCGAAGCGGGCCTCTATGCCGACCGGCTGTCGATGAACATCGAGCTGCCGTCGGAGCGCGCGCTCAAGGATTTCGCGCCGGAGAAATCGCTGACCGCGATCAAGCGCGGCATGGCGCGCACGCGCGCGAACATCGAAGAGGCAGCAGAGCCCGCGCAGCGCGCCACCAAGCCCAAATATGCCTCCGCCGGACAATCGACGCAGATGATCGTCGGCGCCGATGGCGCAAGCGACGCCGCCATCATCGGCGCCAGCGCCAACCTTTATGCGTCCTACGCGCTCAAGCGCGTCTATTACTCGGCCTTCAGTCCCAACGGGCATCCGTCCGCCGCGCTGCCGCATACCGCAACGCCGCTGCTGCGCGAGCATCGCCTGTACCAGAGCGACTGGCTGCTGCGCTTCTACGGCTTCGCGCTCGAAGAGGTGGAAGACGCGATGCAGGACGGCATGCTCGACCTGTCCATGGACCCCAAGCTCGCCTGGGCGCTCAAGCATCGCGAGCGTTTCCCCGTCGACGTCAACCGCGCGCCGCGCGAGATGCTGATGCGGGTGCCGGGACTGGGCACGCGCACGATCGACAAGCTGATCGCCTCGCGCCGCAGCGGCCGGCTGCGCTTGGCCGACGTCGCACGCCTGACCAGAGGTCTCGGCCGCGCCCGCAATTTCCTCATCGCCGCGGACTGGACGCCGAAGCAGCTGGACGACGCGCATCTCAAATCGCGGCTGGTCAAGCAACCCAAGCAGCTGGCGCTGTTCTGATGTACGCGCTGCGCCTGCCCGCCGATGCCGACGACATCGCGTTCCGCGACGCGGCCAGGCGCGCGCTGGCGCACGAGCTGAGGCCCGCCGACCTCGCCTTCGTCGCGCATGGCTCCGGTTTCCTGTTCGACGAAGTGCCGCCGGGCCATGCCGACCTGACCGTGCCGCGCGGCTTCGTCGCGCTGATGCGCGATGCCGCCTGCCACCGCGCCGAGGACCGCTTCGCGCTGCTCTACGACGTGCTGTGGCGGCTGAAGCACGGCGAGCCCGGGCTGCTGGAGCGTGCGAGCGATCCCGCCGTCGCCAGGCTGTCGCTCTATGCCAAGGCGGTGCATCGCGACATCCACAAGATGCACGCCTTCGTGCGCTTCCATGCCCAGGACGACGGCGGCTATCTCGCCTGGTTCGAGCCCGATCACTTCATCCTGAAGCGCGCGGCGCCGTTCTTCGCAGAGCGGTTCGCGAACATGCGCTGGATCATCGCAACGCCGATCGGCACCGCGATCTGGGACACCAGGCAGCTCAGCTTCGCCGCGCCGCGGCCCAAGCCCGAGCGGCTTCAGGACGGCGTGCTGGACGGGCTGTGGCGTACCTACTACCGCACGATTTTCAACCCCGCGCGTTTAAAGACCGGCGCCATGACGAAAGAAATGCCGCGCCGCTATTGGAAGAACATGCCCGAGACGGCGGAGATCGCGACCCTGACCCGCAACGCTCAACACCGCCTGACCACGCTCGCACCCGATACGGCGCCGCGCTTTGCCGACAAGGCCAAGCCGCGCGCCAAGCCCGAACTGCCGAAGCTTGGCCTCGCCAAGCTGCGTGACGAGGCCGAGCACTGCACCGCCTGCCCGCTCTACAAGCACGCCACCCAGACCGTGTTCGGCGAAGGTCCGGCGAACGCGAAGTTCGTGCTCGTGGGCGAGCAGCCGGGCGACCAGGAAGACCTGGCCGGCAAGCCTTTCGTCGGCCCCGCCGGGCAGGTGCTCAACCGCGCGCTGGAAGAGGCCGGCATCGACCGCAAGACGGTCTATGTCACCAATGCGGTCAAGCACTTCAAGTTCGCGCCGCGCGGCAAGCGCCGTATCCACTCCAAACCGAACGCAAGCGAGATCAAGGTCTGCGTCGGGCAATGGCTGAAGCGCGAGCTCGCCGCCATCGAGCCTGACTTCGTCGTGGCGCTGGGCGCGAGCGCGGCGCAAGGCCTGATGGGCAAGCCCGTGACCATCGGCGCCGTCCGCGGCCGCGAGATCGCCTGGCCCGACGGGCGGCGCGGGCTCGTCACCGTGCATCCGTCCTACCTGCTGCGGCTGCGCGACGACAGGGAAGCGCAGTACCGGCTGTTCGTCAGCGACCTTGAGCGCGCGGCAAAGCTCGCCGCCGGCTGATAGGCTCCGCTCCGGGAATCGGGGCGGCGCATGCGCGTTCTCATCATCGGCGGCTATGGCACCTTCGGCGGCAGGCTCGCGAACCTGTTCGTGCCGGAGGCGCGGCTGACCCTGATCGTTGCGGGGCGCTCGCTCAACAAGGCCCGCACCTTCTGTGCCGGGCGCGCCGGGCTGGAGCCCGCCGTCTTCGACCGCGACGGCGATCTCGACACACAGCTGGCCGCGCTAGCGCCCGAGATCGTCGTCGACGCCAGCGGGCCGTTCCAGACCTATGGCGCTGCGGTGGTCGAGGCCTGCCTGCGCCGCGGCATCCACTATCTCGACCTTGCCGATGCGACGGGGTTCGTCGACGGCATCGCGCGCTACGATGCGCAAGCCCAGGCCAAAGGACTTGTGATGCTTTCCGGCGTCAGCACGTTTCCGGTGCTGACCAGTGCCGCGATCCGCAAGCTGGGCGGAGCAGGCGAGACCGTCACCGCCGGCATCGCGCCCTCACCCCGCGTCGAGGTCGGCCTCAATGTCATCCGCGTCATCGCAGGCTATGCGGGCAAACGCATCGGCGACGGCCATGCCTTGATGAGCGCGCGCCGCTTCGTGATCGCCCCGCCCGGACGCGTGCCGCTCAAGCCCACGCGGTTCAGCCTGGTCGACGTGCCCGACCGCGCGGTGCTGCCCAAGCTTCATCCGCAGCTCCGCTCGGTATGGATGGGCGCGGGGCCGAAGCCCGCGCTATGGCACCGCTGTTTGAGCTGGCTCGCATGGCTGGTGCGGCTGCGGCTGTTGCCGTCGCTCTCCTTTCTCGCGCCGCTGATGCAATGGGTGATGCGGCACCTCACCTGGGGCGAGCATCGCGGTGGCTTCTTCCTGGAGACAGGCGGCCGCTCATGGCATCTGGTCGCGGAAGGGAACGAAGGCGCCTCGATCCCCTCGATGGCGGCCTATGCGATCCTCAAGAAATGGCTCGACGGCCAAGCGCCCGTGCCCGGCGCGCGCGCCTGCACCACCGATCTCAATATCGAAGATTATGAGCGCGTCTTCGCCGGCCGGGCGATCCACACCGGCGTGCGCGAGCGTGCCGATCCGAGCTGGCCGCTCTATCGCCGTTACTTGGGGAGCGCTTGGGATGCGCTGCCGGCGCCGATCCGCGACATGCACGACGCGACCGGCACCTGGATCGCGCAAGGCCGCGCCGACATCGAGCGCGGCACGAATCCCCTGGCGCGCATCGCGGCCTTCATCAACCGCTTCCCCAAAGCCGGACGCGGCGTGCCGATCACGGTGCGCTTCGAGGAGCGCAGCGGCCGCGAGACTTGGACGCGCAGTTTCGCGGGCAAGTCGTTCTCGAGCGTCCAATATGAAGGCCGCGGCCGCGACGAGCGGCTGATCGTGGAGCGCTTCGGGCCGATGGCCTTCGCGATGGCGATGGTGGTGGAGGGCGGCCGCATGCAGCTGGTCGTGCGCGGCTGGAGCTTTCTCGGCTTGGCCCTGCCCAAGTTCCTGATGCCGGTCGGCAATACCTATGAGAGCGCGGAAGATGGCCGCTTCAACTTCCATGTCGAGATCGGCTTTCCGTGGACCGGACTGATCGTGCGCTATCGCGGCTTTCTGGAGCGCGCGCCATGAGCGCGCCCTACGGCTATCGCGCCGATCCGACGGTGCCCGCCTTCGCCGACGACAAGCCGGTCATCGTCTTCGACGGGCAATGCGTGTTCTGCTCGGCTTGGGCGCGCTTCGTGCTCGCGGTCGACCGCAAGGCGCGCTTCCGTCTCCTGCCCGCGCAGTCGCCGCTGGGCGAAGCGCTGTACCGTCATCTGGGTCTCGACCCGACGAATTACGAGACCAACATCCTGATCGAGGACGGCGTCGCCTATTTCAAGGCCGACGGCTCGATCCGCATGGCGATCGGCTTGGGCTTTCCGTGGTCGATGGCAGTCGCTTTCCAGCACAGTGGGATCCGAAGCTTGGAATTCACGTGACTTGAAGTCGCGGC
>JADMIO011280047.1_pt1 | contig 43537 bp, 26 predicted proteins | sample 8958161 | NCBI WGS metagenome assembly JADMIO01 (sample SAMN16585339, study PRJNA669376) | soil metagenome | isolation source: Crop rotation soil | place: USA: Cullars Rotation, Alabama | collected 2011
GATCTGAACGAACCCCCAACTGCCGTTGGTGGGATTTCAAGCATTCGTCAGTGTGTCAGAGCTAGAAAGGATCTGAACGAACCCCCAACTGCCGTTGGTGGGATTTCAAGCATTCGTCAGTGTGCCAGAGCTAGAAAGGATCTGAACGAACCACCAACTGCCGTTGGTGGGATTACGAAAGTTATAAATACCTCACTAGATACGCCACCGCTCCTATACAGAGGCCGAGGCCGAATAGCATCGTGATGACCGATGTAAAGAACAGCTTGCTTCCGAGAAGACTACGAGGCTTACGCTTTTCTCCAAGCACGACACAGAGACTTGCCAGTGAGAGCACAACACCACATGGCAGTAATGAGAACGCGAAGCTCCTGCTACCAGGTTGGAAAGGAATGACGAATATTGGTGCTACAAGCAGCGAAGCCGTATAGATCAGAACTCGTTTGGTTCGATTCATCTAATATCGATCACGTGAGGCTTTCCATCGTCGGCAATTCTCACCGTTAGAATTCCTCCGTTCTTTTGCCAACCGGGTCCAGACTGCCCTCCGTTTGGAAGTGCACGACCATCTAGCACAACCTGTGTTGGTGAAAGACTCGTTGAAATTATAAAACTAAAAATCCTGCTCGGAGTTTTAAACTGTCCCTCAGGCGCATTGACCGTGATGCTGATTCCCCTGGCCGTTTCCGATGCCTGAACACTGGTCTTTCTATATAGACCATTTTTGTATGCCGGACTTACACCATCGTCCTCATAAAGGGTGGTCTGCGCCTTTCCCTGTGCGTCAGGATAGATCAGGAAATAAGGCGTGGCAGGCTTTTCACCTACAAAGTTCATTGCTGGTCCCTTGGGAATAATAGCTCCACCACGAACAAACATCGGGACAGTCTCGAGTGGCGCATCGACTCGGATCATTGTGCCACCTGTATATTTCTTGTTGGTCCAATAGTCGTACCAGGTTCCACGTGGTAGATACACTAGCCTGTTGATGGTATTAGGGCTCAGTATGGGAGCGACCAACAGATCATCGCCAACCATAAACTGATCATCGAGATTGTAAGTGCTCGAGTCGTCCTGATAATTAAGAACAAGTGGTCTAAACAGTGGCACCCCGGTTCTATGTGCCGTTTCCAGGGTTGAATAGAGAAATGGCATAAGCTCATAGCGAAGCTTGAGGTACTTGCGAATAATGTCTTCGTAGTGCTTGCCGAAGCGCCATGGTTCCTGATCGTATCCATCGATAGTTTTGTGGTTACGACAGAAAGGCGCGAGGAAACTCACCTGGTACGAGCGTGTAAGCAACTCTCCGTTACCTCGGCCCATAAAACCACCGACATCGCTGCCGACAAAGGGTTGTCCGGAAAGGCCCAGGCTTTGAAACATCGGAATACTTAGCGAAAGACCGTCCCACGTACTATTAGTATCGCCGGTCCACATGGTTGAGTAACGTTGCACTCCGGCATAAGCAGCACGAGTTATCACGTACGGTCTTTTGCCTGGTTGTAATCGTTCCAGCCCTTCGTATGTTGCTCGCGCCATGAGGAGTGCAAAAACATTTCGATTCTTCGCGTGAGTGGAATTCTCACCCTCGTCATCGCTAACCACATCGATCTGGTTCTTGCCGGTCTGATCGACGAAGTCGGCTGGCTCATTCATGTCCATCCATATTCCAGCAACACCAACATCCGTATAGGCTCGATGAAGATCGCCCCACCAGCGCCGCGCTTCCGGCAACGTGTAATCAACAAACGCACTTTCTCCCGGCCAGACCCGGGGAACGAAGAGTCGTCCATCTTTTCGCTTTTGAAAGTAGTTCCTGGCCACCCCTTCGTTGAAAACATAGTAGGAGTTTTCCTGCGACGCCAATGGGTCACTTACCGCGGAGGCCTGGGCCCCTGCCGGTTGATGCTTCACCCCGGGATCCACAATCGTTACGGTCTTTACTCCCTGTGCGGCCAGTCGTTGGAACATCCCCTGTGGATTTGGAAAACGATCCTTGTTCCAGGTAAAGACACGGTACGCCTGCATGTAATCGATATCGAGGTGGACCACGTCGAGCGGTAGGTCACGCTGCCGATACTGTCTTACCACCTCGTCAACCATCGTTTCGGGGTAGTAACTCCAGCGACTCTGTTGATGTCCAAGTGCCCACATGGGTGGCAAAGGCATTCGCCCGGTGAGATCGGCGTAACGACCCAGAATCTTCTGGATTGAGGGTCCATAGAAAAAGTAGTAGTTCATCTCGCCGCCTTCGGCGCCAAACCAGGCTCGCTGTTGCGATGATTTACCGAAATCAAAGTAGCTCCGGTAGCTGTTGTCGAAAAAGATCCCGTAAGCGACGCCGTTTTCCAGGCCAAGGTAGAAAGGAACAGTCTGGTAGATCGGATCTCGTCCTTCGACGTAACCGGGCGTGTCGGAATTCCAGTTAATGAATGAACTGCGTCGCTTATCTAACCTTGAGGCCTTTTCACCGAGGCCATAGAAGTGTTCATCAAACCCGAGTTTCTTTGACGCGGCAACGAAGACGCCGGCGTCAGGATCGAACATCATCGACTTGAGGAGTCCTTTTGCGTCGTAGGCGAGTGGTCGCTCATCAGCATTGACGACTGCGCCGGTTTTAGCATCGCGAAATTCAATCAGCAGAGGTGAACGACGGATGATTACTTCGACTTCCGCAGTTTTGATTGCAACTGCATTGGTCGTTTCAACGAGGTTCCAACGTGGCGTTGACCAATTGGTTTTGTCGATGGCCCATGAGTGATCTCTGTTTGATATTGGTTTTGAAAACGACGCGCGAACCCGAATTAAGTCCGGAGCCAGCATCGTTATTCGAACTTGTGAATTGTCAGTACAGCTAAGGAGTACGGAGTTGTCGTCGCGGGTGACACTGGCCACATCGCCGATCTTTTCGAGACGTGTGATGTCCTGGGCAGCGGCACTGGAGAACACGAAGACAGTGACCGCTAGGACTGAGAATGTGATTGAAAAGTTTCGTTTCATTTTGGGCTTTTGATCTTCGGTCTTATGGGCTTGGTCTTGGAGTCAGGCTACCAATGTCCGATATGCTTCAGCTTGTCGTGTCGTTGCCAACAAGCCCCCTTAGCGCCTCACGACAAGCTGAAGCATATCGGACATTGGCACAAGTACCTCGACGCAAGACCTTTTGCCAGAGATCTGTTAAAGTTCTATCACTTTGATGGTACTTATGCGCTGAAGAGATTTCCCCCACCTCTAACCATCCCCCAAAAACTGAAGCGTATCCACCTCTAAATCAGGTCTCGAAATATTGAGCCAGGTGGTGCTGATGTCTCGATCCCTCAACAGTTCAAGGCTCCCCGCCATTGCGATTCAACAAGGAGAAAAATTCGATGTTCCGGCAATCTTCTTTCTCAGCCCGCGCTCTTATCTGCGGACTTTTTCTTTTACTACCTCTGGTGACTGCCAATGCTCAATTCAAGGCCAGCATACAGGGGACAGTTAGCGACGCAACGGGTGGACTCGTACCCGACGCAACTGTGACAGTTACAAACAAGGAAACAAACAGTAAGCAGACCACCACTTCGAGTGGTGAAGGTTTTTATCGGATATCAGGGCTCCCACCAGGTACATATCTGCTTGTAGTTGAAAAGAATGGTTTCAAGAAACAGATTTTTGAAAACGTAGGTATCAGTGCTGAAACAACGCAGGGTCTCAACATCGTCCTCGAAACTGGTCAAGTGGCTGAGACGGTGACAATCTCGGAAACAACTGCGCAATCATTGGGTACAGAGAATGGAGAAGTATCTCGAGCCATGTCCACGCGGGAGATACGTGAGTTGCCACAGGTTGGCCGTGATCCTTACGAGTTGGCCAGGCTCACACCAGGTGTTTTGGGCGACGGATCGCGCGGAAGTAACGGCAACGCCGTGAACCTACCAAACACCACCGGGCCAGGAGGCTCAAACAATTCAATCTTCCAAACAGAGAACCAGGTCCAGATCTCGGCAAACGGTCAACGACTCTCGAGCAACAACTTTCAAATTGATGGCGTGAGCGTCAACAGTTTCAACTGGGGAGGGGCAGCAATCGTCACTCCGAATCAAGAGTCTATAAAAGAAGTTAAAGTGCTCTCGGCCTCGTATTCGGCCGAAGACGGTCGCAACTCCGGAGCACAAGTGAAAGTTGTTTCTGCAGGTGGAGCTAACGATGTACATGGCTCTGCGTTCTTCAAATACAACTCACCAAAGTTTAATTCTTTTAACAAGTATGGTGGACCAGGAGCAGCACCACTTCGTGTAAACGATTACATCCGTCAATTCGGCGGCAGTATTGGTGGACCACTTTATCTCCCGCGATTTGGTGAAGGCGGTCCCGCCACGGTCTGGGGAAAGGACAAATCGTTCTTCTTCTTTTCTTACGAAGGACTGCGCAAGACGTCCAACTCAACCGGTCGCGCGTTTGTTGAAACGCCTGAGTATCGACAGCTCGTGCAACAGCTCCGACCAGGCACTGTTACTGCCCAGATATTAGCGTCGCCTGGAATCAATCCTCGGACTATTAGTGTCTTTGCCCCCAGCTGTGCAGTATTCGGTAACGACGCAAGTCGTTGTCGCGTCGTGCCAGGTGGCCTGGACATTGGCTCAATCACAGGTGCACTGAACCAGTATGTCTCGTTTGCCAACCCGACCGGTGGCGGCTTCGACGGTATACCTGACCTACAGGAAATTCAGTTTGCTCTCCCTGGCAGCAATCGCGGCAATCAATACAACGTGCGTCTTGATTTCACGCCAACTGAAAAGGACAGCCTCACACTTAGTACTTACATTACGAAGTTGAACGATCTGAGCAGTGACAGTGGTGGCAAGAGTCGACCGATGGCCGATCTTCCCTTTAAGCCACTCAACACATCCGGGACAATAATTTACCGTCGAATCATCTCGCCAACTCTGTTGAATGAAGCGCGTTTCAACGCGAGTCGATTTGCGTCAGACCAACAGCGCGACGCTACCAACGTAAACTTTGGAATACCTCGAGTCGAGGTAGAAGGTCTGCCGTTCGACCGCATTCGATTTGGTGCGGACCGGAGCGAGAACACGCCCGGAATCCTGGCTCAGAACATATTCGAGTTTGGCGACACTTTGACTAGAGTCGTCGGCAACCACGCGTTGAAGTTCGGAGTTATATACCGTAAGGAACAGGACAACAGTGATGGCTCGGGTGGTTCGCGTCCCATCTATTCCTTCAGCGGTCTCTTCAACCTCGCAAACGGGACACCGATTTTTGAAGGCGTCAATGCTGACCCGAGGACCGGTTTTCCAGCAGATGCGCAGCGATATTTTTCCACGAGCTACTGGGGTGGATTTGTGCAGGACGATTGGAAGATGCGTCCGAATCTGACCCTGAACCTTGGTTTGCGTTACGAATACTATTCGCCGCTCCAGGAAAAGGATGGCCGCTTAAGTAACCTCTTTTTTGGCTCACAAGGGTTGATCAATTCGCAAGTGAGGCCCGTCACCGAGCAGTTTGAAGCTGATCGAAATAACTTCGCACCACGGGTCGGTTTTGCTTACAGTCCGAAACTTAGAGTTTTAGGTCTGGGTAGCGAAGGTGGAGACAGTACAGTTGTTCGCGGAGGCTTCGGCATTGCTTACAACCGCATTCCGGTCGCCCCGCTGGCTAACGTGCGCGGCAACCCGCCATTCTTTGGTCGCTTCGGTATTTGCTGCGGCACGGCTTCAAATGATTTTGGCAGTCCGTTCGCGAATGGTCAGATCCTTTACGCGCTTGGCTCCAGCAATTCGGTTAACAGTTATCCGAGGAATCCCGCACTGGGCCAGGGCATTAATCCTGTGACCGGAGGACCCAACGCCGGCACAGTTGAAATCTATGGCGCACCACAAGATCTGCCGAATCCGTACGTCTACCTTTACTCACTCGAAATACAGCAAGAGTTGCCTGCAAAATTAACAGCGACGATCGGCTATCAGGGCAGTGTGGGACACAAACTGATTCGCCTGGTGAATCAAAACTTCCTGTATCCAAATAACCCGGCGTTCGCCCCGGTCTTCTTTACGACGCCGGATGTTAATTCCAATTTCAACGCACTCAATCTGAACCTGATCAGACGTTTCGCTGCTGGTCTTCAACTTCAGGCGAACTATCGTTGGAGTAAGAGTATCGACCAGTTGTCTTACGAAGGACCCGGCTTCGTGACCAATCAAACGTATCCGCAGGACAATCGCACAGAACGTGGTCCATCGGACTTTGATGTTCGTCACTACTTTAACTTTTCGGGATTGTACGAACTTCCGTTCTTTCAGAACCGCCATGATTTCGTTGGGGCTGTGCTGGGCGGCTTTGAACTTACTGGAGTCGTAACCGCGCGGACTGGTTTTCCCTTTACACCTGTGGTCGGTGGTTGCACGAGTACTCCCGGTGGCCCTGGGCTATGTCCCGTTCGTCCACAGGGTTATCGAGGACCAAGCGACATCGACACCTCCGATGATGCATTCATTACCGGAAGCAACTTCCCAGGTGGAGGAGCGCCGTTCTTCGTTGTTTTCGAACAAGCCAACAACACTGTCGCGCCTCCGGGGATTGGACGCAATTCCTTTAGAGGGCCAGGCTATTTCAATGTCGATTTGAGCCTCGTGAAGCACACTAGACTTGGTGGTTTCCTGGGTGAGTCGACTGACCTTGAGTTGCGCGCAAACTTCTTCAATGTCTTTAACCAACTAAACCTGAAGACTTTTGCGTTTGGCAGTGACGCCACGACGATAGGCTTCTTTGATCCACGTGGTCCGAACGAACCGGGAGTGTTAACGAACAATCCGCGGTTCGGAAGAGCTACCGAAGGCCTGGCAGGTCGTGTGGTAGAGCTACAGGCACGATTCAGGTTCTAGACTAAGCGAACCTCCTTGGAGTGCGGGGACTTGTCACCGCTTTGTTAAAGTAAGCTTATGCCGCGTACTGTCATAACAAAGCGGTGACAAGTCCCCGCACTCCAAGGAGCGACGTTTTGCGAAGGTACCGCTTTAACAAGTTAGCGACTCTCCTGCTAATCGTAGTTGCGTACTCAACCGCAGCTTACGCACAAGCCCGCACAACTCGGTCGCTTTCCACACAAGACGATGCCTTTCTGGAAGATCTTTCAAAGAGATCGTTCCTCTTTTTCTGGGAACAGGCTGATCCTGAAACAGGGTTAGTTGCAGACAGGGCTCGGGCCAGTGGCGCACCGTACGACAAGAACCATCCGAGCTTTGACATCGCGAGTAGTGCAGCGACTGGATTTGGTCTGACTGCTCTGTGTATCGCACATGATCGAGGCTGGGTCGATCGAAAGGCGGCTCGCGATCGTGTACTCACTACACTTCGTTTCTACGCCGAGCGATCAGCCCAAGAGCACGGCTGGTTTTATCATTTCGTCGATAGAAAGACCGGTGAACGGAGATGGCAAAGTGAAATCTCCACCATTGATACGGCCTTGTTGCTTGGTGGTGTGTTGACAGCTCGCCAGTACTTTCGTCGAGACCCGGAGATTGTTCGGCTCGCGACGCTTATCTACGAGCGTGTTGATTTTCCGTGGATGCTCGCCGGAAACTCATTGCTTCTCTCGCACGGTTGGAGGCCTGAAAGCGGATTCATCAAGCACACCTGGAATCATTACAGCGAGCATATGGTATTGCAGCTTCTTGCCATTGGCTCTCCTACTCACCCGGTCAATCGCGGTGCGTGGCAGGCGTGGCAGCGGTTGCGACTCACCTTTGGTTCTTACACCTACTTAACATTTCCGTACGCTCCGCTGTTCGTTCACCAGTTCTCGCAGGGTTGGGTTGACTTCCGCGACCAGGAAGAGAGTTGGTATCCATACACTAACTACTTTGATAACTCGGTTAAGGCAACGCTGGCTCATCGTGAGTTTTGCCTTAGCCTCTCCGATAAGTTTCCCGGGTTTACGGAAAACGTCTGGGGAATCACAGCCTCTGACAGTGCGAAAGGATATCGAGCCTGGGGTGGACCACCGGCGACGCCGGACATTGACGGAACGGTTGTACCGTGTGCAGCCGGTGGTTCCTTAATGTTCACTCCGAGTATTACCCTGGCGGCGCTCAAGACGATGCGCCAAAAGTGGGGAGAAACAATTTACGATCATTACGGTTTTGTCGACGCCTTCAATCCGAATAATGGTTGGGTTAATCCTGATGTCATAGGCATCGATGTTGGCATCACGCTAATCAGTGCTGAAAACTTGAGAACCGGTAACGTCTGGCGTTGGTTCATGCTCAACAAGGAGATTCCCCGAGCAATGCAGTTAGCGGGATTTCGAAAAGTTCGCCGAAGTACACACGCCACTAAACTGGGGCGCCCCTTCCGGCCGAAGGATCTTAGCCACAGATTTACGCAGAAGAACGCCGATCAGAATTAGAGAGGTGAACTACTCCTTTTCACACTTCTGATCTGCGTTCATCTGCGTAAATCTGCGGCTTAAACTCCGCGGTGATCTAGCGAGCTACAACTTCAAAGCTCTTTTCGAGTAACTCTTCAGAATTTGGACCAACCATAACTTTGAATTCACCCGGCTCGACTACAAAGCGCATGTCTCTATTGTAAAACCCAAGGTGCTCAGGTTTTAGAACGAATTGAACGCGACGCTTTTCTCCCGGCCGCAGCGTTATGCGCTCGAAGCCCTTCAATTCTTTTACCGCTCGAGTCACGCTTGAGGCCTGATCTCTGATGTACAGCTGCACAACCTCATCACCTGCGCGCTGCCCGATGTTTTCCACCTCCACAGTAACCGTTAGCTGACCGTCTGGGGTTATTGTGCTAGCACTCAATTGCGGTTGTCCGAATTTGAATTGCGTGTAGCTGAGTCCGTAGCCGAACGGGTAAAGCGGTGTCACCGGAACATCAAGATATTTTGAAGTATATTTCTGATCAGTGGGCGGGCGACCAGTGCTTTTATGGTTGTAATACATGGGCACCTGACCAATCGTCCGCGGGAAGGTGACCGGCAACTTACCGCCCGGATTCATGTCTCCGAACAAGGCATCGGCAATGGCCGGACCAGCTTGCGTACCCGCAAACCACGTTTCCAGGATCGCGGGGGAATTCTCAGCCAACCAGTTGATCGTCAGGGGCCTTCCGTTCATCAAGACAATCACATAGGGTTTTCCGACTGCATGAATTGCACGGATCAATTCCATTTGCCGGCCAGGAAGATCGAGTGACGTGCGAGAAGCAGCTTCACCACTCATCTCGGCCGTCTCGCCAACAGCGATAACAATGGCGTCAGCCTCGCGGGCTACGCGTACTGCTTCTTCAATCGAGTTCGGTCCTGCAGGCGTGGTTGCACTTCTGGCTGCTTCGACATTTGCCGCGCTTGCTACGTTTGTCCCACCTGCAGTCTCGGCAACAGCGCTCGCGTCATAGTTTCCTGTGACACCGCGACCCTCAATCGCAATGCCTTTGGCGTAGAGGATTCTCGCTCCGGGTACTTTCGCTTTAATTCCGCCAAGCAACGTAACCGTATTCTCAGCTTTTCCATCACCTGCCCACGATCCGAGCATCGCTTTGGGATCGTCAGCCAGCGGTCCAATCACAGCGACTGACTTAACATCCTTCTTGAGTGGCAAAGTACTGCCCTCATTCTTTAGGAGCACAAGTGACCGAGCAGCTACCTCACGAGCCGCTGTAACGTTCGCAGCGTTCAGGATCACACTCCGTTCAAGCGCCTCGTCAGCGTAAGGTTTCTCAAATAACCCAAGACGAAACTTAATCCGCAATATTCGCCGCACTGCATCATCGATGGTACGTTGAGTAACTTTCCCCTCCCGCAGAAGGTTACCAACGTGTTTGGAATACAACCGGCTCACCATCTCCATGTCAGCGCCTGCATTCAGCGCGCGTTGAGCAGCCTCAGCTTCCGTGGCGGCAAGTCGATGATTCATTAACTCCAGTACTGCTGTGTAATCAGTGACGACAAAACCGTCAAACTTCCACTCTTCTCGCAAGACCTGTGACAAGGTGAATTGATTAGCGGTAGTGGGAGAACCGTTGAGATCGTTGAAGGCACTCATAAACGTTCCGACGCCGGCATCAACTGCTGCCTTAAAAGGTGGAAAGTAGATCTCACGCAGAACCCGTTCGGACATATCCGTCGTGTTGTAATCGCGTCCACCTTCAGCCGCACCATATGCCACCCAGTGCTTTGCGCAGGAAACGATCCTGTTCGGTTTGCTGTAATCGGTGCCCTGGAATCCCATCACTCGCGCCCTCGCCATCGCCGAGCCCAGGTATGGATCTTCTCCTGAACCTTCGACGATGCGACCCCAACGTGCATCACGCGCAATGTCGACCATCGGCGCAAACGTCCAATGCACGCCACTCGCCCGCGATTCTGCTGCTGCCACGCTCGCTGCGCGCTCAACTGCCGCCGGATCCCAACTGCTGGCTTCGCCAAGTGGAACAGGAAAGATAGTGCGATAGCCGTGTATCACATCGAAGCCGAAGATTAGCGGAATTTTCAAACGCGATTGCTCGACCGCTACTTTTTGCAACTCGTTAGACCGCTTCGCGCCACGCACGTTTAGCGTGGAACCCAGCAGACCTTTGCGTACAAGCTCGACATGTTCTGGACGGTAGTTTCCCTCGGCCTCTCCATCGAGTTGCTGAAGTTGCCCAAGCTTTTCTTCAAGAGTCATCTTGGCGAGCAAAGCATCGATCCGTTGCTCGATTTGATTCTGTTGAGGCGCTGCGCCCGTGGCAGAAAGCACAGAGAAGAGCAATAGAATGATGATTAGAAAACGCGTTGGACTCGCAATCCTCATAAAGAAAATCCCTCCTGGAGGTGGCTGAAAAACAGCGGCACGGTTAATTAGTAATTCTGACGATTGATTCGGGACTAGGGTTCATTAGGCAGACCTGAAAGTCAAGAATCTTTCCGTTTGTTTAGAAATCAGGATGCTCTTGTTGTTTGAATCGGCCGGCCAGCAATTGCAACAATAAAGCCATGAGCTTTTCATATCGTGGAGCAACCCCCTCACAGCTGAAGAAATCACTTACTACTGGTTTACTCTAAGAGTATGACCACTACTTATTCAGATCGTGGGTGGCTGGCGTTAACATCTGCCTTGTCGGTGATAAAGCGTCAAACAATCTTGAGAGCCTCTTGCAAAAGTCGATCGAGGTGGCGAAAAGTCAGTACCATAGCGCGGTAGCGTATGGCTGCGCGTGAGAGAACAGTGCTCTCGTGGCTCACTCAACGCGAACACTGCTTACAAACCACAGCAGTTCGCCGCCCACCGCGCAGCCATACGCTACCGCGTTTGGTACTGACACTTTTGCGCCTGCGGCATTTTTGCAAGAGGCTCTTGAGTCTAAACTGAATGCAGCCGCGGCGCTCCTGCGCTGCCTGAAAGGAGACACTATGAGTCAACGTTTGGATTTTTTTGCGCAATCTCCGGAGCTGACAAAGTTACTTTTTGATTTTTCCGGAGCGGTGAAGAAAAGCTCGTTGGGAAACACTCTTATCGATCTCGTCAACATAAGAGCTTCCCAAATCAATGGTTGCGCGTTCTGTCTTGATATGCATTGCAAGGAAGCAAAGATTCATGGCGAACAGGAGCTACGTCTCTACCATATTGCGATATGGCGAGAGTCGACGTTGTTTTCAGAGACTGAACGAGCAGTGCTCGAGTGGACGGAAGCCGTTACTAAGCTCTCGGAGCATGGCATTCCCGATGAAATCTACAATCGCGTTCGCGCTCAGCTGAGCGAGAAGCAAATCTCAGATCTGACTTACGCCATCGGTGTGATCAATCTGTGGAATCGTCTGAATATCAGTTTCCAGTCAGTCCCCGGATCCCTCGATGCCCAGTTGGGTCTGACAAAAGCCGGGTTGAGTTCATCTCCGAGCGCAGCAAAGGCTTAAGCCATGTAAACGTATAGTGATAGCGTAACGGCTCGAGATTTCCGGTCTGGCCCAAAGATGAAGCCTCCGGATCTCGAGTCGTGATATCTTCTTTTTGCTCCCTGCAACTTAACTCTTCTTCTGATTTCCTTCGCCCTCAATCGATTGAATGTGGGAGGGCTGCGTTCGTTACAGGAGGTGAAACTAGTGGTTCATGAAATGATCGACGGATCGTATCGTCAAACTAATCTGCCAAATGAATCGCGGGAATATCTTGCGAAGCGCGAAGAGTTGCGATTGGCAGAAATTGAATTAATGAAACAACGCGAACGATGCGCCGAGTTGAGGCGCGGTTTACCAAAAGGTGCTGAGATTAGTGATTACGAATTTCTTGAAGGACCAGCTTCTCTCGACACGGGGGATGAGCCGATAAGAAAAACACGGCTGAGTGAGCTATTCACGGCCCCGGATCGTTCGCTCGTGATTTATCAGATGATGTTCGGAAAGAAACAAACCAGTCCCTGCCCAATGTGCACCTCCTGGATCGATAGCTGGAATGGAGTGGCTCATCATCTCGCACAGAACACTGACGTCGCGGTGGTCGCGGCAGCTGATCCAGCTACATTGCGCGCGTTTGCGCGAACCAGAGGTTGGGACAAGCTACGTTTGTTGAGCGCAGGCGACAGCACGTTCAAGTACGATCTCGGCAGCGAAGACCGGGAAGGGAATCAGGACTCGACGATTTCTGTTATCACGAGAGACAGTGATGGCACATTGCGCCATTTTTACAGCGTCCATCCAGGGTTGGCTGAAGACATCAAAGAGCGCGGCATCGATGAGTGGAATCCAATTTGGAATGTGTTGGATATGACGCCACAAGGACGCGGCAGCTGGTATGCATCACTCGACTACGGGACAAGAGTAAAAGGTGCGGCGCGTAGCTAAGGAAGCGGCGACGCGCCAGGCACGGGAAACATTGTGGAATGAGTTGGCATACCACTGTAGATACCACCGACTTCACGTCGGCGGTGTCTAAAAAACTTTTTCGAAGCAGTTGCTAGGTTGAAATTAAAACTTCCACCTGCTAAAGCCGGTGGTATTTAAGACTTTCGGTCTCCTCGGGTTATGTCGATGTGAAGAGGTAATCTGACAATATGAGTAAAAACAAAAGAAAGTTGTCACCAGAGCAACAACGAGAATTACTACGCACACTAGAAACCCGTTTTGAGAAAAACGGAAACCGCCATAAAGGACTTGAGTGGGCCAACATCAAGGCAAAGCTCGAAGTCGATACGGGAAAACTGTGGTCGCTAAGTGAAATGGAAAGGACCGGCGGTGAACCGGATGTTGTGGGACTTGATAAAAAGACGGGCGAATATGTCGTCTATGATTGTGCGGAGGAAAGTCCTAAAGGCCGCCGAAGTGTTTGTTTCGACCGCGAAGCGCTGGAGTCAAGGAAAGAACATAAGCCAGAAAACAACGCTATCGATATGGCGACTGCAATCGGCATTGAACTTTTAACGGAAGAGCAATATCGAGAGCTGCAGAAACTTGGAAAGTTCGATACGAAAACCTCGAGCTGGATCAAAACACCAGCTGATATTAGAAAACTCGGCGGCGCGCTCTTTTGTGATCGACGTTACGACACCGTCTTTGTCTATCATAATGGTGCAGAATCTTATTATGCCGCCCGAGGGTTTCGCGGCTCGCTTAGGATCTAAGTTCTGCCGTGACTCACCGTACCTAACCATCCATGTGACCTTCAAGGGCACCCAGACCAATCATCTCACTCGACCAAACATTTGCCTGTTTGGTGTCTCTCGGTAAGAGAGATTTTACTTGCTGCCCAGCGACGAAAGGTGTATTAGATGTGGCATCTAGGCCCGCCTAAATAACCCCGACTAAGTTAAGGTGCTTGCCAGTAATGGCAGAATGAGTCACCGGTTTCGATGCGTTCGAAGACACGAGCCCCAAGCTTGTCCGGTTGGAGGTTAACAATGAAAAGAAGACTCGTCTGGTCGCTATTAGCGCTGGTCGGTTTGGTTGGTGCGTCTCTAACGTTCACCCCGAGCGCATCCTCGAGTTCATTTAACCAGGGAAGGGCAGTGGCACCTGCGGTTGCAAGTACTGCCAGTCTCTTACCCTTTCTGCCAACAAGCCTTGATGTCGATCGAACGGACGATACGGCCGCGGCTACCGGATGTACGGCCGCACCCGGCGATTGTAGTTTGCGCGGTGCGATCATTGCGGCAAACGCAGATCTCAGCGCGATGCCGTTGATTATCCACCTGCAACCTGCCACTACCTACAATCTGACCCTGGCCAATGCAACGCAGGAGAACGCCGCAGCTACGGGTGATCTGGACATAACGACAAACCTTCACACGGTTACGATCGTGGGAGGTGAATCGGCAGGACCGCTTGCGACGATCATCGATGCCGCAGGTCTAAACATAGGCAGCCTTCGCGATCGCGCGTTTCAAGTCACCGGCTCGGGCGTCAACGTGACTTTTCAGGACCTGGTTATTCGGAATGGCATGGCCGCGGATGACGGCACTACTGGCATGAGCACCAATCCTGCGAGTCAAAACGCCAATCGCTTCGGCGGGGGCATCCTCAATAACGGCGGCAGCGTGACGCTTGATAATGTCATGGTCCAATCGTGTCAGGCGCTGGGCAAGGGTGATAGCGTCATCAACGATCACACCACGCTAGATGCCCATGGCGGCGGCCTCGCCAGTCTCGGAGTGACCGCCAACGTGATGGTTACGGGTAGTACATTCACGCTCAACGCTGTCTTAGGCGGGAACGGTGGCAACTTCAACAACGGCGCCGGTTCAAATGCGAAAGGCGGCTCGATCTATTTTGCAGGCGGGACTCTCAACGTAAACGGCTCGCGAATCGAAGACAGTAGTGCGACTGGCGGCAATGGTGGTAATCAGGATCAGAACGGTCAGACTAACGGCGGATTTGGCGGTACCGCTCAAGGCGGCGGAGTGTGGGTCGGCGGCGGCACACTCGTCACAATTGATAACACCACGTTTGAAAGTACCGAAGCCAATGGTGGTAGTTCGGGTACCGGCGGAAACGGAGCCAACCCCGGCGGGAACGCTGATGGCGGTGGTCTGTATAGCCTCGGCAACGTAACGCTGACCAACTCCACTTTCCACCTGTCAGGCGCAACCGGCGGAAAGGGAGGCAATGCCTTCGGCGCGACCTGCCTCGGCGGTCACAGCGCGGGCGACGGTGGCGGCGCGCGCGGTGGGGCGATCCTGGCCGATGGCGGCACAATGATCATCAACACCGCAACCTTCGCCAACAACTTCGCGATTGGTGGTAATGGTGGCAACGGTGGACAGACTGACGGCGGTCTTAACTGCGGTATGCACGGTGCCGGCGGCCTCGCCTATGGTGGTGCGATTACAAACACTGCCGCCAACGTCAACATTAAGCACGGAACGATCAGTCTTAATAACGCTCAGGCCGGCGACACCGGCGTGAACCAGGGTGGAGCAAACAAGCCGGCGCGACTCGTGGCTGAAGGCACTGGCGGTGGCATTCGCGTTGGCGCAGGCAGCGTGACTTTAGAAAACACGATCATTGCCGGTAACACGGCGGCAAACGGCGCGGGCGACACCACTGGCGCTCCAATCCCAGGGCCCAACGTAGACGGCACGGTTATCAGCAACGGACATAACCTTCTTGGCACTGCCACAGAAGCAATTGGTTTCGCGGGCGTAGGCGACCAGACCGGCGCTATCCCGCTGCTCGCGGCGATCGCAGACAACGGTGGTCCAACTCAAACAATGGCGCTTTTACCTGGCAGCCCGGCGATCGACGCGGGCGTAGCAGCCGGAGCTTTATTCGATCAGCGTGGGCGCCCACGCACCTTCAACGACCCAGGCGTCGTCAACGCCCCGACCAGCGACGGCACAGACATCGGCGCTTTTGAGCTTCAACCGCTTTGCGCTCTGAACTGTCCCGCCGACATCAGCGTGCCGAATGACGCCGGTGTCTGCGGCGCAGTCGTTACTTACACGACACCTACCGGAGCAGGCTGCGGTACAGTCACATGTGACCGTCCGTCGGGATCATTTTTCCCTGTTGGAAACACGTTGGTGACCTGCACCAGCTCGGTTGGTCCAACGTGCGACTTCACCGTGACTGTCAATGATGTTGAAGCTCCCGTCATTACCACTACGGCTAGTCCGATTGAGTTGTGGCCTCCTAATCACCAGTACGTGACCTTCAACGTAAGCGATTTGGTTGTCAGCGCCACTGATATATGCGACACAACCGTGAACGTCGACGATGTGGTGATTACCAGTGCCACCAGTGACGAGCCTGAAAATGGCAATGGTGATGGCAACACGACTGATGACATCATCGTTTTTGGAAACGACTGCCAATCGGTTCGATTACGTTCTGAACGAATGGGTGGCGGCAACGGACGGGTTTATACCATCACGTTCAAAGTGGCTGACACTTCGGGCAATGTCGCCACTGCTACGAAAAAAGTCACAGTGCCTCATTCACAAAACGGAACGCCCGCCATTGACGATGGACCCCAATTCACCGTGCAAAGTGAGTGTCCTTTTCAAACCAGCTTGTTAGTGCGTTCGCACTATCTCGACTTTCTAAATCGCGAGCCCGACCCGAGTGGCTTCACTTTTTGGACGAACGAAATCAACACTTGCTCGCCTAAACCCAGGTGTCAGGAAGGGAAGAATGTAAACGTTTCAGCGGCCTTCTTCCTTTCGATCGAATTCCAGGAAACTGCCTACCTGGTTGAGCGCTTTTACAAAGTTGCTTATGGCGATGCGGCCGGCAGTTCGACCCTGGGTGGCGCGCACCAGTTATCAATTCCTTCTGTTCGCCTGGTTGAATTCTTGCAGGATTCGAAGCGAATAGGTCAGGGCCTCGTAGTTGGACGGGCTGGCTGGCAGCAAGTTCTAGATAATAACAAGCAAGCCTATGCTCTTGAGTTTGTCCAGACCAGTCGATTCATCACGAAGTTCCCAACTAATACAGCACCGGCGCAGTTTGTCGACAAGTTAAATCAACATGCGGGGAACGTTCTGTCTGCCAGTGAACGCTCGACTGCAATCAACCTGTTTGGTAGCGCCGGAGACACCAGCAACACAAGCGCCCGCGCGCAGGCAGTGAGGCAAGTAGCGGAAGATCAGGAATTGTACCGGGCGGAGTTCAATCGTGCGTTTGTTTTGGCGCAGTACTTCGGGTACTTACGCCGCAATCCCAACGACGCGCCGGAATCGACTCTCGACTACACGGGGTACGACTTCTGGCTCACGAAGTTGAATCAATTCAACGGCGACTTCGTGAGAGCGGACATGGTCAAAGCGTTTCTGTTGTCGGGTGAATATCGGCGGCGCGTTCGACTGGATTGAACTCATTGTCGTCACGCAACAATGATGGAACCCCGGGTGGTGGTCCAGGGCTGGAGTCTACTTCTCGAAGTCAGCCAAGACGATTCCACTAGCGCTTTGGTCCTGCTGGGCATAGAGAATCCACTCCGCATTGGCAGAAGCACTCAGCCCGGAAAAAGTCGATAAGGGCGTCTTATCTGTTGTTGCGACTTCTTTGGTTTGGCGATCTGAAAAGCTGAAGAATTTGATTTGATAAGAAGCGTTCGAAGGGTAAGCGATATAGCAAATGCCACTTTGAGTTACAGTCCACGACCGCCAGTATCCTGCTTCCCTTAACTCCGCGACGGGCTGCTCTGCGCCTCCATCGATTCCAACGCTCCATAATCCTGGCGTGCCACGACCCTTGGAATAAAAAATCACTTTGCCATCGGGTGAAGCAAACGTCTCGAACCCGCCCTGATGTGTGATCTGAGTTGGCTCGCCGCCCTTTGCCGCCATTCGCCAGATTTGAAAGTCGCCGCTGCGATTCGAGGCGAAGTAGATAAAGCGGCCGTCAGCGCTCCATGAAGGTAATACGTCGCGGGCCGGATTATTGGTAAGCATTCTAGGCTGTCCGCCGTCACTGTCGATGACGAAAATATCATCCTTGCTTTCAGTGTTACGACCGTAAGCAATAAATCTGCTGTCGGGCGAAAACCGGGGACTCCCTGCGCTCCCTGAAGTGGTCAATTGCAGCGGATTTGAGCCGTCTGCGTGTGTCACCCAAATTTCAGAATCGCCACTTCTATCCGATGCGAAAACTATCTTGTTACCGTCTGGTGAAATCTGCTGACTGTGGTCAGAAAGCGCCGAAGCGATGAGCTTCTTACTCTCAATGCCAGTTGGAGACAGGTTGAGCCGCCAGATATTGACGTCTTCAGACGCTTCGACATAAGCGATTCGCCTACCGTCACGTGACACGGCGGGACTAAACGGATTTTTGCTACTCGTCAAGATCGGAACCGCCTCACCGCCGTCCATCGAAATCTGCCAGAGATTCGAGACAGCCACATCTCCTCGGTTAGAGGAGAAGATGATGTGTTTTCCATCCGCGGTCCACGTCAGCCCTCTTATTTGGCTGGCTTTGTCGTCGGTCAATCGGTGAGGCAATTCGTTCCCGGTGGTTGGAACTATATACAGATCCCTGTAGCCCAATCCTGACCGAACGAAGGCAATGGATTTTCCGTCGGGTGAAAAACACGGCTCACGGTCCAATAGATCATCGGGCGGCGTAGTAAGACGTTGTTTCGCGCCGGTCTGGGAGTTTACGAGAAAGATTCCAGTTCTCGAGCTGGTCGAATCTGTGTCAGCAACAGCAATGGTGTTCCCGTCCGGTGAAAGTGAGAAGCTCGTGCCTCCCGACCTCACCTCGGCAATCTTGCGCTCTGCTCCACCCAGCGCTGGCACCTGGTAAATCACACTCGTATCTGGAAACGAGCGAAAGAAGGCCACGTACTTTCCATCAGGGGAAAAGACTGGGAAGAGGGAATTCGTTTTCCCCTGAGTTAAGCGCACCGGCTCGCCTGCACCGACGAGTCGGACGTAAACATCCATCCACTCATGTTCGCCACCGTTCCAGACGAAAGCAATCTGCTTACCATCGGGTGAAAATGCCGGAAGGCTCTCGCGACCTGTCAGGCCGGAAAAAGGCACGACCTTCGAAACCCGGATGATTTTCCGTTCGGCTTGAATGAACCATTTCTGGTAAGCGACAAGTCCGATCGCCGCGAGAGTAACACCACCCAGTACGAGCCAAAGCCAGCGGGGCACTCTCGTCCTGTGTCCCTCACTCAACATGGCCGCCGCGGTTTCGACCGCAGGGCTTTCGCTCAGCGAAATTGTTTCCTGCACCTGGATTCGCGTTCGCGTTTGTTCCTCGACTACAAGCAGGTTCCCCTTCGGACTCTTTATTACCTCGGGCAAAAATCGATAACCACGTTTCGGATAAGTTTCTATGAATTTGTCTCCGCCATCATCTCCCTCACCCAGCTTCTTTCGCAGCCATGAGACATTGCGAGTTAGCGTTCCGTCTTCAACGAAGGTGTCCTTCCAGATCTTTTCGTGCAGCTCATCCTTTTCCAGGACGCGTCCAGCGTTCTCCACCAGGATGTGAAGCAGCTCGAATTCCTTTGGCGTTAACGGAATTAGTTCCTCGCCACGCCACAAACGACGTTTCTCTCCGTCGAGGCGGAATCGGCCGAACTCATAAGACTCGTTTGACTGAGGGTCTTTCACTCTATCCGAACTCTTATCCGAAATATTTTCCGGCTAATTATCAGGACTTTTCTACCCGAAGCTTGTAAACCAGCGGCGTCGCGGAAGAACTGGTTTGAATGGTCTGACGGCAATTGAAACAGATGGAAATCAAACGCACAACCGAAATCCTGGTCGAAACTGAACGACGATACGTGGTTCATCAACCGGACCAATTCGAACCGGTCTTCTGCTCGATTTGCAACGAATTGATGATCACTGCCGAGCAAGCGGCGGTCGTTTTCGACCTCAGCAACCGCGCCGTATATCAACTGGTGGAGAACGGCACCCCTCATTTTGCCGAAAGTGAAACCGGCGCCTTGTTCGTGTGCCCGAACTCGCTCGCAGATCTCGTTTCTACAAAAAAGAAAATAACAGGAGAAGTTCTATGAGGTCGGCAACGAGCCCGAAAAATTTCAGCTTGTCGTTAGGCACGGAGATCAAGACCGATGAAGTATTACCACTCAATTATGAAAGTGAGAGAAGCATGAAACCTAAACTCAAACTGCTGCGCACCGTATCAACCGGAATATTCTTAACGCTGATTGTGTTGACATGCTTCATGCCCGCGCAGGCTCAAACGGTAATTCCGCAAGTCTGCCTTCAGCCGAATCATCAGACCACGACGGCGACATTGCCCGCAGTGGTTTCAGGGGGCGCAACCTCTCTCAACATCAATCTCACAAGCGATTGGGCGAGCCTAATCATCAACCCAGGCGGCGCTACGGAAGAACGATTTCCTGTCGTGCGCAAGGTTGGAAGCGGAACGACCTTACTTCTCGGTCCGCTTGCTTACGCCCACAGTGCGGGCGAGACGGTCTTAGCGACAACAGAATTCGATGCGGTTTTCGGTTACACCAACATGAGCGATGTTTCCGTGACCATGTTCCGAGGAGTGTCGTCACATAATTTCTTTGCGCCAGGTAACATCGTGTACGCGCAGCAAATAAATCAATTCCTTCCCGGCATACATGGCAACGCCTTCACGATCAAATTTGGTTCGGAGATTCCAGCAGGCTTCTACTGGTTCCTGGGCACCACCCAATTGTTTGTTACGAACGACACGCCTCACTGTTCAACCATCACTTATCAAGGGCGACTCAGCGACGCCGGAACAAGTGCAAATGGGAACTACGATCTGCAGTTCGTTGCTTACGACGCAGCGACGAACGGTACAGCGCAGACCGATCGCATTACGGTTAACAATGTAGCAGTAACAAATGGCATCTTCACCGTTCCGTTGTTCTTCTCCCACACCTTCACAAACAGCATCAAAGCCCGCTTCTTCGAAATCGGTGTCAGGCCCGGCGGTAGTGCGGACGCGTTTACGATCCTTGCGCCTCGCCAGCCAATCACCGACGTGCCGTTTGCTATCAACGCGCAGACCGCAATCAACGCGACTAATGCCACGAACGCCGTGCAGCTTGGTGGCGTCGCGGCGAATTTGTATGTGAAGAACAATGGTAGCGGCACTATCAACGGTGACTTGCAGGCAACCGGTGACGTTGGTGTCGGCAAAAATCTGATCGTTACCGGAACAATTTCGAGCTCTTGTCGAACTGGATTCACCGCCTTTGCCGGCGGGAGGCTCTGCGTGTCGGCAATGCAGCCGGCGGCGCTTTTCTATACAGCAAACGGCGCAATTCAAACCTGCAAAAACATGAAGGCTCGTGTCGGCGGTAGCGCGGACGTAATGCTGACTTTCTCAGATAGCGCTTTCAACTATTTCGATGGAGTAACGCAAGGTTGGCTGGCCGACCATTTCGGCGAGAACAGCTGGGGAACCTGGCTCACGCCGACTGTAACTCCTGACTTTGACGGTCCGGCGCTGAATGTTCACGCAGGTGCATCACTGCCGTATCGCTGCGTGTACTAAGCGAGACTTCGAGGAAGACATGAGAAAACCAGCAACCATTACATCTGCACTCATTCGGGCCTGCGAGCAGTCAGGACTCCGTGTGTTCCTTCTCGCCATGATCATCTTCATGTTTGGGCTGAGTGTTCAGGCCCAACAGATCAAGCAGTCTGTCATTGCGGGCGGAGGTGGCAAGAGCGCCGCCGAGACACGACAGGTCGAAGGCACAATCGGGCAGAGTCTGGTGGGCACCTCGAATGGTGGTGCCTTCAAGGTGGAAGGCGGCTTCTGGCCCGGTGGTCCGGTAGCCACCGTCTCCGTTGTCTCTCTAGATTCTGCCAGCGGCATTTATGGCGGGACCGTCACATTGAGAGCCACACTGTCGGCTAGTGGAGCCGGCCTTAATGGAAAGCTGATCTCATTCACTCTTAATAGCAGCGCAGTGGGAACTGCTACTACCGGCAATGATGGAGTTGCGACATTAAGTAATGTCAGTCTGAGCGGTGTAAACGTCGGCGTCTATCCAGGTGCTGTGACAGCTCAGTTTGCCGGCGACGCTGAGTTTACTGTGAGTATCGGCTCTGGCGAACTGATGGTGTCGAAGGCGGATCAGATAATCAACTTTAGCGCGTTGGGAAACCAGGCGTTTGGAGCGGCGCCTTTCACTGTTAGTGCGACAGCCACATCAGGTCTGCCTGTCACGTTCAGCATTGAATCAGGGCCGGCAAGTCTCGCCGGAAACACCGTGACCATCAACGGCGCGGGAACCGTCGTCGTGCGTGCGGCGCAGGTAGGTGATGAGAACTACAATCCAGCCACTCCCGTGGACCAGTCATTTCAGGTGCTTGAGGATGTCCCGTGCAACAAGCTAAATGTGGCTCTCGCTTTGCACGGGGCGAAGGCAATCGCATCCTCGGAATACAACGCGAATTTTCCGGCGCGGGGAGTAATCGACGGCGAGCATGACGGCAACAACTGGGCCCTGGGTGGAGGCTGGAACGATGCCACGTGGGGTGTGTACCCGGATAGCGTGGAGGTGCGCTTCGCCGGCGCTGAGACGATCGATGAGATCGTGGTCTACACGCTGAAGGATAACTACAACTCAGGTAGCGTTGTAGACGAGGCGACGCTGTTTACGAAGTACGGGATCACAGCCTTCCAGGTGCAGTATTGGAACGGAGCCGAGTTTGTAGACGTGCCCGGCGGCGTGGTGACTGGCAACAATCAGGTCAAGCGTAGGTTCAGCTTCGCGAAGCTGACAACGGACAAGATCAGAATCGTCGTAAATGATGGTGGGAGCGACCTGGGCTACTACAGCCGTGTGGTGGAAGTGGAAGCGTATGCGTGTAAGGCGGTGCCGCCGCCGTGCGCGAACCAGACGAATGTGGCCCTGGCAGCAGCCGGGTCCACGGCGACAGCATCGTCGGAATACAACAGTGCATTCCCGGTGAGCGGAGTAATCGACGGCGAGCATGATGGCAATAACTGGGGCAGTGGTGGGGGCTGGAACGATGCGACGGCGGGACTGTTCCCAGACAGCGTGGCGATCGATTTCCACGTACTACAGACGATCAGCGAGATCGTGGTCTACACGCTCAAAGACGATTACAACTCGGGGAACATGGTGACCGACGCCACGCAGTTCACGTGGTATGGGATACGGAACTTCACTGTAGAGTACTGGAACGGGAGTGACTATGTGGCAGTGCCAGGGGGAGTGGTAACGGGGAATACGCAAGTGAAGCGACGGTTCGTTTTTCCGGAGCTGACTACGGAGCGAATACGGGTAGTGGTGAATGACGGAAGTGACAACCTGGGCTTCTACAGCCGAGTGGTGGAAGTGGAAGCGTATGCGTGTAACCCGTCGACGCCGCCGTCCGCGGGCCTGACGAACGTGGCCCTGGCAGCGGTCGGAGCCATTGCGACAGCATCGTCGGAATACAGCAGCGCATTCCCGGCTAGCGGAGTAATCGACGGTGAGCATGATGGCAACAACTGGGGCCTCGGTGGAGGTTGGAACGACGGAACGTCGGGACTGTTTCCGGACAGTATTGAGGTACGTTTCAACGGGTCACAAACGCTGCGAGAGATCGTGGTCTACACGCTAAAGGATGACTACAACTCTGGAACCCTCGTGGGCAATGACACCCAATTCACGATGTATGGGATCAGCAACTTCCAGGTGCAGTACTGGACGGGTACGGAGTGGTTGGACATACCCGGTGGCGTGGTCACGGATAACCGGCAAGTAAAGCGGCGGTTTGTCTTTCCGGAGTTGACGACCGAGCGAATCCGGGTGGTGGTCCAAGACGCGCCAAACAATGCTGGTCACCACAGTCGCATTGTGGAGATACAGGCTTTCAAGCTGTAGTTAGCTTTCTAAAACAAACCAGTATTGGCCTTACCAAAAATCCTCACGTTTCAGTATTGGCTTAACCATCCAGTTTGGACTATGATGTCGCTCCCCCAAAAAAGTCCAAAGAAACTATAGATCGTAGCTGCTTGTACTGGATTGGTTTGTTCAATTCACCACAGCGCTACACAAAAACAGAGTAGGCAGTTCAGCCTGCACTGTCGTTCCATACAAGTGAGGTCGAGAATCATGAAGCCCACAAAGCGTGCGTTTATCTTCACCGCTGTGTTCTCTCTGGCAGCATTCTGCCTGTTGGCCCAACCGGCGTTCATCGAACGGATCGGAGTTCATCGGACAGAGGCCAAGAGTACGGAAGCAATGCCCGTCGATGAACCTTCACCTCTTCCTCCTTCTCTGATGGAAAACCTCGGACGCGGCGTTGTTGCTGTGCGCACCAGCGCGACGCAAGTTCTGGTAAGTTGGCGGGTGTTGGGTACAGATCCGTCTGATGTCACATTCAACCTCTATCGATCCACTGCTGGTGGTCCAGGCGTCCTCTTGAACGGCTCGCCGGTAACCGGAGCCACGCAGTTCATCGACTCAACCGCAGATCTCACTCAAGCGAACGCCTACTTCGTGCGTCCGATCATCTTCGGAGTTGAACAGTCGCCGAGCGCGAGTTACACCTTACCAGCCAACACCACGGCGAACGCTCAGCCATTTCTCCGAGTACCGTTGCAAATACCCGCCGGTGGAACAACACCTGATGGCGGCAACTACACCTACAGCGCGAATGATTGCAGTGTCGGCGATCTTGATGGCGACGGCGAATACGAACTTATTGTGAAGTGGGATCCCTCAAACTCACAGGACAATTCGAACGATGGCTACACCGGAAATGTATACCTGGACGCTTACAAACTCGACGGCACTAGATTATGGCGAATCGATCTGGGACGAAACATTCGTGCCGGCGCTCACTATACACAGTTCATCGTTTATGACCTTGACGGCGATGGAAAAGCTGAGTTGTCGATGAAGACTGCGGACGGTACGGTCGATGGTCTCGGTGTCGTAATCGGTGACGGAAGCGCAGACTATCGTGACGCTACTGGCAGGATTCTAGCGGGACCGGAGTTTCTAACCATATTTAATGGCGAGACTGGTGCCGCACTTGCCACGACAAACTACATACCTCCTCGAGGAGATCTTCCACCATGGGGTGATCCTGGAGCACCGTTTGGTAATCGCGTGGACCGCTTCCTTGGAACCATCGCTTATCTCGATGGGCAGCGTCCGAGTCTTGTAATGGCGCGCGGCTATTACACGCGGACGGTTCTTGCTGCTTGGGATTTTCGTAATGGCTCACTCACGAGTCGTTGGGTTTTCGACACAGGTTATACAGGTACGCCAAATGCTTTTGCTCTTTGGCGCGGTCAAGGTAACCACAATCTCAGCGTTGGTGACGTGGATGGTGATGGCAAAGACGAGATCATGTATGGCGCATCCGCAATTGATGACAATGGCACTGGTCTGTTTACCACCGGTCTCGGTCATGGCGACGCTTTACATATGTCCGACATGGATCCGGATCGGCCCGGTCTCGAGGTGTTTCAACCTCATGAGAGCCCGACGGCATACGGACCTAACGCACTGGATTTTCGAGATGCGCGCACAGGAGCGATCATCTTCGGCGTCCAGGGAGGTACGGACATAGGCCGCGGAATTGCTGTTGATGTCGATCCGCGTTTCCGTGGATATGAGATGTGGGGTTCAGGTCCCACTGGTGGCATGTACACGGCCCAGCAGTTTGTGCCGAATGCAGTGCTTGGTCCAAGGGGTGTTCAGATTAGCGCCAACAAGCCGTCGATAAATCACGCGATCTGGTGGGATGGGGATCTCTTGCGTGAATTGTTGGATGGGACAACCATCAGCAAGTGGGACTGGAACACAGGATCAGCGCCCGCCATTCTTTCGCCGTCAGGCATTGCTTCCAACAACGGTACCAAAGCAAACCCAGCGCTGACGGTCGACATCCTTGGCGACTGGCGCGAGGAAGCTGTCTGGCGTGAGTCGAATAGTGCGGCTCTGCGTATCTACACGACCGTAGCTCCGACCACGCATCGCTTTTACACGCTCATGCATGACAGGCAGTATCGACTCGCAATCGCCTGGCAAAACGTCGGTTACAACCAGCCACCACATCCCGGTTTCTTTCTCGGCGATGGGATGGCTCCACCGCCCACTCCAAACATTGTTACTTCACTTGGTGTGTTGCTTGGACCACCAGCGCCGATCTTTACAACCATCGATACTGATACCGGATCGTCTGCAACTGACGCTGTCACCACCGACAACACAATCGTTCTGCATGGTACGGCTCAGCCAAACACAATCGTAAACGTCACCCGGCTTGGTTCTGGTCCAATAGGCAGCACACCGGCTGATCCGAGTGGTAACTGGGTGTTTGATTACACGGGAACCGCGCTGCCGGAAGGTCCCACTCTTTTCACGGCGACTGCGACTGATGCAGCGCTCAACACCGGCGCCGCGACACTTCCACCGTTCAGAGTTCAAGTAGACACCAATGCGCCTGCGGCTCCGACTTTCCTGGACATTTCATTCGACACTAACCTGGTCTTCCTTGGTACCTCAGATCCTGGTAGCGAGGTGTCAGTTACATTAGTTGGCACCGGTGTGATCGGCACGGCGACAACTAATGCTTCAGGCAGATGGACGCTAAGTTACGCAGGCCCACCTCTCGTGCCGGGCGTTCATAACTTTACGGCAGCGGCAACGGATCTTGCAGGAAATGTGGGACCGAGTTCGGCTCCAGTATCAATCGACACGAGTATCGCGGCTCCTGCAATTACCTCGATTACCAACGATACAGGTCAGTCGTCGAACGACGGCATCACGTCTGATCCAACGCTGGTTTTCAACGGAACAGGTCCTGCCAATCACACGATAAAAGTAAAACTAATTGGGACCGGCGTAGTTGGAACTACAACTTCGGATGCGGGAGGCACCTGGAGCTTTGACTATTCCGGGACGATTCTCGCCCAGGGCAGTTACCAGTTCTCAGCCGCGGCTGACATTGGTGGCCCAACCGGTCCTTCATCGCCGGCGTTTCAGGTGAAGATCGATACGGTGGCCCCAGCTATCTCGTCAATTAATCGCCACGATCCAATTGTGGCTGACACGAGTGCGGCGAACCTGACATTCCGTGTGACTTTCAGCGAGGCCGTTGTTGAAGTCGACGCGACCGATTTCACACCGGTCTTCACTGGTACTCTTGCAGGAAGTATTTCAAACATTACGCCCGTGAGTCCGTCGCTCTTTGAAGTAACGATCGGTCCGGTCACCGGAGAAGGTACATTGCGACTCAATCTCAATGCGAGTGGCACGGGTATCGCTGACCCTGCAGGTAATGCTCTACCAGGAGGCTTTACCACTGGACAGATCTACAACCGGATCCTGCAAGGCAATGGGACATGGACCAGGCCAACGTCTGGCGGATTGTGGAGTGATCAGGCCAACTGGGTTTCCGGCATCATTGGCGGGAATATCAATAACTTCGCTGACTTTAGCACGCTCGAGATTACGGACGAGGTTCAAGTGCAACTCGACTCGCCGCGAGTTATCGGTAATTTGATCTTTGGCGACACCGATATCGCCACTCCTGGAAGTTGGAATATCGGTAACAATGGAAATCCTGCAAACACTCTAACGCTCGCAACATCGGGTGGAGCGCCTTCCATCCTTGTGAATCCGCTCGGAATCAATTCGTTCGCTAGAATCGGAGCACGACTTGCTGGAAGTAACGGATTCAACAAAGTTGGAGCAGGTACTCTCGTATTAAATGGCGCGAATACGATCAACGGTGCACTCAACGTCACTGCCGGGACTGTTCGAACCGAGGGCGGCAGTCTTTCAAGCACAACCGTCGCGATGGCCGCTACCGGTGGACGCCTAAATATTGCCGGAGGATCTTTCACAGCTACCGGAGGGTTGACGGTCAACGCTGGTGGTAATTCAGCACTCGTTGTTGATTCGGGCACGGCGACTTTTGCCGGCTTGGCAACGAATAATGCCGCCGGTGGTCTGCTCAGAATCAATGGAGGCACCGTCAACGCGACGAGCGTCAATCTGCCGCGAAGCAGTGACGCCAACCCAAGTTTTGCTGTTGGGTTTGTTGTCACCGGCGGTACGACAACTATCGCCAACACGATTGGTCTGGGCACCAACAACTCGTGGGGGTCGATGTCAGTGGAGGGAGGATCACTGACAGTTGGCGGCATCGTCACGATTGGCAATCAAGCAAGCGCTAATCGAGGCGGACAGATGCGCGTAACGAATGGAACTTTTATGTCGACGCAGACCACTCCGGGTAACACTCCCGGTGGGATTGTCATGTCGCGTAACAGTGGGGCGAATGCGAATAACGTTTCGCGGGCCTTCTTCAGTGGCGGCGTTAGCACGGTTGAGAAATTTACGCTCGGGTTTGACAGTGCGGTCAATGCCGGATCAGCAACCATCACCATTGATGGTGGCGCACTGTATGTCGGTACTGGTGGAATCATCAGAAACGGTACCGGGGCATTCGCGACCAACTTGGACTTCAGCAGCGGTATCTTAGGAGCGAGGACGGACTGGTCCACCGTCGTGCCGATTAACTTGCCAACCGGGGGCAACATCGCCGTCAAAGCTGCCGATGTTGCTGATGTCTCGCGCAACATTACCTTGTCTGGTGTCATCTCGGGTGCCGGCGGTTTCACAAAGGTCGGCGCCGGCCGATTAACACTAGGAGCTCTAAACACATTTACCGGAGGCGTGTCTGTAAATGCAGGTGTGCTTGATGTGGATGGCAGTTTAGCTGGTGGTTCGGATGTCAATATCAATTCCGGCGCAACACTAACTGGCGATGGCGCGGTCAACCGCAATGTCGTGTTGAATACCGGGGGAACATTGCAGCCGGGAAGCTCTTCACCTGGTTCGATACTCACGGTTTCAGCGGCGACGTTGAATGGCAACAGCACAATGGCGTACCAGCTTGGAACAACTTCCAATCGGCTCGCCGTCTCTGGTGCGTTAACAAAAGGAGGAGTTGGGCCATTAAACTTTGCGTTTACAAATGGACCGGGCCTCACCGCTGGCACAACGTTCACGCTCGCCACTTTTGCCTCATCTGATTTTACTGCCGCTGATTTCAGCTACACCGGTTTGCCCGCTGGTCTGGCTGGTGTCTTTACCATTACATCAAACAGCATTTTGTTTGAAGTGTTTGCTCCACCTGTGATCGTGACTCAGCCGCAGAGTGTGGTCGTGCTGATGGGCGGGACAGCAAGCTTCACTGTGGTTGTTAACCCAACACCAACTCTCAGCTATCAATGGTTGAAAGATGGTCTTCCAATCAGCGGACAAACGACTGCGAGCCTGACTATCACCAACGTGCAAGGAGCTGACATCGGAAGCTACTCGGTTGTCGTGAGCAATGCCGCCGGTTCTGTGACGAGCGACATTGTCACACTGGCGATAGCTCCTGTTGCGCTGGTCAACCACGCACCGACATTTAACAGCGCTCAATTAGAGGGTTCGCTGCAACAGATGCTCGGTGAAAGTGTCACTCTTAACGGAAGCACAAATTTCGTCGGGGATCTGCTGGTGCCCGGTACACCCAACGTAGTTCTAAACGGTTCGCCGAACTACGGTGGAACACTTGATGGTAGCGGCAGTCCAACTCCGTCGGGTTACACGATTACTCTTAACAACCACTCGGCGCTCGGACATGTTGTTCGTCGCACCGATCCGGTAGCACTGCCGATCGTTAACCCACCGGTTACGCCTACAGGCACCCGTAATGTTGTCTTGAACAATGCCAATCAGAGTGTTGGTGACTGGACCACAGTCCGGAATCTCACCCTGAACAGTAAAGTTGGACAGGTTATCGTACCTACAGGTGCTTATGGTGATTTCATCGCGAATGGAAATAGTGGCTTCACTCTGGGAGCGATTGGGACAAGCGAACCTTCGATTTACTACTTCCGGAGTTTAACACTCAATAATGGAGCTCAGCTTCAAGTTCTGGGCCGGGTGATTGTGGTGGTCGACACAGGTTTCAGTGTCGGCGGGGGTGTCGTAGGAAATTCGGCGAACTCAGCCTGGTTGACACTCAATCTCTACAACGGTGGGCTTTCAATGAATCAGGGATCTACTATTTACGGTTATGTGACGGCGCGGAGTGGAACAGTAACAATTAATGGTGCTTGCCAAATCCTGGGAGGACTAGCAAGCGACCGACTTACGATTAATTCGGGCGGTTTGCTGCGTCTCTCGACGTCGCCCTGACCGGTTGTTGATTAGTCTAAATTCTTTCAACTGTCGAAGGTCGCCAACTGCCGTGCGGGGGAAGGGAAGAAATCAAAAACGGTTACTGTACTCCCCTGATAGAAGAAATGCTTTAACCATCTCCGCTTCAACGAAGTTGCCGTTGAACTGATTAAGTTTCGTCAGCCAGAAATCCTTGTGGGTCCGGATCGCGACGCAGGTAAGCAAAGTATTCCATCGTCACAAAGGCCTCGTTGGAGACTTTGCGATCAAACTGCGGGTGTTCGACAATTTTGCGCAAGACATTCCATCTCGCCGGGCAGCCAATCGTGAATGAACAATTATCAAGACTGTCGATGAGTTCGTTCCGTTCGGTGGGCGTTGGTATGATGCCTTCAGTCTCGAAAAGCTTGTCCGTATATTGAGCACTCGTTAGTCCGTTATAGCTCGCCTGAAACTCAGGTCGATTAGAAAAGCGTTGTGTGAAAAAGTCTTTATTGCCGCTAAGACGTAGGACCCACGGATCACCACTTCCAACAACTACATTCTGTCCGAGCTCTGCCGCTTCGGGCACAAACTCCGCGAAAGTTGGAGGGCGGCCCAATGCAGCTTTGTAAATTCGATAAAGGTAGTATGCGCTGCACTCCGTAGCCGTCCCTCTCTTAAGACCGGCGTCCTCATATCAGTTGTTCGGCTGAATCTGTTCAGCGGAAGATTACACAAAAATGAAAGAAGCCCAGATTAGGACACTACTCAATCTGTGAATATTGTTGTGCAAGCTGTAAAGTGATTTAGACTTAGCCCCGCAGTTCTAGCTAGCCCATCAGATTTCGCGAGCCCGCATCTCCGCTCTGCCTATGCAACACGATTGGAAGAAATTGACCAAACGTCGAGTCCTTGGGATCGGCGTCATGGTTGCAGGCCTCATTCTGCTCCTCATGCCGGTCTTTACTGGGGGCTGGATCATTGCACTCCTGGGAGTTCTATTGATCGGTGCTGGACTCTTTCAGTTTGTAGAAACACTTCGTTCTCCTGATGTGAGAGGAACACTGTCTTCCTATTTGAGCGGAGTCGTTAGCACCCTGCTGGGATTTGTACTGTTCCTCAGTCCGCGACTTGCTCTTTCCGGGTTGCTAGTCGGCGTCATACTTTTTTTAGTTGTCGACGGTGGAGTCAAGGTCTTCGCCGCCTACAAACAGAAGGGAACTGAACGCTGCTGGCGGCTCTTCAATGGTGCCTTCACCATACTCCTCGCGTTTCTCGTTTGGTTCTTCATTTCTGCCAATCTTGGTCTCGTAGCGATTAGTGTCGTTCTCGGTCTGCGTCTCCTTGTCGAAGGTTGGACCATGTTCTTCTTACCCGAAAAAGGTTTCGAGTCGGGTGACACACAACCGGATACGAGGCGACATCCGGATCCACGCCTTCGCCTGGAACCGAGTCAGCTGATCAAGGAAATGCAAGATGCGATTCTTGCCCGTCACACGGTAAGGAAGAGTCAAAACATCGTCTGGTGCATCACGCTACTCGCCATTCTGTTTGGGATACATGTTCTGAGAACCGATGCCCACTGGAGCTTCATTGGTTTCATTTCTCCGTTCACCGCCGTGGTTGGAGACGCGACAGTCGCATTGATTCTGGCTTTAGTCTTACTACTACCATTGCGTTTGCTGTTCCGCAGGTTTACGAGACCCCTGGAAAGAACTGCGTGGCGTCGTTTAGAGGTGTTGCACGCGGAGGGGGACGAACCAACCCTTGCTGAGAGAATACTGAGATGGTGGATTGCCGTCAGAATGTCTTTTGCGGTCGTGATGCGTGAGAATCGCAACTCACTCAACCATGCATTCTGGAACATGTTGCGGATCGGGCTCCCGTTGACAGCGATCATTGTTGCGATCAACTCAATCTGGGGCTTCAGTTGGTATTTCAATTCGGAGAATTGGGCCTCCGGAGTTTGGCAGAGGATTACTGAGAAGCGAGTTGACGTTTGGCGACAACAGATGGCGGAAGAAGTCGAAAAGTTTGCGCTCTCGAAGGGGGTTCCTCGCGAACAGGTGTTTGCGGTCGATCCAGGAAACGTCGATGGTGACTTTAGCTTTATCGTTATTGGAGATACAGGAGAAGGCGACGCCTCACAGATGTCGCTTCGTAATCAGTTGATCGCAGCGAGTCAACGTGAGCGCGTAAAGTTTCTGGTGCTTTCGTCAGACGTCATCTATCCCGATGGAAAGATGAAGGATTACGAAAGAAACTTTTATCTGCCGTTCCACGGATTCGAAAAGCCAATTTACGCAATCCCGGGTAACCACGATTGGTTTGACGCGAACGAGGGTTTCAACGCCAACTTTTTGGATCGCGACTCTGCAATACTCTCCCTCAAGACTCGCCTTGCTGCAGATCTAAAAACCGACCTGATTACGACGGACGAGCGATTCAATGAAATTACCAATGAAGCGGATCGCTTACGCCACTACTACCGGATCAGGAACGGTTTACAGCGTGGCCCTTTCTTTGAGTTTCACACTTCCGGGTTTTCTTTGATTGCCGCCGACACCGGCATCCTGCGTACGCTCGATCCATACGAGGCAGCCTGGCTTGAACAGTCGCTCACACGGGCCGGTTCAAACTTCAAACTGGTCGTGTTGGGTCATCCATTCTTTGTTGCCGGCGCCGACACTGCGCAAAACGACCCCGAGTTTCAAAAGATCTACGAAACCCTGAAACGCTTTTCGGTCGACGTGGTGATGGCTGGCGATACTCATGACTTTGAGTTCTATAAGCAGCCGTATCAATCTCAGCTTGGGCCACGAGAGATGTTTCACTTCGTGAATGGCGGAGGCGGAGCGTATCTAAGTATCGGGACCTCGGTTGGTTTTCCTGGCAAGCCTGTACTCAGCGATTACGCCTTCTACCCGCGAACTGATCAACTCACTGCAAAGATTAAAAATGAAGCTCCATTTTGGAAACTTCCATTCCTTGTCTGGTTAGAGCGCTTCCAGGGATATCCTTTCGACCAGGAAATGGTTTCGGGTGCGTTTGATTTCAACTACGCTCCATTCTTTCAAAGCTTTCTTGAAGTAAGTGTGGAGCGTTCACAGAATCGTGTGCGGTTCTTGTTGTATGGCGTCAACGGTCAACTACGGTGGCGTGATATTCAGGTTGGAGGTCAGGTGAGACCTGCGGATAAGGCGGATGACGATCTGGTGGAATTCATAGCACCACTCTCACAAAGTCCTCGATGAAGGTTCGTGACCCAGTCAAATCTCGCTTCTGGAAGCCGCGGTATTGGCGATCGAAATCACACGAAAGAGAAACTGATTTTCCTTCATGAACGGCCTCATCGCGAGGTATTCATTCGCCGTCGCTGCTCACTTTCCTTCATCATTTCGTTCAGGTCCCCCGCTGGCCTAATCTCGAAAATGTTGCCGTACGTCAGTGCCGGATGCTGCGACATGAGCTGTATCGCATGATTCATGTCCCGCGCTTCAAGGACGAGAAAGCCGCCGAGTTGTTCCTTGGTTTCCACATAGGGGCCGTCCGTGGTTGCGACCTTGCCGTTCTTCCAATACAGGGTCAAGGCCGTTTCCGCAGATTGAAGCGGTTCTCCACCAGCCCAATGCCCGTTGGCTCGAAGATGGTCGTCGTATTCAAAGCAGGTGTCGAACATCGCGTGTCGTTCGCTCTCGGTCATGCTTTCGAATTTGCTTTTGTCGTAGTAACCCAAACAGACGTATTTCATCAATCCTCTCCTCGTTTCGTGTGACTCTTAAGAGCCGTAGCTCATCGTTTCGGTTATCAGATAGTCGATCGGAAGGCCCAAAATCGACAGCTACTCCATTTTTTTGCGCGGTGCCGACGGCATCAGCCGACTCTGCGGATGTGAAGCTCCGCCTTTTTTGAATCTCATTGAGAGAACTGGGGGCGTTCGCCATAGGCGTAAGGAGGAGCTGCGGTTTGTAAACTACGCATTGTACCGAAAGTAAAATCCCACTTAGAATTGGAAGACCTACCTTGCTTGTATCGATGCTAAAAGAAAAGGGAGCGGGCTATGAAGATTCGGTACCCTTTCAACATTCTGCCGCTGCTTGCGCTGCTCACTCTGCTCGGCACCGCAACGGCGGCCGAGGCACAGGTCCAGCCAGAGCTCGCCAGGCGCTATTTCGAGGAAGCCACGAAGCTCTGCCAGCGAGATGCGGGCCGGTTGTGGGGGGTGTCGCTCTGTGGCCCGATGGTGATCTTTGATCCAACGACTGGAACGCGTGCCACGAGCCAGCCCGAACCGGAGGGGCCCGCACCTCGCTTTACGGGTTTCGCAGACGGCCCGGTCTTGTGGGGCGGGTTGCTGTGGTTCAGCTGGCCCTTGTACATGCTCCCGGAGACTGATGCCGAGACACGCCAGCAAGTGATGCTTCACGGGTTGTTCCATCGTATTCAGCCCGAGCTGGTGTTCTCGACGAACGACACGAGCGACGGCTACAACCCGCATCTCGATACCCTCGAAGGCCGAGTCTGGATGCAGCTCGAATGGCGGGCGCTCCGCCGGGCAGTGGAGTCGAACGGGCGCCGCCGGGCCGAGGCGATCTCCGATGCGCTGGCGTTCAGACGCGAGCGCCGCCGCCGGTTTCCCGGAGCGGCGGACAATGAACGGCGCGAGGAGATTCGCGAGGGGCTTGCCTCCTATACCGGCATCGCGGCCTGGGCCAATTCGTCTGCGGATGCCCACCGTGCCGCAGCGTTAGCAGCCGCAGGAGGCGAATTGCAGACTTCCTTCGTAGGAAATTTCGAAGCCGCGTCCGGACCCGCCTACGGCGTGCTGCTGGACGATCTCCTACGGGGATGGCGCCGGCAGGTTCGTGGCACTACGGACCTTGGCGACTTGCTCGCCTCCGCAACCAAGAGGCCACCGACAACGGATATTGCCGTGGCAGCGTTGCGCTACGACGGGGCAAAGCTGCGAACGGTGGAAGAGGCGCGAGATCGGGCGCAGCAAGTCCGCATCGCCGAGTTGCGTCGACGATTCGTTGATGGGCCAGTACTGACGATGCCTGCCGCGGGTGGCGGCACCAGCGACACCACCGGCTCCGTCGTCATTCCCGGAACCGGTACCGTGTTTTTTCACAACTTTACTCGTTCCGGTAAATGGGGCCATCTCAATGCGAACGACGGCGTCTTGCTCGCCGCTGATGGGTCCTCACTGTCCGTGCCGGTTACCGGGCCGCTCGAAGGGACCACTTTGCAGGGGAAGGACTGGAGCGTCACGGTGAACGCAGGATGGGTTGTGCAACCGGCGTCTCGACCCGGCTCATTTACTATCGTTCGCCAGAATTAATTTATTGTGATTGTCGTTTCGCGGGTGAGGCCGCAGATTTACTGTTTCAAGTAACGAAGCGCGACACATCCTGATTTAAAAATCTTTGAGTCAACAAGTTGTAATTGGAATCTCTCCTGCAGGTTAACGCCGTCCAACAACCGTCGTCCTTCTCCGACAAGGATTGGGCCAACGACAAAACGATATTCATCAACCAGACCAACTTCCATAAGTTGTAAAGGAATGCTTACTCCACCGACTAAAATATTCTTGCCTTCTTCTTGTTTACATTTAAGTATTTCATCGTGAAGGTTGGTGCGAACAATTCTCGTATTCTTATCCTCGACGCTCTCCAGTGTTCGTGAGAAAACAATTTTTTGGATGGAATCAAACTTCACAGCAAATTCGTTTGATGCTTTATCCATAGATTGGGTTTTTGCGACTTCAGGCCAAAAAGGGACCATCAATTGGTAGGTGATACGCCCAAAGACGAGCAGGTCAACTTCACTGAGAAGGTTCGTAAAGTATTCATGAGTCTCGTCATCAGCAACTCCCTTGGTGTGGTCGACGCAGCCATCCAGCGTAGTGTTAATTGCGAAGATTAGTTTTCTCATTTGATTGTCTTTACTCCCTCTTCTGGTCCGGTGCTTCTGAGCTTTGAGCCCTTGCGTGCTCGATCGCTCTTATCCGATATGCTTTAAGCCTCTTGCAAAATTCGACACGGTGGTCACGGTGTCAGTACCATCTCGCGGTAGCGTATGGCTGCGGCTCAAGCATAGTCGGCTCGTGGTAATCTGATGACAAAGTAGTCCACCTGTATTTACAAGGCTTGCAAGTTGTTCGGGCACAGTTCTTACCCAGCTAATTCTTGGTCATACCACCTGAGTACGCTTTTCAACCAGCAGCCATACGCTACCGCGTGATGGTACTGACTTCATCGCCACGAGATTGATGACTTTTGCAGGAAGCTCTTTAGCTTGTCGTGATTTCGTGTCGCGAGATCCAGCAATCTAAACTCACGACAAGACAGACGCATATCGGACATTTGGCTGCCCATGTTATTGGGCGATTGTTCCGGTTTCAACTGCGCCGGCACGCTCGTAGTTCACAAGAATTACGCCAGTCGAACCGACAATGCTTTCCGTCACTTTGAAAGCCGCCGGGATCGTGCCCTCGGCAAACAGCTTTTTGCCCTGGCCCAAAGTTATCGGATAGATCATCAACCAGAAATTATCGACCAGATCATGCTTCATCAGCGTCTGGAGTAAGTTACCGCTTCCCCAAATATGCAGATCGGGTCCTTCCCCTTGCTTGAGCTCGGCGACTTTTTTCGCGACATCCCCACTCAAAAACACTGAGGGTTTCCATTCTGAAGAAGTCATGGTGTTCGAGGCGACGTATTTAGTAGCCGTGTTGACGCCGGGCCAGATGTCGTCATGCTGCGGCCAAAACGCTGCCCAAATATCAAAAGTTTTACGCCCTAATAAAAGGTCGATCGGCGTATCCAACATCTTTTTCACGGCCGTGCCAATCGCCTCGTCGTCGTTATAGGGAGCTGCCCATCCGCCATACGCAAAGCCGTCGCTCGGATCCTCGTCCGGCCCACCCCCTGCTTGTATGACGCCATCGAGCGTAATGTGTTCAAGTACGGTAATTCTTCTCATGATTACATTCCTTCGAGCCTTATCTGATCTTGTTTAATTCACCAACGAGTCACAGAGAACACCGAAATCAATTAATTATTTCTCCTTTGGCATTCGCCAACTTCGCTCGCCATTTTTGGAGTGTCTCAGCTGTTTGTCTCACCCAATCTGTGACTTCGCCGACGATTTTCAATGGTGCCCGACTTCGGTAAGAGCGTGTTGGATTACCGGGAAACTTCTTGTCCGTAACGTTCGGGTCATTTTCAAAGCTTCCTATCGGTTCAACGACATAGACATGTTCAGGTCCATCGCCTTTAGCTAATGCAGCAGCAAGTCCTGCCCCATTAACTATGCCGGTGAAATAAATGTGATTCATGATGAGTTCCGACTGGTAATTAGAACTGCCGCCGGGTGTCAGCAGGTCGCCAACCTGCAGATCTGCCTTCGTCCCGTGATAAAAAGGACCTTTGTCAGACGGATCGCTCGTAAACGAATTTGCTAATTCAAAATGTTTTCTTGCGTTGTCAACGTCACCTAAGCCTTCATAGCATTTGGCGATTTTTAGATACAAACCAGGAAAAGCACTGATAACAGCCTCGTTATTCACTCTTAGTGCAAACTGCAAAGATGTTTCGAGCCATTTCAATTTGACGGGGACATCTTCCTGATGCCGGGCGACAAAATAAGCAGCAATATATTTTTCAAAGTCGTTTGTCGATTCGTTCCAGGCTTGAAGAAATCTGCTGCTTGCTTCTTCGGGTTTGCCATTCTCTTCCAACTCCATCCCTTGAACACAGAGTTGAATAACCTTGTTAGATGGGTTGAACTCCATTTCTCAATTACCCCCCTCGTACGTAGCTTCAGCGCTAGCCCCTTTCCAAAGATCCGCAAATACAACCAGGACCGCTCAGATCCAGGAGTTGCATTGAAGGCCCGACCTATTTTAGAAGCCCGATTTGTTGCATGATGGCCAAGTTGTCAATCAGGTTCCAGGTTTCAATGATCAAACCGTCTTCATTAAAAAGGTGAAGATCCCAAAAAGTCGCAGTGATTTTCTTGCCCGTTGGCTGAACGCCTAACACAGCCTGTGAATGTGTCGCGGTTGCGACGCTTCTACCCATTACCCAATTGTCTTCTGCAACGGACTGTTCAACTGTGATCTGAATGTCTGGCCAAGTTTGATGCAGACCTTCCAAAAACTTTTGAATCCCATCTCGCCCTTTCACACTTTGTTTTGATTTAACTTCGTGATCCTTGGCGTAAAAGAGTAAGCATTCATCAATCCTTTTGTTGTTGAATGCTTCTTTGGCTTTTAAGTAGTTCTCCTTATTTCTTATAGCTATCTCAGCATTGTTTAGACTTCTCATTTTGATATCGCCTTACGGAACGTGGTCATTCATCGTGCTCTGCTATCTGAGGAGTGCCGCGTCTGCTTTGAAAAGTTTGATTAGTTCATATCAATCAGTCTGTCTCGACTCGATTTCGTATTGCCGCTTCAAGAACTTCAACGTTTATATCTTTTAGAGTTTTGAATCTGATGCAATACCCGGTCACGCTTGCCTTACCTAGTTTTTTCCCATACGTCTCGGCTAAGTACTTCTTATCTTCGATACCAAGGATATAGACAGAGATCCCGGTTTTGTTTGCGCTCAACCCAATTTGATAAAACTCCCTGGTTGTTCCATCAGCATATTTCATGGTGTTAGAGCCATATCCTATATTGGGATTAGAAACGGTTTTACCTTCGATGCCTTTCCCATCGAAGAACCACAATTTGCATGCTGGCATAACTTGCAGAATGACGCTGTGCAACGCCTGCAAGTCGCTGCGTTTTGGTTCAGGTTGGCTCGCAATATACTTTTGGATTTCTTTCTGTGCGTTCATACAAAATATAGATGTGCCAGTAGCTTAGTCTTCCTTTTCAGAAGGCCTTTCACGTTATAGTCGAACGGCCGGACGGGAATTCGACAAGTCGTACAGCAACATTCCTTACCGCATGCGTCGACCGCATTACTTGTCGTTCGTTCGTTTGACCACAATTCGCAGGAACTTTGGATCGGAGTCCAATGCAAAAACGTCGCTGGTTCCTCTATACGATGGGTTGTTGGTTTGGTCGCGTAACAATGCCTCGACGGAGTATCGTCGCCCTCGATAACCAGTCAACGTAAACTCTCCACGCTCGTTGGTCTCTCCGCAACCATTGACGCAGAAGCCTGGTGCCCTTTCGTCGACCAAATTCACCTGCGCTCCTTTGACGGGTTTACCCTCCTGATCAACGACAATTCCAGGAAGGCTTACGGGATCAAGCGACCTCGGTATTTTGAGAACGATAATCTTTGATACATGCGTTCCCGGGCGAATCTCAAAAACTTGTGCGCGTGAACGATCCTCCACACCGGGAGCGAAGACTGCCGGAAATGGTGCTTTATTGTTAGGCGGGTTAAAGAAATTCACAGAGAGAGTGTATTTTCCAGGTGGACTGCCGGAAAAAGTTGTCTCACCCTGTGGGTTCGTCACATGGAATTCGTTTGGGAAGCGTTCATTCGAGGAATTTATTGACGTGGGGATAAGTTCTACCCATAGACTTTGCACCGGACGATCATTTGGGTCAAGGACTTTGACATTGATCTCGCTATCGTTCCTTATGGAAATATCGTTGTTAGCGCAACCATGGTCGTTCAGGACGAACTCGGCAGTGTCGTAGGCTCCCACTATCCATCCATTACCTACAGGAGGGACCAATCGATATCGCCCAGATCCGAGACCGGTAAAAGCGAAAAGACCTTGTGAATTGGACCTTGCGAAAAACGGTTTACCATCTCTGGCCCTAACGAGTTTAACCGTTACATTTGCCAGCGGAACATTTGGCTCGCCCAGCAGCGACGAACGCTCATAACGAGTTATCTTTCCGGTTACCGATGATCCTTTGGATTTGAAAAGCGCCTCGAGTCCCGAAATGTCTTCGTCAGCACGTGAGATGTGTGTTGTGCGCGTGCAAACTCCAGTTGAGAGTACTTGGTTATCCTCTGATTGATAGGCATAAACGATATACTCTTCGTTCTTTTTAAAAGGGAAACCGCAATCGCCGAATCCGAAACCGGTATGGATCACTACTGTCTGACCTGCCTTTGCACCAATAAAACCGCGGCGCACCTTAAAAGTGAACGTCAGATCCCTTGTTCCGGCGTTGAGCATGTCGGACATGAACTCAACGCTACTGCCTTCAACAACCTTTCCGATAAACACGGCTTTCGCATCACCGAACGCATTACAAACCGATGACGTTTCCATGCAAGAACAAGCGATGCCTTCTGTTGTTGCAATCGAAAGCACTGTTAAGGCAAGCGATAATAAGAGCCAGGATTTCGGGAGTTTCATATGTCTTTGATGCCTACATATGTGGGGCCGTAGTGCCGTCGGACCATTTATCTACCATTACCAGGACGACGGACAAGGGTGGAAAGGTTTTAAGTTGTGGGTAGGCTTCGTCGGAGAGGTACCAGTAATTTACGGACATGACTGGTGAGTTGGTTAGATTGGCGCCCCAGGTTGCGTCGTTGTTGTTGGTTTGGAAGAACATTATGTGAGGGGCGTTGTGGTCACCGCTGTCGGTCAGGTAGGAGGATTTCGACATCATGTAGCTGACAGTTCCTTGCTCGAGTGGTGGCAATTCTTTTTTGTCTATTTCGGCTTTGATTGCGGCTATGACTTTGAGCTTGGAATGTCCGGCAAGTAGCAAGCTAGTACGTTTGTAGGCGTACGGCAGCACGGAGCGGGCGGCGGGTGGATTAAGACAATCTGCGGCGCGAACTTTGGGATTCCAAAATTCCGGGTGGTCAAACATAGCCATCCATCCGCGTCCGACCCAGCAGACCCAACCGTTTTTGCCTTGGACCGCGGTTTCGTAACCGCGTCGGGTCAAGACGACAACCGAGGCGTCGTGGGAGATAGCATCTGGAGCGGCGCTGCGGGCGAGAGCAATTTCGCGGTCGCGATCCATTAGATATTGTTCGACTGGGGCCATCGTTGGATATGGTTGTTTGGGATCTTGCGCAGCTACAGGCCGGGTTGCGATCAGCGCCGCCACGAGCACGAACGCAGTTAGAAAAATGCTGTGTACTTGATTTCGGGTCATCGCTTTTCTCCTTACTCTTGGTTTCTCCGTTCATACTTCCGATCGAACTAGGTGGAAGCGCTCTCCGGGAAGCTTCGCGTCACGCCCGGACGACAACCCGGCGCCGGCCCGCTGCGGCCAGACTATTCCGCTGCTTCCTCCGCGGTCGGGAAGAAAAGAAGCTCGCGCACTTCGCCCGCCGCATCGCACGAGATGGCACCCTTGCGCGCCCACACGAGTGCCTCGTCCATGTTGGCAGCTTCCAGTATCCAGAAACCGCCCATGTGCTCCTTGGATTCGGTGTATGGCCCATCGGTGACGAGCACCGTCCCGTCAGGTTGCTTCCGCAATGTCTTTGCGCTACTGGCCGGGGAAATTCCGCAAGCGAACTTCCGTGCACCGGAAGCAATCATTTCGCGGTTGAGCGCATGGATCTCCTCGATCATCGCTTCGGTTACGGTTGACGGGTCGAAGTCGTCAGGTAGGTAGTTAGCAACTAAATACTGTGGCATTTTTTTCTCCTTAGTTTTCTGTCCGATGGTTCGTTTTGATGTCTGGTTTCCTGTTCACTCAGAAACCCACTACCAAAATAGAAACCTGTGAAAAGTGCGTCATGATCTTTCCATTCCTGTAAGACTCCAGGTGGGCCGCATTCCCGGCCTTCACTATATAGTCGAACGGCCGGACGGAATTCGACAGCTCGTCCAGGAAAATTTTTCAACGCTTTGGAATTATGCTTTGCCTCAGGATTAATGAAGGCTATTACGAGTTCCGTGTGAGTTCGTGTGAGTTCGTGTGAAACAACACGAACTAACATGATTCTAAAATCGACAGACTATCCCGATTTCATTTCAACTGCCGAATCCGGTCTTGCAGGAATTGCCGCTCCGGTTCCTGTTGGGTGAGAGCGAGGGCGTTCTCGTATGAGGTCCGAGCCTCAGCTGTTCTGCCGAGTCTCCGATACAAATCTGCACGCGCTGAATGCGCCAGGTAGTAATTTTCCAATTCACCCTGTTCCAACAGCGCGTCGATATGCTTCAGACCAGCCTCAGGTCCATCGCACATCGCAATTGCCACAGCGCGATTCAGTTGTACGACTGGCGAAGGTTGAATTCGTAGCAATCGATCGTAGAGCGAAACAATCTGCCGCCAGTCGGTCGCCGCGATCGATTCCGCCGACGCGTGAACGGCCGCAATAGCAGCCTGCAGTGTGTAAGCTCCGAAGCGGCGGGACCTCAGGGCTTTCTCTAACAATGCCAACCCTTCGGCGATCTGCTCCTGGTTCCAGAGCGAGCGATCCTGGTGCTCCAGCAAAATCAATTCTCCGGTCGGAGAGGTTCTCGCAGCGTGACGGGATTCCTGCAGCAACATCAGGGACAGTAGACCAAGGACTTCCGGCCCTGGCTGCAGTTCCATCAGCAGACGGCCCAGTCGAATCGCTTCCCCGGTTAGTTCGGCCCGCGTCACCTCCGCTCCCATCGCAGCGGAATAACCCTCGTTAAAGACGAGATAGATGACGTGAAGTACCGCGCCCAGTCGCTCCGGCAATTCCTGCGGCGTCGGCACCTCGTACGGAATACGCGTCTCTCGAATCTTTGCCTTTGCGCGCACAATACGCTGCGCGAGGGTACGAGGAGTGGTTAGAAAGGCCCTTGCAATCTCCTCGGTGGTTAGTCCGCACACTTCACGCAAGGTGAGTGCGACGTGCGCTTCCGCTGCTAGCGATGGATGACAGCAAGTAAAAATCAGTCGCAGCCGATCATCTTCAAGGCCGTCATCAACACTGTCTTCTTCGTAGGACTTTTCCGCCGAACTCAATTGCGCTTCGAGATATCGCACAAGCTCATCTTGAGACGCATCAAATCTTGCCCGTCGGCGGAGAGTATCAATGGCTTTGAATCGGGCCGTCGAAATCAGCCATGGTCGTGGGTTGTCGGGTACTCCACTCTCCGGCCACGCACTCAACGCCGCTGCAAAGGCTTCGTGCATAGCCTCTTCGGCAAGATCAAAATCACCGAGCAAGCGGATGAGTGTTGCCAGGATTCGTCCCGAATCCACGCGATAGAGGGAGTCGAGCAATACGCGTATCTGCTCGGTGGAAGGCTCGGACATACGGACGAACGTAGCAAACCACTAACTCTGAATCAATTTGGCAAACGACGATCGATGTCAAAATCCCACGGGCGGCAGCGTGTGGTTCGTTCAGATCTTTCTTCAAAAGCTTCACGAACAATAGTGGCGCAATCCCATATGCGGCAGTGTGTGGTTCGTTCAGATCCTTTCTTCCAGACCCTCACGAATAAGTAGCGCGATCCCACAACGCGGCAGCGTGTGGTTCGTTCAGATCCTTTCTTCCAAACCTTCACGAATAAGT
>JADMIO010817150.1_pt1 | contig 43529 bp, 36 predicted proteins | sample 8958161 | NCBI WGS metagenome assembly JADMIO01 (sample SAMN16585339, study PRJNA669376) | soil metagenome | isolation source: Crop rotation soil | place: USA: Cullars Rotation, Alabama | collected 2011
CTTTCCCGTTCACGGGCTGGGCATCGGTCAGCCGCTGGATCACCAGGTCGATCGCCAGGCTGCGGCAGGGCTCCAGCGCGTCGGCGAGCATGGCCGCGAGCAGCGCGGGCCGGGCGTCCTGGGCCGTCGCGCGGTAGAGCTGGCGCTGCAGCTCGACGACGCGGGCCTGGAGCTTCTGGCTCTGCGCCATCGCCTGCTCGTTTTTGCGGGCGTGGTAAGTCAGGAGTTCTTCAAGCCACTGCTCCTCGCTCACGCGGCGGTGCTGCTCCCACCATCGTTGCCAGCGACCGAGGTCCGAGCCGAACTCGTCGATCCCGGTCATCAGCATCAGCGAGGTGAAGGCCGCGGTCCGCACCGGCGGCGGGTTGTTGGGCTGGATGAGCGTGAGGAGCAGCCGCGCGGTCGCCTGCGAGCGGTGGTAGCCCAGGGCGAGGATGCAGCCGCGCCGCCGCGCCACCGGCGCCGCGTTATCCACCGCCTGATCGGTGAGACGCTTGAGGACCCGGTGGTCATCAAAACGCCCCAGGGCCACGGCCAGGTCGGCTAGAAAGGATTCATCCGCGCGATCCAGCAGCGCGACAAGCGGGAACGCCAAATCCACCGGCGGGTCTTCGTCCGACGTCCAGAGCGCCTGCACGATCACCTGCTGGGTGCCCGCGTCACCCTCGGGCTTGAGCTCCGCGGTCAACGCCTCGATCGCCCGGGTGCGGTATTGATTCAGCAACTGCCCTACCGCCTCGCGCCGGCGGGCCGCGTCGAGCTTGCCCTCCTTGGCTTGGGCAAGGAGCGTTTGGAACGCCGCCTGCTCGCCCGCGACGCCGGCCATGGGGATAGCGGGTTGGGTGGTCGGGGCGGCGGTTGCCGCCATCGGCAGGCCAGCGAGCAACAGGAGCATCGCTAGAACACAAATGGGCGCGACAACACGTACGGGGCCACTCGCAAGTGTCGGCCCTGCGGGCCTCGAGAAATGCGGGAGACCCTCGACCCGACGACCCAAGTTGTCAGGTTTGCCCGACAAAGACGCCTCCCGAACCGATCACAAACAAGCCGATCCCCCGCGTGCTGGCGGTGGTCATCCGACAAGGTGCATGATAACCTTATTAACGGCGGGGCCGGAAAGCACTATCGAGCGGGAAGCGATTCGGCCGATAAAATTCGCGTGGCGCGCCGCCGCGCCGCGACATGTTCCTGGTCACGGGCGCTCCCGATGAGTGACTGGTCCCAAGCCGAGTTCCACGCCGAGCGGGCCCACCAGTTTTACGAAGCTGGTCAGTGGGACAAGGCCCTCACCGAGCTGCAGCTCGCGCTGACCATCGACCCCAGCCAGAGCGATTGGCACTTCGGCATGGGCCTGACGCTCGACGCGCTGGGCCAGCACCAGCAGGCGATCGGCAGCTTTGAGGAAGTCCTCCGCCTCCGCGGCGAGGACCCCGAGGCGATGCTCCACCTGGCGATCGACCTGATCCGCGTCGATCAATGTGAGCGGGCCGTTAAAACGCTGGCGACGATCAGCACGCTCGACCCCGAGTGCGAGCCGGCCTATTGCCACCGCGTGCTGGCGTACACCCGCCTGGGCGACCACGAGCAGGCCGAGCAGATGTTCTACATGGCCCGCCAGATCACCGACGAGTGCCCGCTCTGCTTCGACCACCTCGCGCACAGCCTGTCGATCCGCGGCGAGCTGGATCGGGCGATCTGGTGCTGGCAGCAGACGCTCCGGCTCGACCCGCACTACCCGGACGTCAACGCCCACCTGGCGCGGAGCCACTGGCGGCGCGGGCAGCTCGAGCGGGCGTACCAGTATTTCCTGATGCAGCTCCGTGAGGACGCCGGCGACATCGAGACGCTCATTCAGACGGCCAACCTGCTCGCCGAGATGGGCCGCCACGCCGAGGCCCGCGAGAAGCTGCGGCGGGTGCTGGAACTCGACCCGATGGTCGCCGCCGCCCACCTGCACCTGGGCGAGCTCTCATTGCGGACGGGCCACCTCGACGCGGCGGCGGCGGAATTGGAGATGGCCCTCCGGCTCGACCCGGGCCTCACCGGCGTCCACCTCTGCCTCGCGCGGGTCGATCAGCATCGTGGCCACCTCGACGCGGCCCGGGCCCACCTGCGGGCGGAGCTCGACCTGACCGACCACCGCCCCGGCGAGACCCTGGCGATCGCCGACATGCTCATCGACTTGCGGATGCCCCAGCCTGCGATCGGCCTGCTCACGCCGCTGATCGAACACGCCGGCGAAACCGCCATCACCCAGACGCAGCTCGCCAACGCCTTTTTCTTCCGCGGCGCTGCAAGGATGTTCACCGGCCGGATCGAGGAGGGCATCCACGACTGCCGCCAAGCCCTCCGCCTCGCCCCGCGCCACGCCCTGGCGATGCACAACCTGATCGTCGCCTACCTCAACCAGCGCCGCCTCGCACGAGCAGCCTTCTGGCTCCGGGCTGCCAGAGAACTCCGCCCGGACGACCCGCAACTGAGGCAGCTCGGATATCGGCTCGTCCGCGCGCGGCTCTTTGACGCACTTCGGCGCGGTGGCCGCGCTGTCCTCCGCCGCGCAAAGCGACGGCTCTAAAACAATTTCAGCGGAGAGCCTGCCGGATGTGGACTGCTCAAAGCGAGGACCTCGCCAATGGCCACGCTTTACGATTCGCGATTAAACTCGAATCGCGCGCGGCAAGCTTCGCCGATGTCCTGCGCGGTTGGCAGGACGACGTGACCTTCCGCATGTTTTTTAATACGGTGCTGGCCGACGCCCCATTCACCGCGTTCCGCTGGGAGACACCGGCTGTCACCACGGCGACGGTGCTGCGGCCCTTTGAGTTCGTGCTGTTGGACAGCCCGAGCCTCGCACGTCGTCCCGACCCGGAAGCATTCGCCGAGCATTTTGGCAATGCAGAAGCTGGAACGGCGGTTTTTCCCAACCTCAGCGGCGACGCGATCATGGTCGTGCCACGTCCTATCGTCGAGCCGTCGGCTTACGGGCATCTCGCGGCATTCGTGCGTCTCGCCCCTGAGCCACAGCAACACGCCTTCTGGCAGTCGGTTGGCGAGGCGATGGCGCGACGCGTCGGGACTAGGCCGGTTTGGCTCAGCACCGCTGGAGCCGGGGTCTCGTGGCTTCATGTACGGCTGGATGATAGGCCCAAGTATTACGGGTTCGAGCCGTACAGGCAGATGGCCTAACCGTTCGCTGTACTCGGCGGGTGGCTGGTCCTCCAAGGCTTGCCGGGGCATTTGTAAGCCTCAGTCCCAGCCATCCGGAGCTTTCCAACTCCACTCCAAGAAACATCCCCTCACCGCCGGTGGCGGTAGAGCGTCGGGTCGATCGCCCGGGCCATCGCCTCGACATCAAGCCCCCCGCCGAGGAAGGCGTTGACCTGGGCCAGCGGCGGGCCGGGGTCGCGTAACAGTCGGTTGTAGTCGATGACGCAGACCTTGAAGTTGGGCTGCCGCGCCAGCCACGCTTCGACTTGCCGAAGTTGCTTCTGGAAAATGGTAGGCAGATCGTCCGAATCCCCCCCGGGCTGGCCGAGGCGTCTGAGCATGGCTTCCTGCGAGGCCATGACCTCGGCGATGTTCCGCTTCATCAGGATGACGCGGTAGTCGTAACCCTGCGGCAGGTCATAGAGCAGGAGATGGACGAGCTTGACGCACTTGCCGGCCGCGCCGGCGAGCCATGTCGGGTCTTGCTTGGTTTGTTTGACGGCATCGAGTTCGTAGTAGCCGCGAGGGTTGTCCACGTCAGGCGTGCGGACTCGGTCGGTCAAGGCCGGCAGGCCGCCGGCTTCCAGAGCCTGCATCATCATCGACGTGCCCGAGCGCGGCAGGCCGGAGACGAGGGTGATCCAGGGCGGGCTGGGCATGGGGCGCTCTATTCCGGGATCTCGAACGTGCCGCCGCGCTTGGGCTTGGGTTTGCCCGCTAACGTTTTTGCCAGCACGGCAGCAAATGCCCGCTCTTCCCTGGGATCGCCGAAAGGTCCGACGCGGATCGCCAGGCCCACGCCGCCGACGATGCTCGGCCACGCCACGATCGCCGCGGTGCGGCCGTCGGGCAGCAAGGCCTCGGCCCGCACGGTCGTGGCCATGGCGTCCGCGGGTCGGCTTGGCAACGGCCCCTCGAAATGAATCAATCCCCAATGGACACGTTCCACCGCCCGTTGCACGTCTTCGGGCAGGCGGCGGGCGTCGCCGGGAAGCTCGGCGTAGCTGCCGCTAGGAAATGGCTCTTCAATGCCCGGGGCTGTGAGGTATTCCAGAGGCCGGACGTGCGGCCGCGTGCAGGAGGCCAGCGACAGGAGCATCAAGAGACCCGCCACGCCCCCGCCCCACCGGGCGCGGCATTGGGAAACTTGTCTAAGATTTCGCCTGCGGTTCACGCTCGATCCCGGCTAAAATAGTCGCGGCCCGGAGTGGGCCAACCTTTGGAGGAGTTTACAGGAATTGGAACTGACAATCAGCCTTCCTCACGGTGACGAGCGGCTGGCCATGACCGGGGCCGCCGAGCGCAACCTCAAAATCATCCGCGAGAGCCTTGGGGTCAACATCGCCGCCCGCGATGGCTCGCTGCGGATCAGCGGGGAAAGTCACGCGGTCGGCCGCGCCGCCCATGTGCTCGAGCAGCTCTCCGTGGCCGCCAAGCGCAACCGCCCCTACAACCGGCAACAACTTTTGGAAACGATCGCCAACGCGGCCAACCTCATGCCCTCGCATGGCCCGGATCATGGCGGAGGCAACCCCCGGCCGGTGCCGATGCGACGCCACGACGACGAGACCCCTGCCGCTGGTGACCAGGTCGAGGTCTACCTGCGCAACCGCCAGGTCAAGGCCATGACCGCAGGCCAGACGCGCTACCTTGAAGCGATCCAGAGCCACGACCTGACCTTCTGCATCGGCCCGGCGGGCACTGGCAAGACTTACCTCGCGGTGGCGGCGGCGGCGGCGATGCTCCGGCGCGGCGACGTCCGCAAGCTCACGCTGGTCCGCCCCGCCGTCGAGGCGGGCGAGAAGCTCGGCTTCCTCCCCGGCGACATGCAGCAGAAGGTCAACCCTTACTTGCGCCCCCTGCTCGACGCCCTGCACGACATGATGGACTACGAGCAGATCCAGCGCTTCATGGCCACGGACGTGATCGAAATCATCCCGCTCGCCTTCATGCGCGGCCGGACGCTCAACGAGGCCGCCATCATCCTCGACGAGGCCCAGAACACGACCAAGGCCCAGATGCTGATGTTCCTCACGCGCCTCGGCCACGGGAGCAAGATGGTCGTCACCGGCGACACGACGCAGATCGACCTCGAAGAGCCGCGCGACTCGGGCCTGATCGACGCGGCCCGGCGACTGCAGCGGGTGCCGGGCGTGGGCTTCGTGACGCTGGAGAAGACCGACATCGTCCGCCACAGCCTGGTACAGCGGATCGTCGAGGCGTATGGCCCGACGCCGGAGGGCGGGCCGGAGCGGCCGCAGGGCCGGCGGAAGTCGGCGGAGGCGGCGACGGAGGAATAATTCTTCAACCTCAAGCCCGGGGTTGGCTAACCTCGGGCTTTTTCATGCGCGGCTGGCTCACTCGCCGGACCCTCCATCGCCGCCGCGGCACAGAGGATGCCAAGCACGAGGTAGTAGTAGTTCGCAAACGCGTGCTTGTTGAAGGCGAAGAACACAAGCAGGATCAGGGCGGCGCCGGCGAGAAAACCCGCGACGCTCCGCTCGCCCCGCCACGCGACGAAGAGCCACGCCGCCGCCAGCGGCACGAATGTGACGGCATTCGACGGCCAAATCCCCGTTATGCGGTGGAACGTGTTGAAGAAGGTCAGCCCGTCTTCGCGGAACGGCACGGCGAGCTGGGCGTGGACCACGGAGTTGTAGAATGCCGCGGGGTTCCTCAGAAAGAACGGCAGCACCACCGCCGCCCCCACGAGCGCCGCCACCGCTAGAAAACCAGCCAGAGAACGAGGCCCCCGCCCTCGTGGCAAGAGCACCGCCGCCGGCACGAGCAGCACAAGGTACTGCTTGACGACGAGCATCAACCCGAACGCCACCGGAGTGAGCCGCGGGGCGCGGAGGGCCGCCCATGCCACCGTGACCACGGCGAGCAGCACGAGCGGGTCGATCCAGGCGCGACCAACGATGAAGAACCCGCGCGGCGTCCAGAGCAGCATGGCGGCCGCGAGGATCGACCACCGGCTCAGCCTTGTGAAGGCAATGACAGCCCCCGCCAGCGTGGCGGCGATCGCCAGGGCGTACCGTGGATCGCCAAACGCCGTGTCGGCGACAAAGCCGACGAGCAGGCTAATGGGTGGATAGATGTACCCCGATTGAAATCTGCCCTCTTTGACCATCCCTTCGCCATAGACCGGCCTCGCCCCCGGCTCGGTGCTGTGGTAAATGTCCGGGATGGTGATCGCGTAGGGATTGTCGCCTCGCCTCAGCGCGGCGTCGGCCTCCTTCTGGAACACGAACGTGTCGATGTGCGGATTCGGCGAGTTGTGAATCAGCCAGCACGCAAGCGCCAGGTGCAGCAGCAGCATAAGCACGAGCAGGACCCGCCGGAGCCGGCCTTCGCAGACGACCGCGCCGAGCAGAAGCACACCCCCGCAGACGATGCCAATGCGAAAGCCGAGCTGTCCACCCGGGATTTCCTGCAACGGGCGGAGGTCGTTGCTCCAGGGAAACTGGCCGCTCGGCCGCGAGCTCAAGGCCCGGCAGAACTGCGCGAGCAGGCAGGCGATGCACGCCGTTCCCGCGATCGCCCTGCCGCGACCCGAGAGCAGGCGTGGCCCCGATGCGAACGCCGCAACCGTGACGACGATGGCGATGCCGACCAACAGGGCCGCCGCCGGCGTGTATTCGCCGTCGCGCACCTGGATCGCCGCCCCGAGCGAGAAGGCGCCGAGCAGACAGAAGGCCGATCGCCATGAAATCGCGGAGTCATTCAGAAGGGAAGGCCCCGCGCTGATGAGATCCTTTGAAATGTTGCGGCTTCCACGTTTTGGGTGCCATGCCCTCGTACTCGTGGGCATGGCACCCGATTTCAATGGACCTCACACCGCCGCGGCCGCGCTGTAGTACGCCGGCATCGGCTCGCCCTGGCTCTTCCAGTGCTGGATGACCGCCTCGGCCTTGCCGGAGGAGTTGAGCATCTGGAGCTTGCGCTTGACCATCTCGCGGATCGCGTCGCGGGCCGGGCCGAGGTAATTCCTCGGGTCGAACTCGCCGGGCTTGGTCGCAAAAACCTCGCGGATCTTGGCGGTCAGCGCCAGCCGCAAATCGGTGTCGATATTCACCTTGCACACGCCATACTTGCGGACGGCCCGGGCGATCTGGTCCTCGGGCACGCCCATGGTGCCGGGCATGTTGCCTCCATATTTGTTGATTAGGTCGATGAACTCTTTGGGCACGCTCGACGAGCCGTGCATGACCAGCGGCAGCCCGGGGCAGGTCTTCATGATCGCTTCGACGCGGTCGAAGGCGAGCTTGGGCTCGTGCTTGAACTTGAACGCGCCGTGGCTGGTGCCGATGGCGACTGCGAGGCTGTCGATACCGGTGCGGGTCACGAAGTCATGGGCCTGCACAGGGTCGGTAAGGAATTTCTCGACGTTCTTTTCATATTCGTGCGCGTCCAGACCAACGACGTCCTCCTCGATCCCGCCGAGCATGCCCAGCTCCGCCTCGACGACCACGCCCGCGGCATGGGCGAGCTTGACGGCCTCGGCGGTGAGGTGGACGTTCTCTTCGTAGGGGTGGTGCGAGCCGTCGATCATGACGCTGGTGTAGCCGTCGTTGATGCAGGTCTTGATGAGGTCGAGCGTGTCGCCGTGGTCGCAGTGGATGGCGATGGGCACCTCAGGGTAGAGCTCGACACAGGCGTCGATGATGTGCTTGAGCATCTTGATGTTGGCGAACTTGCGGGCCCCCTTGGAGATCTGCAGGATGCAAGGGCTTTTCTCGGCCGCGCAGGCCTCGATGATGCCCTGGGTGATCTCCATGTTGTTGACGTTGAAGGCGCCGACGCCGAACCCGCCGTCGTAGGCCAGGTCAAACATGGGCTTGGTGGTCATGAGCATGATCGGTTCCTTTTGCGTGAAACGATTGGCGGAAAAACCAACCGATTCTAGCAAATATCCCAGGCCGCGTCGGGCCATCGACGCCAAATGACAACGGCGGCAGCCGAAGCTCCGCCGTTGTCGCGTCATGATGGATGGGTATTCAGATTGCTGTCCTGACAATCCAGACGGCCGGCAGTTCAGGGCGTCTCGACCTGGGCAGTCGTCGTCCCAGCCTTGTCCGCGTGCTTGGCCATCAGCGCCAGGGTCAGCGAGACGATCTCGCGGTGAAGCTTTCCGCGAGCGTCCAAGTCCCGGTTTTCGCCCAACTGCTTCATGTAGGTGACCAATTCCTGAGAGCTGGCGGTGTACTTCTGATAGAAGCCGTCGATCGCCTTGGTCGCCTCCTCGTGGATCATCGGGGCGACGTTGACGACGATGCGGTCGAACGCCGCGGGATCATCGGGGTTGATGCCCTCTTCGATGGCCTTGGCCTTGGCGGCGACGACCAGGTCACGCAGCGACTTGTAGAGCTCTTCCTCGATCACCGGCAGGTTCTTGCGGAAGGTCTCGTTAAGCGTCGTCCGGCCTTGAGCGGCAAGTTGATCGGGCAACGCCATGAGGGCCTTCTCCACTTCACCGACCAGCTCGGGCGCCTTGGCCTTGAGCGCCTCGCTCAGCCTGCCCGAAGCGCCGTTAAGGTTGGGCTCAATCTTGCTGGCGGCCAGCTCCACGACCGTCGGGGCGTCGACCTTCGCCAGGCGGGTGTAGACGAAAGAGAGGTAGCCCGCCATCACCAGCGCCAGGACCACCAGGGCCGCCAGCGTCATGGTCCGCCGCGCCCGCAGCTTCGCCACCGCGGTGTCCAACTCCGCCTTGAGGGCGTTGAGCTTCTGGGTCACTTCCGTGTTCTGATCTTGTGTCGGCATCGTGTTGTTCTCGTGTGTTTGCAGATGGTTCAAGGAGACTCAAACATGGGAATAGGAAGGATGGGGTGAGAGTTGGTTACTTGACGATGACCGCCGAGGCCTGGTCGATCGACTCGGGCGTGCCGGCGAGTTCCATCTCGTGGTCCACCAGCATCAACAGGTTGTGCACCAGCCGGCGGCCGAGCTGGTCCTCACTCATCGTTTTGTATTCGCCGATGGGGAACTCATCGAGCGTGGTGCTGAGCCGCTGGAACTCCTTGGCGACCAGTTCCTTGATGTGGTCGGCCAGCTTGCCGCTGGGCAGCGTCAGGTCGACTTGGAGCTTCTCGCCCAGGGCCGCGAGCCGCTCGTGGTCGAGCTTGGGGAACTCGCGCTGAAGGTCCTTTTCGAGCCGGGCGGCGACGCGCTGGAAGGCGGCGTCGGCCTGGCCGATGACGTCGGCGCTGAGCTGCGGCCCCATCTCCGTGGCCGCGTGGGTCATGCGGTTGCCCAGCGCCGGCGCGACGACCGGCAGGCGGGCCATCACCAGGGCCTGGTAAGTCGGGGCCGCGTCGCGCACGCCGTCGACCAACTGGGTCTGGACCTTGGGCCACATCTGGCCGGCGCGATTCGCCAGCGCGTTCTGCATCTTCTCGCCGCCGAAGTTTTCCTTCATCATGTTGACCAGCGCGAAACCGAAGACCAGCATGAGCACGAGGGAGAGCGCGGAGAAGAAGAGGATCTGGCGGCGGATAGCGCTGTAGGACCGCTGAAGTTCGCGGACCTGGAGCGTGATGCGGTCGACCGTCGCGCCGAGGGGGGCCGACGAATCGCCCGTCCCCGTGGAGGCGGGGGTGTTGTCCTGCGTAGCCATGCGGAGATTCCTTTCGCTCGAATGGGGAAAAGGTGCGACCCTGGTGTCGCCCTCGAAAACACATGCTTAGAACCGCTGCCCCTGCACAAGCGCGACGCGTGACGCCGCGGTTATCCGACCCTGGTTGTCCCTGCCGTCTTGCCCCTGACCCTGCCGCCTATAAAAACTCGGCAGCATCAGAAATGAACTTGAACTAAAAATAAGCACTCTCCCCGCGATCCACAAGAGGGTTTTAGCGGAATCACCAAAAGCCAACAGATCGCCTCCAAGCACCGGCCGGATCGTTTGGCATAATATCGGCCCATGACTTCCCCCAACACCAATGGAATTACCACCCCCCGCGGTTTTCGCGCCGCCGGCGGGACCTGCGGCATCAAGGCGTCGGGCAAGCCGGACCTGGCGATCATCCTCGCCGACGCCCCCTGCGCCGCCGCGGGCATGTTCACGTCCAATAAGATGCCCGGCGCGCCGGTGATCGTCGGCAAGCGCCACATCCGCCACGGTGTGGCCCAAGCCATCGTCTGCAACAGCGGCTGCTCCAACGTCTGCACCGGCCAGCGCGGCATCGACGATGCGATCGAGATGTGCCGGCTAGTCGCCAGGCACGCGCCCGGCGGCATGAGCATCGACCCGCACCGGGTGCTGCCCTGTTCGACCGGCGTGATCGGCAAGTACCTGCCGATGGAGAAGCTCCGCGCCGGCATCGCCGCCCTGACGCCAAAAGTGGCGCGCGGCCGCGAGGCCGACGCGGCCACGGCGCGGGCGATCATGACGACCGACCTGGTGCCGAAGGTGGCGCACCGGAAGATCAGACTCGGCGGCAAGCCCGTCCACCTCGCGGGCATCGCCAAGGGCAGCGGGATGATCCAGCCCAATATGGCGACGATGTTCGCCTTCATCACGACCGACGCGGCGATCGCGCCGGCCGCGCTCAAGGCCGCGCTCAAGCAGGCGGTCAACGTGAGCTTCAACCGCCTCAGCGTGGATCACGACACGAGCACGAGCGACGCCGTGCTCGCGCTGGCCAGCGGTGCGGCGGGGAACCGGTCCATCGCCGCCGCGTCGGGCAAGGATTTCACCACCTTCCGCGATGCACTCACAGACCTCTGTAAGGACCTGGCTTATCAGATCGTCAAGGATGGCGAGGGGGCGACCAAGGTCTTCCGCGTGGTCGTCACCGGCGCGCGGACGCAGAAGGACGCTGACAAGGTCGGCTACACCGTCGTCGGCAGCCCTCTGATCAAGACGGCGGTGCACGGCGGCGATCCCAACTGGGGCCGGCTGGTTGCGGCGGTCGGTCGCAGCGGCGCGGCGGTGAAGCCCGAACGGCTCACCATTTCCATTGGCGATCTCTGCGTGGGCCGCGACGGCTTTGCTTTGCAGCTCTCGGCTAAGCAACGGAAAGAGGCCAACCGCCTCATGGCCGCGAAGGAGATCACCTTCACGATTGACCTGGGCATGGGGAAGGCGACCACCGAGTGGTTGGGTTGTGACCTCTCACGCGAATACATCGCGATCAATGCGGACTACACGACCTGAGCCGGCGGTTCGTCACGCATCCAGCCGCTTTGAACCGTCCGCGTCGGCGATGAGCCCCGCCACGCGATCAGAGTAGGGGGCGATCGGGGGCAGGTTGCTCGTCGGACGATCAAGGTAGAAATAAGCCGTGGCCGACCAATCGTCCTGGCGTTCGAAGAGCCCGCCGACGTTGGGCGTGACCTTGTCGGTGGCCCGGAGCACCTGGCCGCCGTCCCCGGGGAGCACCACCTGGCTCTCCCCCGTCGCCCGCAGGATTTCGATCAACTCGCTGTGCAACGCCCAGCCTATCTGGTGAATCGTGATGCGGACGTGTTGCTGGAAATGGATCGGGTCCGGGCCGTGGAAGCGGTAGAAGCCAAAGTGGGAGTTCTCGCGGTCCGCCAGCGGGCAGCCGTACCACTGAAACGCAAACTGGCCCTGCCCCCAGGCGGTGCAGATGTAGTCCTCCGTGCCGGTGCCGCAGAGCGTGGGGAACTCGCCATCGCCGTCGAGGAAGATCTTGACCTCGCCCTCGCCCCACCAGGTCTTGCCATACCGCTTCGTGTCGGCGATCACGCCCATCGTCGCGCCGATGTACCTGCCCCGCCCCTCGACACACGGCAGGATCTCGAAGTCACGCCGCAGCGTTGTCGGCCGCTCACGGCGGAAGTGTGCGTGGAAGTAGCCCGTGTCTTCACCGTGGACGTCGCCGAGCGTGTAGTCGATGTGGTACCAGAACATGCCTTGATCGATCGGAGCCTCGTTGGTCACGGTGATGCGGAAGCCCTTTTTAAACGGCATGGGAATCCGGCAGTTGAGCGAGCGGCCCTCGGGGTTGTCGAACCAGGCCGACTCGAACGGCATGCACCGGCCCAGCGGACTGGCGAAGAAATCGCCGAGCGGCGCCTCGACGGCGGGCTTCTCCGCGCCGTCCCAGAACATGCGAAGAACGATGCCGCGAAGGAACTCGGGCGTCCTCTGGGCGAGAGTCATCCACAACCGCCGCACGCTGCCGCTGCCCCGCCCCTCGGCGAGGGTCCACGTCTCACCCGCTTTCAACGCGCCGCGGCACGGCATCCCCTTGCGTCCAAAGTTCGCCTGGCCGCCCGCGTGGGGCGTGCCGGCAGCGTTCTCGGGATTGGCCCAGCGCATTTGCAGGGATGGTGACAAGCGATAGAGCGGCGAGCCGTCGAATGGGTTCATCAATTGACTCCGCAGCCATGAGTGGGCGAAGGGAAAATGATAAGCTCATCACCGCGACACGGAAATACGCCACGATCAACGAAGCCCGACGGAGCACGAACATGCCGAGCAAGCGGACCCCGCAGCCCTGGCCGGTGTTGAAACGGTATGACCAGGATCACCTGCTGCATTTGGCCCTGCCGCTGGGCGGGATCGGAACGGGCACGGTGTCGCTGGGCGGGCGCGGCGACCTGCGCGATTTCGAGGTGGTGAACCGGCCGGCCAAGGGGTTTACGCCGGCCAATGCGTTCTTCGTGCTGCGGGTGCAAGAGCCCGGGAAGGCCGCGGTGGCGCGGGCGGTGGAGCATCAGATCGACCCGACGCTCTATCAGGGCGCCTCCGGCTGCAGCGCGCCCAACCACGGCTACCCACGCTTCCGCAAAGGCGAGTTTCGTGCGGCCTACCCGATGGGGCAGCTTGTCCTCTCCGATCCCGAGGTGCCTGCGGACGTGCGGATCGAGGCCTTCAACCCGCTCATCCCCGGCGACGCCGACGCCAGCGGCATCTCGGTGGCTATCCTGCGCTTCGTCGTGACCAACCGCACGAGCAAGCCGCTGAGCGCGACCCTCTGCGGATCGCTGGAAAACTTCATCGGCCGTGACGGCAAGGATGGCACGTCGAGCAAGAACGTCAACGAGTTCCGAACCTCCCAAGGGCGCGGCGGCGTCCGCGGCCTGTTGATGCGGTCCGAGGGCGTCGACCCCAAATCCGAGCAGTTCGGCACCATGGCGCTGACCACCACCGCGACGGCGGGCGTGAGCTTCCGGCAATCATGGGCGAAGCTCAGTTGGGGCGACACCAAGCTGGACTTCTGGGACGACCTCCTCGACGACGGCCGGCTCGAAGACCGCGAGCGCGAGGGCGTGGACGCCCCCACCGGCTCGCTGGCGGTAAGTGTGAAAATCCCGCCGCGCGGCAGCCGAGCCGTGACGTTTCTCTACACCTGGCACTTCCCCAATCGTAAATCCTGGACCCCCGCCAAGGCCCCCGACGCCCCGGTGCAATTGGGTCTGCCCAACGCGGCCGACCCGGACCTGATCGGCAACTACTACTGCACGCAGTACCGCGACGCCTGGGACGTGGCCGAGAAGACCGGGCCCCAACTTGCGGAGCTTGAAGAGAAAACCGTGGCGTTCGTTCGCAGTGTATGCGATTCAGACCTGCCGGAGGCCGTCAAGGAATCGGCCCTATTCAACGTCAGCACCTTGCGGACGCAGACCTGCTTCCGCACGGCCGACGGCCGGCTCTACGGCTGGGAGGGCTGCGGCGACAACACCGGCTGCTGCCACGGCTCGTGCACCCACGTCTGGAACTACGAGCAGGCCAGCGGCTACCTCTTCGGCGACCTCTCACTCCAGATGCGCGACACCGAGTTCGCCCTTGCGACTAACGAGCAGGGGCTGATGAGCTTCCGCGTGAACCTGCCGGTGACGCGGGCGCAGGACTGGAAGCTCGCCGCCGCCGACGGGCAGATGGGCTCGATCATGCGGCTCTACCGCGACTGGCGGCTCGCCGGCGACGACGAGACGCTCCGCCGGCTCTGGCCCGGGGCGAGGAAGGCGATGGAGTTCTGCTGGATCCCCGGCGGCTGGGACGCCGACCGCGACGGCGTCATGGAGGGCTGCCAGCACAACACGATGGACGTCGAGTATTACGGCCCCAACCCGCAGATGGGCGCTTGGTACCTCGGGGCCCTCCGCGCGATGGAGGAGATGGCCCGCCACCTCGGCGAGAGCGGGTTCGCCGACACCTGCCGCACCCTCTTCGAGCGCGGCAAGGCGTGGATGGATTCCCACCTATTCAATGGTGAGTATTACGAGCACGAGATCCGTCCCGCGACTTCGATCGAGGCAATCGCCCCGGGCCTTCGGCATGAGAGCATGGGTGCCCGCAACCTGGAAAACCCCGAGCTGCAGCTCGGGGCGGGCTGCCTCATCGACCAGCTCGTCGGCCAGTACATGGCCCACGTCTGCGGCCTGGGTTACCTGCTCGATCCCGACCATGTCCGCCGGACGCTCCGCGCCCTGATGAAGCACAACTTCAAGGACAACCTCCACGGCCACTTCAATCACATGCGGAGCTACGCCTTGGCCGATGAGCCGGCGATGCTGATGGCGAGCTACCCGCGCGGCCGGCGGCCGCGGCGGCCGTTCCCTTATTACAACGAGGTGATGACCGGCTTCGAGTACACCGCGGCCGTCCACATGCTCTACGAGGGGCTCACCGCTGACGGCCTCAAGACCATCGCCGCCGTCCGCTCTCGCTACGACGGCCGCCGCCGCAACCCCTTTGATGAAGCCGAGTGCGGCCACCACTACGCCCGGGCGATGGCGAGTTGGGCCGCGATCCTGGCCCTGACCGGATTCGATTATTGCGGCGTGGACGGCTCGATGAAGTTCGCCGCCAGCAGGAAGCGCGTGAAGTGGTTCTGGTCGAATGGCCGGGCGTGGGGAACGTGCGAGCAACGGCCCGGCCGCGGCGGGGTTCAGGTCATGTTGAATGTGCTGCACGGCGAGTTGTCTTTGCGGAAGTTCACGCTCACCGGCTGCGGCGAGGTTTCATGGGGCAAGGCGAAACAGGTCGGCGCGGGCCAGAGCCTGAAGCTGAGGCTCACCTCACCCCGCCGCACACTGTCAGGCCGCGCGAAATCCGCCGTATAATCCCCAAGCGTTGGCCCCGTGGCGGAATTGGCAGACGCAGAGGACTTAAAATTCTCTGGCCCGCAAGGGCCGTGCCGGTTCGATCCCGGCCGGGGCCATTCCTTCTCAGCGGTAGCGACCGCCTATCGCCGCGCTATGATGGAGTGTCGGAGCCGGGGATCAAGGGTAAACATGGCTTGATCCCGAGCCCTTTCTCCGGGGAGTTTGGGGATGACCGGGCGACCCGCCAACATCCTGAGCGTTTTGAAAGCTGCCGCCCTCGACTGGTGGAACGACAACGCCCTGCGGCTAGCGGCGTCGCTCTCCTATTACACCGCGCTCTCCATCGCCCCGCTGCTCGTCATCGTCGTGGCCATCGCCGGGCTGGTCCTGGGGCGCGAAGCGGTCACGGGCCAACTCACGGCACAAATGGGCGACCTCATGGGAGAGGACGGCAAGCAGATCGTCCAGACCGTCCTCGAACACGCGGCCGAGCCGAAGCGCGGCGCTATCGCCGGCGTCCTCGGCGTGCTGACCCTGATCCTCGGGGCAACGGCCGTCTTCGGCGAACTCCAGAGCGCGATGAATCTCATCTGGGAGGTCAAACCCAAGCCCACCGAAGGCCTCGTTGGCGGCATCTGGGCGTGGCTGCGGCAGCGGGTCCTCTCGCTGTCGATGGTGCTGGTCATCGCGTTCCTGCTGCTGGTTTCGCTGGTGCTCAGCGCTGCCCTGACCGGCCTGACGGCGCGGCTGCACGGCGGGGCGCAGGCCCAGGCAGTGGTCGCGCAGGTGCTGAATCAACTCGTCTCGATCCCCGTGCTGACGCTGCTTTTCGCCCTGCTCTTCAAGTACCTCCCCGATGCTGAGATCCGCTGGCGCGACGTCTGGATCGGCGCCTTGGTCTCGGCGATCCTCTTCACGATCGGCAAGTACGCCATCGGCCTCTACCTCGGCCACGCCGGCGTAGGCTCGGCTTACGGCGCGGCGGGGTCGCTGGTGGTGCTGCTCGTTTGGGTCTACTACTCCTCGCTGCTCCTCTTCTTCGGGGCCGAGTTCACGCAGGCCTTTGCCAACCGGAACCGCAAGGTGAAGCCCAAGGATTTTGCCGAGGAGGGGCCGCCGGTCACGAAGAAGTCCGAGGCGTGAGGCTTTCTAATCAGGCAATGGGTGACCCCGCGGGCCGACAGCTTCACTGAAAGCGCAGCGACGGGTCCACGTAGAACTGGTAGTAGTAGTCGTGCCCGTAGTTGAAGGTCGGGCCGGTGAGGTTCATCCAGCGGGCGCTGCCGTCGATCAACAGCGCGTTAGCGCCGTCGGCGATGATGGCGAAGGTTTGCCGAAGCGGGTCAGTCGCGGTGGGCGAGGTCGGGCCCTGGAGGTGGTTGCTGGTGTCCCAGTCGGTGGCGTTGGCGCCGCCATCGAAGTACCAGTTGTTGACCGTCGCGGGCACCCAGCTCCGGTCCATCGCCATGATGGTCTTGAGCGACTTCTTGTATTGCCGGCTCGGCACCGGGCCGCGGATGTTCGAGGGCGACCAGTAGATCCAGCCCTCGGTGGCCTTCTGGCTGGGATGGTTGGCGCGGCCGAAGAACGACCAGTAATCCGCCGACGCCCAGAAGCCGACGTTCTCGAGGTTGTTCGCGTTGATCCGCTTCATCTGCCGCGAGGGGCACTCCAGCAGGCGGCGGCGCCTCATGCCGTACTCGGGCAGCTTCCAGCAGGAGTTGTCGGTCGTCGTGGTGCCGTCCGCCCAGGTGACGGTGCCCGCGTTGAACATCTCGTTCTGGCCCCAGAGCCGCTTGCTCGGGTATTGCTCACGGTAATCGTTGGCGTAGGCCTCGACGATGATCGCCCACTGGCGGAGCTGCCCCGCGCAGAGCGTCCGCCGGCTCGCCTCCTTGGCCCGGGCGATCACTGGCAGCAGCAACGCGATCAGCAGCGCGATGACGGCGAGGACCACCAGCAACTCGACGAGCGTAAAGCCTCTGAAATGACCCCTTCGTTCCGACAAGATGCGGCCTTTCGACATGAACCCATTACAACTATAGAGACGCCAAGCGCAAATGCCAGTCCCGGCGGGCAAACGGGCGACAAGAACCGCGTTCCCGGCAGCGCGTTACCGGCTGGGCGATTTGGGGGCCGGCCCGGCGGCGCGTATCATTCCCCGCATGAGTGAGAATCAACCCCAGATCATGCGTCACGTCATCGCCGCCCTGGTCACCAACGAACCCGGCGTCCTCGCCCAGGTCGCAGGCATGTTCGCCGCCCGCGGCTTCAACATCGACAGCCTCGTGGTGGGCCGGACCGAGAACCCCGAACTCTCGCGGATGACCATCGTCGTCAACGGTGACAACGCCGTGCTCGAACAGGTCCGCAAGCAGCTCCAGAAACTCGTGCCGGTGGTGAAGGTCGTCGACTACCACGACGCCGCCTTCGTCGAGCGCGACATGATGCTGGTGCAGGTCTCGACCGCCGCGGGCAACGGCGGCGAGGGCCCGTCGCGGCGGAGCGAGATCATCGAGCTGGCCAACCTCTTCCGCGCCAAGGTGGTCGACGTCGGCGCCGACCGCGTCATGGTCGAGCTGGCGGGCACCGAAGAGAAGCTCGAAGCCTTCGTCGAGTTGATCCAGCCGTTTGGGATCATCGAGCTGGCGCGGACCGGCGTGATCGCCATGCCGCGCGGCAGCGGCGCCGCGGGCAAGGAAGGCAAGCCTGCCACCGCCCGCGCCGGCCGCGGCAAAGGCAAGGGTGGCACAAAAGGCCCGGAGATCGACCCCCGCCACCTGCCGCCGGGATGATGGAGTTTTTGATTTTGGATTTCAGATTGAAGAAGTGAAGCGACACCGGACAGGACTCAAGATGGCCGCCAATCCAAAATCAAAAATCAAAAATCAAAAATCTTCACCCCCTTCCCGCTTCACCCTCGCCCACGTGACCCACGAGGCGGTCGAGCAGCTCGGCGGCATCGGCACCGTGCTCGAAGGGCTCATGATCAGCCCCGTCTACCAGAAGCACGTCCAGCGCTCGATCCTCGTCGGCCCGACCTCGACGCGCGTCTCGGTCGATCCCGAGGCCCGCCTCGGCGAGCACGGCAAGGTCCTCTACAGCTCGATCGACAACATCGACCGCCTCGGCCTGGCGGGGAAGTTCCACCCGGTCGAGTGGGCGTTCAACGTCGCCATCGTTTACGGAACGCGGAGCTACGACCACACCGGCGAGGGCCGCAGCGGCGAGGCCGAGGTGCTCCTCATCGACGTCTTCCGCTCCAACACCGACCGGCTCAACGTCTTCAAACTCCGCCTCTGGGAAACCTTCGGCCTCGACTCGGGGAAGTACGAAAAATCCTGGGACTTCGAGGAGTACGTCCGCCTCGCCGAGCCGGCTTATTACGCCCTGTTGGCGATCCTCCGCGAGGAGGACCTGCCCTGCGTGCTCTTCGGCCACGAGTTCATGGGCATGCCCGCCGCGCTGCAGGCGATCCTCGACGGGCAGAAGCAGTTCCGCACCGTCTTCCACGCCCACGAGTGCGCCACCGCCCGCCGCATCGTCGAGGACCACCCCGGCCACGACACGATGTTCTACAACGCCCTCGACCAGGCCCGCGCCCAGAACCTCTACGTCGACGACGTCTTCGAGAACATGCATAACCTGTTCCGCCACGCCCTGGTAAGCCGGTCCTACCTCTGTGATGGCGTGATCGCCGTGGGCGACCGCACGCGCGACGAGTTGAACTTCCTCGACAGCCACTTCGACGACCAGCCGATCGACCTGGTTTACAACGGCATCCCGGCGATGAAGGTCGACCTCAAGAGCAAGGTCGCCAGCCGGAAGATGCTGGTGGAGTACTCCCGCGCCCTGCTGGGGCACGAGCCCGACGTGCTGATGACGCATGTGACGCGGCCGGTGATCAGCAAGGGCCTGTGGCGCGACCTGAAGGTCTGCCACGCCCTGGACCAGCGGCTCGGCGAGGTGGGCAAGACCGGCATCCTCTATATCCTCACCACCGCCGGCGGGGTGCGGCGGCCGCAGGACGTGGTCTCGATGGAGGAGCACTACGGCTGGCCGCGGAACCACCGCTACGGCTACCCCGACCTCGTCGGCCCCGAGGAGGGCCTCAACCGCGACATCGACGCCTTCAACTCGAATCACCGCCATGTGCAGGTCGTGCTGGTCAACCAGTTCGGCTGGTCCCGCGCCCGCATCGGCACGCGCCTGCCCAAGGGGATGGACTTCGCCGACTTCCGCCGCGCGACCGACATCGAGTTCGGCATGGCGACCTACGAGCCCTTCGGCATCAGCCCGCTCGAGCCGCTGGGCAGCGGCGCGATCTGCGTGATCTCGAACGTCTGCGGCTGCTACGGCTTCGTCCACGCGGTCGCCCCGAAGGGAACCCCCAACGTCATCGTGGCCGACTTCACGCAGCTCGACCGGCCGCGCTCGATCGCCGAACTTAAGGCCATGACGCAGGCTGAGCGCGACCGCATCGAGGAGATCGTGGCGGTGGACATCGCCGACGACCTCATGAAACGGCTGCCCACGACCGACGCCGCGCGGCAGAAGCTGGTCGAATCGGGCCAGGCGCTGGTCGCCAAGATGGGCTGGGACCAGGTCATCGAGACCGGCCTGCTGCCGATGCTTGAACGCATCCGGAAGATGCCGCTGGCGAACAATGACAATGGGAAGCATTGAGAGGACGGGTGGCACGGTGGGTGGCTGGGGCTGAGTCTTCGAAGCCCCGGCCCTGCTCTGGGGAGGTACACTCAGGCCGGGGCTTCGCAAAGCCTCAGCCCCAGCCACCCGACGCTGCGGCAAATGAGAACGCCATGCCTCTAGCACCCCCCGCTATCACCGACCCAAGCCTATGCATCGTCCACACCGGCCGGGGCGAGCGCATCGGGCCGGACTTGGCGGCGCTGCTCCTGCCCGTAAACCCCGCGACGTTTCACGAATACCGCCTGGCGGCCCGCGCCGAGGTGGAGCTGCATTATCACGACTTTGACGAGTACTGGTGGTTCACCGCCGGCCGGCCGCTGGTGACGCTGCGGAGCCCGGCGGGGGTTGTCCAGAAGGTCCAGCTCGAACCCGGCGACATGGTCGCCTGCGTGCGCGGGGTAGAGCACACACTCTGGGCCGACCACGAACTGGTCTATTTTCAATTCTCCAGCGTCCGCACCGGAGCCGAGCGTGAGGGGCACCTGCGGCGTTGACCCCGTTTCAATTCCCCGCGCTACAATTGCCCATGAAGAACCCCCTGCTTGTCTGGTTGATCGGCGTCTTCGCTCTGGCCCTGCTCCAAGGCTGCGACTCCTCCCATGCCGAACAGGCCGCCGCGACCGGCGACAAGGCGGCGTCCCAAGGAAAGGATTCTTCGATGGTTCGCGTCCATGTATTCAATAGCGAAGGCAAACTCGTGGGTCCGATCGAGATGCCCAAGGTGGTCAAGGACGACAAGGAGTGGCGGAAGCAGCTGACCGCCGAGCAATACGCCATCGCCCGCGGCAAGGGCACCGAGCGGGCGTTCTGCGGGACGCTGCTCGACAACCACACGGAAGGGGTCTACACCTGCATCTGTTGCGGGCTGCCGCTCTTTTCCTCCGACTCCAAGTTCAACTCCGGCACCGGGTGGCCGAGCTTTTTCCAGCCCATCGCCAAGGAGAATGTCGCCGAGCACAGCGACGAGAGCCACGGCATGGTGCGGACCGAGATCCTCTGCGCCCGCTGCGACGGCCACCTCGGGCACGTCTTCGAGGACGGCCCGCGGCCGACGGGCCTGCGGTTCTGCCTCAACTCCGAGTCGCTCGCGTTCACCCCGTCGGACCAGCTTGCGAAGCTGGCCGACCCGGCGGCCGCGACGACGCAGCCCGCGGCGACGCAGCCGGCCGCCGACCAAAACAAGGCGACGGCGGTCTTCGCCGGCGGCTGTTTCTGGTGCACCGAGGCCGTGTTCGAGCGGGTCAAGGGGGTGACGGACGTCGAGAGCGGCTACGCCGGCGGGTCGGCCGAGACGGCCAATTACAAGGCGGTCTGCGGCGGCGACACCGGCCATGCCGAGGCGATCCGCGTGACCTACGACCCGTCGCAGGTGAGCTACGAGCAACTGCTGGAGTTCTTCTTCGAGTCGCACAACCCGACGCAGCTCAACGCCCAGGGCCCGGACAGCGGCACGCAATACCGCTCGGCGATTTTCTACGCCAACGAGAAGGAGAAGGAGGCCGCCCAGGCCGCGATCCGCAAGGTGGACGCGAGCAAGACCTACTCCAAGCCGGTGGTCACCACGTTAGAGCCACTCAAGGCGTTCTACCCGGCGGAGAAATACCATCAGGACTACGCCCGGCAGAACCCGGACCAGCCCTACATCCGCTACAACGCGCTGCCGAAGGTGGAGAAGGTGCAGAAGAAGTTCCCCGACCGCACGACGCACGGGTCGTAAAGCGGCTTCAACGGTTGCGGGCCACGTTGAAATGTTCGCTGCGTCTTTGGCTGGGTGGCATGCCCTCGTACTCGTGGGCATGTCTTTGATGGCGAGAAGACATGCCAACGAGTACGAGGGCATGCCACCCGATTTCAAAGTCGTATCCGGCTACTTCAGGTTCCCGCGTTGGTGAAGACGGGGAGGCTGATGGTGCGGGTTCCGGGGGCGTCGGATTGCGAAACCGCAAGTGGCTCCGGGGCCGCGGGGGGCGACGAAGACCCGGGGCTGCCGGGGGCGGGGGGCTCGAAGAGTTCCGGATCGGTCGCCAGCAGTTGCTCGGCCCGGCGGCGGGCGAGTTCCATCTTGGGGTAGCGCACCTCGCGGTAGCCGGTCACCGGCTCGGGGACGCTCAGGATCGCCAGCCAGCGCTGGTAATCGCGCGGCGACGCCACACCCGACGCGAGGTACTTGGTAATCAGCCCCTCGTACCAGTCGCGGAACGCCCGCTCGCGCTGGTGCCACTTGGGCAGCAGGCCGCGCAGCCACGAGAGTTTGCTCATCACCCGCAGTTCCCAGTCACGGCTCTTCCACTCGAAGCGGATCTTCGATCCAAAGATCTCAAACTCTGGCCGGTTGTGGTGCTTGTAGACGATCTTGTCGCCGTTGGCGGGGTTGACATTGAACCGCCGACGGTCGCGCTTGTATTTCTCGGGGTTGGTCAGGAGCGACGCGACGTAGACCTCGTCCTTGATCAGCATCACCTTGGCGAGGTTCCAAACCACCGCCCGCGTGACGGTGAAGCCGCTGGCGGGGCTGTCGGCCTTGAACACGCTGACGAGCTGGTCGCAATACCGCTGCGCGTAATCCATGCCGCCCCAGATGAGGCAGTCGTAGGTTCGGATGACCACGTCGCGGACCAGGGCGTCGTCCAGGTGCAGGCCGATGGTCGCCCGGAAGGTCTGCTTCATGAGGATGCGCCACTGCTTGGCGATCCGCTTGCCGCGCTTGCCGTGGCCGAAGGTGGCCCGGAGCGAGTTGGCCTTGCGGCGGAACGCCTTGCGGGCCGACTCGATCTCGTGTGTGGGTTCAACGACGAAGAGCTCGGGCCGCACGACGATCTTGCGGCCGATGTTGAACGCCCGGAGGTTACGCTCGACGTCGGTGCGGACCACGGTGCGGATCGCCGTGACGATCGCGTCGAGCCGCAGCGGCAGGTAGCCCTTCTGGTAAGCGATGCCGAGCATCATGATGTTGGCGTAGAGCTTCGAGTCCAGCACCCGCTCGCAAAGGTCGCCCACGTTGAAGCCGAAATAGTGCTCGCCGTTGGTGCACCGCTTGAGCGTCTTCTCCAGCTCGTCGATGCTGAAGTCTTCGCGGCCCATCAGGGTCAGGATCGTCGGCGTCTTGGCGGTGTTGACCACCGCGGCCGTGCGGTCCTGGCTGGCGACCCGGTACGGCAGCTTGGGGTCCATCGCGCGTGTGGCTTCGAGGATGTCGACGCCCAGGAGCAGGTCCGCCTTGCCGTAGGGGATCTGCGGCGTGGTGAAGGCCTCGGCGCCGGCCTCGCCGTCCTTCGTGGCGTGCTTGCGGGTGTAGACCAGTTGCGAGAAGACCCCGCCGTTGCGGATCGCCAGGCCTTTCTTGTCGAGGAACTGGACGTGGTAGCCCATCTCGTGCCCGGCGGTGGTGAGCAGCGCGGTGCAGAGGCCGATGCCCATGCCGCCGACGCCCGTGAGGTAGCACCGCCATGTGTCCTGGTCGGCGTGGATCGGGCGCGGCGGGTCGGGAAGGTCGGTCAGGTCGACGTGCTCGTCGGGGTTCCGCGGGGCCTGCTTGCGGAAGATCGTAACCTCCTCAAAGCTCGGGCAGGCGTGGATGCGGTGGCACGCGCCGTCGTTGACGCACCAGGAAAAATCGGTCTGGATCTTCGGCCCGTAGTCGGTGTCGGTGATCTTCAAACCCGGGCAGCCGGTCTGGCTCGTGCATTCCAGGCAAAACTCGCACGTCTCCGTCGAGACGTTCATGTGCGTCTTCTTGGGGAGGAAGCCGCTCTCGCGCAAGGTGGCCCGCTCCTCGGAGCGTGCCCGGCGGTGGAACGTGATGCCGCACTCCTTGTCCGCGACGACCACCTTCACGCCGTCGGCCAGGATCGTCGATTCGAGCAGCTTGCGATACCGGTTGCGGTCGGAAGGATCGATGCGCACGACCCGCACGTCCTTGGCCAGCGCCTTGGGCACCATCGCCGTGACGATCCGCTCGATGTCCTGGGCGAAGGTCGTCCGGCCCATCAAGTCATACTCGATGCCCGGGTGGGTCTGGTGCCCGGTCATCGCGGTGGTCTTGTTGTCCAGGATGATGTAGGTGATGTCCTGGCCGGACTTGATCGAGTGGCTGATGGCGACCTGGCCGGAGTGGAAGAAGGTGCCGTCGCCCATGAACACGAGCTGCTTGTTGTCGATAAAGGGGTCGACGCCGCTGCCGGTGCCGCCGCCTAAGCCCATGCCGCTGTAGTTGTGCATCAGCGGCTTGTTGGGCTCGAACATCAACATCGTGTAACAGCCCGTGTCGCCGTGGGCGACCAGGTCGACGGGCTTGCGCTTGTGCTTCTCGAGCATGTACTGCGGGTCGACCAGGTCGCGGCGCAGCTCCAGCAGCACATTGGAAGAGTCCCGGTGGGGGCAGCCGGGGCAGAAGGTCGGCGTGCGGTCGGGGATGTGGACCTGGTTGGTCGCCGTCGCCTCGATCCGCGCCAGCTCCGCGGTCAGCCGGCCGTTGGTCAGCTCGATCGGCAGCGTCGGGTGCGTCCGCAGCAGGGGCACGAGCCGCTCGATGAGGAGCGAAGGGTTGAGCCCCCGTGTGGAGGGGATGCCCACCATCGGCCTGGGGAATTGCTTGCCGTAAACCTCGGTCTTGAGCTCGCCCGCCTGCTTGAGCGGATTCAAAATCTCGATCACCTGCCGCTCGACGAAGCTCCGCCGTTCCTCGATGACGAAGACCTGGTCACATTGCTTGGCGAACTCCGTGACGATGATCTCATCCAGCGGGTAGGACATGCCCAGCTTGAGGATCGGGATGCGCCCGGCCAGCCCCATCTCGTTCAACGCGTGAGCGAGGTAGGCGTAGCCGCAGCCGTAAGCGATGAAGCCCATCGGCACCACCTCGCCCTTGGTCGGGCGGTGGAGGATGCGGTTGATGCCCAGCCGCCGGGCCTCGGCCTTCACCGCCGCCAGCCGGTCCTCGAAAAGCAGCTCCCGCCGCCACGACCGCGGCGGCAGCAGCACCGTCTGGTCCAGCGTCGGCTCGATGTCCCGGGTGTAGCTGAGCGTCTTCTTGAGCTTCTCGTTAAAGGCCGGGTAGTGGTTCGGCCGGCACTCGACCGTCCCGCCGCCGTCGGCCGTGGAGACGGTCATGCTGTAGCCGATGTAGATCTGCCCCGCCTTGCCGAGCTTGAAGGCCAGGTTGATCCAGTCCTTGACCTCCTGCGGGCAACAAGGCTCGATCATCGGCAGCCGGACATGCTCCGCCAGAAAACGCGAGTCGGCCGGCACCTGCGTCGAGTCACTCCAGGGGTCGTCGCCGCAGATGATCAACCCGCCCGAGTCGCCCTGCGTCCCGGCCAGGACGCCCAGGGCCACCGCGTCGCTGGCGACGTGCAGGCCGACCGACTTGAAGGCGGTCACCGCCCGGCAGCCCGCCATCTGAGCACCATTCACCATGGCGACGGAGATCGCCTCATTGTTGGCGAGTTTGGCGACGATGCCTTTTTCGGTGAGGAGCGGGCCGAGGGATTCGAGGCAGTCGAACAGGCCGGCCACGGGTGAGCCGGGGTAACCGGTCAGGAGGTGAACGCCTCCTTCGGTTTCCAGGCAGCCCTTCACCAGCAACTCATTGCCGGTGAAGATTTCCTGGCCCACATCCTTGGTGAAGCGAGGGTCAAGCTTCATGCAAATGGCCGTCCGCTAAGTCGTTAGTCCCCGTTGGCCTGCGCGCGGCGAAGGGAGGCTCTGTTCGTCGTCCCTGACTCGGGCTGAATACCCCGACCACCATCCTTGGCTCCGTTGCCCGCGGCGTGGCTCGTCCATCCCCGGCCCCCAAGAAATCCCCTGCTTGTCAAAGAGCATTATAGAGCCAACGCCCCCAACCTGCCAGATAGTTCTTGCGACCGTCTCTCATTCGAACGAGCGGCAATTCCTTAGCCGCTACAATGCCACCCCGCCCCGACCCGAAAGGCACCCTCGTTTGCCCGCCAGCCCCGACGCCCCCCGCCCCGCCCCCGATCAGCCGCGAATCGTGATCAGCGGCTTCGGCCTGGTCACCCCCCTGGCCCATTCGGCGTGGGAGGCCTTCTCCGCTTTGCTGGCGGGCAGGACCATCGCCGACCGGGCGGCCGCCCTGCCCGCGGACGTCGCACCGCTTGACCTGGTCCGGGCCCTCGGCTGCGTCAGCATTGCTCAGCACGCCGGCTCCGACCCGGCGATCGAGCTGGCCGAGCGGGCCGCGCGGGAAGCCATGTTCACGGCGGGGATCAACGACCCCTCGGAACTCACCGGCTACCTCGGCACCAGCAAGGGGGCGGTCAAAGCGATGACGCACGCCTTGGAAACCCGAAACTCGAAACTCGAAACTCGAAACTGCCTCGTAGCCATCGCCCTCGGCCCGCACGCCTACCTCGCCCAACACCTCCGCGACCGCCTGCATCTGGGCAACCTGACCTCCACCGTCGCCGCCTGCGCCTCGAGCCTCACCGCCCTGCACCAAGCCCGCCTCGCACTGCTCCATGCCGACAAAGACGGGCCGCGGAAGATGCTGGTCGTCACCAGTGAGGCCGCCCTGCTGCCGGCCTTCATCCACAGCTACGAACGCCTCGGCGTCCTGCCGCCCTTGAATGCCGCCAGCTACCGCGGCCGGCCGCTCGATAAGCACCGCCACGGCTTCATGCTCTGCGAGGTCGCCGCCGCCGTCGTGCTCGAACGGCGCGACCCCCGGGATGGGCCTCCTCAATCAAAAATCAAAAATCAAAATTCGGAAATCGACCTGTTGGACACCGCGATCGCCGCCGAGGCCTATGACTTGATTCGCCCCGCCCCCGGCATGCCGGCCCTGGCACAGGTAGCCCGAAAGCTCCTGGCCGGCCGCCGCATCGACCTGATCCACCCCCACGCCACCGGCACCCTCGAGCACGACGAGGCCGAGCTGGCGGTGTACGCCAACCTCCTTTCGGATCTCGGTTTTCGAGCTTCGGATTTTCCCCAGGTCTACGCCCACAAGGGGGCGTTGGGCCACGGCCTGGGCGCCGCGGGCCTGGTGTCGCTGGTCCTCGCCTGCCTCTGCGCGAAAACCAACCGCCGCCCACCGATGCCGTGGCTGACCAGCCCGATCGCCTCGCCGTTCCTCAGCCCCAAACCGCAAGCCGCAAACGCCAAACTCACCACCCACGCCCTCTTCGCCGCGGGCTTCGGCGGCCACGTCGCGGGGGCGGTGATCGCCGCGGGGAGTAGTTCCTCGGCATGATGGTGGTTGTCTTCCATCCACCTCATCATTCGATACAATTCAGTTGGAGTAATACTCTGCCCTTCCATAGCAATCTTCAGATCGACGAACTTGCCTCTCACCCGCAGCGTCACGCAACGTTGAACCGAAAGGCGTGATTTCAACACGGGGCCAATCCATGATGACCGAGCAGGAAAAGGCCCTCTCCCCCTTGCAAGGCCGCGGAATTAGGCGACGTCCGGGCGATGGTCGACCTCGGGCTCTGCTCACCAGCGCCCAATCCAGGTCACGCCTGCATTTCGAACGAATTCGCACCCAGTAGGGCCGGACCGACGGCGCCCCCGGGGCATTATTAACCCCTCCCCCCGCCAGCCGGCCGCGCGGCTTTGGGGGTTGAGGGCCCATATTCTCTGATTAGTTTCGCTTCCCCTGCCGAAATACCGCAGGCAGAGCGCCGCGACACCTAATCAGAGCATCATCTAGAACGACCGTGAATCACCGCATCCGTCAAGCCCCGCCAATACCTCAAAGCCACTTTCGTTGGGGACGGCCCGGGACTCCACATGAATGTTATGATCACCGCTTTCTTGCAGGGAGATTTCCATGACGACTCAACCCACCATGGCCCCGACCACCCACGAGCGCACCAACGACATGCTGCAGGCCCTCGTCGACGCCGCCGCCGCCAAGGGCGGCGGGACCGTCGAGGTCCCCGCCGGCACCTACCTCATGCACGACGCCCTGCACCTGCGCAGCAACGTGCGGATCGTCGGCCAAGGCATGGTCGTCCTCAAGAAGGTCGCCAGCGTCAGCAGCCCCCTGCTCGACTTCCTCGGCTACGGCCACTACGAGTTCCGCGTGGCCGAGCCGGCGAAGTTCCGGGTCGGCATGGGCGTGCACGTCCTCGACAAGAACGCCGGCGGGTTCTACACCACCGTCGGGACCATCACACGCCGCCGCGGCGACCTCTTCTTCATCAACCGCCCCTTCTCGCACGACTACCACGCCGACGCGGAGGGCCGGGTCGTCTCGGCGTTCTCCCTCATCGAGGGCGAGGGGGTCAGCGACGCCTCGGTCGAGAACATCACCCTCGACGGCAACAGCGGCGAAGAGACCTTCCAGCTCAACGGCTGCCGCGGCGGCGGGTTGTTCCTGATCAAGTGTCACCGCGTGGGCCTGCGCGGCCTGGAGGTGCGCCATTACCGCGGCGACGCGGTGAGCTTCCAGCAGTGCTCCGACATCGTGGTCGACGACTGCCACGTCCACCACAACGTCGGCGGCGGGCTCCACCCCGGCAGCGGGAGCGTCCGCTACCTCCTGCGGAACAACCACGTCCACGACAACGGCGGCTGCGGCATCTTCTACTGCCTCCGCACCACCCACTCGATCTGCGAGAAGAACCACATCCACCACAACGCCGACGTGGGCATCTCCATCGGCGAGCGTGACACGGACCACCTCGTCCGCGAGAACACGATCACCGACAACGGCGGCCCCGGCGTGGACTTCCGCCCGCCCCACAACGAGAGCGGCGACCGCGTGCAGGTGACGGGCAACACCCTCGCCCGCAACGCCCGGAAGTTCGGCAAGGCGGAGATCGTGATCCCCGCCGGGCTGGGCGACATCCACCTCGCCGGCAACACCATCACCACCACGCCCGGCCGGGTCGCGGCGATCGCGGTGGAGCCCGGCTGCGAGCGGATCAGCGCGGCCGACAACCGCATCGACGGACGGCCGCAGCAGGCGTCGGACATCCTGGCCATGGTCGGCTCGGTGTTGCTGGAGAAGCCCGCCGCCCTGCCGCCGGTGGGCCCGGCGGCGCTGCCGCTGGACGGGGCCCTGCACCTGCGCATCGAGAAGCTGGGGGCGTGGAAGCAGCCCTGATGCGCGGGGCCCCGGCGGGGCATGGCGGGCGCCCAGGGTTTTTCGTCGACTTGACAAATGGCGCTACAGTGGTTAAAATATCAATGAACGTTACGTAGTAGTGGTGGCCCCTCGCCGCGCTCCAAACGAGCCCAAAATCGAGGCCCGCCAGCGGACCCGCCCCCCAACCCCTTGCCGCGACAAGCGTTCCGGCGGCGTTTATAAAACGTGCTGTTTCCCGGGCCGGATCACCGCCCCGCGGCGGGCGGTTTTCGCCCCGCCCTGGCCGGTTTCCGGACGGCCTTGCCCCGGTTTCACCCCCGGATGGCCCCCGCTTTTCGGCGATCCCTTCCGCGCGGGAATCCAGAAGGAGAGGCCCGATTTATAAAAATCCCCGCGGCGCCACGCGCCGCGCCGCCGCTACGCCTTGCTCCGCAGGCGGCGGTAATCCTCGGGGATCTCGTAGGAAGGATCCCCCGCCGTGCGGGCCTCGAGCCGGGCGACGGCGTCCTTCTTGGCCTGCCACCATGAGCCGCCCCAGTCGGAGCCCGGCCCGTGGTAGCAGACGGCGTCGTGGATCGTCGCCCGCGGGTGGTAGGGCAGGTAGTTGCCGTTGTGCCAGGCGAGGTTGCGGTAGATCATGTAATCGCCCGCCTCCAGGTGCATCTGCACCGCCCCCGGGAAAGTCTCGCAGTGCTCCAGGCAGATCCGCTCCGCCTCCTCCACCGAGGCGGCGGCGACCTTCTGGGCGAACGCACGATCGAGGGCACTCTGCCGCTCTCCGGGCAGGTCTCGCTGCCGCAGGTGGCTGCCGGGGACGATCCATGTGTTAGACTCGGCGTAGAGGGCGCAGTTGACCTGGTTGAAGTGGCGGAAGTCGTACCACGCCTCGGCGATCTTGGCCCGCACGATCTCGTCATAGGCGTCCTCCGGCACCTCCACCACGCCGTCACGGTGCCAGCCGATGGTCCACGGCCGCTCCTTGGGCTCGACGAGGATACCCATGATGTCCACGTGGCCGTGGGTGTAGTCGGGGCCGAGCAGTTGCTTCACCGCATCGGCCAACGCGGGGAGTTCGCAGTAGTCCTTGAAGGGCCGCTGGTCGATCCGGTCGGCGAACTTGGAGATCGGCTGGATGCGCTGGGCAGTCGGGCCACTCAATTCCAGCGCCAACGCACGGGCCTTGTCCGCCTCACGCCGCAGGTCGCGCAGCAGGGCGTCGGGAATCGCCCCGCGGAAGATGGTGAAACCCTTCGCGTGGTAGTCGTGGATCATCTGCTCTTCGAAATGAAACGCCATGGAAGGTCCTTGGGATTGCGGTGTGGGAGTGGAGAAATTACTTCGCTGCGAGCGGCGCCTCGGGGGTCAGCTCCATCGGCCCGCCGGCGCCCCACCGCTCGAAGGCGGCCTTCCACTGCGGGGTCCAGACCGAGTCGTGCAGCGTCGCCCGCTTCTTGTAGGGCACGTAAAAGCCCAGGTGGAAGCCGTGGTTGCGGTAGAGGCCAAAGTCGCCCGCGTCCAGGTGCAGCCGGATCGCCCGCGGCATGCTCTGGACATACGCCAGGCAGAACCGCTCCACCTCTTCCATGCTTAGAGTCTCCTGGTCCATGCCGATCTGCCAGGGGTAATCGCGGGCCAGCGGCACTTCGTCGGCGAAGTCGGCCCGGTGGTGGCTGCCCGGGACGTACCACGTGCAGTTGTCCTCGTAGAGGGCGCAATTCACCTGGTGGAAGTAGCGGAAATCGGTCCGCATCAAGGCGAACATGGCCGGGTCCATCCGCTTCTGCAGCGGCCCGAAGTCGCGGTGCCACGCCGTCGCCCACGGCCGCTCGGCGGGCTCATAGAGCACGCCCATCCGCAGCGGCCCGCCGATCCATGCCTCGGGGCCGACGACCTGCTTGACCGCATCAAGCAGGTCCGGCAGCTCGCAGTAGTCCTGAAAGGGCTTCTGGTTCAGCTCGGGGTGATTGCCGACGGGCTGGAGCCGCTGGGCGTTCGGGCCGCCTTTCTGCCGGGCGATCTTGAGGCCACGCTCCGCCTCACGCCGCAGGTCGCTGATTAAGGATGGCGGCAGGATCTTGGGGAACACGGTGTAGCCGTCGCGGTGGTATTGCTCGATGTAGGAATCACAGAACTCAAAGGCCATCGGGTGCGCTCCTGAATAGATCCACGATCAGAGCAGAACGATGAGCAAGACGAAAACTCATCTACCGCGTCGCCTTCGCCGGCGACAACTCCGTCACCGGCGTGGAGAGCTCCCAGCTCTTCCCCTGCTTCTGACGCTCGGTGCGGATCGGCGCCGTCCGCGCCATCCACGCGGCGAACTCCGGGGTGTTCATGTAATCGTGCAGCGTCGCCCGCTTCTTGTAGGGGACGTAGTTGCCGATGTGCCAGAGCGAGTTGCGGTAGAGCATGAAGTCGCCCGCCTGCAGGTGGACCTGCATCGCCCCGGGCAGGCTGCGGCAATACTCCAGGCAGATCCGCTCGCGTTCCTCGGCCGACTTGCCCTCCAACTGTGGCCCCTGAATAGGCCGCGTGGGGAACCGCTTCGCCTCGGCGGGCAGGTCGCGGCGCATGTGGCTGCCGGGAACGACCCAGGTCGAGGTGTCCTCGTAGAGGGCGCAGTTGACCTGGTTGAAGAGCCGGAGGTTGGTCAGCTCGGGCTCCCAGTCCGCCAGCGGCAGGCCGGGGGCGTTGTCACGCCAGTCGCGGTGCCAGGAGGTGCACCAGGGGTTTTCCGCCGGCTCGATCAGCACGCCCAGCCCGCTCTCCTTGCCCTCACGGATCCCCCACCAGTTCTCATGCGGCAGCACCGTGTCCACGGCCTTGCGCAGGTCGGGCAGGTTGGAGTAATCGCGGAAGGGCCGCAGGTCGAGCTCCTCGGCGTAGCGCGTCAGCGGCTGCAGCCGCTGGCTGTCCGGCCCGGAAACGCGGCGGGCGATCGCCTTGGCCTTCTCCGCCTCGCGGCGGAGGTCGCACAACAACGACGGCGGTATGATGCCGCGAAAGACCACGTAGCCCATCGTGTGATAGGTCTGCAGGTCCTGGTCGGTCACTTCGTACGCCATGGGACTGTTCTCCGTTTTGAAGAGAAGAGTTTTTACCACCAAGACACCAAGAGCACCAAGCTCAGAGAAGAAAGAAGAAAAAATGGAATGAGAGTCCCGCGGCGGAGTTCAAAACCAATCCGCCTCTCCCATTTTCTTCTCTCTTTTCCGACCTTGGTGTCCTTGGTGTCTTGGTGGTAAAAACTCTTCTCTTTCCTCACGTTCGCTGGGCCCGCATCTGCCACTTGGGGGAGCCGCCGCTGATCCACTGCCGCCACCAGGCTTCATAATCGGCGGTGAAGACCGCGTCGTGCAGCGTGGCGCGCTTCTTGTACGGGACGTAGTTGCCGATGTGCCAGCCGATCGGGCGGTACATGGCAAAGTCGCCGGGGTTGAGCCGTAGCTGCACCGCCCCGGGCATGGACGCGGTGTAGTTCCAGCAGAGCCGCTCCTTCTCGACCGGGTCGGTGACCTTGGACTGCGGGCCGTGGTCCACGGACACCGGCGGGTTCGACGCCGCCGTCTCGCCGGGCAGGTCGCGTGAGCGGAGGTGGCTGCCGGGGACGAACCAGGTGCAATCGTCGTCGTAGAGCGGGCAGTTGATCTGGTTGGCGCTGTTCCAGTCAAGCATGAGGTCTTGGAACTCGATCGGCGCGAGCCGGGAGGATTGCAGCGTCATGTCGCGGTGCCAGGCGGTGCACCAGGGCTGCGTCTCGGGGTGGAGCAGCAGGCCCAGCACGTCGGCCTTGCCGTAGTAATGTTGCGGCGAGAGCACCTGCGTGATCGCCTCGCGGATGGCGGGCAGCTCGGCGTAGTCCTGGAACGGCTTCTGGTTCAGCTCGGCCTCATACCGCTTCACCGGCTGGAGCCGCTGGGCCTGCGGCCCCTTGTCGCGCCGCGCGATCAGCAGCGCCTTGTCCGCCTCGCGCCGCAAGTCGCCGATCAACGACGCCGGCAGCACCTGGCGGAAGACGATGAAGCCGTTGCGGTAGTACGCGGCGATGTCGGACTCGGAAACTTCGTAAGGCATTGGCGGTTCCTTCATGACGAACGACGAAACTCGAATGACCAGGCGTGCGTCTGTGCCATTTAGCGCCGCGGCTTGCCGCGCGGCGGTGGCGTGAGGGCTTTCGCCGCGCGGCAAGCCGCGGCGCTAAATGACGGGCACACGGCCATCCTCATTCATTCGAGTTTCCTCGTTTGTCATTGCGATTTCAATCACGCCCTGAAAATCGCCCCCATCCGCTTGCCCATCATCAGCCCCGCGCCGACGAGCGTTACGGTCAGCAGCGCCATCGCCCAGACGCCCATCGCGCTGGCGATGTAGGGGCCGTCGCCGAGGCGGTTGTAGAACTCGAAGATCGCCTTGGTGATCGGGTAGTGCTGCTCGCGCTGGGCGAGGATCAGCGAGTCGCTCACTTCGAGCATCGCAAAACTAAACGCCAGGATCGCCCCGGCGATCAGGTTGGCGGCGATCAGCGGCAGCACCACGCGGCGGAGCGCCGTGGCGTGGGACGCGCCGAGGTTGAGGGCCGCCTCCTCGAGCTGGCCCGAGGTCTGCTCCAGCCCCGCGGTGGCGGCGCGGACGACGTAGGGCAGCCGCCGCAGGGCGTAGGCGATGATGAGGATCATCAGCGGGTTCGGCGCCGCGCCGGTGATGTCGAAGAGCGAGGCCGCCCAGTCCATGTTCTGTGCCTGGAAATGCTTGACCAGTTGCGGGAAGGGCCAGGCGAGCGTCATCGCCACGTAACCGAACGCCATCACCAGGCCCGGCACCGCCAGCGGCAGCATCGCGAGGCTGTCGAGCAGCCAGCCGCCGCGGACCCGCGCCCGCACGGTGAGGTAGGAGATCGCCACGCCCATGACGACGCAGATCACCATCGCCGCCGAGGCGTAGAGCAGGCTGTTTCGGATCGAGTTCATCGCCAGCGGGTGCGAGAGGGCCTCGGCGTAGTGGCTGCCGGTCAGCACCCTCGGCAGCGCGGTGCGATACCACGCCCCGTCGGCGCTGAAGGAGGAGATGATCACGCCGATGTGCGGCATCACCGCCAGCGCGGTCAGGCCCACGAACGCCCCCGCCGCGAGCCACCCCAGCGGGCCGCGCAGCCGCCGCGCGCTGCTGGCGATTGACGCTTTGGACTGCATCTCGTAGGCCCGGCCGCCGAAGGTCTTTTTGCCCAGCAGGTAGAGCACGACGGCGACCACCAGCATGACCACGACCAGCGCATAGGGCCGCGGGTTGACGGCGACCTCCTGGATGCCCCAGAAGATCTGCACCGGTGTAACCGTGTAATAGTCGAACATCAGCGGCGTGCCGAGCTCGGTGAAGGACCAGATGAAGACGATCGTCGCGCCGGCGAAGACCCCCGGAAGGATGAGCGGGAAGGTGATCTGCCGGAACCGCCGCCACCGGCCGGCGCCCAGGCCCACGGCCGCCTCGTCCAGCGCGGGGTCGAGGTTCGCCATCGCGGCCGTGATGTTGAGGTAGAGGATCGGGTAGAGGTGCAGCGCCTCCATGAGGACGACGCCCCAGAACCGCCCCGCCACGCCGCCGCCGAGGAAGTCGAAGCCGGGCTGGTCGGGGCTGAGGATGCCGCAGCCCGCCAGCAGCGCGTTGACCGCGCCGAACCGGCCGAGGATCGCCCGCAAGCCGATCGCGCCGACGAAGGGCGGCAGGATCAGCGGCACGAGCAGGAGCGAACTGAGGATCGCCTTGCCGGGGAAGTCGAAGCGGGTCGCCAGCATCGCCAGCGGCACCGTCATGATCAGGCAGACGAGGGTCGTGCAGACCGCGATGGAGAGGCTGTTGGTCAGGCCCTTGAGGTAAAGCGGGTCGCGCAGGACGCCGATGCCTTCGCCGGTGAAGTAGCGGAAGAAGGAGGCGAGCTTGTCGCCCAAACCGGCCCCCTGCCACGGCCCGAACGCGCCGCCGACGGTGAGCGCGATCGGCCAGAGGAGGAATAGAAAAAGCACCGCCAGGATGACGGCAAAGAGGCCATAGCGCGGAAGAATTCGGCGGCTGGTCATGGGGCGCGGTTAGCTTAGCAGCAATGGCGAAGGGTGGAAAAAGGCGCCCGCGATTCCGGCTTTGTTGAAAGGCTCCCCTATCTCCAAATCAGGCGACCGATCACCCAAGCCAAGACGAGCACGCCCGCCGCGATCAGCGCAACGAGCCGCCACGACTTGCGCATCCGCCGCAGCAGCGGCTCGTCGCGGCTCGTCGGGAGGTCCACGGTCGCTCGCTCGCGCAGCGTGCCCGGGACGCGGACCTGCTGGTCGCACTTGGGGCAGCGGACGGTTTCGCCGGCGTGGATCGGGCGGATCCGCAGCTTCTTGTTGCACCAGGGGCAACGCATGCGGATCATCTTGTCGTCGGTGAACAACTCGAGGCGCGGCCGGCGCTGGTTGGAATCGTCGGGCTTGGGGCTTGGCATGAGCGTGGACCAGACCGGTGCGGGGCGGGCGGGCATCGCCACCCGACGGAGCGGCGCCGCCCGGCGGCCCGGGGCCTCCGTGGGAAGTCCTCTCCTCCTGCCCGCTACGGCACGGGTCCGATTAGCTTACACTTTCTTGCCCGCGACTTCCCGCCGGCATGGCCTCGGCCGCGGCGGAGCGGATTTATTCCCGGCCCGGGCTAGAATGACGTCGGCACCGCGGACCGACAGGGATTTTCGACCCATGGCTAATGCGAAGATAGACGTGCTCGGACAGGGTGAGATCCCGCTGATCTCGGAGTTGTACTCCAAGATCTTCCACCCCGCGCGCGACGCGGAGTTCTTCCGCCGCCGCTTCCTGGGCCGGTACAACCAGGTGGTTCTCATCGCCAGCCTCGACGATCGGCCGGTGGGCTTCTACATCGGCTTCGAGCTCAAGCCGATGGTCTATTTCTCGTGGCTCGTGGGCGTGCTGCCGGACGCGCGGCGGATGGGCATCGCCTCGCAGCTCATGGAGGCCGCCCACCACTGGGCGATCGAGCACGGCTACGAGCACATGCGCTTCGAGTGCCACAACCAGAGCCGGCCCATGCTCCACCTGGGGATCGCCCAGAAATACGACATCGTCGGCATCCGCTGGGATTCCGACCGCCTGTCCAACCTGGTGATCTTCGAGAAGGTGTTGACTGAATAGAGTTGTGAGTTCGCTCTTACACAAGCCCGCAGATGGAGCGTACCCGCGACTTCTGCGGGATCAGCCGCTCAACCGCCAAAACTCGCGACCGCCTCTTCACGCGTCGGCGTCAGTTTCAAGACCGTGTCCAGCCGGGTGAACTTGAAAACGCTCAGGATCATCGGCTGCAGGCCGCAGATGCGGAGCTGGTGCTGCTGCTCGCCCATGACGCGGTTGAGCTCCACCAGCACGCCGAGCACGCGCGACGGGACAAATCGGACCTTGGCCAGGTCGAGCACGAGCTTGTGGGCGTCGGGCCTGGAGGCGATGGCCTGCAATTCGCTGGCGAGCGTGTCAACCGCCTCGGGGTCGAGGTCGTTGCGGAGAAACTCGACGACCGTCACGTCGTTCTGCCGGAGCACGCGGAAGAGAGGATCGGGCTGAGTCATGGCGAGGTCCAGAGGGGCAAGGGCCGCTAGGCGGATGTGGAACAAACTGATTTTAGGGCTCGCACGGGGAAACACAAAGGGACCCTCGCGCGAACGGCCGGCAATGGCGGGGAATTGCCGCTTCCGTGGCGCTACGATTTCACACCGGGGGATGGCCCCGCTTGTTCCTCTGATCTTCGAGTGGAAAGGACCAACATGCCAGTGCGACAAGCCGACGCCGTGTGGGAAGGGAACCTCAAGGAAGGCAAGGGGAACATCAAGCTCGCCAGCGGCGCGTTTGACGGGCCCTATTCATTTCAAACACGCTTCGAGGATGCCAAGGGGACCAACCCCGAGGAGCTCATCGGCGCCGCCCACGCGGGCTGCTTCTCGATGGCGCTCTCGGCGGGCCTGAGCAAGGCCGGCTTCCCGCCCCGCCGCGTGAAGACCACGGCCAAGGTCCACCTCGAAAAGGTCGGCGAGAGCTTCAGCATCACCCGCATCGTCCTCGACACCGAAGCCCAGGTGCCGAACATCGACGAGAAAACCTTCCGCGAGCAGGCCGAGGGGGCGAAGAAGAACTGCCCCGTGTCCAGGGCGCTGGCGGCGACGCCGATCGAGCTCAACGCCAGGCTGGTGAGTTGAGAGGAAAGGCAGAGCGGCAGAGAGGCAGAAAGGCAGAGAGGTAAGATATCTTTCCTTTCTGCCTTTCTGCCTTTCTGCCTTTCTGCCTCTCTGCCTCTCCGCCTCTCCGCCTTCCCCGCTGGTATAAATTCCGCATGGCCACAGCCCTCACCCACGCGATGGTCGCCGTCGCGCTCGCCAAGGCCGCGACCAGCCGCCCGCTGCCGGCCAGGTTCTGGCTCGCCGGCATCGCCTGCGCGATCCTCCCGGACATCGACGTGATGGGCTACCGCTGGGGCATCCACGAGGGCGGGCTCCTGGGCCCCCGCGGGCTGACGCATTCGCTCTTCTTCGCGGCCCTGCTGGCGGCGCTCGTGGTCATTCTGCTCTTCCGGGAAACCAAGCGTTTCTCGTGGCGGGGGTGCGTGCTATGGCTCTACTTCGCGGTGGTCACCGCGTCGCACGGGGTGCTGCAGGCGATGAGCGACGGCGGACAGGGCGTCGCCTTCTTCGCCCCGTTCAATGACAAGCGTTACTTCCTCCCTTGGCGGCCGCTGAGCGTGGCCCCGATCGGCCGGGACCTGTTCGGCCAATGGGGACTGGCCGCGCTGGTCAATGAGTTGGCATGGGTCTGGGCTCCGGTGGTCACGGTCACGGCGTTGATCGCCGCATGCCGCTGGACCGTGCGATGGCTTGTGGCGTGGCGCCGCGGCCAAGCACTCGATCCGAGCGGAGTAAACTGGGGTTGACCAGCGACGCGATGCGCAGGTTTTCTCCCCTCTCTCGAAGGGAGGGGCCGGGGGAGGGATTCCCGATCTGCGGCTGGTCGAAGAACCCTCCCCTAACCCCTCCCTGGGAGGGAGGGGAACCAGATTGGCTGAAACTTGCACCCGCGTGAGTGATGTGATTAGGGTTGAGTGTCCCATGATTCCCGGCGATCCCATCCGGCCCCAGATGCGCGACCTGCCGGGCGGCGCGTTCCTTATGGGCGACGCCGCCGGCCGCGGCGACGAGCGGCCGGTGCACGAGGTCTTCGTCTCTCCTTTCGCTCTGGGCGTCTTTCCCGTGAGCGTGGCCGAGTACCGCGTTTTCCTCCAGCAAACCGACCATCCGCAACCCGTGGAGTGGGGGCAACCCCGCTTCGACCGGCCAGACCTTCCCGCTTGCGGTGTGAGTTGGGACGACGCGGTCGCCTACGCCGACTGGCTCGCCGCGCAGGCCGGGGTGAATTACCACCTGCCGAGCGAGGCCCAGCGCGAATACGCCGCCCGCGGCGGGCTGGCCCAGCTTGCTTATCCCTGGGGCGATGAGCCGCCCCCGCTGGTTGGCGTTTACGAGCGCGGATTAGGCGGCCCGATCACCGGTGGGCCGATGGCGCTCGGCACCCCGCCGCCGGGGATGGCCGACGGTGCCAACGGGTTCGGGCTCTATCACATGGCCGACAACGTGCACGAATGGTGTGCCGACTTTTACGATCCGCGGTTCTATGCCGCCAGCCCCCGCGACAATCCCCGCGGCCCGCTCACGCCCACCGACCGCCGCGCCGCCCGCGGCGGCTCGTGGCGGCATGAGATCAAGTTCTCCCGCTGCGCCGCCCGCAGCAGCCTCGCCCCGCAGAAGCGATTCGCCGACTTTGGATTCCGGCTCGCGGCCAGCCACGGATTCGAATACGTGCGGTGAGCCTGGTAGTGGGTCACCCCGAAATCGGGTGCCATGCCCTCGTACTCGTGGGCATGTCTTATTCAGAAGCCAGACGCGACGACACGTCGCGGCTCGCGGGCAAAGACATGCCCACGAGTACGAGGGCATGCCACCCCACCGCGGCGAAAAGACCTACACTTCCAGCATGGAAAGAGGCAAAACCCTCACGCAGCCCGGCGGCCCGGTGGTGGTCAGCGAGAAGACCCTGCGCGCCATGCTCGCGATCCGCCGCGAAAAGCTGCTGCCGGAACTCTACGGCCGGGTGGCGGTGGCCCGCTCGAACTTCCAGGCCGTGGCCGACGTGCTGCCCGCGGCCCCGCCCTGGCTCGATGTGCTGGAGGATCACCCTAATCATCCGCTGCCCGAGCGGATCGCCTCCGCCAGTGCCTCCGAGGCGGCGACGCTCCGCCTCGCCCTCGCCCTGCCGGCCTCGCTGGTGCTCTTCGATGGGCCGCTCAAGGACCGCGTGAAGCTCAGCTACATCAAGGCCGAGGGCACGCTCTCGATCCTGGTGATGGCCTACCGCAAGGGCCTGCTCACCGCCGTGCGGCCGATGGTCAAGGCGCTGCAGTCGCTCGGCCACGCCGACGTGCTGCCGCCGCCGGAGATGCTTGAAAGCCTCTGGAAGGCGCTGGACCAGATGGAGTGACGGCCGCGAAATCCTTCGGTAGTGTCCTAGTTTTGAATTGGGTGGCTGGGGCAGAGTCTTCGATGCCCCGGCTCTTGGAGCGCCGGACGCGCCGGGGCTTCGCAAAGCCTCAGCCCCAGCCACCCTGGGACCTCAAATTGGGACACTACCAACCCTTCAGGCGTACCACGCCTCGCCCACGCGGCGGATCACCACCCGCTCCGCCTCCCCACCCGCCTCGGTGAGCAGCCGCTCGATCGGCTCGTTCGTCGGCTCGGCGGAGAGCCTGAAGGTGCTGTGGTGCATCGGGGCGACGAACTCGGCTTTCGCGTGGTTCGCCATCGCCCACGCCTGCTCGGGCGTGGCGTGCGATTGGATCCAGGGGTTGTAGGCCCCGATACCGACCACCGCCAGGTCCACCTTACCCAGCCCGTGGTAGTGCTCGTGGTAGGCACTATCGCCACCATAGAGCACCCGCCGGCCGCCGCACTCGAGCAGGAAGCCCGCATACCCGCGGTGGCGGTCGAGCACCGTGCGGGCACCCCAGTGATTAACCTCGCAGGCCGTGGCCCGCAGGTCCGCCATCGTGTGCGACTCGCCCCAGCGCAGCTCGGTGACGTCGCGGAACCCCAGGTCGGCAATCAGGTCGCGGTTGTGCGCCGAGGTAACGACGGGCGTCCGCTTGGGCAGGCGGTCCAGCGTCGGCCGGTCGAGGTGGTCGAAGTGGGCGTGAGAAATCACGATCAGATCCAGCGGCGGCAGCTCGCGGAGCGACAGCGCCGGTGCGACCAGCCGCCGGGGCCCGCCCGTCATCAGGCCCAGCCCCAGGCCCACGCGGCTGGAGAGCACCGGGTCGGTGAGGATCGTCCGGCCACCGACGCGCAGGAGCATCGTCGCGTGGCCGATCCAAGCCGCGGCGAGCGTGCTCTTGTCCCACCGCGCGAGGTCCGGCTTCAGCGGCGCCGGCGGCGGCGTGCCAATCCTGTCCAGCACGCGCAGCCGTCCGCGCGTCCGCCCGAGGCGATCGGCGACCCGCAGCGTGAAAGGCTGGTCGAAGGGCCAACGTTTGACGAACTTCCAATTCAAGGACGGCAACTCCAGTCCTGAATGATACGGATTCGCCGCGGCATGGTTCAGCTTAATCCAAGAAGAGGATTGACCACCAAGACACCAAGAGCACCAAGGTCGGACAAGAGAGGCGAGGAAACTTGAGTGGTATGGCAAGTCTACCTGCCCACGCCACCCAACACCCTTCTTCCCCCTTTTTTGGACTTGGTGTCCTCGGTGTCTTGGTGGTTAATCCTCTTCTATGCCGGAGCGCCCGTAATCCCCGGAACCCCCGGCGAGAGGGTGTCCACGATCCACATCGCCAGCGTAACCGTCGCCGCCGAGACCAGCGTGGTCCAGAACACGCAGTCCGCGGCCGTCTCGGCGTCGCCGTCGAGTTCCAGGGTCAAGAGCAGCGTGTTGACCGCCGTCGGAGCGGCACAGCCGATGATGATCTGCTTGCCCGGCCAGGGCCACAATCCCAAGCCCCACACCGCGAGGCCCGCGATCAAGGGAAACAAAAGCAGCTTGAGGAACATGACCGTCGAAACAATGCGCCACCGCGGCCAGCGGACGCGCGTGCCGAGCTGCGCCCCGAGCGTGACCAGCCCGATCGGCACCACCGCCAGCCCCAGAGGCCGAATGCTGTAGAGGAGCCACGCCGGCAGTTGCGTGTGCGTGTCGCGGAAGACAAAGGCCGCGACCAGGACGTAGATCATCGGCAGCTTGAAATACCCCATCGCCCCGCGAGCCCCGTCGCCCTTGCCCAGCGAGATGATGACGTAGCCGATGTACCAGATCGAAAGGTTGCTCACCGCCACGATCAGCGCCTGCACCGCCACGCCCGGCTCGCCGTAGTGGAGGAAGGCGACGGGGATGCCGTAGTTGCCCGCGTTGAAGACGATGCCGCCGATGATGACCGCGGAGATGGTCGCCGGCGCGGTGCCGCGGCGGCGCAGGGCGGCGAAGAGCGGCAGGCCGATGACGAGCATCGGGATCGCCACGGCCGCGGCGATGCCGCCGATCTGCCGCCAGGTCAGCGAGCTTTCGTAGACGTTCAGAAAGAGGAACGAAGGGACGAGCAGGTAGATGTTCAGCCGCGTGAGGGTGGGCAGGTGGAGCGCGGAAGCCCGCTGCAGCAGCACGCCCAGGCCGATCATCACCAGGATGGGCAGGATGACGTTGGTGAAGATGGCGGCAAGCTGCGGGAGCATGGGCGGCGGTAGTGTACTCGAAGCCTTCCGGCGGGATTCATGGCCCCGCTCCACCTGCCGGGGTGCCGTGCCCTCGTACTCGTGGGCATGCTCTTTGATAGAGAAAAGACATGCCCACGAGTACGAGGGCACGGCACCCGATTTCAACCCACCCCACTCCGCCATCCGCAACGGTTCCGGCCAGATTGTGCCGATAAGAGATATCCAGCCCCGTCTCTCCAGGGATTTCGCCATGAAGCATTACGATCTGGTGGTCATCGGCACCGGCCCCGCCGGGCAGAAGGCCGCGATCCAGGCCGCCAAGCTGGGCAAGTCGGTCGCGATCATCGAGAAGAACGCGGTCGTCGGCGGCGTCGCGGTCAACACCGGCACCATCCCCTCCAAGGCCCTGCGCGAGGCGGTGCTCCACATGACCGGCGCCAGCCAGCGCGGCCTCTTCGGCCAGAGCTATCGCGTCAAACGCAACATCACCCTGCCCGACCTGATCGCCGTGAGCCTCCGCGTGATCCGTCACGAGTGGGACGTGATCCTCGACCAGTTCGACCGCAACAACGTCGACCTTATCTGGGGCGCTGCCCACTTCGAGGGGCCGAATCTCGTGCACGTCCAGCGGCCCGGCGACAGCGAGATGGTCACCGCCGACAAGTTCCTCATCGCCATCGGCACCCGCCCGGCGCGGCCGGCGGAGGTCCCCTTTGACGACCACACCGTCTTCACCTCCGATGAACTGCTCAAGCTCGAACACCTGCCCAAGAGCATGATCGTCGTCGGCGGCGGCGTGATCGGCACCGAGTACGCCTGCATCATGGCGACGCTCGGCATCCATGTCACCATGTTAGAGGGCCGCAACCACGTGCTCGGCTTCCTCGACGAGGAAATCTCCGAAGCATTCCAGTACCAGATGCGAAACGCGGGGATCACGCTGCGGATGGGCGAGAAGGTCGCCAAGATCGAGAAGATCGACCCCGCCGCGACCAACGGCGGCGTGCGGGTCCAGGCGACGCTCGAATCGGGCAAGAAGCTTCAGGCCCAGACGCTGCTCTACGCCGTCGGCCGCCAGGGGCTTTGCGGCAAGCTCTCGCTCGACAACGTGGGTGTGGTCTACGACGACCGGGAGCGGCTGAAGGTCAACGAGCACTACCAGACCACCGTCCCGCACATCTACGCCGCCGGCGACGTGATCGGCTTCCCCGCGCTGGCGTCGACGGCGATGGAGCAGGGCCGGCAGGCCGTCTGCCACATGTTCGGCGCCGAGACCTGCTCGATGAGCGGGCTCTACCCCTTCGGCATCTACGCCGTGCCGGAGATCTCCATGGTCGGCAAGACCGAGGAGCAGCTCACCGCCGCGGCCATCCCCTACGAGGCGGGCATCGCCCACTACCGCGAGATCGCCCGCGGCCAGCTATTGGGTGATGAGACGGGCATGCTCAAGATGCTGATCCACCAGGAGACGCACAAGATCCTGGGCGTACACATCATCGGCACCGGCGCGACGGAGCTGGTCCACATCGGCCAGGCGGTCATGGCGTTCGAGGGGACGGTGGAGTTCTTCATCAACAACGTCTTCAACTACCCGACGCTGGCGGAGGCGTACAAGATCGCGGCGCTGAATGGGTTGAATAAGTTGAAGCACGTCTAATCGCGATCCTGGAACGACGAACAGCATCGCGTCCTTCCCCATTTAGCGCCGCGGCTTGCCGCGCGGCGGATGACGGTAGCGCCATCGCCGCGCGGCAGGGAAAG